>OFFR01000608.1_pt1 | contig 20454 bp, 25 predicted proteins | sample 1521421 | NCBI WGS metagenome assembly OFFR01 (sample SAMEA3504087, study PRJEB24116) | mouse gut metagenome | biome: mouse gut; feature: mouse-associated habitat; material: faeces | place: Denmark | collected 2011 | reverse complement strand
AGGATAGCCGCAAGAAAGCCCACTCCGTAAGGGGTGGGAGCAGTCAGCCATGCTGGCCCTAAAAGAGATTCCAAGAAATGTAGGTTGTCCGGCATCCATTAAGGAAGCCGGCTAAGAAGAACAGGAATAATCCTGAGAAAGGACAAAATATGGAAAACACAAAAGCAATCTACCGTTGCACGGAGGAAAACGTGGATGGATGCGGAAGCAGCGCCACCGAACATGTTTCCTTTCCTCGCCGCCTGACAGAACAGGAATTTGAAATGTTCCAGGAGTGTGAATTCCGCATGGGTTCAACCCCTGGAGAGTCCGGAATTTCCCCGGAGCAAATCCAAAAAGCGGAGCAAGTTCTGATTGACAACGGTATTGAGACTGACGAGGCACAGACAGTACTGCAGGCGATTGGATATGTTCTCCTTGATACGGCGTTGTATCCTGAAAATTGAATAGGCGACAGGCGGGATCTCCTCGGAGGTTCCGCCTTTTTCTGTGTCCAGAGAGACATTTAAAAATAGTGGAATATTGGGAGTGTAATTGGATTTTGTCTTGTGTTGGGAGGCAGACGCCGGGTTTATATTTTTGTGGTTGTTCGCATATTACCCTTAACCCATTCAAAAGTGTAGAAGAAAAAAGGAGAGTAAAAATGAAGACGATTGGATGCACATTTACGATGAGCGGGATTTATTATCTGGAAGAGAAGAGTGTCTGTGCCGCCCGGCTAAAGGCATTGAAAACCCTGCCTCTGCCTGAAAACCGTGATTATCTCGACGACAGCCTTGTCGTGGACGATCTCGCAGAATGCATGCTGATGAACGACTGGAGCGATGCTGAAGTAGACGCTCTGTCAAAATTCAGTCCAGAAGAACTGATTGATGAACTTGACAGTCGCCGCAAGGGGTATGTGGGGATAAAATTCATTGATGCTGAATTCACGCCTGCCCGGCTGAAGGAGTTCCTGCTGGACTACTACGGAGTCGACTACGATGAAATCAAAACAGTGCGCACCGATGAATCTTTTGTTGAAGAGAATCAGGAGAGGTGCGTATCCGATACGGATTCCGAAGGTATCCGCAGGATATCAATTGAAGAAAGAACAGCTGCGGACTTCAAAGGGAAAATTTTTTGCCCATACTCACATGACGGCCATTCAGCCCGCGTGGAGATGGAGTTAAGGCATTGCCACACAACAGCCGATAGAGATGCCTGGTACGAGTGCCCGGTATGTGGTGCCTGTTCTCCGACCGCAAGCGCAGGAACTTTCGATGAAAACTCTGTGGAGGCTTACAGGCTTGCTTGTCGCACAAAAGATTCGTTTTAGCGCACCCTGTTGCCTTTTCAAAAAGCGCCCTCTCCAGCCAAGGCGGGAGAGGGTTTTTTATTTCAAGTGGAAAATTATAGGCCGGCAAGAACAGCGTGCGACAACGCTTTCTCAGACTCTTCCCCTGCCTCCTTCTCGTATACCCAGAATTTCCCATCCTCGAATCACTCTAAGGAAAACCCAATCTTCCACAACCTGTGAACCTCACCCCACTAAATTGCAAGCAATTTAGTGGGGGCTTCTCTTCGCCCTGAGGGGGCGATACTTTTCCTGCCTTGAGGCATTGCCGCAGTAAAGTGTCCCTGACGGGAATACAAACCACAACAAGCTAGAGGGCCGAAAAAGGAAGCGCTGGTTCTTACACCCAAACAAGGAACTTTTGCCTTAATCGGGTGACCATTCAGTTTCCCCTGCAAGCGCAGGGCTCCCGAATGGGTTTAAAACGCAAATCAGGTATCAGACAGCCTGATTTGTATTGCCAAAAAGATTTCTCAGATCGGCGTATACTCGCTGAGATGCTTTAGGAATCTGACCTGCAATTTTGGGATATGCATTACAGTATTCCCGAAGGAAATACCGGGCACCGATATTGTAGCTCGCACTCAGATCGCAGTTGTATTGTTTGCCATTGGCAAAAGCAGCAAGCTGATGGTTGTTCTTATCTCGCTGCAGCCTGCCGCTACCATCAAAGGCAAGCCTGCTGGTATTCCACGCACATATACGGGAAATTCGGATCAGGCAGCGGTGTGCTTTATGCTCCGTCATCTCCTGGATTGAGCGTTTTCTCCACAGGTGCAGCCGCTGCTTTTTGGACCCGCGGATCTTTCCTCCAGTTGACAGGTGTTCAAAGACAATTACATTAACGCCATGCAGCACTGCGAAATCTACAATAGAGGATGCAATTTTCTTGGAAAGTTCATCACTGATCTGCATCACAATTTTCCAATCAGTCTTCCCGCCGGTCCTGCCATGTTCTTGCAAAAGAAAGCTGGCATGGCAGCAACCCTTTTGGGCAGGACAGGCGGATTTCCCTTTTTGCCAGAAGCTTCCCAATTAGCGCAATTTGAGCGGTATGACGCGACCGTTCCGAGAGCAAAGGAGATTGCTGCCCTTCGAAAATAGGACGGGAACTTGACAAACCTGGAATCAAAATCGTATTTAGCTGAGTTCTTTTTGGTTGTATGAATAAGCCGTTCAACAGCCCGCTGTCCCTCGTTCTTTTTAGCTTTATATACAGGTCCTACGGACTCCCATTCCGCATTGACAACGTCTATCAGATACATTACTGCCTCTCTATAGACGGAGACTGTGTTTGCAATTTGGGCAGTAATATTCTTGTCTCCCATCACTCTGACTGCGTAGCTGGATGTTATTTTCAATGGACGCACCTCCTTTCAATGGTCTGGCTGAACATAATGGTTTGAACCCAGTATATTATTCAGTTGCTCATTTGTATAGTATGCAGAATATGCGGAAAATATCAAGTAAATGCAAATAAATTAGATAATATTTGTAGAATTTGTATAATATATAAGAGATAGTGATTTAGTTATGGGAGGGTCTTACCTATGTCAAAGAAGTTGGACGCAGGGAGAAATTGCCACTGTCGGTACAACCTCACTTACCATCTTGTCCTCGTTACAAAATATAGGCATCCCGCAATTACAGACAAGGTGTTTTCTACGTTGGAAAAACACATAACGTCAATTCTTGAAATGAATAAATGTGAGCTAAAGGCTTTGAATTATGACATTGATCACGTCCATATTATGTTTTCAACTCCACCACAAGTGAGGTTGTCAACTCTCGTAAATAACATAAAAACAGTGACAAGCCGGATGGTTCGAAAAGAACATTCGGCTTGGATGAGCAAATTCTATTGGAAACCAATCTTTTGGAGCAGAAGCTACTATATCGGAACCATTGGCGAAGCGACCATAGAAATTGTTGAACGATATATACAAAACCAGAGAGTTTTACGTCCGCCTATCTCCACCTAAATCAAAGATTTAGATGGAGTGTGCGGCGGACAAGGCATCAATCTTAATCATCTGACTGCTCCCGCCTTTTTCGGAGTGGACTTCCAGCGGTACTTTCGTATGATGGCCTTGCATCCCCCACAGTATACATCAGAAGACAAAGCCCTGTTCACTCACAGATTCGGCAAAATTCGCAACGGGTAAGCGGAACAGCTGGGAGGACTCTTTTCCAACACTAAAATTTTGAACGGAAAGCCGGCTGAAAAATGGTGGAAAACGTACGGAAAAGCCAGCCTCATCACAATTCTTGAGTACGGAAAAAGGATGGCAAATGTATAGAAAAATAATGGAAAAGCGGCGGAAATCCTACGGCAAACGCCCAATCATCTCTCTTTCAGAGGCTTCGCCGACCATCCGGGGTTCTTAAACAGCATGGTAAAAGTACGGAAAGCTGGTGGAAAAATTACGGCAAAATGCTTATAAATCCCCCAATCTATTCCAGTTTCCGAAGAACGCTTCCTTGAAACAGGGTTGGAATACGGAAAAGAGGCGGAAAAATGGCGGCAGAAATATGGAAAAACGGCGGAAACCATTCAGCCGCAGATACATCAGGGGGTGCCTGGCTGCGCAGTGTACAGAAAAACGAAAACGACCCAGTCGTAGTCCGCCGAGAACCTCTGTCCGCCATAAAGCGGAGAAAATTCCAGGGGCTGCCACTCATAAAGTCCTCACTCAAATCCCCCGCCTATACATTATATAATATATGTATCCCATACCACCCCTCTTGCTCATCTTCATAACTGTCCCGCTTTCATGGTGCTACCCTTAAACACCGAATCTTTCCGCAAAATTCATCCAGAGGCCGAAGCGACATAGGAGAAAGGAGAGGGTGTGGTCCGGGCAGCCGTTGGCTCCTCAGATTTCCAAGCGGAAAATCAGGACGGGTGTCAGGAACAAGACAAGGGGATATATTAGGGTGATCCACACAAGTTTGCGTTTCACAAGCGATTTACCAGAAACCCGAATCTTTTTAGAAATCCGGACAGAACCACAAAAACGGAAGGGAAGGAGAGAGGGGGGAGTCTGGGTTCTTCGACTAACCTGAAAACCACAGTCGTAGGCCACAGCTGCGAAGGGGCTGGTGAGAGGGGGCGTCCGGGCAGGCTCCCGGTCCAAGGTCAACAACCTGCCAGAACATCAATTCCTATTAAATTTCTATCCAGAAACGCAGAGACAGAAGGGAAGACGAAAGAGTGAGGCCGGGGTACTCAAAACAACTCTTTATCCAGGACCTGGGTTTCAGATTTTACCATGAATCACATAATTGTTCGACAGTATTCGCAACGGATTACCGGAAGCTAAGAAGTGTAAATTCCGTACAGCACATAACCACATAATGTCTCGTCGCTGGAAAGCCAGAGAAAATGAGTGGGACTGCCCATCTCACAAGTCTATTCGTCAATAATCGCCACGGGATCGATGTTGTTTGAAAAAAGTCTTACTCCGGAATCAAACTCCGAAAAGAAAGGGAAAAGCAAGGGATGGCGTATGGGCGCTCCTATTCCTAAGAGCAAGAGAGGAGAGCAAATGGGGGCGATACGTTGGGGCAAATCCTGCAAAAAGTACTCCCTAGCACGCCCGATTTTACCCCAGCTTCGCTGAGGAATTGTCCATCCGGAAACGCCCCATATTCAAGGGACAATCCAGAGAAGACGGATGGGGGAGTCCGGGAGTATATGGCGGTTATCTAAAGCCAAGCAATCCTCAGCCCAGAACTGTTATGAAAAAGCTATCCCCACCGAAATCATTTCTTCATAGTCATCAACCTGCCTATCAGCACCAGGAGGGAATACCCTTATACATTTAATATATATCAGCACCATGGCACTAAAAATCAGTCACACAGTTGACAAGGGATGCCTTCATTGACGACATGTCCCCAAAAACTAAACTATTCCATTGATATTATCTCTCCAAATAACTGACGCAGGTCAATTCAAATGCCTCCCTACAGGAGAAGTTAGGAGAGCGAGGGGATGAGCATGTGGGCGAGTGAAATGCGGCTTATATATTATAATGTATAGTGAAGCTCCTCCCATATCATCAATTTTAATGAATCGCGCTAATTCGTCGCTTTTCATCGGTTTTTTTAGATTTGCAACGATTAGAATTCGTATGTCGAAGGATAGTGTCGCATCTCCCGCTCAACTCATATTCTCTTTCTGCCGGCTCAAAAATCATTCCCGTTCATCAAGAATATGGAAAATCCTGAAAACTTTCAAAAAATTTGATTTTTGATTCGATAATTTCTTAGATAAGCGCATAACATCCAGATGACGGCGCGAACTTGGTAATTTTTTGTTGCCAGGTCGAAATCTTGCCGAAAGAAAGGAAATATCTTTGTATGAAGAAAGTAACAAAACCAATCCTCAAGCGCATCCTTGCTGTTGCCCTATGTATGTCGCTCTGTATGTCCCTGATGACTGCAGTGGCGATGGCGTCAGAGGGCAATAAAGAGATTCCCCCAGCGACTATCAACCTGCTTTTGTCTGGTGGGCAGGAGGATGAATCCGAGCAGAAGCATCAGAACCCCGACGACCAGAACGACAAGCAAATTCCCGACAATCTGCCTGATGAACAGAACCCCGATGCGCAGCTGCCCCACGGCGACCAGTCCTCCAAAAACGACGAAACTAACAGTGGCGGCGAGCAGTCCGCTGGTGAGCAGCCCACCGGAGAGCAGCCCACCGGAGAGCAGCCTACTGGTGAACAGCCTACTGGTGAACAGCCTACTGGCGAGCAGCCCCCTGAAGAGCAGCCCGCTGGCACAGAGGAGCTTGGCGAAAAAGCTGAGTATCATGGCGAGGAGAAGGAACCCGCAGTTGAAGTCCAGGATCCTAATGCTGGAGCTGATGGCAGCGTTGTTCAGCAAGACAATGACGGACAGCTCGTAGGAGATAATCCTCAAGAGACAGAGAACCCCGAGGCTGTTTACTCTGAAAAGGGGCAGACCGCCGATGGCCATGAATGGGAAATGACAAAGGACGCAACAACCGGCAAGTACACCCTGACCATTACCTTCCCCCATTCCGAGGGTGAGGACCTGAACATTACGGAAGACGATCTGAAGAACATTGAGCAGTATGCTGCCGAAGTCAGCGCCGCTCTTGCTGCCAAGTATGGGTCTGTATGGGAGTGGGACTCTACAATGGATCCCAGTAGCAATGAAGATATTAACATGTTCCAGGTACTCCTGTCTGGTGACGGCGATTCCGACCACACCTACCGATATGACTCCGATAAACTGGAGCAGATGGACGGGGAATTTGTCCTGGAGAAAGTTGACGAAAGCGGCAACCTCATTACTGATTCTGAGGCGACATTCCAGCTTTGGCATGTCAATGAAATCACCGACCCAGATACATCTGAAACGGTGGAAGTCAAAATGTACTGCTCCTACGACGCAGAGACAAATACTTACACTTTTGTTCCCACTGAATCCACTATCCAGACAATCAACGGACGGCTTGAGATCTTCTATGCCATGATGAAGGATGTTGTCTACTACCTGCAGGAGGTTTCCGCCCCGGATGGGTATGAGGTTGATCCCGCCATCCATATCATTATGGAGAAGGAACTGTGGGAGCAGGAAGAGGAGTCGTTCCGTAACCAATTCAGTTATCTGGGCGAGTTCACCGAGGATGAGGATGGGCGTATTGGACTGGACGTCAAGTTCATCGATGTGAAGAGCGGCGCCGGGGATTACACTTCCGACGCCCAGCCCACACCTGTTGATACCCCCGATGAGGCTCCGATGCAGCCGCCCGTCATCCCGGACGCCGAGGAGAATCCCTGGCGTGATCCCGATCCCGTTGAGAACCCTATCCCCATCACCGAGGAACAGCCGGAGATTCCTGTGAATCCTCCTGTTGTTAACGATGAACCCCAAAATAATGAGACCGACCCCGCTCCCGTGAATGTGAGCGATATTCCCAAGACAGGCGACATTTTGGATGTATTTCTGATCATTGCCGCCGTCTCTGCGGTGGGACTCATCGCTATATCCTTCCATAATCGGAAGAAGACTGTCCAATAAATCATCAGTCATAAACGGGGAGAGGCTGGACCTCTTCCCGTTTTTTTAAGGAGGCGATAATCTGTATGGAAAGAAAGAACAGTAAAACAAAGCTCATCCTCACCATTCTTTTTTCTTCTCTCTTGATTTTCTCTATTGGCGTGATAGGACTTCGGATACCGGAGTACGCCTCTGAAAGGGAGAGCGTTGAGAGGGCGATGGAGATAGCAAGGGGAGATGAGGGAAAGGAAGTAGCGAAGGTTGACCAGGAAGAAACTCACACAGATACAACTTCCTTGCCGGCAAATAAAGACTTCGATTTCCTGACTTCCTTGGATATTGATAACCTTCAGGCGGAGAATCCCGATGTCGTCGGCTGGATTCTGATTCCCGAGACGGACATTTCCTATCCACTGCTTCAGGCAGAGAATAATGAATATTATTTGAAACATGCTTGGGACAATCAGAAAAACTCCTGCGGATCAATCTTTTATGACTATCGCAGCAATCCCAGTGATTGGAACTCCGTCATCTATGGACACAATATGCGAAACGGGTCCATGTTTGCCCAACTTCACAAATATAAAGATCCAGACTTTGCTGCGGACAGTAGCCAGCTGCTGATTCTGTGCAATGGAGAAGTAAGAGAATACATGTTCGTTGCCGCTTTTGAAGCCAAATTGGACGGTGCCCCGTACATATTTGGCGATGTCAGCAAGGTGGAAAAGAACGAATTTGGGAAGATGCTTTCTGAGAAATCAGGAAAGAATGTAAGCACAAATTCCTCGTTCGTAACTCTATCCACCTGTACAGGATTGGGACATAAGACTCGGTGGGTCGTGATTTTCTCTGCGGACAACCAACAACCGCTTGCCAATACTGTATATCTTAGTGAAAAGGATGTGACTACATGACACAACAGGAAAAATTTTTGACTGTGTACAAGGAATACGAAACACTCGTCCGAGCTGCCGGCAAATACCCGAAGGACATTGAAATCGAAGCTGAAGAAATTGAGGCAAACCGGCTGTGTATCTGTCGCCAGTTCCGGAATTATCTCTCCCATGTATCTGACCCCGGCTTCCTCGTCCCTACAGATAAAATGCTCAAGTTTCTGCAGGGCAGAGTGGAGGTTCTGAAATCACAAAACGATACAGCAAAGAAACACGCGAAAAAGCCGGATGCCTGTATCCTCCAGGTCTCCGACAGGGTGCTGGATGCCATAGAGATGTTTGCAAAAATGAAGAGAGACACGCTCCTTGTCCGTGGCGGAATCACTTGGTTTCAGATCAGTGTCTATGATGTTCTGGGCCTCAAAACAACGGAAAAATTGGAGAAGGTCAAGAAGAAAATCATCGTTCCAAATTACTGCGCACCCCTCGATTCATATGCTTCCTTGGACTTCTCGAAGCCCGTTCTCTGCACGGACAATGGGACAAAAGACGGGAAGATTTTGGGACAGGTTTTTGATAATTGAGATAGTAGAAATGTGAATTTTCACAGATAATGTGCGCAAAGAACTTGATTTTTCACCGTTAATCTGATATAATATTATTGTCGAAGTCATTGATTTTCCCCTCTGGGCGGATGGAACGAAGAGATTTCCTCCGCCCAATATTTTTTAAGGATATTAGATATTTTTTATATAAAGTGCATATTATATATTAAAGAACAGGACAAGCAAAGAATATAAAAAGAACAGGGTGTTATAACAAAAATCAAAAGCTTTTAATATTGAACCTTTCAACCACTAGCGGTAGACTGTCACCGCTGCAAATCATCTCCAAGACGGGGATCCGTCCGCCAGTCTTCGGGTTGGTAGAAATGGAGCCGATGGGCTCTATTGGAGAATCAAGGTTTCTGAGAAACCTCCCTCATGGTCTTCCTTTTAGGAGATGGTTCCGCTTTCAAGCTGCCATATGGCAGCCCTGCGACTTGAGGATGGCGCAGACTGGAAACAATCTGCGTGGGCTGATGTCCCTCAGGAACCCCACCCCGTAAGGGGTGGGAGCAGTCAGCTCAGATCTGAGTCCGAATGGACCGCTGACTTTCACTGTTTTTCCCGTCGCCTTCTCAATGTCGGTAGCAAGGGCGGCAACCGCACTGTCCCGCCAGTGCAGACAATTGCGATTTTGCGCCTCGTTATAAATTCTCTCATATTTGTTCATGATATTCTCCTTTTAAGTACATCCTTCTAATTTTGGGCTGAAAAATAATATGCAATGCAATCCGAAATTATCAAGAATACTTACGGGTTCGGTCCTTTTGCCGGCAAGAGTGAGCTTCTGGACGGTACTCCTTGTCCCTCGTCTCCCGTCTGCTTCTTGCCGACCCTGTTTTTTAACAGGCAGATCGCTTTGAGGCTTATATTTTTGGTGAGTTTTTCATATTATCTGACAGCCTAACACAAAGACGAAAACGACCAAAGGGATAAAAAAGAACAATCTATGAAAGGAAGAGCAATGTCCTCTCCTGCCACAAAATCATTGATTTAGTAGGGGAATGTCCTTGCTGCGGTGTTATAAATATGAATAAGGGTAGATATCAGGTCATCACCTATTGCGCTGACAGCGGCGCAGACGACAAACTTGAATACAATAGTGTCAAAGAGGCTGAAAGAGCCGCTCGGAGATACGTGAAAGGCTTCGATGACATTAGCTATGAGGGTGCCATCGTCTACGACAAGTCCACACGGCGTGTTGTTCGGGAAATCGGTTACTTCTCAGACCACGCACGCCCGAATGAACTCAACGCCATGTGCGACCGCTGTAGCTTGCTGGGGAAGGAGTGCAAGGGTTCGACGGAAAAGGTCTGGACAGGCTGTGTGTACCGGCGCATACCGGGACGTCAGTCAGGACACACGGAAGTTTCCGACTGATTTGCAGCAAAATGAAAAAGAAGAAGACCATGCAGTAATATAGCGAAAGCCCTTCTCCAGAAATTCGGAGAAGGGCTTTCTCGATTGTCCCAATGGACCGGATATATTTTATATTTTTGACATAAACCGCATAGTATCTTTCAACCATCTTTAAAGGATGAGAATTTAAAAGGTTGAAGGCATGAGGAGGACATTATGGGATTTTATACATGGACACTGGCAAACAGAACGCCCAAGAAGCTTAAATGCGGGACCGACTATGCAGCGCAGTGCAAGTTGCCTACGGCGCTGTCGTCTGCCCGGACAATACCATCATCCAAGAGCCGTGCTACGAGGGTTACGGCGTGTTCGACGGAAAGGATGTCTACGACCTTGTCGTGGATTGGAACAAGAATTATCTGACGGATATTCCCAAACTACCCGGGTTCAAGCCCTGGGGCGACACGGAAGCCATGTTCGCCGTACTGAAAGCCATCCAGGAGGATGACCAGGATGCGCTGGAGAAGACGATTGATGCGGTTGCGGTTCATGGCCCGTTTATGAGAGCGGAATGGAAGAGAATCGTGGGAATTTATATCGCCTGCGAAAACAATGTCTTGATTCCGTACCCTATCAAAATCGTGGACTGCGTGCGACCGAAGCCTTACAACCAGCTTCGCCCCTCCATCTCCACCCAGTAGGCACCCTGTTCTCATCCCCTTCGGGGGAGGGGATTCTTGAAAGAGACAGTAAAAAGGATTATAATCTAAGTTTTGGAGAGGGAAAGGACATGGATAAAGAAATTGTAATCGAAAATGGCGTAATCACTGTTCGGGAATTCGGGTATCCAGAGTACCAGTTCCGTATCATTACCGGCTGCATTCCGGGCGCTTATCATATTTGGAATGTCTCGAAAGACATGCTTCCGAGGGGGTACATCCCCCTGTGCCGCCTGTCTGATCGGCAGCAGTACCCAGGAGGAATGGACATCGACGCAGATGCACTTCTAGCCATTAAAGCAGAAGGGGCGGATATTATTCTGGATGCTATCGGCTTCGGACCGAACTCCCTGAAGCCGATGGAGTCGTTCGCACAGGAAAACCGGAACGCAAAACCTGGTTCGCTGAAGTACAATAATCTACAGCGGGTAAAAAGAGCTCTGCCGTACATGCGGAAGCTCAGGTGGATTTAACTGATCATTAGCACCCCTATGCTCCTTCATAAGCCATCTTTTTCGGGAGATGAGCGGAAGAGGTGATGGGGGGTGAAAAGGAGACATTTTCATGGACAACAAAAAAGAAAGCAAGTCCAGAATCCATATTGGAATTGTTGGAGATGTCGATGATGGCAAGGGCACTTTGTCTGTCGCCATTGACAGATATTTGTCCTCTTGGAGCAAGGTACCCAACGGGGTACCGCCGGCTGCCGATGGCAAATTCATTCGTAAAAGGGGAGAATAATTATGGCTTTGAAAGAAACAATTGGAAATATCCTGGAGATAGGTGACAGAGTCAAGATAAACCTGCCTGCATTAGAAAAGGAAGTCGAGGAATACGGCGGGGATGGCATTGAGTTTACTGCTACAGGCAAGAATTACCTTCGTTATGCTCGCGAACATCCAGATGAGGTCTATACCATTGTGGATTTTGATTTTGCATATGAATCGTGTCCCTATGTGCTGTCCGGTTACATGTCCGATAATAGGTGGGAGTCGGCACATCTGATCCTCATCCCTGCACCCAAGTCCAGATTTGAGGTTATCAAGAACATGACCCTGGAGGAAATGACTACTCAGCTGCTTCCGCTGATCTGCGAGCTTTGTGAAAACGGTATCCCCTGCAAGGAGGCCGTTCAGGCGTGGTTGGAGTCGATGCCGGAGGAGGAGCAGGATGAACCAACTTTTGTTTCAAGAACGGAGACTTAGGGCAAAATGCTATGGCAAGAAGGTCGTCAAAAATGAGTTTGGCGATGTCGTTCCTGACAGAAAGCAAAAGAAAATAGCAAAAACTAAATGAGAAAAGAGCAGCGCCCAACACGGCCGCTGCCCTTTCCTTTTCCCTGGCAAGAGGATTGTCTGTACTGACAGTCTGACCTCTACATTGGCAGAGGTTCCAGACAGCAGCATTCGATCAAATCCAACCACTCCTTATAACACATTAAAAAGGCATCCGGCCCAGACAAAAAGACGACTCTCAGTCTCTATTCAAGGTTGCGAAACTACAAGGCTGAAGAGGGTTGTGTTATATTTTTGCGAGGATACGCATAATATATAGTTGAGGATTTTGGAGATGTGCGAAATCGATTTCCCCTTGCATGAGAAAAGAAAATTTTTTGACTGAAGGAGTTTTGTTTTTGTGATGGACGTCATTACTACAGAAATTTTCATTGAGAATGTTTTCCTCATTATGCAGCGCCGGAACCTCCCCAGTATTACCCAGGAAAGCCTTCGAGCCGCTGGGAGGGAGTTCCAGGATTTGTGCAGGAGTAAGGATGTCGAGACTGACATTCATCTCTCCGGGGAGAGTTTCAATAATCTGCTGGCAGGTTCTAATACGGCAGAACGCCTGCCAGGTAATCCGGCCCTTATCAGGCCCAGGCTTGGAGCGATACTGGGGAGAAAGTACGCAGCGTATCTGCCTCTGCGGGCGACTGTCGCCCTAGTCATAGATTTGCCGAAAATTATTGAGCGCACATGCGTATCGGTGAACAATGAGGCTCCGTCGAAGTCGGCTTGACCATCCTGCAAAAGTGTCCTTTTGGATTTTATTTCCCGAGGGACACTTTTCTCTTTTGCAAACAGAGCTTGATACTTTTCGGCAAAATTGCATATTATATCCCAACTGCAAAAAAGGGTGACATTCTTGAACAACCCTAACCGACAAAGTCGGTCGGGGTTATTCAAACTATTTATCTGCTACAAAGTTCCATAAACATAGAAAGGAGAAATACATGATGGAAGAAAATATTCAGAATGCAAACACAAACTTACATGACATAATAGACCAAAATGAGGAGAGGAAGGAATCTCTGTGGGCGGCATGGGAGAGAGACGAGGGGCTTGAGAATCTTCTGCGGCTTGCAATACAGGAGGTTGAGGCCCAGAAGGTAAAACACCCTGAGCTGAATATCAGCACATCCTATCAGATGGGGCGTATCGATGGATATACAGAACTCCTCGAACGGCTTTTTCGGGCAAGAGAGTGCGATAAGGCAATCAGAAACAATCCGGGATTGCAAACGGAAAAGAGTCAACACATCCTGGATATTCTTTATAAGATGGGGGAAGCGCTTCACGTCGATCTTGCGAACGCAGTTGGCAGTTCCTATTCTTCTCTTACAGAAGAGATGAAGGAAATGCTGTTATCTGGAGCGGTAGAAGCAACCCGTTTTGGACGGAATACCCGCTACTGCCTGACGCATGCGGGGCGGAGATATTACGAACAGGTTCTTCTGAAAAAAGGCTAAACTGGCGGCTCCCGCGATTAAAGTCGCAGGGGCCGTCAGTCTCTTATCAGGGCTTGCTTATAAGGCGGAAGAGAGAGCATTATTTCGTAGCGACAATGAAGAGGATTTATATTTTTCCGTAAGAATACATAGCATATTACAGCCCAAGAGCTGAAAGGATAAAAATAGAAAGGAGGAGTCGGTATGACAGAGATTATGGATATCATTGAGTGCGCTCTCGCCCTTGCCGGACTTGATATCGCAGAAGTTGGAGACGACTATCTGCTGGTCCGAGATGCCGGGAGAGATGAATCTTTTCGACTGGAGATTTCTGAACATGCAGGTTGAGATCATTGTGACCCCCGGCTTTTGCTGTGGAGGTAGCTCAACAAGCTCAAGCTCTCCATCAACGGCGCCTGCTTCTCAAAATAGTGATGAGAAAGCTGTTCCTTTTCGAGAACAGGCAAAGGCCACCCTGTGTGTTGCGCACAAGGTGGCCTTTCCTATAAATCTTACCTTGCAACTCAGCTTCCAGGTGCTAAGATCTCCAGCAATTCGCTAAAAGACTTGAGCAATGTCAGAGAAATCCTGGAAAATACGAATCATGGTTCAGTGCATGTTATGACTTCTTCTTCCAATACACAGACCTTGATGAAATCATATCCGAGCGGAGTGAGTCGTGCCAGTCCTTTTTCAACGCGAATTTCTTTGTAGTACCCACCCCAAATTGGATTGCCTCGAACAGTACGCACTGAAACGTGTCCATCAGGATTTACATCGCGGCAAAGTGTGTCGTAGAGCTTATTGTTGAAGAACCACTCATATATTTTTTGATCTGACAGCGACATTGTGAATTGTGCATCCACAAGTCCCAGGCGGATTAGGTTTGTTACAGCAGATGATATAGTTTCTATTTCTGTATCCAAATCTATCTTCATTACATTACTTTGAGCCAGGAACTGATGCTTACCGTTAACGAGATAGTAATTTGCGATAGGAAGGATTCGCTCTGGAAATGCGAATACTCCCGATCTGCCTCTCATTGGAATTTCCTGTCCGCCTACCGATATAGATTTAAAAAGGTTTACTTCCTTTTTCGGCCTGAATTCAGCCAAAATGTGTGCTTCCAATGACGAAATTTGTGTAAGTATTGTCACAAAGGCAGGATGTATTGCAGACGACATGTTCTGGTCGCAGGCATGTGAGACCAAGTTGGCAAACATCTCCCGCATTTCTTCCACGCCAAGGTGATACTTACTGGCTTCCAGTGCGGGACCAACAATGTTCAAGGGCGGCGCTTGTCTTTGAGCATCAGGGATCTTCTTAAATTTCTCGGTAACCCGTCGTTCAAAATCCTTTATCCATGCGTCATGATAGATTTCCAACATATTTATTGGCGTACAAATCAGCTTGACCAATGCCGCCAACTGGGAACCGCTTTCCTTTGCGGGTGGAGTTAGGGTCTCATCGACTACATGAGCTAGGGTCCCTTCCATTTTTTCTCCAATCATAAGAATTCTCCTTAAAAATCATGCCGCAGCATTTCAAGTATTTTTTGAATGGACTTTTGTTGTTCAGGAGTAAACTCATCTAAATATACACAAGGGCGATTGTTAATTCCTAAAAGGTAGTCCACGGATGTGTTGAGCAAAACAGCAAGATCAATCAGTTTTTCAACGCTAGGATAACTGGTATTGCACTCATACGCACTGATTTGCCCCCGGGTAAGCTCAAGCCTGGCTGCAACATCCGCTTGAGAGAAGTTTTTCTTTTCTCTCAATTCCCGCAGTCTCAGCCCAAAGTCATAGATCTCCATGCTGTTCACACTCCTTATATCTATTTTAAGAAACAAAGGGCAAATTAAATCGGCGGAATATATCAAAAAGTGCAAATTTAATTTGACAAAGAGGACGGCGGGAGAGTAAGATGACAGGGAAGAAAGGCGGGTATGCAGAATATGGTCAAAAAAAACGTCAATTCCTGTGCCTTTACAGGACATCGCCCCCACAAATTTCCCTGGAAATATGCAGAAGATGACCCCAGATGTTTATCACTAAAACAGACAATGTATGCGGAAATTGAACGGCTGGCGGCAGCCGGCGTATATCATTTCTTTTCTGGGATGGCTCTTGGAGTGGATCTTTGGGCATCCCAGATGGTTCTGGACTTGAGAAGTACATATCCAAACCTAATTCTCCATTGCATTTTGCCCTGCGAAAACCAGGAAGTCAAATGGCCCGCAAAAAACCAGGAAGTCTATCGGGACATTCTGCGAAAGGCAGATTCCATAGAGTATATCAGCCATGATTACCACAACGGCTGTATGCTGGATCGGAACCGGAAATTGGTTTTCTCGTCCGAGGTTCTGCTTGCAGTATACAACGGAGAAAAACGGGGCGGGACTGCTGCTACAGTTCGGTATGCCCGTCAAGCAGGGCGGGAGATTATTATCATTGATCCGAATACTCTTCAGCGAAGCTGACTGCTTCCGCCTCTTGCGGAGTGGTTTTTGTGAAGAAAATTCTTACCAACATGAAAATGGCAGCAATATGCCATGTAATTGCCCAAAAACATCTTACAAATACGGTTTCTTGATTCTTCACCAACTTCAGCTCCTGCCGGCCTCTTTATTAAGCGCCAAATATCTGCCGGAAAGCCAAGAAAAACTTGCAGCCTTGATACGTTTGTGCTACAATATTTTTATCGAGAAAACCGCATTGAATTCGTGAAGCGGCGGGGCCCCACCAGCGTAAGGGTTCATCGAGAGGAACCGGATGGCAATTCATTTAATCCATCCACCACAAAGTTTCGATAGTCAATTTTGTAAGGAAGACAAACGTAGAATGACTTTGGATGATATTTACTATAACATAAGTGAGGCAACGTTCTCAGCTTTGGTTTGCCAAGCTGATATTCGCACAAAGGCGGAATTAAAAAAGTTTCAGAAGAAGGGGTATATGGTCAATCTTACAGCAGATCAGTTCACCCAAACCTTTCCTCTGCTTCCGATAGATAAAATCTACTACTCCCCATCTCCTACCCAGATATCCCTCTATTTTAATTCGGATTCCCTTGCTGCCGTCCCCATCCTCATTCCTCATCTGTTCCTCGTCCCTCCTACTGAACGGAAAGAAAAACAAGAGAAATATTTGGAAGCCATCGAGAAGGAGGAAATAAAGGTAGCGAAAGGAGACTACAGGGGGAGTCTTCGAATGTTCACAAACGCAATGTGCCTGGAATACCTTGAGATGGTCGTAAAGAGGGTGGATTTCCAAAATCTATACAGCGAGTTTTTCAGAATATATCGTAAGGAGACTTTCGGGTTCTCTGTTGTCTCCCCGGAATTTATGCAGCATATTCTGGAGAAGAAAACAGACAAAGATAAAGAACAGACTGCAGCTGCCTTGAGAAATTTACCTGATACGATTACGATTTTTAGGGGTGGAAACACTTTTTCTGTTCCATATGATAGAGCTTTTTCTTGGACAACTGACATCAATACTGCAAGTTTCTTTGCCGCAAGGCAAGGGAATGGGCCGGGGTATATTGTCCGGGCAGATATTGGGAAGAATGAGGTGATTGAGTATTTTCCGAATCATTCTGAACAAGAAATTATCGTCAACCCGACGTCGAGGAGTTTTCAAATCCAAGAAGTCGTTGAGGTTAAGGGGCTTGCGTATCTGGACAAGATGTTGCCCATTGTTACTCCAGAGTTTCACCGGTATCGAGAGGAGTTGTACTACCTGAACTTCGCTCAGAAGTCTGCGGTACATGGAATGGAGCACGAGGCCCGGGTGTTGCTGCACTGTCTCCTCCTTGCCTACGAACTGAACCTTCCTCAAGAAGATATCGATTCTCTATGTACAGCTGCCCTGTATCACGATGTCCGCAGAGACAACGATGGGGTAGATGAAGAACACGGAGCGATGGGAAAAGACCACTACGAAGAGTCTGTTCAAAATCCGGATCCTGTGGTGAGCTTTCTATGCGAATTCCACTGCCTGCCAGATGAAGTGGGAATGAAGAGGGCGAGAGAAAGGATGGAGATAGGGGAGAGGGGGGCGAGACTGCTCCATGTCTTTAAGGACGCAGATGCTCTCGATCGTGTTCGATTCAAAATCCAGGATGTGGATTTGAATCAGATGCGCCTGGAAATATCCAAAACTATGGTGCTTGTAGCGAGACTGGTTTTTCAGAATCTCAAAATTTGAACAATCCTGACCGATTTTGTCGGTTGGGGACAAAAAAAGACGTCCTTCTCTGTGAATTTTCCAGAGGGGACGTCTTTTTGAGGGGTTTAATCCTAGGTGGACAGAAGGTCGTGCCATTCAACATGCTGATTTTCCTGGTAGACATCGACGATGACGTCGGTATCACCACTGGCAATCAGTTGTGTATGCAACACACCATCTCCCAGCTCCTCCTTCGGACAGATTTTGTGGTTGAGATAGGACACATATCCATCGGCCTGGTCATACAGGAATGTCCGGACAGGGGGTTCCCCTCCGTCAACTTCATTGAAATCCTTTTCAGAGTGAGAGAGTCGAATAGCGGGTGATCCATCGGGACAAAACTCTACCGCTGCGAATGCGCAGCTCTTGGGGACCCCCAAAAGAACCGATGCCTCGAAGGCGCCGCCCACAGCGTTCTGACCAACGGAGACCTTCATCCCAGACTCAGGGGCTATGCCCAGAATCTTGCAGAGATCCTCCGCAGAGATAATCTTGCCTCCAACCTTAATATACTGATTCATAGTGAATCCTCCTGTAAAATAGTATCCTTATTAGAGTCGTTGCTCCATGGTTTGCAAAACGTCTCTAAATTATAAAAATAGACGAAGGCAAAAAAGGGTGACTGAAGTAATGGCTAACACTCCAGTCACCTCTTTTGCTTGTGTTAGAAAACAATACCCATCCTTTTTTGAAACAAAAATTTCATATCCGCCTTACTCATGACCGAAGATGGCGCCGGGAAGGCGTCTGGGTACGCCAGTCGGGTGGCGTCTGGATTTTCTGAATGTCCTTGCGGAAATGCAAACACTGAAAATTCCACCAAGTGGAAGCGGAAGGCTGGGGGCGGACTGAGAGACCGCTGGGGAAGAAAAAAAGCTGCCCGAACCCAAAAGGTCGAGCAGCCGTATTGCGCCGTCAGCCGGCGTTCTTTTTTGTGTTCAGGCACACTTCCAGGCCATCGATGACGGAGTGAATATGGTATTTCAGGACAAACAGCGCATTGGATTCCTCGGGCCACTGATCCTTAGCCTGTCGCAGCAGTGGGAGGACGAACTCTCTCGTCTCCTGGATGTACTGATGGATTTTCTCCTCAGAAAACACCCCTGCCATGGTGGAAACGTTGTCGCACCGATCAAGCAGTTTGACCATTGCGGACGTCCGGTTCTCTCCAATCTCCCGGTAGTAGGAAGCGAGCGGGTCGCCTTTCACATGGGTCAGCCGCCGAACAACATCTTTTGTATAGCCGGAGACCGGCAGGTCCTCCACTTACAGTTACAGTCTTCAGGCACATCATGGAGGATTGCGGCGGCAACGAGCGAGTCTTCCTTCAGATTGAGCGTAACTGCATGGCAGGCCACGGTCAACGGATGAACGATATACGGCTCACCGCTCTTCCTGAGCTGATCCTTGTGGGCGGCCCGAGCAAATGCAAGGGCGGCAAGGGTGTCGGTCCACTCCAGGCCCATGGCATAGCCTTTCAAGTAGGTATACATCTTTCCAGAATCAAAATTTGCTGACATAGAAAGTCCTCCTTTTTTCATTCTCCTTTTGGGTGTGCTGTTGATATAATATGCAGCTTTATAAAAAAATATCAAACAGAAGGAGTGATCTTTTCGGCTGATTTTTGGTTGATTCTGCCAGGTTTGACTTGCTTCCAAACATTATCTGTCCGCCAGTGCAGCCCTGGAAGGGAAGAGAGAGGCGACAGATGAGGCAGGGGGGATGAGCGCCTATCACGGTCGGCTTACAGAATTGCATCTGAAACAAGCAGCTATTTATAGTTTGGGGTACTTTTGCATATCATTCTTCAACCCCAAAACAGGAAAGCATAATAACAAAAAGGAGATTTCTACAATGAAAGAAACAGAAAAGAATGGCTTTCTTCTCAAGACAGACCTTGCCGAACTGAGCAAAAACATGATTGCTGGCCTGGGCGAGAACAGTATGGTCCAAGGTGACCGCTGTAGCTTGTATTTTGTCCTAGCTGCAAGTGAAAGGGATCCGGAAGCCGAGATGGTGGTTTCTCTGATTGAGCGCAAATCTAACCTCAGCCCGAAGGAGTACCACTACACAGTTGTCCTCATCGATTACACCAGCGGAGGCAGCGGCGAGGAAGTCCTTTACCACACAAACGAGCTATCCGAGGCAGACCTGATCCGTGTGTTGCAGGAAATCTGGTGTGATCTGGGAAAGGAGATCGACGAAGTCGACGAAATCGACAAGGAGGCCGAGTTCGCCTACCTGAAGTCGTACATTCGAGGAGCCTGCTTCGACGATGAGATTTCCGTCGACTACCTGTACGCCCTCTGGATTGCGTTCTGCCTCCATCATGGGCTGACCGTAGACAAGGACGAGTACCAGGAGCGGATGGAGGGGCTGTGGAAGGCGCTGGAGGAGAGCGATGGGGGAGAGGTCTCCCACTGGGAGAATTATTCCAGCTTCGACTCCGATATGAGCCGGAAGCTGCAATAATCCCTTGCAAAGAAAAAGTGTACAGGATAGCCGCAAGAAAGCCCACTCCGTAAGGGGTGGGAGCAGTCAGCCATGCT
>OFFR01000606.1_pt1 | contig 20460 bp, 20 predicted proteins | sample 1521421 | NCBI WGS metagenome assembly OFFR01 (sample SAMEA3504087, study PRJEB24116) | mouse gut metagenome | biome: mouse gut; feature: mouse-associated habitat; material: faeces | place: Denmark | collected 2011 | reverse complement strand
TTTCCATTGTGGAAAATGACGCGTTTGTTCCTACGTTGAAAATTGACGTGGAAGCGGGCAAGTTCAAAGATTTCCTTTGATTTGAGATGGCATTGCTTAGGCTTTTAGGTCCAAGTAAATGTCCGCACCCCCAACAGGTCCAGATTCTCTGCCAGTTCACAAATTTCACCAGCGTTGCGGGGACCTGCCATCAAAGCTACCGCATTCAGCTTTTCCATATCCGAATCCAGCAGCGGCCCTACTGCCCAACTCATCCGATTAAGCACAGGAAGATCACTGCCGCTCAGGTGGTCCAGGTCCAGTGTGTCCGCCACTTTTTCCGGCAGTTCATTCCAGACAACGCACACCTGGGCATCGCACGGTGCGGCAATGCCAATGCGGAGCAGTGTCTGCTCAATCTGGTGCTCCGAAGCGGGAAGATTCAGGTGTTCCGGGCTTTCCCCCTCTGCCAGACCCTGTTTGGGCATGATCTCCAGGACCATCAAAATACCATCGTAAGGATACAAAGCAAACTGACGCTTGTTGTAGACTTGCTTCAGCACCATACTGTTGTCGTAGACCACACCGTAAGGGGTGACTACTCCTCCGCCTTCAGCAATCAACTGCAAAGCGATTTCGGTACCATCCACATCCATGGGGAAGGAGATGGTAACCTGACCGCATTCCGGATGCTGGGTATTGCTCAGCACCGCTTGGATCACATAATTCATACGCTGTCCTCCTTGTTGTTAGTTGCCGTTCCCCCAAAAAAGAAAAAAGGTGCTGCCCTTTTTCAGGGAAACGGCCTTTACTGGTACAAATATTAGCTTTTAGCTGAACTGCATTCCACCGTCTTCCGGAGCTTCGATATTCTGCTCCTGGTCGAGAAGCTCACCTAGATTCGGAATACTGAGCTCGATCTGATCTATGATGGATTGCAGGCATTTCCCCTGCTCATCCGTGATGGAGTATAGGCCTGCCTGCACTTCGACACTGCAATGGTATATCTCTATCAACTGCTTTTGATCAAAAAGGGCACTGCGGGGGATGAGGCCTGAGCGGGTGGCAAAGTCCCGCTTGGCGGCAGTGTAGCTGTCCGCACCTCCGCCGGGACCGTAGTAGTGTCCGCTCCCCAGGGAAGTCCGATCAGATGACCGCTCCCATGTAACGAATTGAACGCCATACCTGGTAGGGTGGCCCGCCAGAACTACGCCGTTGAAATCCGCCAGCAGTCTGTAATCTTCCGTCAGGCTGTTGGCCGTTAATTGAGGTGCCGCCGCCAGCTGGCTCATATACTCGGCAGTGGCTTTGGTGATGGAGTTCACTCTGTCCAGAGCGGCGCTCCTGTAGTCATCCGCTACATCCTCTCTCCAGTACCTTACCGTGCCGGTATCCAATGCGAGGCAGAGCCGTTGGCCGTCCAGCTCCACCGGCAGGAGACCCTCATCCGTTTCCGGTTTCACAACGAAGCCCGCATGCTGGAGATTGAGGGTCAGTTCTCTGAAATAATTGCTCATTGTTGTAGTTCCTCCTTATTTTCTTTGTAAATTGAAAAAGGGCCCTGGTTTTTTGATATAAAATCATTGAACCAAGACCCTGATAACGATATTAGTTTTGAGACGGGGGAGAGTATCTGCCTGATTCTGCTTTTAATAAGATGATTTTAGGCTTGTTTTCTCAAAAAAACGTGGTAATTTGTGCGATATCGGTTAGGTTGACAATTTCGTCAACCTAATCGCCTTCATCGCACTTCGTGCGATGAAGGCGACGAAATTTTTAATGTGGAAAATTTAGAGTCTAATCTTCCCTTATAGACAAACAGGACGAGAAATTGTCATAATGAAGAGATATTTTTACTAAATGGAGGCTTCATTATGCAGACATTATCATCCCTAATCGCTGATTATCTTGAGGTTGGTAAGTATGAAAAACAGTTGTCCCCAGATACGATAAAAGCGTATCGCATTGACCTGCGGCAGTTTCTGGAGTTTACAGGAGATGTTTGGCCAGATAAAGAAGTGTTAAGTCAGTACATTAAGCACATCAATCAGACCTTTGCTCCTCGCTCGGTAAAACGCAAACTTGCAAGTGTGTGCGCTTTCTATTACGAGATGGAGCTGTGTGGTAAGCTGGAAGAAAATCCTTTTGAAAAACTTCATATTCGAATCCAATCGCCGAAGCAACTCCCTCGCATTATCCCAGATCAGGTTGTACAAAATCTTCTGCAAAGCGCCTATGATTCCTACATGCCAGGTTGTCGAGAAACGTTGCGGGACATCGTGGTTCTGGAGCTTCTATTCAGCACTGGCCTTCGTGTTTCGGAGTTGTGCGCGTTGTCAAAAGATACCTTCCAATTGAGCGACAACGAGCTTCGCCTTTTAATTAATGGAAAGGGTAGAAAAGAACGCATCATTCAAATTACGACAAAAGAACTTCTCCAACTTCTCAAAGTTTATTATAGAGAATTTTCCGAGGAAATTGATGATCAGGGTGCCATATTGATTAACCGAAGAGGATGTCCGCTTTCTCCACAGTCAGTCCGGAGGATTATTCATAAATATTTGAAGCAAATTGGAGTAGAAAACCATATAACACCCCACATGTTCCGCCATACATTTGCTACATCTTTGCTGGAGGCTGGAATGGATATACGGTACATTCAGTCTCTGCTTGGCCATAGTTCTATTTCTACCACGCAAATTTATACTCATGTATCCGCTCGGCAGCAGACTCTCCTGTTAGCGGAAAAACATCCCAGAGGAAAAATGACATTCTCGCTTTGTTGAACACGGAAAGGCCACCTATTCTGGTGGCCTTTCCGTGTTCAACAGATAATACTTGATTATCCGCTGTTTAAGAATAAGCCCAAATTACTCTGTTCTGATCGGTTATACTCTCTGAATTTAGGAAGTGTTAAGGTGTTTTATGATCGCGAAGTAGAGCGTAAAAGGTTAAGTAAAAGCATTCAAGAAAAAGAAGAAAATCAGGCAAAAATCATTTTACTGTATGGACACAGCGGAGTTGGAAAGACCGGTCTGATGTCCGAGCTGTTCCAGACAGATTTGTCTCCAAACCCCCATGTTCAAATCCAGATCAGTAAAATTGCACCTTCTATGATAGAAAACTGTTTCTATTTAAATCGGTTTTACGAGGAAATGCTGAAGCGGAGCAAGGATACTTTGCTGCCGAACAATCTGAACGGACATCATCCGCTGGTGACCTTGCGTTTTCGCCAAATGTGCCGTTTTCTGATCCGTTGGCTTTCCTCGTTGGCGCACCTCTATGAAAAGGAAACTTTTATAGAGGATCAATACAAGGCAGACTTGCTCCAAAAAAGGGATTTTATTGTTGAATGCTTAAACGACACGCAATACATTGTAGACTTTGAAAATATTCAGTATATTGACAGGCAATCTTTTGACTTTTTAAAAGATATTATCAGCCAGGCGAGGAAAACGGTCTTTGTTTTTGAATATACATTAGATGAGGACAGTCAGTCCTCTTACCAGAATTTTTATGCTGAGCTTTGCCGATTCGACGCAAAAATAGAACGTTTTTTTTTGAAACGCTTAAATGATACCGACGCGTTGCGATTGGCAGCAGTAAAGCCTGAACATGAACTTGATAAAGACAGTATTCTGAAAAGCTATCACCGAAGCAACGGAAATCTCTACCAGATCATATTGTACGACGGCAATACGCCGGAGCAAGAAGATCAAATTCAAAATCGAGTCAAGGAATTGGTGCAGCACAGCAGCCAGTCAACCGAGCTGTTTTTGCTGAACCTTGTTTATCTGAACGGCGGAAAGTTTGAAATACAAAGTCTTAGAACAATCGTAACCACTCCGAATACAAACGTCCAGTTGTGTTTACCGCGAAAGGAATTTGATCGGGCACTAGGAAAAATAATATCGTCCAAAATGCTGATCCAAAAGCAAAACTATGTTTGTATTCATGATTCTCTGTTGTCTGCTCTGGAGGGACAACCGCCAAACCCTGTACTATACAGTGCTTACGGCGTACTTACTAATGTTTATGCCTCCCAAAGCCCATCGGACAAACCCGCCCAGATTTACCGCTTGTCTCAGCTGTTCGCCCTATATCTGAGATTTGTGGACGATCAATTGCTCACGATTCTTCCTGAAATACGGAGAGCGGTTCTATCCTATAAATATCCGCAAGACGTATATAAGAAGCTGGAGCAGTTTACCGCATTGCTTCAAAAGCAGCCAAATACAAACAAAAAGCTGCGTCAGGCCGTATGCGAGCTGCTGATTGAGCTTTGCATCGAGTTGGGAGATTCCAAGAAATCGTGGGAGCTGTTTTCCGAACTTTACGACATAGATCCCACCAGAAGCAGACTGTTAAAGGCAAGAATCTATGAATTAGGAATGGGGACGGCAGAAGTAGACGCTATTTCCGAGCTGGTCAGCGACGCCGAGGAAAACTCCAGAGAGAGACTGATGCTGCGGCTTAGTCAAATCCATGTGGCAATGAGGGTGTGGCCGCAATCAGAGACCCTCGCGCTGGTACGGCAGGTGGTACAGAACGACGCATACCAGCGCTATCCGGAATACGCTTTTGCGTTAGCGGATTTTGCAGAGCTGGTTGATAATTCCCAAAGGGCGCTGGATATCTATCAGGAGGGGATTGCGCTGCTTGAGCAGAATCACCGCAACGAATTAGCCAGCTGTCTCTACGCCAATATGTGTATGAGCCTGGGCTATTTGGGTCGTTTACAAGAGGCGAAAGATTGTTTGTCCAAAATGTGCAAGGATGGGATCAATGCGCCAGTCTATTTAAATAATTCGGTCGTTTTGGAGCTGCTCCAAAACCACGCAACAGAAAGCGCCGTTAAAATGCTGCAAGACGCACTGCTTTTGCGGGTCAACCGCTTTGAGGAAATCATTATACGGAATAATCTTTTGATTGCTTGGACTTTACTGAAAAATTGGGATTGTGCAGAGAAGGAATATCAGCATATATGTAAAAATGACTTTGAGATGTTCCGGTATGGCGAATTTTTACAAATGAATTATCAGAATTTTTTGTTCTACAGCAAAGAACGAAAACAGACGGCGGATATTCGTCTTTGGGAGAAAAAACTGACGGATCTGGCGGCTTCGTCCCATACCAGCGCGGGCACAAAGGCTGTAATCTACGCGATGCTCCATCAGGATGCAAGCACAATATTCTATGGAAATTTTTCCTACCGGGCCGAGTTTTTGTGCTCCTGGGGCATCCCGCCCGCTTATGTTGACAATGCGTTCTCAGCTAAGTAGCGTAAAAAATCTGAGTGACTTTTTCCCATGGCCTCAAACAGAATACTAAAATCACTTTTGGGGCCTAAATAACAGTCCGGCGACAACTCCAGCACAAAGAATCCGCGTTCATTGAGACGGCCATCAACCCTTAAACACTCCGCCTTCGGCAAGGAGAGGAAAAGGTTTTTGGCTTTACGCAGTTCTGCCTCAGGAAGCAGATGGCTCACCTGGTAGTGGGAACGCTGAAAATCCAGTTTTTTAGTTTCAAATCCCCAGATTCGGTGCTGAAAAAAGGTCTCTTCATCCAGAATGAGCTGCGTTTCTCCGAAATAGTCGACAGCCGTGTGATTCCCGAGCAGAAGTATAGATATCTCGCTCCCCTCCACATATTCTTCCACGAGGAGCGGATCATATTGATTGGCAAACAGATTGTTAATTACCTTTGCTGCTTCTTCGTAAGTATCTACCAGATTTTTGTCAGAGATCCCGCAAGAGCCGCCGCCGAAGTTCGGCTTAACAACGAGTGGCAGGTTCAGACTATGAATGGCGCGGTCAATCTCCTCTGCCGTCTGCGAGCGAAACAGCATCAAGCTGTTCGGTGTATTAAAGTGAAAGGCTTTCGCATATTTTTTGGCCAAAAACTTGTCCAGACAAAGCGTATGAGTGTAGCAATCAGCTCCAATATACGCAATGTTCCTGGCCTCACATACCGCGGGAAGAAGTGCCCTTGTATTTCGAGATCCTCTTCCCCAGATCATAGGAAATATCAAATCTTTTCGATGTAGCCATAGCCTGTTCATAAAGGTTTTGATATTGGTGTACATTACACAAGGGGTGAATTCTTGAATCGCTTTTCGCGTTAATTCCGCCTCCAGCGGGGTGTATCCCTCCATATCATGGCGCGATACATCAGCGTATTCAATTTTTCTTGGCGGATCAACTAATAGTACAATTCGTTTCATATTTTCTCCTTTTGTATACAATTACTCCGAAAATCGAGCCAGCGATTTCATCAAGTTGACAACTACGGCGCCACTATCAACATAGGATAATCAAGTATTATCTACCTATATTTTCCGAAAATATTTTACAAAGTTCAACCCCATTTTTCTAAATTCTTATATCACTTGTCATAGTGCCCTTTTAGGACATGAAAAAAGGCGTTGACTTTGTAAAAGCTAACGCCCCTAATACATATTTAGATTTAGGAGAGGGGAAGGGTGCCTTCCAGTTCTATAAACTTTCCAGGGAGATAATTGGTAGATTAGATGTCCGCCCAATCTCCATTTTTATTTAAAGTAAGAACTCATATAGTTGTTGGCTATATGAGTTCTTGGTTGTGGTGGCCCATAGCCTACCATATCCGAACCATTCACGTCGTCAAGGTTAATCGCCTTTGTGCCCTCTTTATAGTTAAAGGTCAGCACAATTTTATCATCGTACACAAAAACCGCATTGACAAAGCAATCAATTAACCGTTGCCGCTGTGTCTCGTCGGTTATATCAGTCTTTTTGTACTGGTCCAGGAAAAAGGCGATTTGTTCACGGGACAAGGCGGGGTTTTTGATACGCTCTTGTAAAATCTGTTCCTCAAGCTGGGCCTTTTGTTCTTCTAGGGTGGCAAGCCGCTGTTTAGTGGATGCTGTGATAATACCCATTTGAATGGCATTTAACATATTTTCAATGCCCTTTTCAGCCTCGCCTAGCTGCTTCTGCAACAGCTTCAAGTCAAAACTTTCCTCGCCTTGCATTTCAAGAAGTCTGTCCGTGAGTTTCGCCATTAAGGACCCGTCCATTACTATGCCCATGGTCTGCGACACCACAAGATTTTCAATCCATTCCTTTTTCACGGCTTTTTTATCACAGCCCTTTTTCCGTTTAGCGTTACCGCACTTGTAATAATAATGTACTTTTCCTGTGCGGCTTGTGCCGCTGTCGCCTACCATCATTTTTCCACACTTGCCACAAAACAGCTTTGTGGTCAGTAAAAATTTATCATCCGCTTTTGCTGCTGCCGGAGCACGTTTGTTTTTCTCGCACCGCATTTGTACCCGGTCGAAAAGCTCTTGCGGGACGATAGCCGGAACGCCTCCGGGGATGACTGTATCGCTGTAATGAAATTCTCCAATATAGGCTCGGTTTTTCAGAAGCACGTTAAAACTGGAATACTTGAACATTGTGCCTTTGCTAGTTTTAATTCCACGTCCGTTCAAATCGTCAATGATTTCTTGAAGGGTAGAGCCGTCAGCGTAACGTTTGAAAATTTCCAGGACTACGGGAGCGGTTGCCGTGTCTATCTGTAAATGGTGGTCAACCAGCTTATAGCCAAATGGGGCCCGCCCACCATTATTATGGCATTTCAAAGCGTTCTCTTTCTGGCCTCGGTGTATCTTCTCGGACAATTCTGCCGAGTAGTATTCGGCCATTCCCTCCAGCATAGCCTCCAAAATGATGCCCTCGGGCCCTTCTGTGATATGCTCCGTGGCCGATACCACCCGGACGCCATTTTTCTTTAAGATGCTCTTGAAATGTGCGCTATCGTAGCGATTTCGGGCAAATCTATCCAATTTCCAAACCAAAACTACATCAAAAAGATGTTTCCCGCTGTCTCGTATCATCCGCAAAAAATTAAGCCGCTTATCTGTATCTTTGGAGGCGGATAGAGCCCGGTCAATATAGGTATCTACCACCTGGATACCGTTCTTTTCCGCATATTCCCGGCACTCCCTGATTTGTCCTTCTATGGATTCTTCCCTCTGGCGGTCAGACGAATACCGGGCATAAATTACAGCTTTCATTTCTGTTCCTCCATCATTTGAATTAAAGTGTCCTTGAGTTGGGCATTGAATGGTGAAGTTGGGTCGAAACACATTTCGACGAATTGCTTGAAGTCGTCGCTGTTGATAGACACACGCGGTTTACATTCGTACAATTTACCTTGCGGCTGGTCTGTCCTACAACATAAATAGTCTAAAGATACGTCGAAATAATCAGCCCACCAAATTAGTAATTTGACTGACGGAGCCATTTTTCCGGTCTCTGTTTTGGCAACCGTGGCCTGATTGCTCCCGGCTAGTTGTGCGATGGCCTTTTGGGATAGGTGGCTGGCCTCCCGTAGTTCCTTCATGCGCTGGCCTATGCTCATATTCAGCGCCCCCTTTCTGATTATTATTATACCACTTTTAACCATAGAAGTCAATTCTAAATATGAATTTCTTTTATTGCAAATATAGAATCCTATGCCCGCAGGCATCAGAGCGACGCAATTTCCGCCCTCTGGGGTGGAAATTGCATGGAGCGAACCAACCATTAACCCCGCCTTGCACCTGGGCGGCAGAGGCTTTAAGGCTCCGACCGTGGCGGGCATAATCTTATCTGGTTTGCAATAACTAACTCTTCAAAACACAAAGAAAGCCGGCCCCTTTATGGGGGCCGGCCAGATGCCTATTTACAGTTTCGCATGGTACTATTATACCAGATTGCCATTCTATTTCAAGAACTGTTTTATACCAGGAGTCTCCATCTTTATACCACTCACTCTTTGGGATATCTGGAGAGGATTCTTGTGTTACCGACACCTGCGGGCCATTCGTCATAATATCCTACTCCATCCCAAAAGACGGTTCCAGAGGTATTCCCATCGACAGTAGTATAGGAATCGGTATAATTGATGCCCTCAAACACATCTTTTCCATAGTCATTCAAAACGATATTACGATGGTTTGCTTGTTTGTCAATCATGATATCGCCGACTCGGGTCTCTTCCAGGGCAACGGTGTAGTACGGAAGGGTGCCGAAGATGCGGTCGCTGACCAGATTTGCAAAGCCCTCGCATGCGGATGCGGCGCCCATTCCTTTGCCATCCGGGCGGCCAGGATAGCGGGTATCACGGCCCCAAGGGGTGCCGTGGGGATACTCCTCCCGAAGCTGTGCCAACACCGTTTGAACCTCCGCTTCGGTAATCCAACCGTCCTTGTTGCTGTCCGCAGGGACGTCGTAAGAATTCACATCATACCGGCCGCCCACGGCGCCAGCGGGACGAGGAACATCGGGCTGCACCGGGTCAACGGGGTCAACTGGGTCGACGGGGTCCACAGGGTCTACGGGCTGCCCGGGAGTGGTTCCCCCAGTCACGTCGCCAGTGACGTAACCGTAGATGTTGCAGAGAACCACGCACGCCTGTGCCCGCGTCATGGGGGCGCGGGGGGCGAAATTGCCGCTGTCATTGCCGTTCAGGAGGCCGATGGTGTAGCAGGTGGTCACGGCAACATAGTTATCCACGTCGGCGATATCGGCGATTCTCTTGGCCGCCGCAGAGTATTCCTCATAACTTGGCAGTTTGATGCCCTTGTCTACCAGGGCGTTGTACATCATCTGGGCCATCTGCTCACGCTCAATGGGCGTGTTGGCCACGTCGTTCCAATTGTCACGAATCGCCATGTCGGTGATGGGAAACAGCCCATGTTTTGCGGCAACCTCGCAGGCTGCCGTCCACCACTGTGCCCCAGCGGGCTGGGAATCAATATCGTCGGGGTAAAGGGCCCGGTCCAGCATCAGTGCGAACTGGGCAAAGGTCACAGACCCCTCGGGGTCGAACCTGCCGTCCCCGACGCCGCTGACCCACCCCTGCTGGGCGGCCTTGGTCACCCAGGTGTAGTACCATTTGTCGGAAGAGACATCGGTGAAGGTGGGGGTGTTGCTGGCGGCAAGTGCTGAGGTCAATAAGGACAAACTGAGACAGGAGGCGACGATAAAGGATACTATTTTATTCATACTCTACCTCTTTTCAAATTTAATTCTCACAATATTATTATAAATCATTTTTTTGATTTTTGCAACATTATTTTAATAGTATTATCCCGCTAAAATATTTAGGCGGGGTGATGTAAGTGAGAGGCGTAGATTATGAGAAAATGGGCAAAAGGGTGAGACAGTACCGAAAGAAAGCAGGACTGACACAACAGCAAGTTGCAGAAACTATTGAGATTGAAGCGTCCAATATGAGCCATATTGAGCGCGGAAAAATTAAAACCAGCCTAAATACGATAACAATGATTGCTAATGTGCTGGGGGTTACATTGGATATGCTGGTATGCGACAGCCTAGATTTTGTTGCGGTGCCTTACCATAAAGAATTTGTAGATATTTTGTCGGACTGTAATGCAAAGGAATTGCGGATATTTACTGAAACAATTCAGGTCTTAAAAAAAGAACTTCGCGCATAAAATTTACCCCTTGACAAGTCCAGAAAATGTGATACACTAATATTGTAATCGTTTCTTATTTATTCTAATGGTTTTCCATTAGTCTCGTTTCTTTTTCTTTCTCATTGTGGGAAAGTCGTTTGTTATGATGCGCCGAGGGCGTATTATAATTGTATAATGAACACCTTTAGATAGGTGTGTTATGGCATGGTAATTTTTACCATGCCATTTTTTTGTTTGCAAGGAGAGGGCGATTTATTAACATCAAGATACATTTATATATATATGTTCCTTAACATTATCAAAACAAAACGGCCAGCAGTCGCCCGCTGTGCCGTGAGCCCCTGGGTAGCACCAGGGCGGCAACTTCTGAGAAAAAGGGGGTGAAAATTATGCTGACTCTGAAACAACTTGTAATTGATGCGACGGCGACACTGGGTAGTCCGCTGTTGGTTTGCAAGGCGGCTCCTACTTATCGCTACGAAAACGGCGTCCCGACCAACAAGAGGGATGGCACTCGTTACACCGTAGCTGCTCCAGCGGCTGGGATGGCTACAATTGCGGTCAAGGTCCTCGGTCCTCAGACTTTGGACATGGGTGGCAAGGCGGTTATTCCGGTAGAATTTGATTCGCTGGAAATCTACATTTATTACCGTGACGGCAAGCCAATGGTGGCAGGCCGGGCAACGGCTATCCGTGTTGCGGATAAGTTGTAACCCCAATTCCGGCCCGGAGGGGGCGGCAATCCCCAAAGGAGTGCCAGCCCCTCCCCAGGGCCGACAGATAGAGGATACATTATTATGGCACAAGATGTTACACGTTCGTGGTTTGCCGTCTTAAACAATCCGCAGGATCACGGGTATGAAGGGACACCACAGGAAATATGTGAACAGCTACGAGACGAATGGGTACAAGATAGCACAACGCGCTCCGGGGCTTGGGCTTATTGCATTTCGGCGGCTGGGCTTCATCACATTCACATGGTTTTGGAAGATACCACAGCTATGCGTTTTTCTGCCATCAAAAAAACATATGCCATAGGCGCACACCTAGAGCCGACCCGAGGAAGCAAACGGCAAGCCGAGGACTACATTTGTAAAAGGCATCCGTATGCAGAAAAAGGTGAGGAAGTGGTCCGTATCGTTCGGGCCGGGACCATCATGGGAGCCCCCGGTCGAAGGACCGACCTTGAGACAATCGGGGCGTTGCTAGAGGATGGTCTGTCCCCCGAGGAAATTATGGATACAAATTTTTCTTACCGCAGATATGAGCGTGCAATAAAAGGTGCGTTTTATCGTAAGCGGTGGAAGGAGACGCCCCCAGAGCGAGAAGTTAAAGTACATCTATTGGTCGGTGATAGCGGGAGCGGCAAAACGCACAAATTCATTGAATTGTGCAGCGAAGTCGGTGAAGATAACATTTGCCTCGTAAATGACTATGCGCTTAATGGCGGTATGGACCACTATGGAGGCGAACGGATTCTCTTTCTGGACGAGTTTCGTGGTCAGTATCCGTATTCGGTTTTTTTGTCCATGCTGGATAAATATAAGGTACAAGTCCATGCCCGATATTGTAATGTTTGGGCCTTGTGGTCAGAAGTCTATATTACTTCGGTCTACTCGCCTGAGGCTTTATATAAAATGATGGTTCCGCTTGACCGACAAGACATGGATAGCCGGGAACAGATGTACCGGCGTATAACGGATATTTCCTATTGCTATGTGGCTGACGGTGAGTACAAACGCTTCACGCTCCCTATGTCAGAGTATAAAGGTTATGACGATTTAGTCAATCAAGCCGCCCCCGAAATCCCCCCGTTATTCCAGTTTTAGAAGCGAGGACGGGGCTAGTATTACCCCCGACCTCGTTACAAATTACAAAGGGGTTAAAACCCTTGGAAACACTACATTTTTTTGTGTAACAAACCTTGTTACATTTTCTAAAAACCTCGTTACAAATCATTAGGAGGGTGAAATGAATAATATAAAGAACAAGCATAATCTGTGCTTTCTGGTCCTAGTGGTGTCCTTCGTGATAGGTTGGAAAGTCCTGGCTGACACCCCTTGGCCCGGCGTCAATCTTACATTCGGGCTGTGCCTGGGTATCATTGTCTACCTGGCCGCTCTGACTTATGTTGATGGCCCCTTGGGGCCGTTGGTAGTGCGGGGAAACCTGGAACGAATTGGATTGGTTAATAGAAAAGGTGAGGCCCCTTTCTTACTCCGTAAGAGCAATGACCCGAATACCCCAAATGGTATGATTTTACTTTTCGAGGATAGGGGCATCCCGTTTGAAACTTGGGAAGAAAAACGTGCAGAAATTGAGGCCGCTTTCAACATTTTTGTGGTCAAAATCATACCCGGAAAAAATCGGCGGCTCGTTGAAGTGTATGCTGTTCCTGCTGGAATGGGACTGCCCGATAAAATTATTTGGTCTCCCGAATACCTTTCTCCCACAGAATTTATTTTGATTTTGGGACAAGGGTTGTCTGGTCTGGTGACCGTTGACTTAACAAAAATACCCCACATTTTGCTTGGCGGCAGTACGGGCAGTGGAAAAACCATTTTGTTGAAGTTGTTGCTTCGGCAGTGTGTTGAAAAGGATGCTTCACTCTATATCGCAGATTTTAAAGGCGGTTTGGATTTTCCGGGCTGGGAGCATATCTGCCATATGGTTTGCGATGATGTTTCATTGTACTATATGCTTCAAGAGCTTGCCGGGGAGTTAGAAACGCGAAAAGAAGTTCTGCGTCATGCTGGGTGTGCTAATTTGCAAGAGTACAACACCAAGGTACGCCACATTTATAAACGGATTGTGTTTGCATGTGACGAAGTTGCCGAAGTGCTTGACAAAACGGGAAGAAACAAGGAAGATAAAGAACGGATTGATACTATTATTGGCTATCTGTCCACCATTGCCCGACAAGGCCGGGCGGTGGGAATCCACCTGATTCTGTCGATGCAGCGCCCGGATGCTAGCATTTTGCCCGGTCAAATCAAAAACAACATTGATTGTCGCATTTGCGGTCGTGCTGATGGTGTGTTGTCTCAGATTGTTCTTGACAGCACGGAGGCCAGTGATGCAATCCCCAAGGACGCTCAGGGCCGTTTCCTGATGGCCGACGGGACGGTATTTCAAGGCTTTTGGTCCGATGAACTGGATGATTGGTTTCTCCTTTGATTGAGGGCATTTTTATGGCGAAGAATGAACAGCAAGACATTATCCCTGAGTATGTTATAGATTCCCTTGCCCGTTGTCTGTTCCCCGCAATCCAGGCTTATTTCGAGAGCTCGGAAGGGCAAGCGGCTTTTGAACGCTGGAAGAAGGAAAATAAATCCTAAACAGAAGCGGCCCCTATCCGTAACGGATAGGGGCCGCTGTTTTATACTGCTATTTCGTCTAAGTAAAGAACAAATCCGAACCCGTCCCCGATTGGGAAGAAGTTCGGATTTTGTCCTTTTGGTGGAGATAAGCGGGATCGAACCGCTGACCTCTTGAATGCCATTCAAGCGCTCTCCCGCATCATCCGGTGAACACCCCCAGAGATGCAGGAGAGCGCTTGTTTATGCGCCCGGCCTTGTTTCTCCGAATATGTTCATTATTACGCAGGAAAGTATGCTTCAGCTGAAAGAGCATATGCTATTATTCTGCCATTTCCAGTTCACAGATTCCTGTCTGTGTCATACTGTCGATCCCGTTCAGGAACTGCTCCACACTGATGTTGAACTTCACTGACAACTGGTAATTGCGGCGGACTGTGACCTTCTTGATGATATAGCCGCAGATCATCTTCTGCGTTGCGATGTCGCTGCTGTCGAAGATCTCCGACCATGTAGCGATTCGCTCAAACTCCGCCTGCATCTCTGCTGCCTTGGCATTCCTGTTTTCCAGTTCTGTTGTCAGCTCACTGACCTTGCGGCTGGTATCCAGCACCCGCTGGCGGGTCTCATCCAAGAGCTCGTTGAGTACATCCGTCGGCAGGGAGCTTTTACCTTGGACGGCTTTCAGAACTTCAGCCTTCAGGGATTCATATTCCACATTTGCTTTGGTGTTTTCAGCCTTGGCCCGCTTCAGATCGCCTTGGAGAAGTGCCATCTGCTTCTGATGGGCGGCTCCAATAATCATGTCGCTGGTAGCGCTTTTCATCTTGTCGAAGACCTGATGCAGGATGTCCGCAATGATATCATCCAGAATGTGCATTGTGTATCCTGTTTGGCCATCACACTCCGCGCGATGGCGTGTTTTGTTGTAGCAGATGCGCTTCTTTTTTGCACAGGTCCCGTCTGCCTGGCGGTACACTTTTCCGTTGGTGGTCAGCGTCAGTCTTCCGCCGCAGTGGCCGCAGAATACGTTGCCAGAGAGCAGGGACTGGCCAGTGGTGTTCAGCGGTATGGTTCGATAGTTCTTCTGTTCGTTGCTTCGTGCGCTCATCAGGGCTTGAGCCATATCAAAGAACTCCGGTTTGATGATCTGGAGTTCCTCAAAGGGTTCGGAGTAAGTTTCGCCGCTGCGCAGGATACCCTTGTAAAGTGGATTGTGGAGAATGGCCCCGATGGTGGCGTCGTGCCAATTTTCACCCTTACGGTTTCGGATGCCGTGGTCGTTTAGGAAGTGAGCCAGCCGGAATTTTCCGTATCCGGAGGAGACGCACAGGTCGAACATCATGCGGACAATCTCGGCCTCCTCCTCATCAATTACCAGCCGACTGACCTCATGTTTCCGCTTGTTGAGGACGCCGCTTTTCTCCAGGCGGTAACCGTAGGGTGTCTTGCCACCCCGGAACCGCCCCTCCAGCACCATCTGGCCCAGGGCCGTTTTGGTGCGAATGGAGGTCTTTTGGCTCTCACCGTCGGCCTGCCAAAAACGGATGTAGTTGGTAAGCCGGTCGGTGTGGGATTCAAACCTCTGCTCTCCCTCATTGACGCTCCAGACCCGGATCCCATGTTTCACGAACCACTCCACTACGAAGGGGGTCTCATCCGATTTGCGGCCCAGACGGTTGAACATGAACACAAGCAGGATAGCGAACTTGCCCTTTTCAGCCCGATCCTTGAGAAGCTGGAGTTTGTCCCGGTCATTGGCGCTGACCTTGAAGCCGGACACACCGTCTTCCTGTTCCTCGCCTACAATGATCCAGCCCATCTGCTCAGCGGACTTCCGGCAGGCTTTACGCTGCATTGGGATATCAGCCTGGTTCTGCTCATCGTGATCCACCTGTTTTGTAGTGGATACTCTATATAAACATTCAACTCTTTCAGCCATTGTGATCCGTCCTCTCTATGTTTTGTAGTGTGAGAGGGCGGACATTTGATCCTATACAATTGTCGAGGCACACAGCTTTTTGCTGACCACAGTATCCCACACCACGGCCAATATAGCTACTGAAATACTCAACAAAAAGAAGAAAATTACTGTTCTTTCGACAGATATGTCCCAAGAAGGGCCTGTTTGACCTGGGATACCACCTGGCTGTTAGGCTCACTGGAAAAGTACAGGGTCACCTCGTGACCCTGTACCGTAATAGTCATCTGAGCGCCGCCGCTCTTTAATGGACCTGACATTTTAGCACCTCCGATTTAAAAATAAGCGCCGGCTGCCTGACAGGCAACCGGCGCGTTTGTGTCTGATTTTTCTGCTCTGGTAACTTACTGACCACTCAGCATACTGCGGTACTTCGGGCGATCTGTTTCCGCAATTTTTAAGACATTCATCGCCTGATCAACAGACAATCCCATACTATCCATCAGACTTTGAATTGCGGATAAAACACCTTCTGCCCGGCCTTCTGCCCGACCTTCTGCCCGGCCTTCTGCCCGACCTCTGCGTTCCCCTCTGTCCTCAGCAGTCGCCAGATCGGACTGCATATCCGTCTGGAACATCCTGCGGCTACGGAACACTGCCCGTTCCCGCTCGTCCTGACTGATGCTCATCAATCGATTCCCGGCCATTTGCAGCACCTCCTTCGACGCTATGACCTTATTTACTGTCTCTCGATGGTTCGGCTCGCTGGCGTACTGGAAAAACACAGCCCATTTTTCCAGGTCTGTCATGTCATCTACAGACTTCTTCATGATCTCCTGGAGCTTGCTCAACTCTACATACACAACTTGAATCGCGTCGGACAACAGCTCATTGTCCTCGTCGTGCCGCAGTGAGAAGGAATTAACGTAATCGCTCCGGTTGGGAAATACTGTGTAGGAGCAGAATGTCACCTGATAGGTCCGGGACAGCCGGTCATACCGCCGCACTCCTCTGGATGGCTGTGAGGAGTGGAGGTCGCATAGATAGTATATGCTCTTGCCCTTCAGGTTTTGATATCTGCCGTCGGAGTCCTCCTGGATTCGACTGGCCTGCATCTCCAAATCAATCTGGGAACCGTCGTCAATACGGCAGTTTACATCAAGCCGCTCCGCTTTCTCCTCTGTATCGCTGGGTGGGATGTCATTATTACGCACCTCAACATCGAGCACAGGGCGTTTGATAATAGAGGAAACCAGATCAATCAGTACCGGCTTCGCATCCAGAGGGGTCAGGATCAGCTTAAATACCCGGTCGTCGGACGGCGGCAGGATATCTGCCCCCATTGGTAAAAGGCCCATACACAAGCTCCTTATAAAAAGTTTTCCTGACCTTAGTATATCATACTTTCGTCGACAATTCCACTATGATTTTTCAATATATCCAACACTCCCTGACATCCAGCCAGCACATCCTGCCAGGTGGTCTCGAAGTCACCCGTATACCAGGGGTCTGCGACCTCGGCATCTGGGCGGCCCGCATACTCCATCAGCAGATGCAGTTTGCCGTCGAAATCACCGCCGCAGATGCGATGTATGTTTCGAAGATTGGCTCTGTCCATCCCAATCAGGAGGTCGAAGCGGTCGTAGTCCTCGCTCCTCAACTGGCGGGCCGTTTTGCCGGCGCAGTCGATGCCATGCTCGGCCAGCTTGCGGCGGGCCGGGGGATAGACCGGATTGCCGATCTCCTCGGTGCTGGTGGCGGCGGATTCGATGTGGAATTGGCTCTCCAGCCCAGCTTTCCTCACCAGGTCCTTCATCACGAACTCGGCCATTGGGCTGCGGCATATGTTCCCGTGACAAATAAAAAGTATCCTCATCATTATTCTTTTGCTCCGTTTCAGTGCTATTTTCTTCAGTGTAGCACACTTCGGGAGGAAAGTCGAGCACCATTTCCAGGTGGGCGCATGATATAATCTGCCGCTGGAGCTCCAGCTTTGACCAGCCGAACTGATTGGCCGCCCGGATGTACCAGGCACGCTCCTGTAGAGAAAGCTCCGTCTCCAGGATAACCGCATTCTGTGTCCAGCCGATGGACATGGCCTGAGAGAGCATCTCGGGAGCGGCTTCATAGGTACGGTAAAATGCCCGCATCCGCCGTAGGTTTCTGGGAGAGAATCCGGAGACATCAGGATACCTGCCTTGCAGATATTCTGCCGCCATGACAGCCGCGCCCTTTTCCGGTCTGCTGCTGACCAACCGGCCAATCTCATAGTACCGCTCCATCTGCGGCAAATTTGCCGCCATCAGGGTGTCCAGCGCAGCAAACATGGCACCATAATCTACTGATTTTCTGACGTTCATTGAATTCTCTCCTTTCTGGCGTGAATGCGCCTGTCTTTGATCAGGACAAAGAAAAATGCGGTAACCAACCGCACTTTTCTCTGCCCTGAGTATTCAATTGATTTACATGATCCGCTCATACAGTAAATTTTGATAAGAAGCGGGGCCATCCTTGCAGGTAGAAGATATGATATTCCTTTTCGAGAACGGCCCCGCTGTTTCTGTTATTGATTATTTGCTGGCTCTATTCGACACTACTTCCCGAGCCATGGGCGGCAAACTGAACTGTGCTGGCGCACACTCCGGACGTCTCACCCCTCCGAGGATCTCTCCGAGCTGCCCCCATTGCGTGGTCCTGCATAGCAGGGCTGTGGCTGGGCAGGGGTACCATTATAGGTGAACGAGGTCATCGCGAAGCAGCTTACCAGGGCTGCTTTGGACTGGATGGATACCGCTGGGCACCTTATTTGGCCGTCTTTTATAGCGATAGAAAATTTACTGCAATTCCTTGCCGCTACAGGTGGTCTTGGCGCATCCGTCGCATCGCTTTTCCCTTTTTCGGGCTCGTCCACTGATGTTATTCAGTCGCCGGATATGACCGCATCTCTGCGGCATTTTTCAAAGAGCAGCGAGAGGAATCTTATATCCCCTCACTTCCCATCACGAATAAAAAGAGAGTGACCAACAAATTTACGAAAAAATTTTTTCACGAAGTTTTTTTAGCAGCTTATCCCGGCGGTACTGGACAGCATTCAGCCGGACTCCCAGTTGCCTGGAATACGCCCGGACAGGTACGCCGTCAAAGAACAGAGCCTGGATGACTTCCTGTTCATCTCGTTCCAATCCAGAAAGAGCGGTCATAAGCCGCTTTGTCTGCTCTACGGCAAGGTCCCTGTCAGCTTGCTCCAGCACAGACACCTCTGCGCTCTCCTCCAGCTCAATACCAAGCATCTCAAACGGGACCCCTCTCTCCAGCAGCTGCTCCAAAGACAAGAGCTTGCCAGCCTCCGCTTCTTCTGTGATGTACCGCTCTCTCCGGTCTGCTTGGGAATAGGCCAGAAATACCTCGTCATTGACTTCTACATCCACGCCGTCCACTGTGATAATGTTGATAATAATGCCATTCTGATCCTTGATACGCCTGTAATTTCTTGTTTCCTGCCATTTTTTCATGTTCATAATCTCCAATCTCAAATTTTTTGAAAAAATGAGATTGGAGGTCACGGGTATTTCGCTATATAGGGCTGCCAATAGAACAGAGACATAAAAATCCTTTCCGCCTTTCAGCCGACGAAAAGGACAACAAAAAGGAGCCTTACACATAGCTGAAAAGCTACCTGTAAGGCTCCGAACTCGATGGCTCCCGTAGTTACATCCCTGATATCCTGGCCTGCCGCAGCCCGAATATCGGGCGGGGACGCTCAGGAGAGGCAGTGTAGTGCGATGTGATACGCTGCCTGCTCGGTGATGACGGGCGGTTGGTGCGCTTGACTAAGTATTGGGGTTGAGGGAGAGACGGGATCACGCTCCCGCCTGCTGCTGCTCATTATTTACTTCTCTCTGAAATATCATGCCGATCTGTGCCCCGCATTTTGGACATTTGGTGAACCACTCCGCCTTGGCGGACTGCCGTGGCCCGAAGAGCCGCAGGTGCGCGGGATCTGTCTGGCTTGCCGCGTCCAGAATACGGCCCCGGTGACAAACCGGGCAGTAGATCGTGCGGGATTCCTTCTCCTTCATTTCCACCTCCTGCTGTTCCCTTTTTAGTGAACATAACGATAAAACTTTACAGCAGTCGGTGGTTGGTGAGCCGGATGCGCATGGCCTGTCTGGACACCTGAAACACATCGGCCATATCGTCGATGAGCTGGCCGTCCTGACGGCCTCCCCGGAGCTGGTAGAAGCACCGCTTGATTTGGGCGATGGGCATAAGGATGGCGGAGCCAAGCATATTGGCCTGTACTTCCAGGGTAGTCTCGGACTGTTCTGTAATCATAGCCGCGCTCCGGCCTGTGCCGGTGTACAGCTTTTTGTGGAGTATCCAATGGGCCAGCTCGTGGGCGCAGGTAAAGCGCAGACGGCCTGTGCTGGCGTCCTCCTCACAGAGCGAGGCGTCAATGAGAATGGTGCCGGCCCGGACAGGGAAGAGGGTGTACTCCCGGTTTTCCATGTCATACACCGCCTCCAGACCTTCGTCAAAAATGGTCTTGCCCAGGATGCGGCCATTCTTCCGGAGATACTGGTACTCCAGGGATACGCCGTGGGCCTCGATCATCTCCTCAATGGGGACGGCGGCAGGGGAACCGTAGTACAGCGCGGAATCATAGCCGCACAGCACCTTTCGCGCGATATTTTCAAGCACCTGTTCCTGATAATAGATATTTGTCATGGTCCATCCCTCCTGTTCTTGGACGTCCGTTTGGTGATACGGTC
>OFFR01000604.1_pt1 | contig 20490 bp, 17 predicted proteins | sample 1521421 | NCBI WGS metagenome assembly OFFR01 (sample SAMEA3504087, study PRJEB24116) | mouse gut metagenome | biome: mouse gut; feature: mouse-associated habitat; material: faeces | place: Denmark | collected 2011 | reverse complement strand
CAACGCCATCGTTCAGGGCAATGTAGCGTACATGGCGCTCCGGGAAATAAATCTCGGTGTACTGCCCGCACATGATGTAGTTACGTCCAAGGCGGGAGAGGTCTCCTTGTGTCAACTAAACACCAAATTTTTTACGGATGCCAGAGGCGGCCAACAGGTCTTTCCCAGACCGCCCCCGGCATCCGCTTTATCGTGAAGTAAAAACCTTTATCAGTTGTCATATCCCTGCATATCAAACATATCCTGGAACTTCCAGACAATTTCAATCTCGGTGGGAGAGGACACCAGCACTTCCTTGATGAATGTCTGCGCCAGTTCCACCGTCAGTTCCGTTGCCCCGGCAAAGGAGGTGAACACATCATCCTCCTGCGCCTTATCCTGAACGGCCAGATGCTCCAGTTCAGATAAAAGTTGTTCCTGCGCCTCCTGTTCGGCTTTGGCGGCGGCGAGTCTGCTGTCTATCTCTGCCCGCTGTTTCAGGTAGGCATCCTTTGTCAGCGCCCCGCCGCTGAAATCCTCGTAGACCCGGAACTTCTCCTGCCTGTGCCGTTCCTGCTGCTGTTCCAGCTTTTGAAGCTCTGCGACACAGGCGGCGATACGCTCTTTACGGGTCAGCATCAGGGAGGACTTCTGCTTTTTCCGCTCCTGACACATCGCCAGCATTTGCATGACCGCCCGGAAGATGATGCCCTCGATCTCCTTCTCGGAGAACAATTTCCCCTTCGGGCAATCGCTGTTCTCGTCCGCCCTGCTCTTGGTGCATCGGTAGTAGTATCCCGCCGTACTGTGGAAACGGCTCAATGTCCGATGGCAGTTGCCGCATTTGAGAAGCCCTTTCAGCGGATACTCCTGTGATGTCCCTTTGGCCCGCCTCGGCCTCTGCCGGATGATCTCCTGCGCCCGGTCGAAGTCCGCCCTGCTGATGATGGCGTCATGCGCCCCCTCATAGATGATCCAGTCGGACTTATCCTGCGGGACGGTCCGCTTTTCATGGAGGCCGGCCTTGTACCGCTTGCGCCCCACCAAGGCCCCGGTGTACTCATACTGGTGGAGGATGTTCAGCACCGTGGCCGCCGTCCAGCCGTTCTTTTCGGAGGCTTTGCGGAACCGTCCGCTCCCCGGATTTTTCTGCCGGAAGTAGGCGCCAGGGGTCAGGACGCCCTCGCTGTTCAATTTCCGGGCGATGGCGGTACTGCCCATCCCCTGCAAGGTCATATCGAAGATACGCTGCACCACCGCCGCCGAGTCCCCGTCTATCACCAGCTTGTTCCGGACCGTGGGGTGGAACCGGAAGCCATAGGGAGCGAAGCTGCCTATGTATTTGCCCTGCTTCATCATGATGATCTTCGCCGTGGTGGTCTTGACGGACAGGTCCTTGCTGTACGCCTCATAGATGATGTTCCGCAGGACCACATCCATGCCGGAGGTCATGCCCTTGTAATCATCGCTGTCGTAGCCGTCATTGACGGAGAGATAGCGGACACCGAGGAAGGGAAAGACGCACTCCAGATAGTTGCCCATCTGGGTGTAATCACGGTGGCATCTGGAAAAATCCTTTGTCACCATCACATTGATGGCCCCGGTGCGGAGTTCCTTCATGAGCGCCTGAAACTGCGGGCGGTCCGTGTTCGTCCCGGTGTAGCCGTCTTCCACGAACTCCGACCGGGGAGCGGCTTTCAGTTGGGGATGGCGGTCCAAAAACTGATGAATCAGCTCCCGCTGGTTGCCAACGCTGTCACTTTCCGCTTTTCCGCTCCCTGTGTCCTCATCCGCCAGAGAGAGGCGGATATAAATGCCGACACGGTATTCTGTCATTTCAGCCCGCCTCCTTCATTTGTTCCACGCATTCGCACATGGCACTGAACACATCGTTATAGTTGAGTACGACCTCGATGCGCCCCTCGCCGTAGACAAGTACCTTCTCGATCATCGCGTCCACAAGCTCCTGCGTCAATCCTGTCATCCCGGCAACGCCCCGCATCATCGTGAGCCACTTGTTATCCGGGGAGATGGATTCCAGGAACCGCTCCCGGCGCTCCACCGCCTCGTCCAGAAGGCGGCTCAACACTTCGTACTGCTCCTCATAGGTCTGCTTGGCAAAGGCGTATTCTTCCTCGTTCAGGATGCCCTCGACATAGCTCTCATACAGCCCCGCCCGTTTCTTTTTCAGGGCGTTCAGCCGGAGCTTGACGCTTGCCACCGCCGCCTTGTGCTTCTCCCGGACGCTTGCCTCGCCGGAGCCGCCCTGCATGGCAAGCAGGAGCCTCTCATAGTCCAGCGCCACCTGAAGCTGGTCCCGGATGGCATTGAACACCTTTTCATCGAGTGCGTCCTGCCGGATGAAGTGGTTAAAACAGGTTGCGTGACCCCGCCGTACATGGGTACTGCAATCATAAACACCCCGGAAGGTCACATTTTTACATCCGCAGATACGCTGCCGCTTGTAGTACATCCGCTTTCCGCAGTCGGCGCAGAATATCTTCCCGGCAAAGAGGTCGATCATGCCCGCCCGGATGTCCGCCGACCACTCCATAGCGGTCTCCCGGTGGGAGCTGTCCTTTTGCATCTGCCGCTCCACCGCCTCAAACTCCGGGACAGAAACGATAGGCGGGTGTGCGTCAGGGACTACGATCCACTTGTCCATTTCAGTGATGTGCTTTTTCAGCCCCTTGTAGAGCGCCGTCTCGGACTTCCCGCAGACCATCTCCCCGATGTACGCCCGGTTTTGCAGGATGCCCCGGATGGTGGAGGGACACCAGCCCTCGCCCTGGATGTTATCGCCGTTGCGGGAGCCGGCCCTGCGCTTGTGGCGCTCCGGGCTTTCGATGCCCCCGGTTTTCAGCCGCTCAACGATGGTGTAGACTGATACCTCCCGCAGTTTCCACTCAAATATCTGCCGGACAACAGCGGCGGCTTCTTCATCCACCACATAGGCGGTCTTATCCTCATTCCAGAGGTAGCCGTAGGGGAGGTTGCGGTTGCGGAACTTTCCAGTCTCCATCTGCGCCCGGAGCGCCGTGGAGACCTTCTTGGAGATGTCCCGCGAGTACATGGCGTTCACCAGGTTTTGCAGGCTCACCGACAGGGACTCCATCGCGTTGCCGCAGGTGAAGTTGTCGAAGTTCTCCTTCACGGAGATGAACCGTGTCCCCAGCGCCGGGAATATCTTCTCCAGATAACTGCCCGTCTCCACATAGTCGCGCCCGAACCTGCTGAGATCACGGACCACGATGCACTGTATCTTCCCCGTCCGCACATCGTCCATCAGGCGGTTCCACGCCGGACGGTCGAACACGGTCCCCGTCCTGCCGTTGTCCGAGTAGACCTCCGTGAGCCGGAGGTGCGGGCATCCGTCCAGATAGTCCTCACAGACGGCGATCTGGTTTTGCAGGGAGTTCCCGTCATCGTCCTTGCCGCTGTTCTCAACCGACAGGCGGGCATAGATAGCGGTGGGGAGCGCCGCTGTCTCCTTTTTCACTTCTGCCACAGGCTGGGCCTGTGCTTTTCTGCTCTTTCGTGCCATTTTCTCTCTCCCTCTCAGCCCACCGCCGGAAGCGGACAGTCCTTGTAGTTTTTCGCTGTCTCCATCGCCCTGGCGAACTCATCCCGATACCGAAAGACGATCTCCACCTTTTTGTCCTCATAGATGAGTATCCTGTCCACCAGCGCCAGCAGGAGGCGGCGGTCAAGCTCCTGCACGTTCTCATACTGTGCGAAAACCTGTACCCACGCCCGGTTCTGGCTGCCCATCGCGGCGGCGTCCTGCTGTTCCCGTTTCAGCCGCTTCACAGCCTCCTGCTTCTCCTCGATCAGCCCCCGGTAGTTCTCCCGAAAGTCGGTGTACTCCGCCTTGTTGATGATGCCCTCCACGAAGTTCTCATAGAGGCCCAGCTCCAGCTTTTTGTACCGCTGTATCTCCTCCTCCAGACGGGTCATCTGCGCCTCATAGCTGAACACCTTGCGGTCCCGCTGGGGGAGGCTGTCTATGAAGCACAGCACCTTATCCAGGTGAAGCACCACCTCGATCTGGTCGTGGACGGCGTGGAACACGATCTCCGCCAGCTTTGCCTCGCTGAAGGAGTGGGGACTGCATTCGTGGGTGCGCTTGTTGTGGGAGCAGTTGTAGTAGACATATGCCTTGCCCTTCGCCCTCTGCGTCTTGCGGATCATGGTATTCTGACAGTCCCCGCAGAACAGGTAGCCGGAGAACAGGTCGTGCTTTTCGCTGTCCCTGCCGCACCGCATATCCCGGCGCATCAGCTCCGCCACGGCTTCAAAGTCGGTGCAGGAGATGATGGGGTCGTGGGCGTTCTCCACCCGCACCCAGTCTGTCTCCTCCTTGGGGCGCGTCACCCGGACTTTATGGTTCGGCGTCCCCCGCCGTCCCTGGATGAGTACCCCGGTGTAGACGATGTTGGAGAGTATCCGCTTGACGGTCACATATTCCCACTCTGTGCGCTCCTTTGTGCGGAAAGCCGTCTCAAAGTGTGCGCCCTGCATCCGCTTGTACTCCATCGGGGTGGGGATGCCGCTGGTGTTGAGCCGTCTCGCGATCTTCAGGATAGGGAAACCGTCCTTATACATCCCGAAGATCATGGACACGACCTCTGCGGCGTCATCGTCCACCAGCAGGCGGTTCTTGTCCTGCGGGGCTTTCCGATACCCGAAGGGGACGAAGCTGCCCACATACTCACCCTTCTTGCGCTTGACCTCCAGGCTGGTGCGTATCTTGATGGATATGTCCCGGCAGTAGATGTCATTTACCAGGTTCTTGAAGGGAAGGGTGATGACATCGGTGCTGCTTCCGGGCGCCATGCTGTCGTAGTTGTCGTTGATGGCGATATAGCGGATGCCCATCGCCGGGAATATCTTCTCCAGGTAGTTCCCGGCGTCGATATAGTTCCGTGAGAACCTGCTCAGGTCCTTGCTGACGGCGCAGTCGATGCGCCCGGAACGCATATCCTGGATCATCCTCTGAAAGCCGGGACGGTCCGTGTTGCTGCCAGTCTCACCATCGTCAATATAGGTGTCCACCAGCTCAAGGTCGTCATGGCCCTCTATGTAAGCCAGACAGATGGCCCGCTGGCTTTGGATGCTGTTGGACTCCAGCCGGTCAGCATCCTCTCTGGATAACCGGGCATAGATGCCGGTCTTATAAATCTTGTCGGACATTTTGAACCTCCTTGTTGTCTCTCAGAAAACCGAAGGCTCTGTCCCGTATGGGAACGGAACACAAAGCCGCAGACCTTGTGATGCAGTTCCTTTTTTTGACCCAAGCACATTGTAGCGCCGGATCGCCCGGTTTGTTAAGGATGTCAGGCCCCGGCAAGGTAAAGGGAGTTGATGCGGTCCTCGATGGTCTCGCCTTTGTCCGCAAAACTCAGCTTCACGACCACGCCGCCGTCCAGATAGACATAGGGGTTGCCAAGCTGTTCTATCCATGCCTGGATGCGCTCCTCTGTGGATGCCTCCGGGTCAATGCGGACTGTGCTGCGGTCACGGAGCGTCGATCTATCCACCTTGCGGAGGTCGATGTCTTTCATCGCTTCTGTCATGGCAAAGCACCTCAACTGTTCTGTCCTTTTCAACATCTTATGGAAAGGACAAACTTTCATAGAACAGAGAAAAGCGCCCGCACCAAAAGGCAGACGCTTCTCTCAGATTTTCAAAACTCTCTTGGCAAGGTGTCTTATCCATCCCTGCCCAGTTTCTTCACCGGCTCATAGTCTGCAAAATGCTCCACGGTGCGGAAAATCCTCTTGTTGTTCACCCACCGTTGGAGATGTCGGGTGATGGGCGGCGCCGTGGGCCGCTCATAGATCATGACATAAGGGTCAAATCCCATCCGGCGCAGGATGTCCACCCGGTAAAGGTCCTGCTCATGGGTGCTGTTGTAATTCGTCAGCACATAGACCCGCTTGCGCCGGAAGTCCCTGATCTTGGACAGCTCTGAAAACCGCTGAAAACAGCCGGTCAGGTCAGCATTGGGGTCATCCCACGCGAAATGGATAGTTTTTGTACGGACCCTGTTCAGGAGCGCCGCATTGTCCGGCGTGATAAGGCGGATGTCCAATCCCTGGGAGAAGTCCACCCATGAACGGCTGTCGGCAAGCTGTTCGATCAGCCGCTCATGACCGGGACAGGCAAGCAGATTGGCGTCCATCAGTTTTATCTCCCTCTGGCCGTCCCAGAACTCTGAGAGGTCGGCGGTGTGGACGCTCTTGTCCCCCTCCTTGCCGGAGACTATGCAGAAGCCGCAGCGGTTGGGACAGCCCCTTGTGAGAAAGCCATAGGCTGTGTCCGGGAACTGCGGATAGAGGCCATAGTCGGGGCGGGTATGCTCCACGGCATCCGGCAGATTTTGCCCCGGACCGTAGCCAGTGCCACCGCAGATCAGTTTGTCGGCGTTGGTGACGGTGATCCTGTCCTTGGAGTAGGTATCCGTGAACACCCGGCTCTTGTAAACGAGGTCATACCGCCCCTTTGGGGACCACCACTCCACATCGGCCCCCTGGGCCTTGTGGTAGGCGGACAGCTTCATCAGGCACAGGTTCGGCCATCGGTGGCTGTCCACATCAATAAGCCCGATCTTCAAAAACCCACCTCCTTGCGGGATAGAGAAAAGCGCCCACCCAGAAAGGCGGACGCTCCCATCAAATGTCTCAAAATTTCATCGGCAGGGCGGTCTTTGCGCTGGAGCCGTTGTAGATGCGGTACACCTGGTACAGATACCGCTTGTATCCGGGCAGGCTCGTCATGGCCCGGCCCTCCCGGAAGATCACCACCGGGTCTACCTGGCGCAGCCGCGTCACAAGCCGTTTACGGCTGTACTCCCCGTGATAGAGGTCTACGAACTCCACCACGCCCTGCACCGTCTCAGCCCGGAGGGAGTCTGGGTCGCCCTTCCAGGCGTCCACGATGGCCTGCATCGCCTCCCGGTACACCCCGCCCCCGACCTTCTGGAACAGGCCGAAAGCGGTGCTGATGCAGGCCAGCCGCTTCGCACCCCTGGTCTGCTTGTAGTCCACATAGAGGCCCACAGCTTCTGTTGCTTTCAGGAACGCCATAGCGTCCTCATCGCCGCCGTAGACCAGCGCCCGGAACTTCGCCCCGGCGGTCAGGCTGGCGGACGCGCCCGTCTGCTGGGCGAACAGCAGCGCCTCATCGCTCTCGGTCAGGCCGTAGAACACCTTGCAGCGGATGGACAGGTCCCGCCCACCATTGAGCAGTTTCCGGGCGGCGATGGTGTGCTGGCCATCGAACACATAGTAGCGGCCGTCCCGGCAGCTCACCTTCGGCTCGTTGGCGATGCGCTCATCGAACTCGGCGGCGATCCTACGGACCCGGTCCTCGTTCAGTTCACGCTGATAAGTAGTGCGGGGTATCTTCAGCTCTGCGCTGTTGATGGGAAGCTCCCGGCAAAAAAGGTCCTTGCTGTTCATTCTGTGCGTCCTCCTTCGATGTCTGCGATATACTGCTTCATTTTCTGCATGATCTGGATGAGTTCCTGCCTGTAATGGCTGTCCGACAAAAGCCGTGGATATTCCTGAAAGATGCGGTCAAAAAGCTCCATGAACGAGACGATCTCGCCATCCAGGGAACAGAGTACATTCTCCTCGGTGCTGGGGGCCTTGTCCCGCTCCATCTCAGCCGATATTTCCGCGATCTTCTGCATCTCGGCTTTTCTTGAAGCGGCTGGCGGGGCTTTGTGGTAAGCGGGGCGGGGCTTCTTGTCCCTGTCATCCTTGGATTTCTTCAAGTCGGCGGCCAGTCTGGAGCGTTCTTCCGGGGCGGCTTTTGCAACTGCGGCCACTGCTGTCTCCGTGGGCTTGATCGCTCCCGTGAGTATCTCCTGCTTGATGCCGGGAAGGGCTTCTTCGGCGGCATCCACACCCTGGGCATACCAGCCAGCACGCATGACATAACTCTCGCTGGTGCCGGCGTCGTCTGCTATGCGCTGTCTGGTAACTGCCGCATTCTTCGGTTTCAACTGTTCATTTTGAACAGTTGATTTTGCTGTCGTGCTTTTCCTGTCACCGCCATGTGCCATCTTCTCCGCCTCATACCGCTGCCCAATCAGGTATTTCTTTTGCTGGGGCGTCAGGTTCCGCCTGCCAAGCTGGTGTTTGCATATCCACGAAAGAGCTTCATAGCGGTTGTCAAAAGACATCTTGTGGACCGCGTAGGTCAGTTCCGGGTGCTTCTGGATAATCTCATAGCGGTTGTGGCCGTCCAGGATCGTGCCGTCCCAGACGATGAGCGGCGAAAAGACCGCCCCGTCCGACAGGATGTTCTCCTCCAAAAGGGTGAACTCGTCCTCCGTCAGTGGCGGTATCTTGTCCCGGAACTCCGGGTCGATGATGAGCCTGTCCATCAGGGCGCCTCCAGTTCCGTGGGGAGGAAGGCGTCCTCGTCCAGATGGAGGCTGACCCGCAGGGCGGCGTCGATCTGCTCCATCTGCTCCCCGGTGAGCTTCCCCACATAGCCCCGCACCCGCCGCTTGTCGATGGTGCGTATGACCTCCAGCATGAACAGGGACGGGTCCAGCCCCTCCGCATCATCCAGCACCACATGGGTCGGCTGCTTGGGTTTCTTAAAGGTCCTTCTGGTCACGGCGATCACAATGATGGTCGGGGAGTGGTAGTTGCCCGTGTCGTTCTGGATAATCAGCACCGGGCGGATGCCGCCCTGCTCATGGCCGATCACCGGGTCCAGGTCTGCATAATAGACTTCGCCGCGGTGGAAATCGTGAAATTTGTGTTCCATATGGTATCTACCTCCTTCTTCTGGTATGTAAAGGAACGGCCCAGCGCGGCAAATGCCGTCTCCAGACCGCCCCTCAAATTTCATAAAGCGTGTTCTTGATCCCTATTTGTCCCCGACACCCCGGAATCACGGGAATCATCAGGCTCGTCAGCTTGCGAAGCTGCTCTCATAGGCGTCTAACCTCCCCACCTTCTTTGTGGCCGGGCCGCGAGTTACGGAAGTATCATTATCGCTGTCTGTTGTCATCGCCGAACCAAGAGCAACTTGGCATTTTCAGTCGGATAGATCGCTCCCCCCGGAACCGGGGATCATGGCGCTCCGCTGTGCAGGCTATCCCAGACAGTAACGTAGTCTTGTCTCCAAGACTTCCTGATGACTGCGTATTCAGTTTTCAAGGAACCCTGAGAAAGCCTGTCCGGCTTCTTTCTCAAGAACTCGGAAAATCGCCCTCTCAGGGGGTAGGCATTGGGAAAGCCTAATCCGCAACCCGATTTCAAAAATTTTTCAAATATTTTTTCAACCGAGTGATTTTTTTGCTGATAGCTTGATGGGACACGGCCTTGAGGCGAGCAATCTCCACCACTGTGTATCCATCAAAGACAAATAGCGTTAATATTTCCTTGTCCTCATCGCTGAGTTTTTGGAGAAGACTGACCAACTGTTCGTTTTCAATCTCATCCAGCCAGCTCATACGGCGGGACGGATCGGTTTCAGCGGCTTTTGTAGACAAGCGGTCATGAAACTTGTCCATCAACGGCGAATTGTCATCCCCCGCAGAATCGCCATCGTCCTCATACCGCTGCTCCGGTATCGGCTGAGTATGGTTCCGATAAGTACGCTCCTTCTTGAAAGTCTCCCAATCAAATTCATACATTGACAAAATGGCAGTTTCGTCCATGCCAGCCTCTATGTACTCTCTGTGAAGCTTTTCCCAGACCCGGTCAAACTTCCTTTTCTCAAACCCATAGTTGAATCCCATAAATTTACCTCCATTCGATTTGCGGAATGGAGGTAAAACCTTGAGTACAGCTAAAAATGGCAGCACAAAGTTAGAGTGCAGTCCTCGGAAGTGTTAATCTCCATCCCGGATTGCAGCTGCCCTGCTCATTGGAAAGCTGTTTCAATATTCAGTTGTCCATCAAGTGATATGAGCCATTGATGATCAGTCAATGTATCAGGAGATGGGTTCCATAACCTGTAAACGCAAAATTTGAATTACTGATAAAAATTTTGTTTTGCGTTCGCGAAAGTAAATAGCTTTTTGCGTTTGGCTGTGGTATAATATGGCATGAGGTGGATTGACCATCATCTGTAAGGTGCGATCCAAGGTCTCATTGCGCTTTCTATTATAGAAAACGGGACTCTCAAAACTCATAGGTTTGCCTATATCTGCCTACATAACTGCCTACATCAGAAAGGAGGGTATTTGCTTGAAGTTTTGTGACTTTGTTCAGCTCATGCACCAAAACTATGAAGTGAAAACAAACGCAGGCGAATTTGTTGCTGTTTTGATAGATGCTATCCTTGATGATGCGGCATTGGAAAAAGACTCATCGAACCCGATTTATGAACTGGGAAAATCGACTAAGGAGGCTTATTATAGCGGGAGACTACCTATTTCACAGAAAAAAGCTGCCGCAATCACTCCGAGAATAGATGAGGCAAAATTTGCAGATTTTGTGAGTACCTATTCCTTTGATGCACTGAACCACATGAAGGATAAAATGGCGGAGTTTGGATTTAATGTTGATCCTTCCGAAGTGGGACAGGCTTGCGCAAATATTCTGGCGCAGATCATAAGACGTCGGGCGGAAGGTTTGTCCGATGATGTGACTCTCCTGAACTATCAGCGTATGGAAGCGGGGAAAAAACTAAAAAATATCGCCCCTGCGACAATTGAACGCAGAGGCGATAAGCTACATATATCCGGCGAGGTCATAACGATTCATCAGGCACTTGTCCCTGATGATGTGGGCAAACATGAACTTGATTATATTCGTGCTTTATATGAGGCATATGCGCAGAAGTTAAACAGAGAGACATTTACGGCCGGGGATATACCGTCTCTGCCTAAACGATATGCGCAGAATTACAAAGAACAGCGGATGGCATATTATAGTGCAGTCAGCATTGAACGCTCAGTTCGGGACATCTTTGATGACGGTGAAGATGAATTTGACAGATTGAAGGAAGATGCATGGCATGGGATAAATACAACTTACTGGAAGGATTACGAGGATGGCTATACGAGACTAAACGCTGTCCTTGAAAAAATTACAAGCACTACACTTGACAGTTCTGTACTTAGCCAAATGCGGAATCTCATTGGCAATCTGGAAAAGAAGGGCATCTGCCACATACTGGTAAATGACGGTGTTATTGAGTCGTGGGTGAATATTGATGGGTAACAAATTGTTCAATACACCCTTTGAGTTATCTCTCCATGTGGTACTGCTTCTTGATGTGGTGGATATGGGGCTGACTCTTGATAGAATCGCCGCCTATGATTTTATTGCAATTTATTGTGAAGATTTTGGTTTCGCAAATAAATCTCTGAATGGAGAGAACGGTTTCGCTTTCAGTGAGTTATCCACAAAACGGAATCTAATAAAGAAAGCAATAAAAGACCTTGTGGTTGACGGCCTCGTGACAGCGACAAATGACAATGCTGGTATTCTCTATTTGATTTCAGAAAGTGGACGAAAAATGAGCACAAGCCTTCAGTCGGAGTATGCTATGAAATATAAAGAGTTGATGTGTCTTATTGTGGAAAGGTATAGGGATTACAAAGATGTTCAACTGCTCAATGAGATAAGCAGACAAGCAGCAAAATCTTTAAGGAGGTAGCCCAATGGCGGGGGTTTACATAAAAAAAGTTATAGCCAAAAGCATTGCCAAGGGCGATGCCAGCATTACCTTTGGCAAGGGACTGACAATTATCCAGGGACGCTCTGATAGTGGAAAAACCTGTGTGGCAAATTGTATTGACTTTATATTTGGTGGTTCTGTGGATAAGCCCTTTAAGGATACGGCAAAATATGATGGTGTAACCATGATTGTTGCCTCTAATGACAGCGATGAAGAAGTATTTTTCCATAGAACTGTTGGGAAAAATCAGGTTGAGGTTTCCAGCGGAATAGCCGGAATTGAAAGCGGCACATACGATGTCAACTATCGCAAGGGAGCAAAAAACCCTCCGTTAAATGAGGTTTGGCTGAAACTGATCGGTATTCAAAGCGAAGTCATGATCGTTGCAAATGCACGGTTTGAAACGAAACGGCTTACATGGCGCAATCTTCTGCGAGTGCTTTATCTTGACGAGGGCCGTGTAGACGATATCGGTTCTATTGTAGAACCGAAGCATCGCTATATGGAAAACACGCTTTTTCTGTCTGCACTCCTATATCTTATTACCGGCAGGACATTCACAGAAATCGACGCACAGGAGAAAAAGGAAATCAAAAAAGCGCGCCGCAAAGCTGTACGGGAATATGTTAATCGTAAAATTCAAGATGCAGCTGAACGTAAAGAGCAATTGGAAAATAACCTTCACATTTTCGAGGGTGCTGATATTGAAGGACAAATCGCGCAGGCAACGACATTGCTCCAGGAAACACAGAGGAAAATCGACCTTGCACTTGCTGAGAGCCAGAAGATTCTTGCCTCTATTCTTGAGATGGAGGAGAGAGCTGCTGAGTGCGATGTCCTCCTAAATCGCTATAACAGGCTTGCTGCTCAGTACAAGGCAGACATCCAGCGTCTTTCTTTGATTGTAGAGGGTGAAGAGGCATATCGGGAAGTACCACAATCCACTAAATGTCCGTATTGTGAAGGAACAATCACCCCTCGCAAAAGAATATCCTATATCGTTTCGTCCAAGGTTGAGATGGAGCGGACTATGGCACAGCTTTCTGGCCTTGAGGATACTGAAAAGGATGTAGAAGACAGAAAAAGAGAAATCCGCATTGAACTTGAAGACCTAAAACGACAGCGTGATATGCTGGAATCAAAAATCAAAACGGAACTCCGTCCGCAGGAAAGCGAACAACAAAATACGGTTAATGCCTATAAGACTTATCTGCGTATTGCAAGTGAAATAACTTTGATTGAGACCTATGCTACAGACTTCAGCAATGACCTGTCTGCTCTTGAAAGTGAACAGGAAAGTGATAAACCTCTCGAATACCATCCCAAGGATTATTTTGGCAACGACTTCGCTACCACTATGTCTGAGTATGCCAATAGCATTCTCAAAGAGTGTTGTTATTCTAGCTTGCTGCAGGCGCATTTCAATCTCACCACTTTTGACATCGAGGTCAATGGTGAAGATAAAGGCACAAGTCATGGCAAAGGCTATCGTTCGTATCTGAATACTGTAATGATTATGATGCTGCGGAAATATCTGGCAAAGAATGCTAAGTTTGATCCGCACATCTTTATCATTGACACACCGCTTCATGGTTTTGATGATGGCGTAGATGACAGGATGCCGGACAGCATGAGAGCCGGACTTTACCGCTACTTCATGAATCACCAAGACGAAGGACAACTTATTATCATAGAAAACTTAGACCACATTCCTCACCTTGATTATGAGAATCATGGCGCAGTTGTTGAGACCTTTGAGAAGGTTGAGGCTCCGGGCAAGCGATATGGATTCTTAAATGATGTGAGGTAACAACAATAGCGGAGGTACTGCAAATGCGATTTAGTTACAATAAACTTTTCAAACTTCTTATTGACAGGGGAATCAATAAAAAGACTCTACGGGAGATGAGCGGCATCAGTGCTACTTCCGTTGCAAAACTTGGGCATGGGGGAAATGTCAACACAGAAGTTTTATTGAAGATATGTGATGCTTTGAACTGCGATATTGGCGACATTATGGAGTTTGTAAAGGTTGATGTTCCAGAAGCAAAACAAAAAAAGTCCATTTCCAACACAAACGCCCAATAGCAACCGAAATTGGATGGCACAACAATCAGAAAGGGACAGATTGTGATGAAAATATTTGACAATATCACAGATATCGTCCGGGATGACTTGAAGACAACCATACAGCGCGGCAGTAAGGTTTCTATAGCAGCCGCCTGCTTTTCCATGTACGCATACAAAGAGCTGAAAAGCCAACTGGAGCAGATAGAAGAATTCCGCTTTATCTTTACTTCCCCAACCTTCGTTCAGGAGCGTGCTGAAAAGCAAAAACGGGAATTCTACATCCCAAGGCTCAGTAGAGAGACCAGTCTGTATGGAACGGAATTTGAGATCAAGCTACGCAATGAAATGACCCAACGGGCTGTCGCCAGAGAATGCGCTGAGTGGATCAGGCGCAAGGCTATTTTCAAATTCAATGTTACTGGGGAAAATATGGGCGGATTTATGACCGTTGATTCCCCGCGGAACAGACTGCCTATATGCCCCTGAATGGATTTACCACTGTGGATATCGGCTGCGAGCGCGGCAATAACAGCTACAACATGGTCAACCGAATGGAAGCGCCGTTTTCCACCCAATATATGCAGCTGTTTGAAACGCTCTGGAATGACCGTGAAAAGATGCAAGATGTGACAGATATGATCATCTCCAACATCAGCACAGCCTATAATGAGAATTCGCCAGAGTTTATCTACTTTATGACGCTGTACCATGTTTTCAGTGAATTCTTAAATGATATTTCCGAGGATGTACTACCCAATGAAGCAACTGGCTTCAAGCAGAGCAAAATCTGGAGTATGCTTTATGATTTCCAGCGGGACGCTGTTCTCGCCATTATCAATAAACTGGAGCAATACAACGGCTGTATCTTGGCTGACAGCGTGGGGCTGGGCAAAACCTTTACCGCTCTTGCCGTTATCAAATATTATGAGAACAGGAACAAGTCTGTACTTGTCCTCTGCCCTAAAAAGCTGGCGGAGAACTGGAACACCTATAAGGACAACTATGTTAATAATCCTATCGCCACTGATCGCTTGAATTATGACGTACTGTTTCACACAGACCTGTCCCGCAGTGGCGGTACATCCAACGGGCTTGATCTTGACCGGCTGAACTGGGGGAATTATGACCTTGTTGTTATTGACGAGTCCCACAATTTCCGTAACGGCGCTGGAACCCATGCCAACACACAGGAGAACCGTTACATAAAGTTGATGGACAAGGTGATCCGCGCAGGCGTTCGGACTAAAGTGCTGATGCTATCTGCCACCCCGGTCAACAACCGCTTTATCGATCTGAAAAATCAGCTTGCCATTGCGTATGAGGGCAATTCGCAATTCATCAACGAAAAGCTGGATACAAAGAAACCTATTGACGAGATTTTTCGGCAGGCCCAGAAAGCATTCAACATATGGAGTAAACTCGACCCGGAGGTACGCACTACAGATGCGTTGCTCCGCACCCTGGATTTTGACTTCTTTGAGCTTTTGGACAGCGTAACGATTGCCCGCTCCCGGCGGCATATCGAAAAATACTATGACACGGCAGCGATTGGTCAATTCCCGCAGCGGCTGAAGCCAATTTCGCTTCGTCCCAGTATGACCGACCTGTCCAGCGCCATCAACTACAACCAGATATTTGAACTGCTGACTCAGTTAAGCCTTTGTATCTACACGCCCTCAAACTACATTTTTCCAAGCAAGATTGCCAAGTACATCGACTTGACCCACAACAAAGGTAACAACCTCACCCAGCAGGGGCGCGAGCAGGGCATCCGACGGCTGATGAGCATCAACCTCTTAAAGCGGCTGGAAAGTTCCGTGTACTCTTTTAACTTGACGCTCACTCGGATTCTGGATTTGATTATCGGCACCATCAAAGCCATTGACGAATTTGTAAAATATGGCAGAGCCGACCTGGATATGATTGAGGCTTCCGAGGATGACTTTGATATGGAGGACGGCAGCACCGATTATTTCACTGTTGGCAAAAAGGTGAAGATCGATCTGGCCGATATGGACTACAGAACCTGGCGTACAGAACTGCAACAGGATGCAGAAAATTTGGAGTTGCTGACCTTGATGGTAGCCGACATCACGCCGGAACACGATTTGAAACTTCAGAATCTCCTGAAGCTGCTGGACGAGAAAATGCGCTGCCCCATCAATGAGGGCAATAAAAAGATACTGATTTTCTCAGCGTTTTCTGATACAGCGGAGTACTTGTATGACCAGGTAGCAGGTTACGTCAAGACAAAGTACGACCTGGATACCGCTGTCATTACCGGGTCTATTGACGGAAAAACGACCATTAAGAGGCTGAAAACTACCCTGAACAATGTGCTGACCTGCTTCTCTCCCATCTCCAAGGGGCGGGATGCGCTGATGCCGGGCAGCACAAAGGAAATCGATATTCTTATCGCCACTGACTGTATTTCCGAAGGCCAGAATTTGCAGGACTGCGACTATTTGGTCAACTACGATATCCATTGGAACCCAGTGCGTATCATCCAGCGGTTCGGACGTATTGACCGTATTGGCAGCAAGAACAAGGTGATCCAGCTGGTGAACTTCTGGCCGGATATGACGCTGGACGAGTACATCAATTTGAAATCCCGTGTGGAGACCCGGATGAAGATATCCGTGATGACTTCCACCGGCGATGACGACTTGATCAACCCGGAAGAAAAAGGAGATCTGGAGTACCGCAAGCAGCAATTGAAACGGCTCCAGGAGGAAGTGGTGGATATGGAGGATATGTCCACCGGCATCTCCATCATGGACCTGGGGCTGAACGAGTTCCGGCTGGATTTGCTGGACTACATCAAGACCCACGGCGACCTGGCGAAAAAACCAAAGGGGCTTCATGCCGTCGTACCTGCAACCGAAGAAAACCCGGAGGGCGTGATCTTTGTCCTGCGGAATATCAACAACAGCGTCAATATCGACAATCAGAACCGCATCCATCCCTTTTATATGGTCTATATCAGCTTAGACGGCGAGATGGTCTGTGATTATCTGAACCCGAAGAAGCTGCTGGACACCATTCGACTGCTGTGCCGGGGCAAGTCGGAACCGCTCATGCCGCTGTGCGCAAAATTCAACGTGGAAACGGATGATGGCAGGAACATGAAGGATGTGTCGCAGCTTCTTTCCGACGCGATCAACTCTATTATGGATGTGAAGGAAGAAAGCGACATTGACAGTCTGTTCTCCGCTGGTGGCACTTCTGCGCTGATGAATGCGGTATCCGGGCTGGATGATTTTGAACTGATCTGCTTCCTGGCGGTCAAATAAGGAGGTTCGGCCATGCTTGGTCTGCCTAAAAGCACCGAATTTAACCGGCGCATCCCAAAGCAGAAGTTTTACGAAAACCTTACCATTTCCTCAGCGCTGAAGCTTATCTTTGTGGAACAGATCAGGGTGATTTGGTGGCGGAACAAGATCGCTCCCGCCACGATGAACCTTGCCGCCGGGGAGGCAGTGACGGAAATCGAGGTCTTTGAGGTCTGCCTGTCCGCACCCCAGTTAGACGAGACCGTTCTGCGGCAAATCGACAAGGAGATACCCTACCACATCCTGTTTCTGCTGGAGTATGAGGGAAAATATCAGGCATGGACGGCCTATAAGGAGGCGGCGGGCAGCGGGACGAACGCTTTCAAGGTGGGCAGTTACTACCACACCGATTGGATGAAGGAAGCCGCCCTTCCGCTAAAATCGGATGGACTGAATACCGATAAGGTATATGAAAACTTTGTCCGGCAGATTGCCGGGGAAACGCTGACTTCTGGGACGGGCGAAACGCTGAAAGAGTCGGTGGAGCGGGATACCCGCAGGCAGGAACTGCAAAAGCAGATTGTAGCGCTACAGGTGAAGGTGCATCGAGAACGGCAACTGAATAAACAGGTTCAGTTGAATGCGGAATTGAAAAGATTGAAAAAAGAGTTGGAGGAATTGTGATGGACTTTTCAGATTACATCAATATAGCTGCCATTATTTTGGCTCCCATTGTTTCTGTGATTGTCGGACAAAAATTGCAGGACAGGGCAAGAAAACGTGATGACAAAATGCAGATTTTCAAAATTTTGATGGCGAGTCGAATTTATGGCTGGACAAATGCAAGTGTCGAGGCGTTGAATCTAATCGAAGTTGTGTTCGCAAAGGATAAAAAAGTCATTGCGCAATGGAAAAAATATTATGATGTTCTTTCTGTTGAAAAACCCGATGCGGCTCAGCGTGAAAAGATGATAAAGGAAAGAGAGTCTTTGTTAGAAGTCATAGCTGTTTCGTTGGGATATAAGGATAATGTCACATTAAGAACTATACAAAATTCTTATCAGCCAGTTGGATTAGCTGATATGTTGAAAAAGCAGGAGAGATATCAAGATAATCAACTTGAGCTTATGGAAAGATTTATGTCTTTAGTTCCAAAAACTAACACGGAGGAAGGACAAAATGGACAAGCTGAAAATGGAAACCCCTGACCTGACCCAAGCCAACATTGAAAAACTCGCCGCCCTGTTCCCCGCCTGCGTGACCGAGGCCCGAGGCGAGGACGGCAAGCTGAAAAAGGCGGTCAACTTTGAGCTTCTGCGGCAACTGCTGTCCGATGTGGTGCTGGAGGGCGACGAAGCCTACGAGTTCACCTGGGTGGGCAAAAAGGCCGCTATCGTGGAGGCCAACCGCACAATCCGCAAGACCCTGCGGCCCTGCCCGGCGGAGAGCGTGGACTGGGACACCACCGAAAACCTCTACATCGAGGGCGACAACCTGGAAGTGCTCAAACTGTTGCAGGAGAGTTATCTGGGCAAGGTGAAGATGATTTACATCGACCCGCCCTACAACACCGGAAGTGACTTTATTTACCGGGATGATTTTGGGGAAAGTGTGGAGGAATACAGCGAAGATATTGGCCAGTTTGACGAGGAGGACAACCGGCTTTTTCGGAATACGGACAGAAACGGAAGATTTCATTCGGACTGGTGTAGCATGATGTATTCTCGGCTGGTGTTAGCGAGAAATATGCTTACAGATGATGGGGTTATTTTTATCAGTGTTGATGACAATGAAGTGGACAATCTCCGTAAAATTTGTGATGAAGTTATGGGAGAATCATGCTTTGTTGACTGTATAATTTGGAATAAGCGTGTTCCTAAAAATGATAATAAGGGTATTGGTAATATCCATGAGTATATTCTTGTTTATGTGAAAAGCTCACAATCTGCGCATCAATTTTTGGTGGTTAAAGATGGCATAAATGATGTCTTTGAGTTCATTTCAACGCTGAAAAAAAGGCGAGTTCCTATTCCAGAGGCAGAAAAAGAGCTAAAGCAATTTTACGCAAAACGGGGATATGATAGAGGAATTACTTTATATTGCAATTTAGATAACAATTATGAACCTTGGGGGAAAATAAATATGAGTTGGCCAAATGCTGATACATTTGGATCCCGTTATGATGTTTTGCATCCAAAAACGGGATTACCAGCAAAAGTCCCCGATAGAGGCTGGCGTTGGAATAAGGCAACATTTTCTTCACAAGTTGATTATGAACATGTAGTTGAGCGCTATGATGGTAGTTTCATTTGCGGTAACTTATGGTTTGCAAAGGATGAAAATACCCAACCAAGTTCAATCAGGTATCTCAGAGATGTAAGCAGAATGTTACTTCGTTCAATCGTCAGTCTGAAAAGTGATGGTGGAATTGAGGTCGAGAAAATTTTTGATGGGAAAAGTTTTTTTCCTTATCCAAAACCCACATCTCTACTGCACCTGCTGATTGATTCCATAATCGAAAAAGACGGAATTTACATGGACTTCTTCTCCGGTTCTGCCACTACCGCCCATGCTGTCATGCAGCTAAACGCCGAAGATGGCAGCCATCGCAAATTTATCATGGTGCAGCTTGACGAACCCTGTGAGGAAAAATCCGAAGCATACAAAGCCGGCTATAAAAACATCTGCGAAATCGGTAAGGAGCGTATTCGCCGAGCCGGCGAAAAGATTGTAGAAGAACGGGCGCACCTGCTAAATACGGCAAAAGCAGGGGCTTTACAACGGGGTGAGGTTTATGCCGAGTTTACGACATCGTCAAAAGCATTAGAGGCCCAAGCCGAAATAAGAAAAAAACTTGACATTGGCTTCCGTGTTTTCAAGCTGGCCGACAGCAACATGAAGGATGTTTACTACACCCCCGGCGAAATCACCCAGCAAAGCCTTTCCGGCATGGTCAGCAACATCAAGGAGGATCGCACCGACCTGGACCTGCTGTTTGGCTGTTTGCTGGAATGGGGTCTGCCCCTTTCCATGCCCTACTCTGCGGAGCAGTTGGAGGACTGCACCGTCCACACCTACAATGACGGCGACCTGATTGCCTGCTTTGACCAGAATGTCCCTGAAAGCGTGGTCAAAGAAATTGCCAAGCGAAAGCCCCTGCGGGCGGTTTTCCGGGATTGCAGCTTTGCGGACAGCCCTGCAAAAATCAATGTGTTCGAGATTTTTAAATTGTATGCACCGGATACACGAGTAAAGGTAATTTGAAATAGTTGGAGGTTGAAAATGACTCATACGATGGAACAAAAAGTCGCAATGATTGACGACTTCATTTCGCAACTTGAGATAGTGATTCAAAACCGAGATGTTGAAAAAGCAAACTTTCTAACAAAAAAAGTTTTTGCAATATTCAATTCTGAAATAGAAGATTTGAAAAATGGGCTTAGTAGATTTGAATATGCGGCAGATCTCGATTCTTTATCTGATGCAGATGTTTTAATCGCAAGACTGCGAAATT
>OFFR01000595.1_pt1 | contig 20739 bp, 17 predicted proteins | sample 1521421 | NCBI WGS metagenome assembly OFFR01 (sample SAMEA3504087, study PRJEB24116) | mouse gut metagenome | biome: mouse gut; feature: mouse-associated habitat; material: faeces | place: Denmark | collected 2011 | reverse complement strand
AAAAATAGGTTCTGAAAGCCCCATGAAATAAGGGCTGAAGATTCCGAGAAGTTATAGATATAAAGAGGAGGAATTTGATTTGGCCCCAAAATTAAAATCCCTGAATATTGCCTTACTGCAGATTGCCCCTTGCAAAACATTAAAAGAAAACCTGGAAAAGGGAATCCGATATTGTGAGAAGGCGAAAGAGAGTCGTGCCGATATTGCATTGTTTCCTGAGATGTGGAGTAATGGATATCATATTTATGGCAGACCTGTAAATGACTGGAAAGCGGAAGCGGTTTCTGTTCACAGTGATTTTGTCACTGCGTTTGGCTGTCTTGCGAAAAAACTGAATATGGCCATTGGTATAACCTTACTTGAAAAATACGAAAATGCTCCCCGCAATTCATTTGTCCTTTTTGACAGACATGGAGAACAAAAATTGGTATATGCGAAAGTACATACCTGTGACTTTGACGTAGAAAGCTATTTAACACCCGGAGAAGATTTTTATGTCACTGCGCTTGATACAGAATGCGGAGAGGTCAAAGTTGGCGCCATGATTTGCTATGATAGGGAATTTCCCGAAAGTGCAAGAATTTTAATGCTCAAAGGCGCTGAACTGATTCTTGTTCCAAATGCATGTCCCATGGAAATAAACCGCCTTTCACAACTTCGCTCCAGAGCTTATGAAAATATGACAGCAATTGCAACTTGCAATTATCCTGAAACAGTACCCGACTGCAACGGGGGATCCAGTGTTTTTGATGGAGTGGCATATCTTCCTGATTTAGAAGGTTCTCGTGATACATGTATTTTACAGGCGAATGGGCAGGAGGGAATTTATATAGCTGAACTTGATTTGGAACAGCTTCGTGATTATCGTAATAAAGAAGTACATGGAAACGCATATCGACATCCGGGAAAGTATGGACTGTTAATAGATACAAACATTCAGAATCCGTTTATAAGAAAGGACTACCGTGCGTAATCCTGTATTCCGTATAAAGCGCCCGGCTTTCCTGACTTTTGCGACAGTATGACCATATGCACAGATGATTTTATTCTAATCATTCTAATCAAATGGTTGACAGGAATGATTAGAATATGGGTAGAATAAAATTCGGAGGCGGTCGGATGATTTTTCGGGAAAGCGAAACGGTTGAACTAAAAGCAATTGTGGTGGAGGATATAAAAAAAGAAATCATAGCTTTTGCAAACTGTGAGGGAGGAAAACTGTACATCGGCGTTCAGGATGATGGAACAGTGTCAGGACTGGATAACCCGGACGAAACTTCTTTGCAGATCAGCAATATGGTTAGAGACGGAATTAAACCGAATCTGACGATGTTTCTTCACTATGAGACAGTAACGGTAGAGGGAAAGAGAATTGTTGCGGTTGATATTCAGCAGGGAACAGAGCGGCCATATTATATAGCCAAAAAGGGCTTGCGTCCTGAAGGTGTTTATGTCCGTCAAGGTTATTCCTCTGTTCCTGCCACAAATACGGCAATCCGTCACATGATTAAGGAAACGGATGGCGATCATTTTGAAGAAATGCGGTCTTTGGAACAGAAATTAACTTTTGAAAGTGCAAAAAAATATTTGCTGAACGAAATGTAAAGTTTGGTCTCCCACAAATGAAAACATTGGGAATGGTGACACAGGATGGTGTCTATACAAACTTGGGGCTGCTTCTTTCGGATCAGTGTGTGCATACAATTAAAGCCGCTGTTTTTCAAGGTACAACGCAGAGTGAATTTAAGGATCGGAGAGAATTCTCCGGCTCCCTGTTTCGGCAGATGGATGAAGCATATGATTTTATTGATTTCCGTAATCAGACACACTCAACCTTTGATAAGTTATATCGTATTGACAGACGGGATTATCCGGAAACAGCAGTCAGGGAGGCTCTTTTGAATCTTCTTGTGCACCGGGAATATTCATTCCGTGCAAGCACCTTCATCAGCCTTTATGCAGACAGACTTGAATTTACCTCTATTGGCGGTTTGGTAAACGGTGTGTCCTTAAAAGATATAACAATGGGCATTTCCGTCTGTCGGAACATCAAACTGGCAAATATATTTTACCGTCTGGAGTTGATAGAAGCCTATGGAACCGGAATTATAAAAATAATGGAAGCGTATGAGGGAACCGGGATGACACCGCAGATTGAAACATCTGATAATGCATTTAAGATTATTCTCCCTAACCTGAATGCAATGCCTGAACCTGCAAGACAAATGCAGGTAAATCCAGGGAAATACACGCCGGAAGAAAAGGTGATTGCCCTGACAAGGCAAAGGGGTTTTGTTACAAGAAAAGAAATAGAATTACTGCTTGGTATAGGTCAGTCATCATGCGGACGGCTGCTAAAGAAAATGATTGAAAACGGTCTGCTTATCCAGGAAGGAAAGGGCAAGAACATCCATTATTGCCTTTCTCAATAAAATAAATCATTTCTAAAAAAGGCGAGCACTTAAATGCCTTGGTTTTTCACGCTTAAAAACCAAAAGAATGAATATGGGATATCAAAAAAAGTACATGATTTTATCAGAAATCTACCCGTTTATGTGAAGCTGACTACAAAACCACATTTAATAGGTAAAAGTATTTATAACAAAATAAGCAATACATTGTCAGAGCGTGTAGAAAATAAGTCTGTGCGCTCTGTTTTTATGCGCAGGGGCGCATAAGGAAAATAGTTGCTGAAGCAACATGCGCCCCGCGCGGCGAGTAGAGGAGAAGAGCGTTCCCCTACTCGATTGCGAAGGGGCGCGTAAGGAAAATAGTTGCTGAAGCAACATGTGCCCCGCGCGGCGAGTAGAGGAGAAGAGCGTCCCCTACTCGATTGCGCAGGGGCGCGTAAGGAAATCAGCAGCGAAAGCTGCCCGCACCCCGTGCGGTGAGTAGTAGAGGAGATATCATCCTACCTGCTTTTGCGCAATGTGAAGCCGGATACCAGATGGTCCAGCACCACGGCCTGTTCGGAAAGTTCCTCACTGGTTGCGGCGCTTTCCTGGGCCGTTGCGGAATTGGACTGTACCACCTCGGAAATCTGGTTCACTGCCATGCTGACCTGGTCAATGGAACTGGTCTGCCGTTCCACCGCGCAGGCCATCACGTCCATCTGCTCCGCGGCCTGGCCTGCCAGCGCAACCACCTGGGATACGGAGGCAGTGACCTCACGGACGGATTCCCTGCCGGTGCTGACGGCCTCAATGGAGCGATGGATCAGCTCCATGGTTGCCTTGGTGGCTTCATCGGACTTGGACGCCAGTTCCCGCACTTCGTTTGCCACTACGGCGAATCCCTTGCCTGCGGCGCCGGCCCTGGCGGCCTCCACGGAAGCGTTGAGCGCCAGAATATTTGTCTGAAGGGCGATATCTTCAATGGTGTCTATAATATGTTTGATCTCGTTGGAGGTGGAAGTGATCAGCTCCATGGCCTTATTCAGGCCATCAATCTGTTTCCTGCTTTCCTTGAGCTGTTCCTGGGCGCTGTCCACGGCCTCTTTTGTCTGGGCGGACAGGAGGGCAGTTTTTTTCGCTTCCTGATCCATGTCGGACAGAGTGGAGGAGAGCTGCACTACGGCGCTGGCCTGCTCAGTGGAACCCTGGGAAAGTGCGGTACTGGAAGCGGCCACCTGGGCAGAGCTGCCGGATACGTGGGCAGTGGCTTCCGCTATGCCTCCCAGGGTCCGGTTCAGCTTGTCACCGATGATTTCCAGATTCTCCTGCAATGAACTAAAGTCGCCGGGGTAATGCCCCTTCACACTTTCCGAAGTCAGATTGCCGTCGGCAATATTGCCCAGGATGGTGCCGATTTCGTCCAGCATGACCCTGAAATTTTCTACCAGGTGAGTGGCGGAATCTGACAAAATGCGGGTCTCGTCCCGTGTGGCCACCTTTGGAAGCGGACTTTTCAAATCACCTTCGGAGAGGCTGTGGAGACGGTTTGCACATTTGACAATAGGACCTGTGATGGAACGGCACACGAATCCGGAGATCAGTATTACAATGACACAGAGAACCGCGCTGATGACAAGCTGGACATTGTTGCCCACATATGCATAATGCAGGAATTCATCCTCGCTTATGGTCACGCCCACACTCCAGCCATCCGTGCCGGGGATGGGAGCATAGCCCTGGATGTAATCGGAATTGTCCCCGGAATAGGTATACCTTCCGACGCCGCTTTCCCCTGCCACCATTTTTTCTCAATGGCGCCCAGCTGTTGTATGTATTGATCGTCGGGGGCAGAGGCCATATCCTGTATGAGGTTTTCCTGGCTGTAGACTTCCTCTGTTTCCAGGGCGGCGATGGTAGTGCCTTCCTTATCAAGAATGTAGGCATCACCATTTTCGCCAATCTGAATTTCATTTATGATGGACTGCAGCAGATTGGTATCACACTGGAAATATACGACACCTTCAACCTGGTTTCCGGCCCTCACGGGCGCGGATACCACCAGAAACATTTCATCGCCCTCTTTATAGGGGGTGGACATATAAGTGTTTCCTTCCAGGGCAGCCTGGAAAAAAGGTTCCCCGGAAACATCGGTATCATGGACCGGGTCATGGCCGTTTGCGTCAGTCATGCCTCCGAAACGCATATAATAAGCGTCCACTTTTGTCTGTATAAATTCCTGTTTCTGGTCAGGAGTCAGTTCCTGGGAAGAGAGGAGCGGGGAGGATGCAATCTCCGCCACTGTCAGGGTATAGGTGGATATCATGTTCTGGGCCGCCAGGGCTGCCAGTTTTGTGGTCTCGGTCAGGGTCTGTTCCAGCGCCGAGGTGGTGGAATCCCGCGAAATTACCGTGCTCATTGCCACATTGATGACGGAGACTCCCAGTGTCGCAAGGATGACCAGGATCATGATTTTTGTCTGTATCTTTTTCATTTTTCTCTGCCGCGGCGGGGGGCCGCAGCGGCTGCCTCCTTTTTGGTAATATTTTGCTCAATTTCTTATTTTACCTGTTATTGTCAGTGAATGCAATATCTTTTCACGGAATTAAATATCTTTTTCCGGAATTTTGAAAACCGGTGGCCGGAAAGGAGGAGTTATTTATAAATAAGAAGAAAAACAAACTTTTATAAAATGCATTAAAATGTAACATTTAAGAGAAAACTTGACATTTCTTTTAACATCTGCTATGATGTATTGTAACAAATTTAATAACTTTGTAATAACTTTATTAAGAAGTGGCATCTTTTTTGCAAAGGAATCGATTTGTTACATGGAGGGAAAGAAAATGACAAAGTGCAGGAAGCTGTTTACTACAGTGACAGGGCTTTTGTTATCACTGTCAATAGTTTTGCAGTCAGGCATTGCCGTCAGGGCCAATGAGGAGGACAGTCTGGAACAGTTGCGTGGAGGCGTGACAGCCATACTCAATCCCGGTATATCCGGTTCTGCCGACATAGTCAATGCCAAGGCAAGGGAACTGAATCTTGACCTTACGGCAGAAGAGGAGCAGGAGAAGGAAATCAGGCTGGTCATGGCCAATGTACAGAATGCCCTGAATGTGAGAAGCGAGGCCAATGAAGAGGCCGACAAGGTAGGAATGCTTTATAAGGACTGCGGCGGCACGATTCTTGAGAGGAAAGACGGCTGGACCAAACTGCAGTCCGGCAATATCATCGGCTGGGCTTCCGATGAGTTTCTGCTGTTTGACGAGGAAGCCCTGAACCTGGCCAATGAAGTCGGGAAAATGGTGGCAACCATCAGTACGGAAACGCTCCGGGTGAGAATGGAGCCGAATACGGAAGCGGGAATTTACGGTCTGCTTCCCAAGGGCGAGATCGTGGAGGTTCTGGGGCAGGACGATGAAGGCTGGGTCTGCGTGGACTACGAAGGCAGTGATGGCTATGTGTCCAAGGAATTTGTGGAGCTGGACTTTCTGATTGATGCCGGCGAGACCATGGATGAGATCAAAGCCCGCCAGGAAAAAGAGGAAGAGGCGAAACGGCATAAGAATTACGGCGAATATACAACGGATATAGATACCACAATGCTGCTGGCGGCACTGATTCAGTGTGAGGCAGGATCAGAGTGCTATGAAGGCCAGGTGGCTGTGGGGGCGGTGGTCATGAACCGCGTGAGAAGCGCCGCATATCCCAATTCCATTCACGGTGTTATTTATGCTTCGGGCCAGTTCACACCGGCTATGAACGGTAAGCTGAACAGCGTGCTTGAGTCGGGAAGGATTTCTTCAAGCTGTATCCAGGCGGCCCAGGAGGCACTGTCCGGTGTGTCCAATGTGGGTGACCTGACACACTTCCGCCGCAATAACGGACGCGAGGGCCTGGTGATTGGCAATCATGTGTTCTATTAAGATATTTCCTGGGCCGGGGACATGGGCGAAACACTTTGTGCCGGCGGGACTCTTCCGCAGGGCAGGATTTAGGAATTTCACGGTAAGATGTGTGAGATAGGATGGAGAGGAAACGGGTCTGGCAGGGATGTCAGGCCCGTTTTTATGCGCAGGGGCGCGTAAGGAAGATAGTTGCTGACGCAACATGCGCCCCGCGCGGCGGGTAGGGGAGAAGGGCATTCCCCTACTTGATTTTTTAGGGGGCGGCTGTCTCAGTACCCTTTACAGAAATATTGATTACACTGTCACTGGCAGTTGTATGAAATGGATTCCATGTAAAACTGCACATACAGGATATGTATTTATTTTCCTATATATATATCGAAATACACTATATATAGTGTATCGTAAGTATTTCCAGCAGTGGTTGTTTTTTTGATTTTCTACACTCACATCGTCAAAAAAACCTTTACAATGACCTGACTTTTGTGATATAAACATGACATGGCGGTATTATTTACATCGCCAAATCTGAAATAATGTCTTTGGCAATTCTGACCGGTCATCATATAAATTCGTGATACTCCAGCCAGCCAATTTTGTTCAGACAAGAATACCATGGTATGAATCGTAATGCTTTTTGAATTTTCGCCTGAAATCCATTGGACTGAAGTTTTGTCTTTAGGACTATGTGGATGTTAATGGTTTTCTTTTTGCGGAAACTGTTTACATAAATAAACAAAAAGGAGAAAAGATTGAAAATTGAAAATTTTCAATCCCAAGTTTGTGTCTGCGCGGCATCCACAAACTTGATATGCGCAAAAGGCCGCGCAGAAATGGGGGAAAACATGAAAGGAAAGAAAAAGAGGCTGATGGCAAAGGGGTATATGATATTCTTGTTTGCATTTACACTGGCGCTGACAGTCGCCATGGGCTGTTGCGGTATTGGCGCTGTCGCCGGAGGTGCTTATGAGGAGATGGAAGTGCATTTTCAGGTGTATGATGCAAGCACAAAGATAATTCACAGTCTTGGCACGAAAAGAATTGCTACAGAATGGGATGAGGAAAAAGACGGACGATATGGAATGCTTGTGATTCCCGAATTGTCAGAAGTGATTCCTTCCGAAGCAAAATATGGTGTTTTGCAGAAAGTGACTGGCAGCTGGTGCGGGCCCATCGGAGATGGCAGTCCCGGGGGAGCAGTACGGTTTCTGGCCGATAAAAAGAATGCAGAGGTGCTTTACTGGGTAAATTATTATGATCCGGACGGCACGGAAAGTAATGTAGGGGGAAGCAGTCCTGCCATGGAAATATCGGTGAAAAATGGTTCTGAAACGAAATGGGACAGTGATATCCTGTATCACTGTAATTGGCCAAACGGAAGAGATGTGACTTGCAGGGTAACATATCATATTTCTACCTATAAAACGGGAAGAGACATCAAGGTTCTGGGAGAATTGTTAGAATTTGAGAAATGCGGATTTGAGGTTCAAAGAGGGTATAGGAAGCAGAGTCTTTACTGGAGTGCACTCCCGGATGGCCCCGGTACAAAGTATTCGGGAAAGGTATATTTTCATGCTCGGTCTGATGCGGGAAAAACAACTCATATTTATGCGGTTTATAGCCCGATACCTTTGTCCGAAGATGATTTTTATCAAATTACTTATAAAGAGTCAGATGAGACGAAAGATTTTGGAGTGTCCTGTGCGCTTAAAGGAAATCCGGTGACTGCCGGTATTGTATACAAAGAAAACTACAAGCTCAATGGATGGAGCATGGCGCCAAATGATAACCATGTGGTTTATAAAGCAGGAGAAGCTTTTGTACCGGATGAAAATATGACATTGTATGCTGTGTGGAATTGGGCAGATGAAGAGCCTGAGGAGAGTGAATCGGAACCGGAGGAAGGCGAGTCGGAGCCGGAAGAAAGCGAGTCGGAACCTGAGGAGAGTGAGTCAGAACCGGAAGAAAGCGAGTCGGAACCTGAGGAGAGTGAGTCAGAACCGGAGGAGAGTGAATCGGAACCGGAGGAGAGTGAATCGGAACCTGAGGAAAGCGAATCAGAACCGGAGGAGAGTGAGTCAGAACCGGAGGAGAGTGAGTCAGAACCGGAGGAGAGTGAATCGGAGCCGGAGGAGAGTGAATCGGAACCGGAGGAGAGTGAGTCAGAACCGGAGGAAAGCGAGTCAAAACCGGAGGAGAGTGAGTCAGAACCGGAGGAGAGTGAGTCAGAACCGGAGGAAAGCGAGTCAGAACCTGGGGAGAGTGAGTCAGAGCCTGAGGAGAATGAATCGGAACCAGAGGAAAGCCAGCCGGAATCGGAGGAAAGTGAATCGGAACCGGAGGAAAGTGAATCGGAACCAGAGGAAAGCCAGCTGGAACCTGAGGAAAGCCAGCCGGAACCGGAGGAGAGTGAGTCAGAACCGGAAGAAAGCGAGTCGGAACCGGAAGAAAGTGAACCGGAGCCTGAGGAAAGCCAGCCGGAGCCGGAGGAGAGTGAGTCAGAACCAGAAGAAAGCCAGCCGGAACCGGAGCCTGAGGAAAGTGAACCGGAACCGGAGGAAAGTCAGCCGGAGCTAAAAGAATCAAGGGTAACGGAGCCGCAGGAATCCGGGCAAGAGCAAGTCAAACCGGAAGGGGAGGAGATCCGGACAGCGGATTCTCCCATAACAGGGGAAGACAACTCCATTCTTTATTTTCTATATATTATCTTTTTGCTTTGTGCAATCGTTTGTCATACAAAACATCTGAGCGAAATACAATCCTAAAAGAGATTAGACTCTGGCCGCGGAGGGCGGCAGGTGGGGATAAAACGTATCTGCCTGCCGCTGTAAGGCAAGGCGCCTGGGGGCATCGGACATGAAATTATAAATTGTGAAAGAAAGTCGAAAGAAATTCTTATTTTTGAAAAATAATATTGACATATGATATTATATGCCGTATAGTATAGCTATCAGCCAATATTATACGGCATATAATATTATAAACAAATATGGTATAGCCGGGTAAATTGCATAAATGTATGATAAAAACCCCGGATTTTTCATTTTGGCGGCGCGGCCGGCTGCACGGGGACAGAAAGGAAGAAGTTGGTGGAAAATCCTGGTATGATGAGTTTATGATCATCACGGGAAGAGGAAAAATAAGGAGCGGATCAGATGGTATTTAATACAGGAGCAGCACTTTTAGACGCCATAGTGCTGGCTGTTGTGTCCAAGGAACCGGATGGGACTTACGGATACAAGATTACCCAGACAGTCCGGCAGGTCATCGAATTATCGGAATCCACACTTTATCCAGTGCTGCGCAGATTGCAGAAGGATGATTGCCTGGAGGTCTACGACATGGAATGTGCGGGCAGGAACAGACGGTATTACAAGGTAACCAGCAGGGGCTGGGCACAGTTACAGCTGTACGAGAGCGAATGGCGGCGGTACGCGGATAAGGTAACAGGATTATTTGAGGGAAGGATATAGGTATGAACAGAGTAGATTTTATGAATCAGCTTGAAAGCCTGCTTCAGAACATTCCGTCTACAGAGCGGGAGGAGGCAATTCAATATTATAATGATTACTTTGATGACGCCGGAAAGGAAAATGAACAGGAAGTGATAGAAGCGCTGGGAAATCCTGCCAGGGTGGCTGAAAACATTAAGAGGGATTTGCCCGGCAGTGGGCTTGGCGAGGCGGTGCAGAAGGTGAAGGCTTCGGACCGGGTGCTCATGGAATATGGAAAAAATATGCAGGGCAATGCAGGTGGCCAGGAGGATCCCGGGCAAAACCAGAAAAAAGAGGAGGGTTCAGGGAAGGCGCCCGGGGGAGATTTCTCCGCTTCGGGAAAGAACAGTTCCGGGTACCAGAACACTGCAGGATCCGGGAGTACATTCGGCAGCGCCGGGGAGGGCTGGAACCCTTTTGAGGACCGGGGAATGCAGGATCATTACGGACAAGGCAAGTATGAACCGGAAAAGAAACCAAAAGAAGACGGGATGCCGGTATGGGCAATGGCCATACTGATCACGGTGCTGATATTTGCGTTTCCGGTAGTTGCGGGGCTTGTTCTGACAATTCTGGGAACCGTGTTTGGGCTGCTGCTGGCCTGGTTCGGACTGATACTCGGATTTGGCATTGCGACTGCGGGATGCCTGATTGTCATGATTGTGATGACGGTGGTTGGCTTTACATGCCTTGTTTCCAGTCCCTGGGCGGGAATGGCGGTGATTGGCGGCGGACTCATATGCGGGTGTGTGGGGATTTTGTTCCTGATGCTGACAGTGCTTATGGCAGGGGGTGTCACACCGGTTATCTGCAGAGGAGTTGCTTCCGTGTTCCGTATGTTGTTTGGCAGGAAAAGACGTACAAAAGCGGCATAACCAGGATGAAGGAGAGTGAATTATATGAAGAGATTTATGAAAGGCTGTGCCATAACGGCATTCGTATTTGCAGTTCTCGGGTTTGTGCTCGCATTTGTCGGGCGAAGGGTGGCCGGATCAAAAGAAATTGAAAGGGCTGTGAGTGATGCAACCGGGGGCTGGATTCGTGTGAACACCGAACCCTGGTGGAAACTGGGTGTTTATTCTGGTGTGAAGGAATTATTGGAACCGGAGGAAGAGGCTGGACATAGCGCATCGGCTGAATACTGGGAAGGATGGGAAGACAGGGAGGGAGAAATGGAGGATGACGGAGCTTACGACTCCGAGAATTTTGACAAAGAATACAGCATATTGTCCGGAAATGTGGAAAAGTATTGTCCGGGCACGGATATCCGCAAGCTGGATATACAAGTGGGATGCTGTCAGTTAATGACTCTGCCCTCTGAGGATGGAAAAATTTATCTGGAGGCGCATAATGCGCGCAAATTTCAGGGATATGTGGAAGATGGCACACTTTATATCAAATCTGCCCCGGGAGGTTCCGTGATAGACTGGGCAGATATCAGCGACAGGATCATTAACCTGTACTTGCCGGATGATTACCGGTTTGAGGAAGTGGACATGGAAGTGGGAGCCGGACAGCTGATGTTTACGGATTTGAGATCAGAAGAAATTTCCCTGGAAGTGGGAGCCGGACACATAGATATCTGCGGAATCCAGACTAAGAATCTGGACGTTTCCGTGGGAGCCGGATATATGAACCTGGATCAAATGGACGTGACGGAGATGGATGTGGAAGTTGGTCTGGGAGAGTTCACGGCATTCGGAAGAATAGGAAGGGAGGCCGATATCGAATGTTCCATGGGCAATGTGGAACTGGAACTGGAAGGGAACGAGAGAGACTATAATTATGACCTGGAGAATTCCATGGGTAATGTCAACCTGGGAAACGAGAACTTCAGCGGTCTTTCACAGGAGAGGTACATTGATAACGGCGCGGATAAAAATATCAATATCGAATGCTCCATGGGCAATATCACGGTATATTTCCAATGAGGGAATGGCTGGGATAAGAAATCAGACTTACAAAAGAAAAGCGCTCTTAAGGCTGGCATGTCAGTCTTAAGAGTGCTTTCTGTTTCTCCGGTTCGGCCTTTTCGCCGGGAGTATTTCTCAGTTCACTTCCACAAACAACCCGGCTTTCCGAAGGGCAGGCCGCAGGGCCAGATAAATGATGGAAGCAGCGATTACGGCGACCACGGCGTTGACGGAAGTGGTCAGGGCGCTGATTTTCACCAGTACTTTGGTAATATCCTGGGGTACACCGAACAAATATGTTTTGTAAAAATATCCCACCAGGGGATCGGCGACTACATTGAAACCCATACCACAGACGCAGGCGAGAATTGTGACACCCGTGACATATTTTGCGGAGTGATTGTGGCAGAGTTTGAAAATGCTGTGGGCCACCAGCCCCACAATGAGCCCGATACACAATTTCAGCAGGAAGGTTTTGGGTGCGCTGGTGACATAAGTGGTGGTAAGATCACCTATAGTCATGCCTATGGCTCCGGCCAGGCCGCCCCAGTAACCGCCCAGCAGAAGGGCGGCCAGCACGCAGAACACATTTCCAAAGTGGAAAGATGCTTTTTCCGTGCCTGCGGGAATGTCTATTTTGAAGAAAGCAAAACCGATATAACACAGCGCAGTAAGAAGGCCGGCCTGGGCCAGGCGCTTTATGTCGGTCTTATCCATTTTCCGCGTACCGATCAGCGCATTATAGATTCCTTTTGCCGTCAGCAGAATTGCGAAAAACACCAGAGTCAGACCATAGGAATATGGGCGCTCCAGACCCAGTTTTGTTTCGGTGAGAGAGTCTGCCCGGGCCGACAGCGCTTCGGGGTCTCCTTCCTGGGTACCTTCTTTTACCGCGCTGAGCAGGGCTTTTACTTCCGACAGTTCCGCGCCTGTGGCAACGGATTCCTGATAGCTGGTGTTGTAGGCATATACGGAAAAAATAATGCCGGCGATGAGAAGCGCGGCGCCAATGATCAGTAATCCATAACTTTTTTTGTTTTCCGGATGTTTGTTCTTAAGGTTTTTTTTGTCAGTCATAATCATAATCTCCCCAGATTTATTGATAAAATTCATTGCCGCCTGCCATTATTTCACAGAAGGCTTCATGGTGGTGCGTAAAGGCATTTTACGAAATCTTCCTTCTGTGGCACTATTAAGAAGTTTCCGTTTTGTCAGCGGGCCGGCTGATGAATAGTGTACTGGAAAAGTGGCATGACAAAAAGTGCCAAAACAGAACTTTTTTACCAGACCAGTTTTTATTCTATGGAATCAATGCAGCTTTTTTTCTGGCGCATGGAAGTGTGAACATAGAAATCCATGGTGGTGCGGGTGGAAGCATGACCCAGAATGGAAGATACGGTTTTGCAGTCAATGCCTTTTTCCAGGCATGCCGTGGCAAAACCATGTCTCATGGCATGAAAATTGCAATCCTGCATATGACAGTGCTTCAGGATGGTTTTGAATTTTTTCTGAACATTGCGGGGTTCGGTACAAGTTTCCTGACCTGTGAGCAGGTACCGGTTTTTGGCGGTTTTCATTTCTGCCAAAGGCGCTATCAGATACTGGGGGATGGGAATTTCCCTTGCGGAAGAGTGTGACTTTGGTGTCCGGATATACAGGATTGTCCTGGGCTGGCCCGGGGAGGTGTCGGGATTTGAAATGCGGGATATGGTTCTTTTAATCCGTATGGTATTTGTGGAAAAATCGATATCCTCCCATTTCAGGCCGCACAATTCCCCGATACGCATCCCTGTGCCGCGGCACAGAAGAATTCCCAGGGAAAAAACCGTGTTTTTTTCCAGAAGATAATCCTTCATACGATTGCTGTCCTGGACGGTGAGAACCTTTGATTCCGGACGGTGCCAGTTAATGGAGCAGCATCCCAGCAGTTCCCGGGGGACCAGTTCCGTCTGGACGCCGAACTTTATAATGGTTTTGAAGGTGATCAGGGCTGAGTGGACGGTGCTGCCGGCCAGCCCCCTTCCCCGGATATTTTCCACAAATGCAAGGATCGTGTTTTCGTCCAGTTCTGCCGGGCACATGGAGCCGAAAAAAGGAAGAATGTATTTCCTGACGCAGTAATGGTAACCGGACCAGGTGCTTCTCTTGATGGTGCCGTGGCGTTCGGCAAGCCAGTCCGCACATAGTTTCTCCATGGTGTTTCCGGGAATGTTATTTCCTGCGGCACAGGGGAACGGCTGGGAGGGGAGAGGACCCATCTCCTCCAGTACGGCTTTCGGGAATTGCTGCTCTTTAAGTTTTTTCTCTGTGTTTTTCATCTTTTGTAAAAATCCTCCTTGTGGAATAAAATTTGTACTTGGTATCATAAAAAATCTTGTTGGGAAAGGGAAGAGATGATTTTTTTGTCCGGATGTGATATACTTACGGCAGATTATGCAGAATGCAGCCCGGGCCGTCCCAAAGCGGAGGGCGTTAAAGGGGGATGTCCATGGGGGCGGTTTCGCTTTCATACCCGGCTGCCGGAGGTGTGACTGACTCAGGGCGCAGGAAAGAATGTTATCTTATGCAGGGGGAAACAGGATGAGAAGATTCATGAAAAAGACAATCATTGCCTTATTGGTATTATCTTTGGGGATTGTGGCGGTGCTTATGGCGTACCGGATCTGTGGTGCGGCGGGGGACAGGGATCTTTCCGGAGAGTGGACTGCGCAGCTGGATATGTCAGGACAGGCCGCGGCCATGGCGTATGGGTGGCTTAGGGATATAGAAGCGGTTTCCGTCTCCCTGGAGGAGGTGGAGGCGTGCATGCGAAATTTGAACATTCAGGTGGAAATGACAATGGATGAGACTGACCGTTCGGGGGGAACCTTCCGCTGCAGTGTTTTGCCGGAAAGTTATGATGCCTGCTATCAGGCAGCTTATGAAGCGTTTGCCGTGAGTTTCCGCGTTCTTGTGGCAGAGAGACTCCGTATGGCGGGGCACGGGGAAGGAACAGACGAAGAGGCGGTGGAAGCCTTGATAACCGAGACTTTCGGAATGTCTGCCGTTGCCTATCTGATGAGCTGCGGTCCGGCTCTGCTGCCGTCATTGGAAGAACTGCAGGCCCGGTATGACGGCAGCGGCACTTATGAAGCCGGGGACGGTATTCTGACCAGACGGTTTGATACGGAAGGGGCTGCCGGCACAGTGACGGAGCAGTATATCCGGGAGGGATCCGGCCTGATTCTGCTGGGGGAGACGGAGGATGCCGCTGCCGGCGGTTTTGCGGAACATTACCCCCTGGTCTTTATGATGAAACAGCCGGAAGAACCGGAAAATAACATAAAATGAGGAAAAGTATTCCGGGATTTGGGATGGGCCCGGTCAAAATCAGACGAAAAAATGCGGGAAGGGAGAACTCATGAAAGCAATTCTGCAGAAAATAAGTTTCCTGATACTATGTGCGCTTTTATTATGCGCCGTTTTGCCCGGCAGGGCGGCAGCGGGATTTGAGATTCCCGGAACCTGCCAGGTGCAGACGGAATCCGGAGTTTCATACACGGTAAAAACACTGGATCATGAATATGGCGGCAATACCTATCTTTCCCTGCGGGATCTGGCCGTGGTTCTCACAGATACGGAGAAGGCTTTTTCCCTGGAAATTACGAAAAATGCTGTCTTACTGAATCCGGGGGAGGTCTATACTGCCGTGGGAGGAGAAAACGATCTCTGGGAAGATGACGAAATGCCGAATGTCAATCTTCGGAGAAACGAACTGAAGCTGGGCGGAGAGCCGGTAAATTACTATACCATAATTATGATGCAGCCCTCCGGCTATTATGATTGCTTTATGATGGCCGCAGACCTGGCCATGATTCTGGATATGGAAATCAAGGTTCCCGCCGACGGATTCCTGGAGATTCATACGCAGAAGCCCTTTCGCATGACACCTGCCGAACTGGAGCAGGCAGGGTATTTTTGCGGGGTCAATGGTGTGGTGGTGGGAGATGCCACTACCGGAGAAATTTATTACCAATATCAGTCCGGTTTGCCCTGGCCAATCGCCAGTACCACCAAGCTGATGACTTGTCTGCTGACCATGGATGCCATGGCGGCGGGGCAGGTAAGCCCGGAGGATCTGGTCACTGTGTCCGAGGGGGCCCGGCTGCTTTCCGTCTCCTCCGACGGAGTCATACCGCTCACGGCGGGGGACCGGATTCCGGTGAAGGACCTTCTTTTGGGTGCCCTTCTTCCTTCCAGCAACGAGTGCGCCCTGTGTCTGGCGGAAGCGGTGGCGGGTTCCGAGGAAAACTTCGTGGGCATGATGAACAGGAAAGCAGCGGAGCTGGGGCTTTCCCAGGCGGTCTTTTTCAACAGCCACGGCCTGCCGGTTTACACACAGGGCCCGGTTCCGGCAAAGCTCCAGAACCGCATGAGCGCGCAGGACATGTTCCGGATGGTCTCTCATCTGCTGAACGTTTATCCCCGGGTTACGGAAATCACGTCCCTTAAGTCTGCCGATCTGGAGTCTCTTGGTCTGGAAGTGCGCAACAGCAATCCGCTTTTGTACAATCTGCCGGAAGTTACGGGATTAAAGACCGGAACCACCAATAAAGCGGGAGCCTGTCTGGTGACATCCCTCACGGCGGACGACGGAAACCTGGAACATGATCTGGTGGTTGTGGTTCTGGGCGCCGAGGATTCCGTGGAGAGAGCCCGGGTATCGGGACTGTTGGCCGGATATGCCCTGGATGCCTTTTGGGAAGGCAGAGGAGATATGGGGACCGGGACGGGGCTAAATTCCGGAGAGCTGCCGGTACATGCCGAGGCGGCAGTGGACTGGATTCTGAAGACGGCGGGGAAGTACTGAGATGGGGAAGCGGGCTTTTTTCGGAAGAAATCATCAATCCACACTTGACAAAATCCGGCCCATACCCTATAGTAGGCGTATAGATAAAATGCTGTGACAAAGAGGAGTACGTACCACCTGCTGCAAGAGAGGGCGGCCGTCCTGCGGGACGCTGAGAGGCTGCTTCAGGGAAGGAGTGCGGAAGGTAGCTTTCGAGCCGGGAACCTGAAGTATGTGCAGTAGGGTTTCACGGGTTATCCCCGTTATAGGATAGGACTTTTATGGAAGTCGCTTGAGGTGTGCGGGATGCGGATGCATTCTGCCATGAACAAAGGTGGTACCGCGTTGATGACGCCCTTTGCCGGAATATTCGGCGAAGGGCGTTTTTATGCGCAGGCCCGGGCAAAGGAAAATGCCGTAAGAGGTTGCCCGGGGCGCACGGCAAGCAGAGGAGAAGAGCGTTCCCCTGCCGGATTGCACAGCCCCGGCAAAGGAAATATGCTGCCGGCGGCACACAGACAGAGAGGAGAAAGTATGAGCAGAGAACTGGCAAAGACCTACGACCCCAAGGGGCTGGAGGACAGATTGTATGAGAAGTGGCTGGAGAAAAAATATTTTCATGCAGAGGTGGACCATGACAGAACACCGTTCACCATTGTGATTCCGCCCCCAAATATTACAGGGCAGCTGCACATGGGCCATGCCCTGGACGATACCATGCAGGATATTATTATCCGTTTTAAGCGGATGCAGGGATTTAACGCCCTGTGGCAGCCGGGCACGGATCACGCCTCCATTGCCACTGAGGTGAAGATCACGGAGACCCTGAAAACCCAGGGCATAGACAAGCATGAACTGGGACGGGAGAAGTTTCTGGAACGGGCCTGGGACTGGAAAAAAGAATACGGCGGGCGCATTATTTCCCAGCTGAAGAAGCTGGGTTCCTCCTGCGACTGGGACAGGGAAAGATTTACCATGGATGAGGGCTGCAACAGGGCCGTGACGGATGTGTTTGTGAAGATGCACCAGAAAGGCTATGTCTACAAGGGAGCCCGCATGATCAACTGGTGTCCGGTGTGCAATACATCCATTTCCGACGCGGAAGTGGAATATCAGGAGCAGGCGGGGCATCTGTGGCATATCAAATATCCGGTGATGAATGAGGACGGTACTCCCAGTACCACGGAGTTTCTCACCTTTGCCACCACCCGTCCGGAGACCATGCTGGGGGATACGGCTGTGGCCATTCACCCGGAGGATGAGCGGTACAGCCATCTCATCGGGAAAAGCGTGATGCTGCCCATTATGAACCGGGTCATTCCCATTGTCACTGATACTTATGTGGACCGGGAATTCGGAACCGGCGTGGTTAAGATCACGCCGGCCCATGACCCCAATGACTTTGAAGTAGGGAAACGCCACGGGCTAGAGGAAGTGGTAGTGATAAACGACGATGCGACCATGAACGCATACGCCGGCAAATTCGCGGGGATGGATCGTTACGAATGCAGGAAGGCCCTTGTGAAAGGATTAGAAGAACAAGGGCTCCTGGTAAAAGTAGAGCCTCATTCCCATAACGTAGGGACACACGACAGGTGCGGCACAACGGTTGAACCGATGGTTAAGCAGCAGTGGTTTGTCAAGATGGACGAATTGATAAAGCCTGCTGTAGAAGGCGTAAAAAACGGTGAAATCCGCCTATTGCCCAAGCGCATGGAAAAGACTTATTTTAACTGGACAGACAATATCCGTGACTGGTGCATTTCCAGACAGCTTTGGTGGGGGCATAGGATTCCGGCTTATTACTGTAAAGACTGCGGCGAGATGACTGTATCGAAAACGGCGCCCGATGTATGTAAAAAGTGCGGCGGGACACACTTCCATCAGGACGAAGACACGTTAGACACTTGGTTTTCATCGGCATTGTGGCCGTTTTCCACTTTAGGCTGGCCGAAAGAAACGGAAGACTTGGATTATTTTTATCCGAATGACGTCCTTGTGACGGGATATGACATTATTTTCTTCTGGGTAATCCGTATGATATTTTCCGGTTATGCGCACATGGGCAAGGCGCCGTTTTCCACAGTTTTATTTCATGGATTGGTGAGGGATTCTCAGGGACGGAAGATGAGCAAATCGTTAGGCAATGGGATTGATCCATTGGAAGTGATAGAAAAATATGGGGCGGATGCATTGCGTCTTACGCTTATTACCGGAAATGCGCCGGGAAATGATATGCGTTTTTATTGGGAGCGGGTAGAAGCTTCCCGTAATTTTGCAAATAAAGTCTGGAATGCTTCCCGTTTTATTCTAATGAACCTTCCAGAATCCGCTCCGCATCCGGTTAGTCCTGCCGGGCTTTTGACAGAAGATAAATGGATTTTGTCAAAAGCAAACCGTCTGGTGAAGGAAGTGACGGAAAATATGGACAAGTTTGAGTTGGGCATTGCGGTTCAGAAAGTATACGATTTCATTTGGGACGAATTTTGTGACTGGTATATAGAAATGACAAAACGCCGCGCATATCAAAGCGGCGAGAATCCGGAATCGGCAAACGCCGCGTTGTATGCCTTACAGGAAACCTTAACTCTTGCGCTGAAGATGCTGCATCCGTTCATGCCGTTTTTGACGGAAGAAATCTATTGTACGCTGCATCCAGAGGAAGAAACGATTATGCTGTCTGACTGGCCCGTTTACAACAAAGAACGCGAATTTCCGGAGGAAGAAGCGATGGTGGAACGTTGTAAGGAAATGGTAAAGGGCGTTCGGAACCGCCGTTCTGAGATGAATGTGCCGCCGTCAAGGAAAGTTACGGTGTATCTGGCATCAGAACAGGAAGCTGTGCGGGCTGTATTTGAATCGCAAAAAGAAATGTATGCCGGTCTGATAGGGGCGTCGGAGGTGTTTGTTCAGGCAGATCAAATGGGGATTGCAAAAGACGCCGTCTCCATTGTAATTCCGGACGCTGTAGTTTACATTCCGCTGGAGGACTTAGTGGATTTAGAAAAAGAACGGGAACGTCTGGAAAAAGAACGGAAACGGTTAGAAAAGGAACTGTCGCGTTCAAAGGGAATGTTAAATAACGAACGGTTTTTAAGCAAAGCGCCGGAAGCGAAAGTTCAGGAGGAAAAGGACAAACTCGAAAAATACGAACAAATGATGGAGGAAGTGAAAAAGCAGCTTTCTGCTTTAAAATAGGGGTTTCTGTAAATCAGAAGAAAATGTTGCGGATTTGTGTAAGATCCTGCGGCGAAATAATAAAAAGTTAATATTTTTTTGCTTGCATATTAGAACCACTATATTATAATGGTAAAGGTATCCAGCCCGATGCCGGTAAATTCGTGTGCCGGAAAGCAGACCCGGCGTCTGGGCAGGAATACGGATCTATATAATGTAGTGGTTTTTATTTGGGAAGAAAGAGGTGCAGTTATGATAGATTTTGAAGAAGAATTGAAAAAATTTCAGCCGAGTTTGGAAGTAGAGGAAGCGGAAGACGCCATTTATAACCGGGATCTGACCGATATGACGGATATTCTGCTTGAAATGATGAAAGAGAGAAATAATTAAATCGGATAGCGAGGTGAACTATGGAATGTTATAATTGCGGCGCGCCGCTGACGATGTCGGGCTTTTGCCAAAAATGCGGTGCGGATGTAAAAATCTATAAAAAAATCCTGCAGGCATCCAATTCTTTTTATAATGAGGGATTGGAGCGCGCAGGCGTGAGAAACCTTTCCGGAGCGATCGAAAGTTTAAAAAAGAGCCTGCAGTTAAATAAGATGAACATCGACGCCAGAAACCTTCTGGGACTGGTGTATTTTGAAATGGGAGAGACCGTTTCGGCGTTGAGCGAGTGGGTCATCAGCAAAAATTATAAAAACCGCGACAATGCAGCCGGACGTTATTTAAACGAAATACAGAATAATTCTTCCCGTCTGGATACGATCAACCAGACGATCAAGAAGTATAATCAGGCGCTGCTTTACTGCAGGCAGGACAGCAGGGACCTTGCCATGATCCAGCTAAAGAAAGTGCTCTCCTTAAATCCGAAACTGGTTCGGGGACATCAGCTTTTGGCGCTGCTTTATATGCAGGAGGGCAGATACGACCAGGCAAAAAAAGCGCTGAAAAACGCTGCGAAGATCGATGAGAACAATACGACGACGCTGCGTTATCAAAAAGAAGTAAGCCGAAAATATGCAG
>OFFR01000594.1_pt1 | contig 20749 bp, 8 predicted proteins | sample 1521421 | NCBI WGS metagenome assembly OFFR01 (sample SAMEA3504087, study PRJEB24116) | mouse gut metagenome | biome: mouse gut; feature: mouse-associated habitat; material: faeces | place: Denmark | collected 2011 | reverse complement strand
TCAAACTTGCTCTAAAAAGTTTAAATAATGTAGTTGTAAAAAGTGGGCAAGAGTTTTCGTTTAATAAAGTTGTAGGAAAAAGGACAGAAGAAAGAGGATATAAAAAAGCACTTGTTATTTTTAAAGGTCGATATGAGGAAGGTGTAGGCGGAGGAGTTTGTCAAGTTTCTTCCACATTGTATAATGCTTGGTTACTTGCTGGGTTAGATGTAATACAAGTAAAAGCACATACATTGCCTGCATCTTATGTAGATTTGTCAAGAGATGCTACTGTTAGTGAGTATATAGACTTGGTTTTGCGTAACCCTTTGGATAGTGATATTACTATTAAAACAGAGTTTAATGAAAATGAAATAACAATTAAAATTTTAGGAAAAAGTAAAGGCTATAACTATCTTTTAAAAACAGAAATATTAGAAACAATACCTTACGAGGAAGACATAATTATGTTAGACGAAGTGGGTAATGACGAGTATTTTAAAGGTAAAGATGGTTATGTTTCAAGACTTATTATTACAATTTTAAAAGGTGATAGAACAATTGCCAAAAAAGAGTTGCGAAGAGATTATTATAAACCTCAAAATAGTGTAAAAATACTGCGAAAATCGGCACTAAAAGTGTAATAAACCAACTAAAATAAATGGTTTTTTTAAGGTGAGAATAAATTGCTAGATTATAACATTTATTTTATTTATTGACAAAACATATAATATGTTGTATACTTTTTATTGTAAAAAATTATAGAGGTGTTATATGGCAACTTATATAGACGATTTTAATTATTGGTTAACAAAAGTTACAGATGATGAAAAAAAGGAATTAATTAGTGTTAAAGACAATGATGAGCAATTAAAGCGCAGATTTGCAATTCCACTTGAGTTTGGAACTGCTGGTATGAGAGGTATTATTGCTTTAGGTACAGGTTGTTTAAACAGATATACTGTAAGAAGAGCAACTCAAGGTGTTGCTAACTTTATTAAGCAAGTTGGTAGTACTGCTGTAAATCGTGGTGTTGTTATAAGTTATGATACTAGAAACTTTAGTTACGAGTTTGCTTTGGAAACAGCAAGTGTACTTGCTTATAATGGTATAAAAGTTTATTTGTATAATGATACTCATCCAGTACCAATGTGTTCTTTTGCAATACGTTATCTAAATGCTTTTGCAGGTATAATGATTACTGCATCTCATAATCCAAAGGAATATAATGGCTATAAAGTTTATGGAGAAGATGGTGCACAAATGTCTCCAGAGGATACTGCTGTAGTAGTAAAATATATTGACGAAATAAAAGATTGTTTTAGTGTAAATAGTGTGGAAGTTAATGTGCCACGCACTAAAATTCTTGCTATGAACAACGAGGTTTTGCAAGATGGTATTGTGGTAATTGGTAAGCAAGTAGAAGATGCTTATTTTGAAGAACTTGCTAAATTGTCATTAAGCCCTGAGGCTGTAAAAGAAGTTGCAAGTAAAATTAAAATAGTATATACTCCTTTGCATGGTAGCGGTTATAAGCCAGTAACTACTATTTTAAAACAAATGAATATACCTTGCAGTGTTGTAGAGGAACAAAAAGACCCTGATGGTAACTTCCCAACTGTTGCAGTGCCTAATCCTGAGCAACCTGATGCTTTAAAGATGGGTATAAATCTTGCTAAACAATTAAGAAGTAGCATTGTTATAGGTACAGACCCTGATGCTGATAGAATGGGTGTTGCAATTAAAGATAATAATGGCGAGTTTGTTTTGCTTACAGGAAATCAAATTGGTGCTATGATGATGAATTATATATTAATGAGAAGACGCGATATGAATAATCTTCCATCAAATGGTGCTGTGGTAAAAACAATTGTAACAACAAACTTAGCAGATATGATAGCACAAAGTTATGGTATGACTGTATACAATGTGCTAACTGGTTTTAAATTTATTGGCGAAAAAATCAAAGAATGGGAAAGAAATAATAAGCATACATTTTTATTTGGTTATGAGGAAAGTTTTGGTTATCTATCTGGTACTCATGCAAGAGATAAAGATGCTGTAGTTAGTGCTATGCTGTTTGCAGAAATGGCTTGTTATTACGAAAGCAAAAATATAAAACTATATGACGTGCTACAAGATTTGTACAAAAAATTCGGTTATTTTGTTGAAGTTTCTAAGTCTATTGCTTTTGGCGGGGTAAATGGAATGGCAGAAATGAAAGCAGTAATGGATAAATTAAGAAATAGACCTATAAACAATATTGCAGGTAACCCTGTGGTTAAATTTATGGATTTTTCTAAAAGTGTAAGTAAAAACATTGATGGCACAGAGGAAACTATTGAACTTCCTAAAACAAATGTACTTAAATTTATGCTTTCAGAGGACGAATGGTGTTGTGTAAGACCATCTGGCACAGAACCTAAATTAAAGATTTATGTTAGTGTAAAAGGTGATACCCAAGAGTTGGCTAAAACAAAAAATCAAAATGTTTTAGGTTTTATGGAAATGTTGGTCAATAATTGATTTAAGAAAAAGTTTGGCTAAATAAAAAGTAAAAAATAAAAAATTGATAAAAATTTGTAAAAAAATTTAAATTTGTTATATAAAAATTAAAAATATTATTGATTTAAAATAGCCGTTGTGTTATAATGAAGAAAATAATATCTTTATATGGTAGGTAATTATGAGGATTAATATCGTAGAAAATTGGAATGTTAAGAGTAAAAAAGATAAGAGTAGGGAAAATATCAGCATTCCATACGCCTATTCTGCTGAAGGTGGCAAAAACGGTAAGAAAAAAGTTAGGTTCACTAAGCAGTTTAAAATTAATGCTAAAAAAGGCGATGCAGAAGCAGTTAAAAAAAGACGTTATATCTTGGAATTTGAAGGAATTAGTTCTAACTGCACTATAGAATTGAATGGTAGAAAACTTGGTGAGCACAAAGGAAGTTTCTTGCCTTTTTCTATTGATATTACAGATATTGTATTGTTTAATGAAAAAAATAAACTACTTATTCAAGTAGATAATAATCCAAACAACAATATTTTAGGTTGCGCTAAAACAAACAAGAATTTATATGAAAACTTTGTTGGTATTATTAGAGATGTTTGGTTAAACATTATCGAAAAAGAAAGTTTTTCTACTACATTTAACGAAAAAGAATGTCATGACAATTGCTTTATTTATCAAGAAAAAGCAGTTGAAGATGGTGTTTTAAATTATTATTTGTGTGCTGACTGCGGAGTAAACTTTATTGAAACTCCAAATGATATGTATGTTATAGCAACTCTTGCAGATAGTGCTAAAAACATTATTTCACGTACAAAATTTAAGTACAATGCAGAAGTTAAGGAAGATGGCTTTGTAGTAAAAGTTCCTGTTCCTGATGCTATTTTGTGGTCACCAGAGTTTCCTTATATGTATTATTTGAGACTTGAGTTATTTGCAAGAGATATGGTAACTGGCGAATATGTTGTTGTTGACCAAAGAATTTACAAAAGAGGTATCCGTGAGTTTAGTGTTAAAGATGGTAAATTCTTAATTAACGGAGAGGAAACAAAAATAAAAGGTGTATGCCATCATCAAGTATATCCTGTTATTGGTATGTGTACTTCTCGTAGGGCTGAATTCCGTGAAATATTAAAACTTAAAAATGCAGGCTTTAATGCGGTAAGACTTGTTAATTACCCAGCATCAAAAGAATTTTATGAAGCATGCGATACTTTGGGTATGATAGTTATCAACTGCGTTCCTAATAATGGTGCTTTTTACAATACTGAAGAGTTTAAAAATAGTGTTAAACACACTTATTCTGAACTAGGTTTTCGTGATAGAAATATCACAAGTATAGCAATGTGGGAAGCAACAATTGGCGACTTTAAGGATAAAGACGGCTTTACTGATGATTTGATTAAGGAATGTATAGAAACTTTAAAATCTGTTTTCCCTCATGGTGCTGCTCCACTAATTATTGGTGATACAGCAAACAGACCTGAAACTGCTGCTACTTTAGGTTATGACGTAGCATATTGTGCATACAATGAGCAAACTAAATTGCCAGAAAATATTCCAGGTATGCCAGCATATTTAATTGGTAGTTTTGGTCAAGATGGTTATAAATATGATAAAAAAGAAAAGAAAGTTTCTAACGAGTTAAAAATGGCTGAGCAAGCATGGGCTTATCAATTTATTTTAAACCAAAATGCTCCAAACACAAATGTAATTGGTGCTTGTATTGCACAAGACGTTGATTATACTAATGGTAAAGATAAGTTTGTTATGGGTATTATGAACGAGTATCGTTTGCCAAAGACTGCTTATTATTTGTTCCAGTCACAAGATAAAGAGGCAAAACCAATGGTTTATATCCCTCATCCAAAACTAGCAACATTAATTGATAATATGCAAGTATATACAAACTGTGATACTATTAAAGTTTATTTGAATGACGAATTAACTGCAACATATCCAGTTAAAAAAGGTGTTACAACTCCTTACTATATGCCTGAGTACAAAACAACTCAAAAGGCTGAATATGCTGATTTTATTAAACAACAAATGAATATTGGCAATAATGAAAACTTGGCTCATCCTCCAGTTTCTTTGGGTGATACATTAAAGAAAGCAGGTGAAAAATCAGTTAGAGTTGACGGATTAATTGATGGTCAAATTGTAAGAAGCATGAGTGTTGATAATAGTGATACACCTTATAAACTAAGAATATTTGTTGATTATGGTGGTATTGCACTTGCAAATGACGAAAGAGACTTTGTATTTGTACATGTTGCTTTGATTGACGATAAGGGTAATGTAGTAAGCCGTGATGGTGAGAGAATTACTTTATCAATTAAAGGCGGAGACATTATTAATTATAGTGAATCTAAAACAATTGGTGGTGTAAGTTCTTACATGGTAAGAGCCTTTGAAGGTACAGATAAAGTATTACTAAAAGCAATAAGCAAAGGCAAAACAGATATTAAAGAGGCTTACGCAAAAATTATTATAAAACCATAATTTAAAAATTTGATATAAAATAAAAGCATAGCAGTTTGCTATGCTTTGTTTATTTTAATTAAAAATACTAAATACTTATAGTTAAAATAAGACTTTTTATTTTTAGTTTATAAATATTAATATAAATAAAAACCGACCATATTTGGTCGGTTTAGTTATTATTTAACATTAGTATAATTAGTTATTTTATATACCATTTTACCTTCACTTATTACCAAAGGAATTCTATTTGTATTAAAGTTAATACCATTATAATCTTCTTTAGTTTCACGAGATAGGGTAACTGTCATAGGAGTTCCGCTGCCTGGGAAAGTTTGATTTAATGATATTGATAGCAAATCTGTTTTAATACCAGCATCTTCTTCATTAAAAATATGAGATACATTATTGGCAACAGTTCTTGAAACGGTAAGTGTTTTCATGCTATAATCACCAGTGCTTAAAACGTTAGTTGTAATGGAAGAAAAACTTTCGCCAATATAACTACTTCTTGCTATGTGATAAAGCATAAGGTTATCATAATAAGGTTTTTTAATCCATTTGCCAACTTTAATTGAGTCAGATTTTTTTACTCCATCAAAATCAGTATCATAATAACATTTTTCATCTTCATAGAAAATGTTGGTTGTTTGTGTTGTATCTTTTGCTGGACTATTGCTTTCATAGCCTTTTACATTAATTTGTTTAAAACTTGCTACAGGTTCAAATGAGGATTTAAATGCCACTTGAGCAACCATTTCACTTCCATCATCCAAAATTGTATTAATGCTAACATAAGTGCCAGAAAAATTATTAATATTGCGGTCACCAACTTTAACATTGCTGTTAGTAATTCTTTCTGTAATCATTGTGCTAGTGCCTTTTATAATAGTTTTATCATTAAGTTCTCTTGAAACTTCGTATGTTATTTTTTCGTAATTATCCCAAGGGTCAGATAAAGTTTTGTGTGGTGGCTTGCTTATACATCCTGCAAGTACAACAGTTAATACTGCAATTACTAGGACAAGCAATAATATTTTCTTTTTCATGTATACCTCATAGTTAATAAACTTAAACTTAAAATTAAAAAGTAAACAAACTTTATAATATTATATCATAATTGTTACCACCTTGCAAGTGTTGAAACAATTATATTGAAAGTTTAACATATTTTTGTAAAAATTACAATAACTTTAAGGTTATATTATAAAAAAGTTTAAAATAATCTTGAAAGGCAAAATAATTCGTGGTATAATAAATTGTCGCATAAAATATTTGCAATTTTATTTTAAGTAAAGTAGGAGTAATCATGGCTATTAAAGTAATTAGCGGAAAAACATATAATTGCGTAAGAGAGCAAATAGTTAAAGAAATTTTAAATAACTTATCTCTTGACATTGTAAATTATGTAATAGTACCCGATAACTTGGTTAGGTTAGTAAAAACAGAACTTGTTAGGTTGTCAGGGACAAAGACTATTTTTAACTTAAAAGTTATTGGCTTTAATGGTTTATGCGAAGAATTTTTAAATAAGAATAATAAGATATTATCTAAAGAACAAAGTTTTATTATTTTCAAAAACATAATTGCAAAAAATAAAGACAACTTAAAGTCCTATGCAAAGATAGTAGGTAATATAGGTGCAGAAAGGGAACTTTTTGAGATGGTTAATATCCTTGCTGATAGTTGCATAAACTCTGAGGAATTACATTTAGCAGGGCTTAGTATAGGCAGTATTTCGGGCGAAAAAATACAAGATATTGCTATGTTATATAAATCATATTATGACACAATAAAAAGTAAGTATGCGGACAAGCATATTAAGTTTGATGTATTAATACAATTTTTAAAACAAGATAATTTGTCATTAAATTATAAGTTTTATGTGTTGGAGTTTGGTAGTATGACTAAACACCAACTCGATATATTAAACAGTATGGCAATGTTAAAAAATGATTTAACTATTGGTGTTGTATCTAATGAAAAAAGTGAAAATAAACGCATTTACCCACGATTTTTGGAGGATTTTTGTAAAAATAATACTATAGAAAAAGTAAACATTGCAAAGAATTACGAATTAGAAAAAGATATTTTATTAGATAATATTTTTGGATACAAAACTATTTGTACAAAAAATGAAAGAGATAGTATAAGTGTTAGATTTGCAGAAAATATATGCCTTGAAGTTAAAGGTTTGTGCAGAGAAATACGAAAATTAATAGTAGAGGGTGGAAAAAGATATAAAGATATTGCTATTTTATGTCCTGATATTAATGGGTACAAACAAGATATAAAAAGGCAGTTTGAAATTTTTGAAATCCCTTATTTTATGCAGACAAAAACAGATTTGTCCTCTTTTGCAGTTGCAAAATTGCTTATTGATGGAGTTGGTGCAGTAAATAGCAATTTTGAAAAAGAAAAAGTTTTGGCATTTACTAAAAATATTTTACTAGATATTGCAATAGACGATATTTGCAAGTTTGATTTATATGTAAGCAAATATAATATTGATGGCAGTATGTTTTTAGACAAGTTTGTAAGCGGTCAAACTGACATGTTTTATGATGCTGCAGAAAGTGTAAGAAGTAAAGTAGTAGAAATATTAAATATATTAAATGAAACAAGCAATATTAGTGTCGCTAATAAAATTTTGCAATTTTACAATAAGATTTTTGAGGATAAAATTTATGATTTTTATCTTAACAAAATCATAATGAGTGATGGTATAAATTTAAAGCAAGAGTGTGAACTTGCATATAACAAATTGCTTGAGATAGTATCTTCCACGCAGGAAATGGCGGACTATTGTGATAGTATAAATATGCTTGAGCAAATAATTAATATTGTGCAAAACACCCAAATAAGTTGTGGCAGGCAATATATTGATAATGTATTTATAACTAATGATAAAAAGCAGATATTTGATACAGATATTTTGTTTATTATGGGTGCAAACGACGGAGTTTTGATAAAAGAAAATAACACAATAAGTTTATTTACTTATAGTGAATTAGAAAATTTAAGCAGACAAAAAATAAACTTTGTACCTAACTTATATGATATAAATTATGCAGATAAATTTGAGGCAGTGCAGTTAATAGCAAAGGGCAAAAAGGTTATTATATCTTATTGTGGTGAGGAAGGAGAACCATCTTTGTTTGTAAAAGATATTTGCAAATTGCTTGACATAAAGCCACTACCTTTTATTGCAGATAATAATAAAATTGGTATGAGAGATAGTGATTATGCTGTGAAAATCGGTACTAAAGCAAATGCAAAAAGTGAATTATTTAATTATTACAGCGAAAGAATGAGGAATATTTCAGTTGGCAGTGTTAGTATATTTGATTACTTATATACCAAACTAAAGGGAGAATATAAATATCAAAATATAATAAAGCAAAAAGATTTTCAGTTTGTTAGACCTAACAAATTGGCTTGGAGCGAAATGGACGGAAAAACTTTTGCTAGTATTTCTGCAATAGAAAGATATTTTGATTGTCCTTTTAAGTTTTATTGTGAAAAGACTTTAAAGTTAAAGCCAGTGCAAACAAGCGGTTTGGATAGTTTGTTTGTTGGTAACTTTTTGCACAGAATTTTAGAAAAGTTTTTTAGGCGCTATAAAAATTTTGATATGCAGGAAGAAAAAATAAATAAAATCACTAATTTGTTGTGCGAAGAGACATTAAAAGAAAAAGACTTTGAATATGTGGCAAAAGCAAATAACCAAAATGTACTTGAAAACTCTTTGTGCAAAAAAGCACGTTATGTATTAAACAAACTTGTTAAAGTAAAAAAACGTAGTAATTTTGATGTGGCAAATACAGAACTTACATTTGGTTTTGATTTTTCAGATTTACCGCCTTATGAGTTGAAATCAAACAATAATATATATTATATAAGGGGCAAAATTGATAGAATAGATAAAGACGGCGATTATATTGCAATAATAGATTATAAGTCTAAAAACTCTATTACTTATGGTTTGAAAGAAGTGTACTACGGTGAGAGAGTACAACTTTTGATATACTTAAATGCCTATATGACAAAAAGCAATGATAAACCTTTTGCGTTATTTTATATGCCATTGCCATATACATATTGCAAAGAGGATAGTAGGAGTGATTATAGTTATTCTGGCTTTGTAAGAAATCTGCCAAATGTAATTAGTGACTTTGATACGGGTTTTTTGGATAAAAATATATCTTCTATCCCAGTTGGCATAAATAAAAATGGTGAGTTATCCGAAAAAGGCTTGCTAAGCAAAGAAGATTTGAATATTTTGCGTATGTATGCAGATAAAGTGGTTGCAAAGGCTATAGAAGAAATAGAAAGCGGATATATTGAAGCAAAACCTACAAGTTGTGATAATTGTGATTTAGGACGTATTTGTTTGAATAAAAATAATCCAATGATAAAGCGAACAAAAAATTCCGCAACTAATTTTGCATTAAAAAGTGAGGATACAAAAGATGGCGAAGATACAATTTAATCCTTCACAAGAAAAAATTATTAATTATAGAAAAGGCAATATGATAGTATCTGCATCTGCAGGTAGTGGTAAAACTACTGTTATGCTTGAGCGAGTGCTTAGGATAATAGAAGAAGGCACTCCTATTGACAGGATAGTTATTTTGGCTTTTAATAATTCTATTGCGGCAGAAATAAGAGGTAAAATTTATAAAAAACTAGTGGAAAGACTAAGTTCTCCGTCTTGTACAGCAGTAGATTTTATTAAAGAGCAAATAGATAGACTGCCTTTTTGCAATATTATTACAAATGACTCTTATTGTAATAGGACTTCAAGTGAATTTTTTCAGATTTTGGGGATAGACCCAGCAGCAGATATTTTGGGCGAGGTTGAAAAAAATATATTATTTTGTAAAAATTTTGATATCGCACTTAATGATTTTAAACAATGTAAAGATGGCAAAATTTTTGAGTTATCTTTAAAATTTGGTGGCGATGATAAGTTGCTAAACAATATTTATATTATCCACAACTATGTGTCTACCCAAGCCGGTGGAATGGACTGGTTAGATAGTGTAATTAGTGGTGTATACACAAGTGATATTACTAAATCAAGTATTATGCAGTATTTGTTTAGTATGGTTGAAGTTAGAATTAAATATGTAATTGAAATGTTAAATAAAATTACAGAGATTTTTTGCAATTATCCAGATTATTATAATGTTTATAATGAAATTGAAAAGTTTTTTGAAAGTCTATTACAAATTAAAGATTACCAAAAGTTTTCGGCATTAATCAATAGTTATAAATACATAAGAAAATTTAGTCCTAAGAAAACAGTAGATGTAGACTGGGCGGCATATAAAGAATATAATGACAATATTAAAGACCAAATTAGTTGGCTTGCAACCAAATTTTCAAAAAGCCTAGAAGATGTACAAACTCTTCACGAAAAAACTATTAATGATATAAAATTACTAATTGATTTATACAAGGCTACGCGTAAAAATTACACTATTGCCAAACAAAAATTAGGCAAGTTTGATTTTACAGATTTTACTTCAAATTTAATAAAATTGCTAAATAGTACCGATATTCAGCAGGAAATTGCAAAAAGATACGATTATATTTGTGTAGATGAGTATCAAGATACTAACTATGCGCAAGAAGAAATTTATACAAAAATATCTGATGGAAATAACTTGTTTATGGTAGGTGATAGTAAACAAAGTATTTATCGTTTTAGGCTTTCTGAGCCTAAGATATTGCTAGATAAATACAATGATTATATTGCAAATCCAAAGAATGGCGAAACTGTTATGCTTGATTTTAATTATCGTAGTGATAAAGGTATAGTAGAGTTTGTAAATGCAATATTTAATAATATCATGACAAAAGATTTTGGTGGTATTGACTATAAAGCAACTGACCAATTGCGTTATGGAGCAGATTACAAAATTCCACCAGTAGAATCATCTTACGAAATACATATTTTTGATACCGAAAAGGAAGAGGAAGAAAAAGAGATAACTACTTTTGATAAGGTGTATTCTGTAAAGGAAGATACTCCTAAGGGTACAGAAAAATCACCATCTTATAAAGAGGGATTGTTTATTGCCGAAAAAATAAAAAAGATAGTTAATGAGTACGAGATATATGACCCAGAGTTAAAAAGGAAGAGGAGAGTAAAATATTCAGATATTGCGCTTTTGTCAAGAACTGGCACTGATAAAGTGCGTGAAATTGTTAAAGCAATACAGGACAATTTAATCCCAATTGATGTTAGCCCGTTGCTAAAAGAGGAGGGCATTTATGAGGTTGAAATTGTAAAAGATATTTTAAGACTGATAGTAAATGATATGCAAGATATTCCTTTAACAGCGGTGCTTGTTAGTTATTGGATAGGTATGGACTATGACGATTTGCTAAATATTAGAAGTAATGATGCAAAAGCGGAGTATTTTTGGCAAGCGGTAAAAGGGCAAAAAGATAGCAATAAAGATATACAAAAATTATATAATATGCTTGACGATTTAAGACTAAAAAATTCGTACATGACTATAAAAGAAATTGCAGATTATATAGTTTATGGATATGGTTTTGATAAGTATATATTGAGTACAGACGGCGGAGACTATAAACTTGCTGCCCTTAAAACTTATCTTGACACATTAAAAGATTTGTCTGCAGAGTGTAGTTTGTATGAGTATATTACTACCTTAAATGACGAAAAAATGGAAATCAAAGGTGGTGCAGATGGTAATACTGTAAAAGCCATGACTATTCATAAGAGTAAAGGTCTTGAGTTTCCTGTAGTGTTTGTTTGCAATATAGAAAAGAAGTTAATAATGAAAAGTGGCTTTAATATCCCTAAATTAATTATCAATAAAGAAGCGGGGATAGCAATTAATTACTTTGATGAAGAAAAAATGGTTGCAAAAAAGAATTTGGCTTTTGATATATTAATGGAAAAAAATCAAATGGACGATAAAGCAGAGGCAATGCGTTTGTTTTATGTTGCGTTAACTAGACCAAAAAATCATATCATTTTAACTGGGTGTGCAAAATCAAGTGAGTTGTATGCAAAAAATCCTTTTAATGTTGAAAGTTTTTTAGACTGGGTTATGGTTGCTGCTAAAAATGATATAAAAGTATCTTCTGCTATTAATTTTCATACTGAAGATTTTAATGTTTCTAGCAATATGGCAAGGTATACTTTTAAAGAATATGAGGGTGAGAATATCCCAATTATCGACAAATACATAAATTTTGAATATTCTGACAAAAAAGCACAAAATACAAGTATAAAATATACCGTAACGGAGATAAATAAACAAGGTGGCATAAATATTGACTTGGAAAAAGAGGAAGAGGTAGTTGTAAATGATATAATTTCTACAACTTTCGACAAAGCAAAAAGAGGTACAAATTATCATGCTGTTTTGGAAAATATAGACCTTAATGCTAACACCTTTGATGCGGTTATGTTGCAACTTGATAGTATGGTAAAAAAGGGCATAATAACAAAAGAAGATATGGAAGAAATTAATGCCCATGAAATTACTGCTATAATGAATACAGAAGTTATGCAATATGCAAGAGATAACAAATGTTATAGAGAGCAAGAGTTTACTTTTTATGAAAAGGCATGCGAAATTATAGATACAGATGTATCTGATAAAGTTTTAGTACAAGGTGCTATTGACCTTTTAATAGTTGGCAAAGAGGTGTGGATAGTAGATTATAAAAAGACGGACGAGCCTACTGCAGTGCTAAAAGAAAGATATAAAAAACAATTGCAACTATATGGCAAAGCCGTGCAAAATGGTATAGGCAGAAAAGTTGATAAAGCAATGCTACTTGTTATTGGTAGAAGTGAAGTAATAAATATAGATATAGATAATTAATACAAATAATAAATATATTGAAAAAAACATAAAAATAACCGCTAAAAATCGGTATTAAATTAAAAAATCGTACTACATAATACTAAATTAGGAGAGAAAAATATGTGGTACGATACTTTTATGTTTCAACTAGAAAACTTTATTAATATTTTTAAAGGCGAAGAATTTTATTGGGGCGATATAATTAATGGAGTAACTGTTTCAATTTTATTATTTACACTATTTACAATTTCTGCAATTGTTACACTTATAGTAAATGGCACAACTTGTAGCGAGATTATGCTTGCTAAGACTTTGCGTAGGATTAAAGGCTTTGTCGCTAGATTTGGAATTATACAAAAAGGCAACTTTATTCATTTTAACAAAATTTGCGTAAAAAGCATGCCTAAGTCTGTTCGAAAATCTTGTATTAAGTTTATTTTTAATCCAACTTCAGAAAATCAAGTTAACTTTAAAAGAAGTTTAACAAAAACTGCAGATAGAAGTTGTACTAATGCTTTTATTGCTTATATTTCTGTTTTTGGAATATGTGCTGCGCTTGCAATTGCTACAATTGCGTTGGAAACATTTTTCCTAGAAGGTAACAATTTGTTTGTAGCAATTAGTTTGTTTTATGGTGCAAGTATTCTTATAGCACTTGCTTTGCAAATGTATTTTATTGGCAACAAATACAAAAATGTAGATATACAAATATATGCCGAAGTAGTGTCAAGATATATTAAAGATGACGATAGTGTTAAAATTGTAGAAAAGGTGCAAAATAAGGTTCAAAACAAGCCAATAGACAGCATTGATGAGTTAAGACGAATAGTTTATGGTCTTATAGAAAGTGGTGCGTCTAAGGAACTTTTAAGTCTGTTTAAAGATGGGCTTATGAGTGTTGCAGCAACAAATTATAATAGCACTGCGGACCAATTGCGACTTGAAAATATTGTTAGCAGAATTAACAACTATATAGCATAAATTAAAATTATAAAAAACATTTAAAATGTGCGTTTTACTTAAATATTTTATTTAGGTATACGTGCATTTTATTATATAATAGAAAAAATATACAAATTAATTTTTAAATTTTGTTTTTAGTATAAAAATAGGTTGCCAAACAAAAAAAATAATGTTATCATTATAAGGTAACAATAGGTATAATATTTTTAATATTTTATAGCAACTTGCGTTTTGTCACAAAATCATAGTTAAATTGCGTAAAATGTAAAAAAGTAGTATTGCCTAAATAAATGGAGGTTATTGAAAGTGGACGCGGATTCGAAGTGTTGCAAGCAAAACAACTTAATAGTTCTACGTCACAGCAATAACTAATTGTTGCTAACTTATTGTTTATGTAGTGGCGTGGGCAAACTCACGCTATTTTTATGCAAAAATGGCACTGCAGAACACAATTTAAGGAGGTAATAATCATGATTCAATTATTTTATACTGATGAAAAAGAAAAAGTAATAGAAGGCGATTTTAAAGATATTTTAAATCGTGATATGTTAAATAATAAATGGGTTAGACTTGTAAATCCAACCGATAAGGAAATAGAGAGTGTAGCAAAACTAACAGGTGTAGAGGAAAGTGCAATTAAAGCACCTTTGGATGATGAAGAACGTTCTCGTATAGAAATTGAAGATAATTATTCTTTAGTATTGTTTGATATACCTATTATTGAAGAGGAAGAAGAGGGATATTACTCTTATTCTACATTGCCTTTGGCATATATTTTGACAGATAAATTTACTATAACCGTATGCTTAAAAGATACAGCAGTAATGAAAGATTTTACTTTAGGAAGAGTTAAAACTTTTTCTACAAATAAAAGGTCTAGATTTTTATTCCAAGCCTTATACAATACTAGTACTAAGTTTTTGCAGTACCTAAAACAAATTGATAAAGCGAGTGGCAGAATTCAAACAGAATTACATAAGTCAACACGTAATAAGGAGTTATTCCAATTGCTTGACTTGGAAAATTCGTTGGTCTACTTTAGTACATCGCTAAAAGGTAATGACCTTGTAATAAACAGACTAATTAAGACAGGTGCTATTGTAAAATATGCAGAAGACCAGGAACTTATTGAAGATGTTGCAGTAGAAAACCAACAGGCAATAGAAATGTCAGGTATTTATCGTGAAATTTTGAGTGTAACAATGGAAGGCTATGCAAATATAATCAACAATAACCAGAACAATATTATGAAAATATTGACATCTATTACATTGTTATTGTCTATTCCTACATTAATCTCTGGTATTTGGGGTATGAATACTTGGGTACCCGGAGAAGGCAAGTGGTGGGGTTTTTTAGCGGTTACAGTAGTTACTGTAATAATCTGTATTGTTGTAGGTATATTGCTTCATAAAAAGAAGTTGCTTTAATATAAAATCTAATTTAAATAACAAAAATCTGCTTATAATTTAAGCAGATTTTTTTTGTATAATAAAACATTAATTTTTACAATTATTATTTTTATCTTATTTAATAAAATTAGTGACTAAATAAAAGTTGTTTTTATATCAAAATCTTTAAATTAATAAAACTTAAAAATATAAATAATTGTTAAATCAAAATAAAAAACACGACTGTAAGCAGCCGTGTTATTTATTATTTAGGTTAGTGCATACTACTTAAACTTATTAGTCTAATTCGTAGTCACCAATACCAATATCGTTTATGCTACCTTTTCTCTTAGAGCCACCTTTACCACCTTTTACAAAAGCGATAATAGCAATAATTAGAAGGATAATTGCAAGTCCACCAAGTACACCAGCAATGATATACCACATTGTGTAATCAGCAGGAGCAGCATCACGATAAACGTTTAAGTCAAGAGTTCTTACAACAGCACCAGTTGAATCTTTAATTTGAACTGTAACTTTGTTCATTTTGCCTTCAGTCAAAACATTGTTTGAAACAGTGTAAGTATAACCCTCTTCTAAGTTAAGTTTAACATCAAGTGAAGAAATACCATTTTCAACATTGAATGAGTAAGAATCTTTATCTGACTCTAATTGAATACCAGTTTCAATTTTTGCACCGCCATCACTATTGTTTACGTCAATACCTTTAATATCAGCATGTTTACGTTCTACTTCAATAGTAATTGTTCTTGTAGTAATATTATCACTTGCAGTAACAATTATCTCAATAGTGTTTTTACCAACAGGTAGGTTGATTGGAGCAGTAACAAGATTACCATTCAATTTAATTACATATTTAGCACCATCAGCAGCATTTTCAAGTACGATTACAGGGTTTAAAGTGTTGATGTTGTATTTAACAACATAAGCACCTAAATAATCTTTACCATTATCGAATACAAAGTCAGGTATTTTAGCAAATGTAATAGATGTAACATTTGTATTGATATCTGGATTTGCTTCTCTAATAATGTTAATTACATATTCTTGTACTAAATCTCCATTTACAACAGAGAATTTGTAAGTTCTCATACCATGTTCATTGCCAAATTCAGTTGCAATTAGTTTTGTCAAGTTAATTGAAGATGGAGTCATACCACTAGGTACTGTACCATTAATAGTAACTGACTGAGTTGAATAAGGAACTTTTACAGTATATTCAAATATCTTCTTGTCAAAACCATTTAGTTTATTGCCATCTTTGTCAAGTAATGATAATTTATCAGAGCCATCTTTATAGATTTCTAAATTTTCCAATGTTGGAGCGATTTGGTCACGTTTAATTTCTACTGTATAGATATTAGTTGTGTCATCTACTTTTACTGCAATAGTGTAAATTTTGCTTGTTCCATAAGCAATGTTGCCTATTTCATAAGTCAATGTGCCATTTTTTGTAAGAAGAGCAGTACCATTTTCAGATAAAGTGATAACTGCTGTGCTAATAGCACTTTCTGCTTTAATTATAAGTTTATTACTATCGCTGTGGTTGTTAGCAGTTACTTTGTAGTCAAATTTACCACTAGTTAGGCTCCCAAGTAGGTTAGCGCCAGCAGCATTATTAACTCTTAATGTGCTTAAAGTAGCATTTGTATTTGCTGGAGCACGATTAATTTTAATTGTATATTTAGTACCTTCAAAATCTGTATCTTCTGCAATTGCTTGGATAGTGTATATGTTTGATTTGTTAATTGCAAGTTGACGGAAACCATCGCTATTAACATCTGTATCAACTACTCCATCAACAGTGTAATTTTCAACAATTGTTGCTTTTTCACCATAAACAGCAAATACTTTGAAAGCAGATATGCTGTAAGGTACAGATAAAACATAACTTGGATTACTACTATCAAAATTTGCTAAGTAATTTTTACCATCAGTACCAATAATTTGTAGGTCACGGATACGAGCATCTTGGTCTAACTGAACTTCTTGTGTACGTAGGTTAATAGTATAAGTTTTAATACCAGAACCATACATTGAGTTTTCAGGAGTAACTGTTATACGGAAAGTATAAACTTCTTCTACAACATTAGTTAGGTCAATTTTTCCAACACTACCATTAACAGTAGCAACATTAGCACTTGCAACAGCAGTAATATTAATATCTTTTAATGTTTTACCAGGAAGTAATTTATAGTTATAAGTAGTTACGTCGCTAGTAAAGTCTGTAATAACATTGTCAACAGTTGAATCATCATTATAAGTAATAGATGCTGTTAAAGAGGAAAGAGTATTTACATCACTTGCTTTGTTACGAGTAACATTAACTACATAAGGTTTATCATTTTCATCAGTTTTAATACCATCAGTACCTTTGTATGTAATAGTAAATTTAGTAGTAGTACTGCTCTTTAGGTTGATAGTATTGCTGTGTTTAGATTCACCAGTATGAGTGCCTTCAGCATCTTCTCTGTATAAAGCAACATTGTTTACATAAACAATTGTACTTAAACCTTTTGCAAAAATTGTTAAATCAACTTCGTTAGTTGCATAAGGAACACTGAAATTGTATTCATAAGTATCTTTATCAAAAGTGAAGTATTTTGTACCAGATGCATCGTTACCAAAGTCAATATCTGTAATATAATACTCATCTTCAGTAATAATTACATTTATTTGATAAGCATTGCTACCAGTGCCTTGGTTAGATTCTACAGTAATAATTTTGTTATTAACACCATTCTTTAAGTTTGTGTAAGCATACTCAAAAGTACGATATTCAGGATATTTACCATGTTCTTCGTCTGTAATTTCGCTACCAGTAAATCCTTTTAGAGTAGAGTTGTCAGTAATTGCAATTCTAAATTTAACACCTGTATCTTTTGTTGTAGTAGATGCATTCAAATCAAATTTCTTTGTATCAGGGTCATATTTAAAATCTGCACCTGTGTAGTTATTGGTTCTATCAAATACTTTAATCCAGTCTGCACCATCATTAATACTATATTCAAAACTTACAATAGCACCAGGCAAAACTTCGTCTGTAACATCAATTGAATAATCTTGAGTATTTCCAGCAGCAGAAACAATTGTTAAAGTATATCTACCTTTAGATAATGTATACTTTTCATCAACTTTGCCAATTTCAACATTGTCTTGTTTTAGTACAAAAGTTGCACCTGTATCAAGACTAATATCGTCAGCACTCAAAGTTGCTTTATAACCAGATTCTTTTGGTAGTTTAAAAGTATAATCAATACCATTTACTTTATCAGCAGGAGTAATTACGCCACTATTTTTAACACCAGTTAATTGTAGGCTATTAATTGTAGTATTAACACTTACTTTCTTAATATTAATTGTAAATGAACTTGTACTTGTAGCACTTTGTAATGTCATTGTGATAGTTGCGTTGTTTTGGATGTTGTTAACAATAAAACTATCTCCATCACCTACTGTAGTAGCGCCATTTACAATAGAGCAGTTGCTTGCACTTATAGTAATAGTAGTATTAATACCATATCCTTTAATAACACTTGGAGTAATAGTTACTTGACTAGCACTGCCATCAACACCATCAGACATAGGAACTAAAACATCAAAAGTTTTACGGCCTTCTTCTACAGGAGTTTTGTCAGACAAACCAATTTTCTTTTCGTCAACTGGTAAAGTTTCGTTTGACTCAACCTCTAATTTAGCAAGACCAATATATTTTTGAGTAACAGATAGAGTATAAGTTTGAGTAACATTAGTTTCAGAAGTAACAACTATGCTAATAGGAGTAATACCATTATTACCACCATTTAGTTGAACTTTATAAATATCATCATATCCATTAACCTTACTACAAGGAGAACCACTTACTTTAACCTCAACGGTTGAAGTTTCTTGTTTAGGACTTGCTTGAATATAAAATACATCTTTAGATTCTCTTGAAGTTTCAAATTTCAAAGAAGTGATAGGCTTGTTATTGTCATCAGCATCTTTAACTGTGATAGGAGTTACAAATTTAGTAGGTTCTTCACCCTCTGTAGTTCCATCAAGTTTACCTTCGATTACATTTAAGAAATCCAAGTCATTATCTGCAGAAGGGTCTCTTACATCAGCAGAACTGCCAGATGCGTCAATAGTCAAATTATCATTTGCAGTAAAGATAATGCCAGTGCCATCTTCACCATTGTATCCCCAAGTTGCAATCAAGTTGTAACTTGAAGGAGCAATATCAAAGTTTAAGTCAGCATCTTTACTAGCATCGCTTTTTAATTTGAATCTCATTTTAATAACTAGGTTTTCAGTAGCACTAATACATTGGCTTTCGCTTTGTGCTTCCAAGTGGAAACGTAAAAAGCCTTGATAACCAGCATCAGTGTTTTGTACTAAACTAGAAGTATATCTGTTTTCAGATGCAAAATCTCCACTTAGGTCATAATTGCCTTTGTTGAATTTTTCGTCTGCACTATTTACATTTACTAATTCTAGTTTGTCTGCAAGGTCACTCTTAATGAAGAAGTCTGCAGAACCCCATTTGTTGTTTGCATGGCTACCATCATTTTTCATTTTAACAGTAACTGTCAAATCAATATTCTCTCCTGGTAACATAGCAGGTCTATTCAATTCTAATGTAATAGAACTTGCAGTGTTAGGAGTAGAGGGTTGCTCATCTTGAACTGAACTAACATTCAGTGTAGTGCAACCAACGGCCATGCAAAGTGTGAATAATACTATTAGGATAAATAATAGAATATTTTTTCCAAAAGTTCTTTTCATGACAATGTCTCCTTTTCCGATTTTTTTGTTGCCCTTATATCGGACGAAATTGTGATTAAAATTTAGCAAAAAATAAATTTTTGTTTTTCACAGTTTACTAATGTATTTTTTAGACTGATTTTCGTAGGTTTGTTGCAAATATTTTTAGTATATTTGCAGACCTGCAAATGGTCTAAAAAGTGAGGTGCAAAATGACCACACTTGTTATGTGGTTATTATACCAAACAAAAATATCGTGTGTCAAGCATATAAAATAAGTATTTTTTATGTAGTATGCCATATAATGGTTAAAAACAACTATTAGTTATATATTTTGCTGCTACAAAACCGGATTTTTCGGTGTCAAAAACACCACTTAACAAACTGGAAAAAAGTGTAAAAATTCCTTATTTTGTTTAAATATGCCGATTTTTGATAGGTATTTTTTTGATTTATTGTGTTAATTTTTTTGCATAAATGCACAAAAAACAATATTTTTGACTCTTTTTAATAATAAAAAGTAAATTTTTGCTAAAAAATGTCAAATCTTTGCAAAGTTCGTGATTTTTGACTTAATTTATTCCGTTGACACCACGATTTTTGTTTATTTAAGACTTTAACTGAGTAAAAATTCTATTGCTATTTGTATCTACTTTTGTATAAATTTAGCATTTTTTACACCCAAAAATCTTGTCGAATTGTGAATGTTTGTGATAAAAAATTTGACAACTTTTTATCCTCAAAAGTGGAAAAATTCTTCAAAAAATTCCTTGGTGCGCAGGACCTCCTGTTTC
>OFFR01000586.1_pt1 | contig 20976 bp, 14 predicted proteins | sample 1521421 | NCBI WGS metagenome assembly OFFR01 (sample SAMEA3504087, study PRJEB24116) | mouse gut metagenome | biome: mouse gut; feature: mouse-associated habitat; material: faeces | place: Denmark | collected 2011 | reverse complement strand
TTCCTCAAGGCAGCGGACGATAAGATATTGATTTTCCGTCAGATGATAAAGGACACCATCTCCGACCTTATCTCCGACCTTATCTCCGACCTTATCTCCGACCTTATCCGCATCAAAAGAATATGCATCATCCAATGGAACATTTATCCTAAAAATATCCCCTTCGATAATGCTGGGATTCTTCCCGGAATAACGCCTGCTGTACTTGTATAAATTTCTGGTTCCGGAGCCAAGCTCGTCCGCATTTCCGATTTGATTAAAGAAAGCGGCAATCAAAGGGTTCTTCGGAACAGGAGATAAGTTCTCTGGCGTGATTTCTCCGATTCTGGAGGCTCTGCAGGCGTTCTCCACATACATCCGGTTTTCCTCGATGATGAATTTGGCGATATAAGAGCTGGTAAACTCACGGTGAATGAGCATATTTGTGAGCATTTCCCGCGTGATTTTATCCCTTAGGCTTACGGTCAGGTTATCCTCCAAGTAAAATTTATCCCATAAATGTTTTTTGGCAAATGCCATGAGGGCTTCATAGCTTTCAATTAGATTTGTCTTTACGATTTCTCTGTCATCATAGCGATCCTTATTGACTTTCCGCAGGATGGCATCCGTCCTGTACGCAGGACAGATAGACTGAATCACATCATCCTTTCCTAAAAGCATCACGGCCGCCAGGTTAAAGCCCTTTTCCCCGGTAGAAAAATCCTCGCTGAAAAGGCCTGCGCTTTTCAACAGCGCTTCATCTGTCATATCCTTCCATGGGTGGTCCTGGCGTTTATTGACAGCACGTCTCCTGCAAAGCGGCAGGAGGTCCAGGCGCAAGTGCTCTTCTTTCACATATGGATAGATTTTCTTTTCCGTAAAGATATTCTGTTTACGGATATACATAGCAGCAATCTGGCTGGTGGAGGTGACGCGCACATCGGCATCATCCACACGGTCGTAGATTACCTTTTTATAGCGATGCACCTCCGAACTGGGTGGTATATGGATATAGATAATGGATTTGCCTTCAAATATAATCTTTTCCGGGACAAGGTATATCGTAGGGCTTATGATGTCGGGATTGTTTACCATCTTTACGAAATTTTTCATGTTGTCGCGTACAGCCTGCTCAGGAATACCCTCCACAGTACCATCATCGCGAACACCCAAAAAGATATCTCCGCCAAACCGATTCAGGAAGGAGCAGACCGTCTCATAGGTATCAGATTCTATACCATTACCGCAGCGTTTGAACTCCACAGCCGTATTTTCCCCAATTTCAAGTAAGGATATCAGCCTTTCTTCAGTCATGCCATTACCTCCAATCCGTCATCCAATCAGCACTTCCTTCTCGCAGAACGCAAAGCCGTACTTCCGAATCCGTTCCGCCGGGAGGCCTTTCGCCAGCAGAGAGCTATATAAAAGATATCCTTTGTAATGCCATCCTCAAAATCCAGCTTGCCTATGCCAACGATCCTTGCCATGTTTCGCTGCTGACGGTGATGATTTATTACAATGATACCATAATTATCTGCTTGGCTCAATGTGTTTATGCGGAATATGTTGGTGGGGGGATGGTACCTGGAGGACATCAACCGATGATAATGGCGCGTTATCAGGCGTTAGACTGAAATAAGGGTAGTGGCATGCATACCCTCGGCTTATGACGTTCGCTGAACGTTAGCAAATATATCTTCTTATTAGCGCTTTAATAGCATCTATTCAAGAATTAGCAGGGAACTATATGGAAAGAGAACTGATATCGATAGTCGTCAGGACGTGTGGCCGCCCAAGTGTATTAGGAAATGCTTTAAAAAGCATCCAAAGTCAGAGCTATTCTAATATTGAGGTGATTATCGTTGAAGATGGAGAGAATATCTCAGAAAAATATATAATGTCCAATTTCCCTGACCTGAATGTGTCCTATTGCTGTACTGGGGAAAAACGTGGAAGAAGCACAGCAGGCAACATAGGAATGGGAGCTTGTAAAGGGAAATATATTAATTTTTTGGACGATGATGACTATCTGCTTCCTTGCCATGTAGAAACATTGGCAAAAGAACTGGAACGGACAGGCTATATGGCAGCATACTCCATAGCAGAAGAACATCAGATAAGAAAAGCGCCACACAATCCAGAGGATATTTCTGTGAAGCGAAGATTGGTGCGGTATCGACAACCTTACAATAAACTCTTGCTTTGTTACCTTAATTATATACCGATACAGAGTATCATGTTCAGCAGAGCGCTATATGAGAAAATGGGAGGGTTTGATCCGAAGCTGGAAGTTCTGGAGGATTGGGACTTATGGGTGCGCTACTCAACATGCTGTGATTTTTTATATGTACCCATTGTGACATCCGTCTACCATACGCCCTATAAAGGAAGGCAGAAACATCAGCGTGAAAGCCATATGCAGAAAGCAGGCCAGGATGTATTGAAAAAACACCAGCAGTATCCCATAGCGTTTAATGTTTTACAGATTAACAAAGAAATGGATTATATCCTGAATGTTTACAACAAAAAGGGGGTTCTGTTTTACATGCAGAAAATAAGAAATTTCTTTCTATATCGTGATATCTAGGTTTGTTCAGTTGTAAAGATAACATGATGGGGTTTGCAAGTATGGTAAAAGCAAATATGAAAAAGATAGCAAATGATATCATATTCGTCTGGCAGTTTGCCGTAGATGATTTCAGGCGCAAATATGCGGGGTCTGCTCTTGGAAGCTTATGGGCTTTTTTGCAGCCTATGGTCACGATTGTGTTATATTGGTTCGTGTTTCAACTAGGCTTCAAATCCCAGCCAGTGAATGACTTCCCGTTCATATTATGGCTTATAACAGGGCTGGTTCCATGGTTTTTCGTTAGTGAAGCAATAGTGAACGCTACTGCGAGCCTGATAGATTATAGTTATCTTGTGAAAAAGATTCTGTTTGACATCAACATCCTTCCTCTTGCGAAAGTGCTGTCAACATTGTTGGTGCAACTGGTATTGATTGTGTTTCTGATTGTATGTTTTTGCATAGGAGGATATTGGCCGGACATCCATTATGTTCAGGCATTCGTATTTTTATTATATATGAGCATGTTTGCGGCAGGCATTTCATATATTACGGCTACATTATATGTCTTTTTCAAAGATACGATACAGGTTGTGTCCATTGTGGTTCAGGCAGCCTTCTGGCTAACCCCTATTGTATGGGATATTGATGCCATGCCTGAATTAGCGCAAAGGATATTGACATACAATCCCATTTATTATTGCATCAGGGGGTTTCGGAGCGCATTTATTTATCGTGAATGGCTTCAGCCGGGAATTCATATGACCATTTACTATTGGGGAGTATGCGCACTGATTCTTGTTATTGGGTTAAGCCTTTTTCGCAAATGTAAGGAACATTTCGCAGATGTGTTATAGGGGTGGCTATGGATAAGGACATCATTATTTGCACAGATGGCGTCACAAAAAAATACAATTTGTATGCACGCCCTCAGGATCGGTTCAGGGAGGCGGTTGGTTTTTGCAGAAAAGCACTCCATAGTGATTTTTATGCACTCAACAATATAAGTTTTGATGTGGATAAGGGAGAAACGGTAGGGATTATCGGCACCAATGGTTCCGGGAAATCTACCTTGCTGAAAATCATCACTGGGGTACAAAAGCCGACATCAGGAAATGTACATGTAGAAGGACGGATTTCTGCCCTATTGGAATTAGGCGCAGGATTCAATCAGGAATATACTGGATTGGAGAATATTTTCCTAAATGGAAGGATGATGGGCTATACCAGAAAGGAAATGGAAACAAGGGTACAGGCCATCATTGAATTTGCTGAAATCGGTGAGTTCATCCATCAGCCAGTGAAGACATATTCCAGCGGGATGTTCGCCAGACTGGCGTTTGCGGTGGCCATCAATGTAGAGCCCGATATCCTGATTGTAGATGAAGCCTTGAGCGTAGGAGACTTGTTTTTCCAGAACAAATGTTTTCGGAAATTTGAAGAACTGAAAAGCAGGGGCATAACTATCTTGTTCGTGTCCCATGATATTTCCAGCGTAAGGCAGATGTGCTCCAGGGTTCTCTGGATTGAAAAGGGTGTACAGAAGATTTTTGGGCAAAGCGACCTGGTATGTGACATGTATATGGATATGAAGAGGCTTAAAATGAATCAGGGACATGTCGGAACCACCCATGGGGCAAGCCAATATTTGAACAGCACATTGATAGGAAATCACGCTGTTTTTCCAAAAGTGCAGTGGAAAAATTCAGCTATAGAATCAGACAAAGTACAAATCGTATCGTTTTTTTTAGCTGACAGTCAGCAACATGCTGTGAACTATATGCAAGTCGATAATAATTATTCTTTCCATGTTGTCGCTAAGCTCATGGAGGACATGGATGGGCTCATTTTAGGCGTTGTGATGGAAAATAATAAGGGAATTCCCTTATATGATTTTAATAACTATATCAATGCCGGAAAAGTAATCAGTGGGAAGAAAAACCAATATATAGAAGTGATATTTAGCTTTAAACTACCGCGAGTCATGAAAGGGACTTACCTCGCTGCTGCTGCAGTCGCACAGGGAACCCAGGAAGAGCACATAATGTTGTCATGGCTTCATGGAGTCCAGCAGATAGAAGTCATTAACCCTGGATATAATTCATCCTATATAGAGATACCAGCTAAAACTACATGTAACATATATGAAGCAGACAATGTCGATATTGCATAAGCGAGGTGCGGGGCAAGCATGAAATATAGCGGTGAAAGATTTATGCCGGAAGAATGCGGTGGCGAAATGGCCATTGAACATTATCAGCGTTACCAGATGGCCTGCCAGATGGCTCAAGGCAGGACTGTTCTTGACGCTGCATGCGGGGAAGGATATGGTAGTAGCCTGCTTGCCCAATATGCTGAAAAAGTAGTTGGACTGGACATCGACAAGGCTGCCGTTTCCGAAGCCTCGCAGAAATACAAGAGCGAAAAGCTTTCCTTTGTTTCTGGGAGTATAGCAGCTCTCCCATTCGAGGATTTTTCTTTTGATTTGGTGGTGTCCTATGAAACAATCGAGCATGTACCAGAAGAGATACAGAGCCTTTTTTTAAATGAAATCCAACGGGTACTGCGGCCAGAGGGAATCTTGATTATGTCAACCCCCAATAAGGCGGTCTATACAGATAAGGTATCCGGGTATAACCAATTTCACATAAAAGAATTTTATACGGATGAATATGTGTCTTTTTTGCATCGATATTTTAGCGATATTAAGGCATTCTGCCAGTTTCCGGATGTAGGATATTTTGTTGCACAGGAAGGGGAAGAGATTCCTGTAGTTCATCGTGGGTGTGCTAATGACAGAAGCAGGTATATCATAGCAATTTGTTCTAACATTAAAAAGGATTATAAGATTAGGCTTGAGCAATTGACCCGTTTTAACGATGACATGTATTATGGTCTGTATTCAAATATACATCATCTGGAAAGCAGCTTGCTGGAAACAAAGAAAGAGGCGGACACTTTCCAGCAAAGTCTGGAAAGGGATATCAATAATCAGAAAAAGTATATAGCACATCTAGAAAATGATATCGCTGTACAAAATGAAGAATTGACTCGTCTGAATATGGATAAAGAAAACCAGGCGCAGTATATCCGCCATTTGGAGAAAGAAGCTGATGAATCAAAGCGATATGCGTTGCATGTGGAACATGACTTGAATGAGCAAACTGAATATATCCGCCATTTGGAGAAAGACATCAGTGAACTGAAAAGATATTCACTACATTTAGAACATGACTTGAAAGAACAGGCTGAATATATTTGCCATCTGGAGAAAGATGCAGAGGCTTTACGAAAGACAGGAGAGGAACAAGATGTTTGATGTTGTGTATGTGACTTATAATTCAGAAAAGTGGATTCAGAAATGCTTCCAGTCCTGGATGCAGACCGATTTCGACCTGAAAGATATCAATATATATGTGGTTGACAATAATTCGGATGACAATACGGTAAAGCAATTGGAGATTTTTAGAAAAGAAAATGGGAAACAGTTTGCTTCGTTTTCTATTCTTAGGGAAGAACACAATTGGGGATTTGGGCGAGCTAATAACATCGGTTTTTCTAAAGGGGATTCAGACATTGTATGCTTTTTGAATATTGATACAGAAATTTACCCGGATACATTTCAAGAACTAAAGAAAGAGGTATACCGTTCTGGTATGGATACTGCGATGTGGGAGTTCCGCCAGTTCCCTTATGAACATCCTAAGATATATGACATTCTTACTGGTGAAGTAACATGGTGCAGCGGAGCTGCATTTGCTATCCGACGTCGGATTTATGCAGAAATGAACGGCTTTGATGAAAAAATCTTTATGTATGCGGAGGACGTGGACCTTAGCTGGAGGATTAGGACAGCAGGGTATATCATTAAGTATGTCCCCAAGGTAAAAATTATCCATCATTCTTATGAATTAGCAGGAGAGATTAAGCCAAACCAGCATGTATATGGGGTGATAAATAATCTGCTCCTGCGATACCGCTTTGGCGGGAAAAAGACGATATTGACAGGGCACCTTCTGTTCTGGAACCTGATGCGACGTCCTTCTGCGTTCCCGGGCTCCAAAAAACTGCTCCTAAGACAGTACTTGAAGCATTTCAAACTGATTCCGCACTTCCGGACGGGAGGGCAATATAAGAAAAACAAGACTTCTGTAGGTTATTTCTCGGGATGGGACTATTGCCTGATTAAGGATGGCGCATATTATCCGAACTTCCTCCCATCCGAAAACCCTCTTGTCTCTATCATTGTCAGGACCTGTGGGCGTCCTGCAGTTTTGAGGGAAACCCTCGTCTCGTTAAGGGAGCAGACCTATGGTAACCTGGAAATCGTCATCGTAGAAGACGGCATCGCCGTCGCGGAAGAGATGGTCGAAAAAGAGTTTTCTGACCTGAATATCCTATACCATGCCACCGGTGAGAAGGTAGGGCGCTCTAGGGCAGGTAATCTGGCGATGGAACTGGCTCACGGTAAGTATCTGAACTTTTTGGATGACGATGATTTGTTTTATGCGGATCATGTGGAAGTGCTGGTCGCAAATTTGCTAAAAAGCGGAAAGCAGGCGGCCTATGCCACAAGCTTCGAGACACCCGTTATCGTCTCTTCGAAAGATCCGTATGTATATGATGTGCGCAACTACCTCGGGGTACATAAACAGCCATTCAACAGGATTATCCTGTGCCACCATAACTATATACCGATTCAATGCATCATGTTCGAAAAGGCCCTATTTGAAAAATATGGCGGGCTGGACGAAAGCGTGGATGCGCTGGAAGATTGGGATATGTGGGTACGGTATTCCCTGCACACGGATTTTACATTCGTCTTAAAGACGACCTCTGTCTACCGGGTGCCAGCTTCCCGGGAAATCAATGCGGAGCGGCAGAAGGAGTTGGACAAGGCGTTGCTGTATATGCGCGAGAAGCATAAGGGGTACATGCAACAGATTAGCGTTTATGATGTGGCTAAAATGTATGAGAGCACGTAAAAAGGATGCCTGAATGAAGCAGAACACAACATCTGAAACAGATAGGAATAATAACATCGGAACCTTGCACCTGATAGCTGCAGTTCTTGTTATATTTGGGCATCATTATGCCATATCGGGTCTCCCGGCTGCCTTTCTTTTAGGAAGCCCATTTCATGTCATAGGTGTCAGGATTATATTTCTGATTAGCGGATATCTTATTACGAAAAGTGCATGGACATTGAAAGGATATCCCTTACGCCGACTGCCTATATACTTGTTAAAACGTTTTGGACGAATTTACCCTGAACTAATTGGATGTCTTCTTATCACTACTTTTGTAATCGGACCACTGTTTACAGATTTTACGGTCATCGATTATTTTGCTGAATGGAAGATGCTATGGCATTATATACTATCGAACCTAAGACTATATATTGCATATACATTACCTGGAATGTTTTTCAATAACCCATACCCTTATGCAGTAAATGGCTCACTGTGGACAATGCCAATAGAAGCGGCGCTTTATTTATTGGTTTTCCTTATTTCTATGTTCCAAAAGAACCGAAGGAAAATCTATACGGGCATTACTTTCTTAGTTGTAATGTTCTCATTGCTGAGATTTGCCTTTTTCCCATATGCATCTAAGATTGTCTATGGAACCGATTTATTTCAAGCCTTAAATATTGTGCCATTTTTTCTTATCGGAGGTATGGCGTATCTATATCATATACAAAAATATTTAAATCTACAGCTTGCAGCCATATTATTATTTGCCATGGGTAGCATCAGCTTTAGTTCGATGGTGGTAACAGAAAGTATTTGCATCATTCTTTTGTCTTATTTTATTGTTTCTCTAATGCTGGCGCCTGAGCAGCGTCTGAAGGTAAAATGGCTCCGAAGCGAATATGCCTACGGCATGTATCTATGGGGATTTGTGTCCCAACAATGCATTATGCAGAAATTTTCTGTTAAATCACCTCATCCGCTTGTTTTTTGGGGAACATTTTTACTAAGTATACTATGCACTTATTTTATGGCTGCTTTATCCCACCATATTATCTATATGCCAATAAACAAGCTGAATAAAAATATGATTGTATGGCTAAGTACAAGAACTGGGAAAGTTTGCTAAAGGGCTGACTAATAGAGCAATAATGTGTATATGCTCAAATAAAATATAAAAAGAATGTGAGGCAAAAAGATGCGTAATCGAAACTGGTGGAGTATTGGGGTATTGTTTTTGTGTATTTTTCTACAGGCAGGGCCAGTATATGCAGCTGGTTCAGGCCTGGTGAATCAGGGAGGACAATGGATATTTGTCAGGAATGGTGTCTATGACTCTTCTGTAAACGGATTGGTGTTATACGATGGTGCATGGTTTTTCCTTAGTAATGGTATTCTTGATACATCGCTGAATGGTTTTGTTGATTACGATAATGCTAAGTTCTATGTCGCCAATGGACAAGTATGCTCTAACTATTCTGGACTTGTGCTGAATGAGGGAGCCTGGTACTTCGTTGCGGATGGAAAATTCCAGAACGATTATTCCGGTTTTGCGAAATATCAAAATGAATGGTTTGTATTAAAGAATGGATTTCTGGATACTAATTACAGTGGTCTATTTGAATATGACGGTGGCCGCTTTTTGATAGCGGCAGGTCGCTTTCTCAATACATATACTGGCCTTTTCCAAGGGGCAGATTACTGGTATTTTATCGTAAACGGTCAGGTGCAGACCTCATATAGTGGGCTTGTGTTTTATGATAATGCATGGTTTGTCCTGTCAGATGGTATTCTTGACACATCCTATACCGGTTTATACAACTATGACGGTTCGAGCTTTTTGGTCGGTGCCGGAAAGGTGCTATCTGAATATAGTGGAAATTATGAACTTGGAGACAACCGTTATCTCATAGCAGGCGGACAGGTCATCAATGTCATCCCTTATACGCACACAGAATCAGAAATCCGGGCATTTTACCAGGCACGGCCTTTCAATACAAGCCAAGCTATAACTTATGCTGCAATGCCATCCCTGAACAATAATACCCCCGGTTTCCTCTCTATGACAAGCCTACAGGATGGCTTGAATGCGATTAATTTCATTCGATACGTTGCAGGTATCCCGCATGACGTAACATTAAAGGAGCAATATTCCAAATATACCCAAGATGCAACATTTGTTCTTGCTAAAAATAACACTGGATTAACCCATCATCCCAGCAATACAGGAAACAGTCCTTCCACATTGTATGAATCTGGAGCCCAAGGTGCTTCTTCCAGCAATCTGGGTTTAGGCTATACTAATATCAGTGACTCTATTATTCATGGCTATATGGATGATGGCGATTCAAACAACATAGATCGTGTGGGGCACAGACGGTGGATTTTATCTCCTAAGCTTGCAAATACTGGATTTGGTTATTGTAATGGCTATACGGCAACTTATGTATTTGACAAAGGGAATCAGGATTACAGCATCGACTATGTTGCTTGGCCTACGGAGAATACTCCGGTAGAAGTCTTTTCCGGGCCATGGTCATTACATTTGTCCTACGCAAAATATAGCGATTTAACGGGTGTGCAGGTAACGATGACAGATACTGCTACTGGAAGGAGCTGGCTATTCAATAAACAGACCAATAACAATCCTAACCTGACAGACAGACCTTATTTTAATATAGATACAGATGGTTATGGACATATGTATGCATTGATTTTTCATCCACGAGAATCCTTCCCTGCCAACTCTACTATCAAAATCGAAGTATCCGGTTTGCAGGATTCAAGCGGAAACGCTGCCGTTATCTCATACTTTGTACACTTTTTTTCGCTATGAAGATAGAAAGGATATGAGAGCGGTTTACCACGGATATAAATGTCATTACACAATCTATGTTCTGTATTTATGCACCATAAAGAAACTTATCTATTAACATTGGATTAACTAAAACATTGCCGTCATGAAGCGTTGATATGCTGTGAAAAAACGGAAAGAGTGGATTAGTACAAGTATGAAAATGAATTGTAAGCTTATAATTTGGAACGGTGCCAAATTGACCTTAGGCGGGCTCCCAAAAAGAATTGGGAGCTAGTGATATTTGTAAAATCTGATGGGCGCATAAAAAGGGAAGAGTAATATGAATAGATTAAAGAGATTTACCGAGAGCAAAGCAATTTTTATATTAGGGCTTATTAATTTTGCAGCACATTTTGCAGCAATAAATCATTTTGTAGGATGGATATGTACGGATACAGCGGGATATTGGCTACATGCAGCGACTTTCACTGGACATGATTGGTCAGAAGTGGCCCGGTATACTTCAAAATATTATTCTTGGGGATATAGCCTGTTGTTGGTGATCCCATTTATTTTGTCTCCCAGAAATATGATAATTATGTCAAGAATTGCAATAGCTATCAATGCATTATTATGTTCTCTGACATTTCCTTTTTTATATGGGATTGGGCGAAGGATAGTTAAGAGTAAAAATAAAAAAAGCTTGCTGATTTGTGCCTTTGTGACGTCTTGTTATTCTACCTATTTTTTGGAAGCTTCGGTTGCACTTTCGGAGTCTCTATTATTTTTTTTGTATGTACTTCTTATATGGTTGATTGTACGATATTTATCTGAGAAGAAAATAAAGTGGGCTATATCAAGTAGTATATGCTGTTGTTATATGTATATAGTACATCATAGAACATTAGGCACTATAATTGCATTTTTCATTATGGTGTTAATTATGTATCTATATTATAGAGATAAGAGGGCATTGTTAGCAGTTTTCATTTCTTTTTTAGTATGTTTTATGATAGGAAGGTTCATCGAAGACTGGCTCATAGAAAAAGAAGCTATGGAGGGTTTATATAAAGGAAATACTTATAACGCAATGTTTCAGAAAATGCCTGACATATTAAGTATAAAGGGAGTCCTTTTATCTATACAGATTACTATTGGAGCAATGTGGTATATTTTGGTTGGAACATTTTCTACAGCTGCTTGGGGTATTATATCAGTCGTGGAAAAAATAGTAGGCTTCATAGCTAGTGACAAAAAAGAGGAAAGGGGGAAGGAATTCTTCCTGAATGTGTTTTTGGTTCTTAGTCTATTGCTTAGCATAGGAATATCTGTCATTGCAACGGTCAGAACAGGATATTCCAATGAACGAATAGACATGATTTTCTATGGTAGATATTTTGAGAATGTGTTGAGTGTATTTATATTTATCGGTTTGAATGAAATGATTTACTTAAGAAAAAATAAGGAGTGGTTAAATAAATTATTTTTTTTGCTTTTAATGATGATAATTACCTCAGTAACGGTGTATTTTTTTACTGAGATGGTAAACGGCAATGGGATAAATTATTTTAGTGTGACAGCAGTGTTGACGATATACTCATTCCCCAATTTTGAGTTTTCAATCTTATCAATTAGCGTGTTTGTTGTGCTGTTTGTAATATTGATACTGTACCTATGTTGGATAGGAAAGTGTTATGGGATGATTGCATGTAGTCTTATTGCTGGATGTTTCTTGTATACAGGATATAATGCAATAGTTAATGTAGATAATTTTTATAAATTCTATGCTAGTGTAAGTGGCTATCCTACGCAAAATGAAGAAGCAGTATGCATAAATGAGTATATAAGTGAAAACGAGATAGAAGCCTTCGGGGTTTGTTGCACAGATGGATATGAAGCCTTTTCTTATCAATTGATGCATCCAGAGAAAAAAGTGTACTCTATTTCATCTTTAAATGAAATGGAGAACATAAAAGAGCATATATCGCATATTATAGTTCCACTGTATTTAAGAGAAGAGACATATATCGGCGAATTAGAATTGGAAACTGCTAACTATGCCATTTATGATTTAACGGATTCAAATGGACAGTAAGAAATATGAAAGTGAGAATATATATGAAACTGATTATCCAGGTCCCCTGTTATAACGAAGCGGAGACATTACAGATAGCGTTGGATGACTTGCCGAAGCAAATCGATGGAATTGATGAGATAGAATATCTGATTATCAATGATGGAAGTGAGGATAATACAGTAGAGGTGGCTGCAAATTGGGGAGTTCACCATATAGTCAATTTTACCAGGAACAAAGGGCTTGCCAGAGGATTCATGGCAGGGCTGGATGCCTGCCTGAATTACGGGGCGGATATCATTGTCAATACAGACGCAGATAACCAATACTGTGGTTCAGATATTGAAAAGCTTGTTCGTCCTATTTTAGAGGGTAAAGCAGACATTGTGATTGGGGAAAGGCCTATTGACAAGACCGAGCATTTTTCGCCGTTGAAAAAGAAGCTGCAGCATTTAGGCAGTTGGGTAGTGCGGAAAGCATCCAATACAAGTATTCCCGATGCACCCAGCGGGTTTCGGGCTTTCAGTAGAGAGGCAGCGCTACATATCAATGTAATCAATGAATATACTTATACATTGGAAACTATTGTGCAGGCGGGCCGAAATAAGATGGCTATCGTGTCGGTTCCTATCAGGACCAACTCTGAGCTTAGGAAAAGCAGATTATTTAATTCAATGTTTGGATATATAAAGAAATCTATGCTAACAATTATCCGGGCCTATTTGATGTATAAGCCGTTAAGGTTTTTTGTCATTTCAGGGTTGCTGCCTATCATAGCCGGAATCTTTTTGGGGGGGCGCTATATCATATATTTAATTATAGGGCAAGCAGGAGGACATATACAATCATTGATTTTAGCCAGTATTTTGATACTATTGGGATTCATGTGTGTGATGATGGGGATCACGGCAGATGTCGTTGCGGCGAATCGAAAGATTCTAGAAGAGATACAGTACCGCGTCAGGAAAGCGCAGGCGGAGCCTAAAGATGAGAAAGAACCGATAGAAAGGATATGACTCGTGGGTAATAAAAAAAAGATTGTTTTAATAGGCCCTGTTTATCCCTACAAAGGCGGAATTGCTCATTATACGGGACTTATGTACCGAGCCTTGGCTAAACATAATGATGTGTATATGATGTCCTATAAGCTTCAGTATCCAAAGATATTGTTTCGAAAAGAACAAAGGGATTACAGTAATGATACCTTTAAAATAAACGAAACTGATTTTCATATAAATACGGCGAATCCTTTTAATTGGGTAAATACAGCAGTAAAGATTCGAAAACTAAAGCCGGAACTTGTAATTATTCAATGGTGGCATCCTTATTTTTCTCCATGTTATTTGGGCATATGCAAATTTCTGGGGAATATAAAGGTGCTCTTTGTGTGCCATAATGTGTTTCCTCACGAGCGGTTTCCTATAGACAAACTTTTGACCAGACATACTTTGGGCATTGGAGACTACTTTATCGTACAGTCAGCTCAAGATGAAGCAGATTTGCTTAGCATTAAGAAAAATGCCATTTACCGTAAGACGGCGCATCCCACATACAATGCTTTTAAGCTTCGGAATCTTACTCGTGAAGATGGAAGAAAGTTGCTACAGTATGACGACTCCGAAAAAATACTGTTGTTTTTCGGATTTGTCAGAGCATATAAAGGGCTGAAGCATTTATTAAAGGCCATGCCTGCTGTCATGAAAGAGCTCCCTGGAACAAAACTTCTTGTAGTTGGCGATTTTGCTGGTGATAAAGACAGATACCTTGAATTGATTTCCGAGTTAAAGATAGACGACACTGTAGACATATATGATGGGTATATTCCAGATTGGGAGATTGAAAAATATTTTGCGGCCTGTGACTTGGTAGTATTGCCTTATGAATCAGCGACTCAGAGTGGAATCATACAGATAGCATATGGATTTGAAAAGCCTGTAATTGCGACTAATGTCGGGGGGCTTCCGGAAGTAGTACAGGATGGCAAAACAGGATATATTGTTGAACCATTTGAAAGCGATGATCTTTCTAGGAAAATTATAAAATTTTTTCAGGAAGATAAGGCTGGTTTTTTTCAGATTAATATCAGAGCCGAAGCACGAAAATACTCGTGGGACAGAATGGCTGAACTGATAGAAGAGCTTGGAGGAAACGAATCATGAAAATAGCGATTACAGGCATAACAGGCTTTATAGGCAGGAATTTACTCAAAACAATTATAAATGATGGAAATGAGTATATATGTCTTATCAGAAAAGAAAGTAGCGCTGCTGATTTAGAAAATGCCCCTAATCTAATTTATAAGACAATACTATTTAATGAGAATGAACTTTTGGCCGCATTAACTGGTGTGGATGTAGTAGTTCACATGATAGGTCAGATGGGGGGATATGGCGTTCCGTTAAGCAGCTATGAAGATACGAATTGTAGATTGACCCAAATCGTGGCGAAGGCTTGTATTTCAGCTAAAGTACGACAATTGATTTATCTCAGTACCCCTGGTGTCCAAGGCTTTGGGCATAGGCGATGCTTGGAAAGCGAACCTTATGCACCACGTAATCCTTACGAAGAAACAAAAGTCAAAGCAGAGCAAATTATCATTGAGGAACTTGCTTTGTCATGTGTGAGCTATACTATCATAAGGCCTGATTTTGTATATGGACCTGAGGATATCAGGCGAATAAAAATGTATAAAAATATACAAGCAAAGAAATTTATTTTAACCACATCAGGAAAATCATATTTACATCCTACATATGTTTTAGATGTTGTCCAGGGAATCAAAAAAGCGATTGGCAATTCGCGTGCTTATAACGAAATATTTAATATTTCTGCTGAAAGCGATTTAACTGTAAAAGAATATCTCAGCATGATAGCAGACTACTTTAATGTGTCGATACTTCATATCAATATAGGATATCATCTCTCGATTATTTTAGCAGGTATAATCGAATTTGTCTGCAATAAGATTTTTCATTGTGAGGGGTTTGTTTCGAGAAATAAAATCGATTTTTTGGCACTGGATCACAGTACTTCAAGTGAAAAGGCTATAAGATTGCTTGATTACTATTCCTGCTATCCTTTCAAAAAAGGATTTGAAGAAACTATGAAATGGTACAAAGAAAATAGTCTTATTTGAAGTATTAGAGGAAAGGAGAATGTGCCTGCTGCACATTAAATCAAAATGAAGAAAAGTGATTTGTTTACGAAAATAGCACCGTATATGTTTGATTATAGATTGAATCGTTGGTTCGGAAGAAAGGGATTTCAGCCTATGACATTGACATATTCAGTCACTGCTGCATGTCAATCAAGATGTAAGACATGTCAAATTGGGGCAATGTTCTGCCAAGATCCAACAAGACCACAGAAGGATCTTGGGCTTGATGAGATTGAAAAGATATTTAAATCAATGAAACCAGTCTATTTCTTCAATATGAGCGGCGGAGAACCGTTTATGAGAAAGGATCTTCCGGAAATTGTTGCTTTGGCTTGCAAATATTTAAAGCCAAGGGTCATCCACACTCCGACTAATGCGATAATGACAACTCGAATCATAGAATATACTGAGAAAATAATAAAAACTATACAAGCCTATGATCCGACAGTACCTTTTACTGTAAAACCATCTATAGATGGTGTCGGTGAGAAACATGATGAAATTCGGGGAGTAAAAGGTAATTTCAACTGTCTGCTTAAGACTATAGAAGGATTGAAAAAATTGGAAGAAAAATATGATAATTTCCATCTCGAATTGGGTACTGTTATTTCAAATTATAACATTGATGACCTTAATGAAATTGAAGATTTTGTTCATTCATTGGGGGTAGAAAGTTATCGTAATGAGGTTGCCGAATGTCGTACAGAATTCTTTAATTTAACGGATTCTATTACACCACCAGCGGATGTATATCAACGACTGATTAAAGATTTTGCCAGAAAAGTGGAAGATAATATAGGGAACAAGAAGAAGCTTGCAAGGACAACCGAGGCAATGCGCGTTGTCTATTACGACTTGGCTGGCCGGATACTTGCAGAAAAAAGACAGGTTATTCCTTGCTATGCAGGTGTATCAAATGTTCATATCAATTATGATGGCGGAGTATGGCCTTGTTGTGTTCTTGGATATGATCAGGAAATGGGTAATCTGCGGGAATATAATTATGATTTTCAAAAATTATGGTATTCACCAAAAGCAGATGAAGTAAGAAAATATATCAGAGGAAATAATTGTGCATGTCCTCTGGCTAACCAGGCATATAGTAATGAGCTGATGCATTTCCCTACTTTATTTAGAGCAGGCTTGAAAACGATTCAATACAGTTTGAAGAAGTAATAAATGGGGAGAGATAAATGAATGAAAAATATAAGATACTGATTTCCTGCTATAGTGGAGAAAAAGATGCTGGCGATGAAACAATGCTTTATTGTATTCGCCAACAATTAGAAGCCGAATTAGGAAATAGGATTTCTATAACTGCCTTTTCAAATAATCCAGATATTTCAGACCACTTTAATGAAAATATCGAATTCATATATTCTGGCAGGCATGGGCTAAAACAACCAAACAGGTCTGGTATTGATGCAGTTAAATGGATTCAACAAATGGTTAACGCAATACGCAAGTGTGATATTTTGCTCACTGGAGGTGGCACTATCCTCTATGATGAAAGTAACCGTTTTTTTGTCCCTTTTTGGTTTATCAAAATTTGTATTGCTCAAATATGCAGAAAGCCAACTGCTTTTTATGGCATTGGTGTGGGGCCATTAACCAGAAGAAGCAGTAGATTCTTGATGAATACATTTGGGAAAAAGATGAATTTTATATCTCTGCGAGGAACAGAGTCACAAAAGTGGATGACGAAATTTAAAGTGCCAGAAAACAAAATATATTTAACTGCAGACCCTGCTGTTACGATATCGTCTGCGCAAAATGAGTCAATAGATAGCTATTTGTATAAAGAGGGAATATTATTAAGCAGTGATAAAGAATTAGTCGTAGTAGTTTTCCGGGAATGGTTTTTGCGTAAAAACCGTGGTGTCGAACAAGCAATCGATGGGACTGCTAAAATAACATCATACAAGGATTATATAAAGCAACTGGCCGTATTTTGCCAGTATATTGTAGAAAAAGAAAATTCAAGTATAATATTTATGCCGATGGGTACGTTGCCTCCTTGCGATGATAGAATTGTAATGAACGATGTATATGATGTATTAAAAGCAAGCCGTGTTGATATGCAGAATGTTTTCAGGATGTCAGATATCACTGATTCCAGAATTATGGTTGGTATTATGGGGAGGGCTAAAGCTGTTATCACAGGTCGATTTCACGGTTTGGTTTATGCAACGACTCAATATGTGCCAGCCATTGGTATTGCCTATACTGAAAAATATTACGATTATTACAATTATATAGGATTATCAGAATATGTCATTGGCATGAATGATTTAACAGGTGACAGTTTAATAATGAAATATCAGGAACTGTTGCGGAATAAAACCCAGATAATAAACATGTTAAAATCAGAGATACCAAAACAACAAAAAATGGCTAAAAGGAATGCAGAATTAGTAGCTGCAATCTTAAAGAAAGAACCTAAGTAAAGGAATTGATGTTTTCTAAAGGCATCATATATGGTAAAGTAAATGGGATTGATAATGCATGTTTTTGCAAAAATTATATTTGTTGCTGTTGGATATAGTATTCACATGTATTTGGGAAAAACGCTAGCTCCTATTGTATACGGACAAATAGGTGTGATTATGAGCATAATAAATATTAACTATAACTTTTTATCTAACGGAGCAAGGCAGGCAGCAAGTCATTTGATTGCAATCCACAAGTTTAATGAAAAGGATTTGATTATTAAATCCTATAAATATCAAATACTTATAGCTTTTGGCCTATCCACAATCAACTATAGTGGAGCGGGACTTATTTCCCAGATACTAAATCATCCAGAATTGAAATTACATATACAAATTACATCAATTATCATTCCATTTACAGCACTATATTTTATTAGTATTGGAATTCTTAATGGATATAAAATATTAGTCATAGAAGCTTTATCCGCAATTTTTTACGCAATCGCCAGGCTATCACTGATACCATTTGTTAAAATGCTTCCAGATAGTGCAATGGGGGCTATATTAGGTTTTTTTGTTGCGGCTGTGGCCGGATGTATTGTTGGTCATTTCGGAATATTAAAAAATGTCAAACTTAGTTATGATATAACTACGAAAATAGATAATCGTGATTACTTTCGGCAAATTATAGATTTTTTATCATTTTTTTTCTGTATAACGATATTGCTGAATATGGATATGCTGTTTGTAAATGCAATGGTTCATGATGGCAATCAAATAGGATACTATACGGGTGCCTCCAATTTTTCGAAGGTATCATATTATCTGTTGTCAGCGATATATCTAGTAGCTTTGCCCATTGTAACTACCCAATATAGTGAAAAGAATGTAGATGGTTGCAAAAAAACTATCAACAATTTATTTGTTATAATTACAGGCTTTATCTTGCCGATTGTCACTATTGCAGGTCCAATATGTGAAAACTTGATGGAAGTCTTTTATACAACGGAATACAGAGCAGCGGGGTTAGCTACTGAAATGCTGATGATTTCACAATTTTTTCTAGGGCTGTTTGTAATAATAAATATATTAATCTGTTCTACTAAAGAAAAGAAATTTAGTATATTACTAGGAAGCGGATGTGTTATCATAGATGCAATCCTGTGCTATATTTTGATTCCAATGTATGCAATTCAAGGCGCAGCCCTAGCGTCCCTTTTGACAAATATTCTGGGCGTAATCGTTTCAATAAGAAAACTAATACAAGTTTATGGAAAAATATGGAGTCAGAAATTATTTAAAATAATTGGAATGAATATTATTATATTTATTATAATGACTTGTTTTAATGCCTTTTGGAGGAGTGACAATTTTATCCATGTGCTAATGGTATGTGGAGTTTCTTATTGTTCATTTGTAATTTTAATGGGTGTATTACGACTTATAAAGCCGAATGAAATAATCAGATTGTTTGCTTTAAAGAGTAAATGGAATTCATGATATTTACAAATCTAATAAAATGCATCTGGAGGAATTGAGGGTGGAAGATATTAAAACAACTCCACGAAAATACTTATGGTTTTCTGCACTCATTATATTAATAATACGCATTATACCAATCCTGTTTCTGCAATCTATAAATATTTCTACTGATGAATATACTGTAATATCTATGGCGGCCAAAATGGCAGGATATGACTGGTCATCTACGATGCGACCACATTTATATTATGGATATGTATTATCTGTAATATATTCTTTTCTTTTTGAATTTGATTTTTTAATTAACCATCCTTCGATGTTGTTTCAGGCGATGCTGATGTGTAATGCTGCTATAGCAACATTGGGATATATTTTTATATATAAAACCGTCAATATGCTTAACTGTCTATGTGATGTAAGCAATTTGCAGAAGACAATTTTAAGCATGTCTGTTTCGTTGTTGCCGACAATTTTCTTATACGAAAAGAATGCAACAAATGAAACTATTTATTTTTTCTTTAGCTATGTCAGTATATACTTACTAGTTAGTTTGCACTACTCAAACTACCATGCTGTATTGAAAGAATCTCTGTTGGCCATAACGGCAATTATGGCATATGTATGTAATGGAAGAGGTATCACAATTGTAGCAGTGATTATCATAGTAGAGGTCTGGTTATTGGCAAAGAAAAGCAAAAAAATACAGCATTTTTTTGCTTTTTTCATATCTTTAATTTTAATATACTATATACAAAAATATATTAAAGATATAGTTGTAGACATTTTCTTTTCAGAGGGTGCATCAAACTTATCAGAAGCATCATATGTTAGTAATATTTTAGATTCATTTATATCTGTAAAAGGTTGGGTAATTATATTTTTGAACTTTATATGTACCAATTTGGCATATATTTTAGGCACACATGGTTTAGGATTATTGTGTCTGATATCGATACCTGAGTTGTATACATATTATAAAAAAGATACCCAGTTAATGCTCATAATAGGATGCACACTACTGCTTTTTTTATCGAATATATATTTAACAGGTCTACAATTTCCGGCAATATATGAGTCTTTATATACATCTATTATTAATGGCGATGCCTTTGCAGCAACAAGTCGTATAGATAAGTTGTTTTACGACCGTTATATCTCAGTGGTGTATCCCTATGTTATTCTATTATTGTCTTTAGTTATAATAAAATTTGAAACAGTGCAACTCAGAAAGTTTTTTTATATAAATCTATGTCTAATACTTCTGTCTATAATATTGTATATTGAATTTATTTTAGGACGGATAGATAGCACAGAAGCTGCAATAATAAATTCTCCTATTGTGTCTGCTTTTCTATTAGATTTTTATAATGATGCTAAATTTGGTATAGTTAAAGGACAGAATATAATATGGCTATTAATTTACACTATAGTGATTAATTTTGTTATATTAATAGTGATAAAATGGAAAAAACAAGCTACTAATGGTATTTTGTTATGCATTTCCGTAATTTGGATA
>OFFR01000580.1_pt1 | contig 21175 bp, 14 predicted proteins | sample 1521421 | NCBI WGS metagenome assembly OFFR01 (sample SAMEA3504087, study PRJEB24116) | mouse gut metagenome | biome: mouse gut; feature: mouse-associated habitat; material: faeces | place: Denmark | collected 2011 | reverse complement strand
GAGATACTGGACCGCGAACGCTTCAGACGCAGGATCATACTTTGTTTGAGCCCTGCCACTTGATGTCGCACTAGACTTTCTCGTTCTTCTGTGGTAAAGTTGGTGTATATTGTTGCACTTGCTGTGTATATCCGGGCATTTCCAGTCTTGCACATTGAGCCTCTAATGCGCAGCCGGGCGGCACACCTGCTGGCATCAAGTTGCTCTGCACAGATCGACCGGCAGAACTTTCGGATTGACTTTTCTCCGCCTTTTGCTTTCCATCTTGCAGCAAAATCCTCAAAATTGAGGGAGAAACCAATGATTATTTTCCGCGTATTCCTTGGTATAATACAGTAGTCACCGCTACTGCAAGTTCTTTCGGTGTGCAGTATATCGGCAATCACTTGTCGTCAGAGACAATCCGTACCAGGTATTTTGCGGTATAGAATGTATAGATTAAAGTGGTATATCTAGTAGAATGGGATACTTTTAAGAACGAATTGCTTCTTCATGAAAAAGACGCCTCCTTGAAGGTAATTTTGTGGGGAGTGTCGCGTTGCTACCCCATTCGCGCATCAGCATCCGAGGTCTGCTGCTGGGAAACTCTATGCGGTCCCAGCCCCGCATGGTTGTGTGGAGGACAAATTGTCTCTGGTTAAATTGTCAAGGTGCAGAGTTGTAGGGGCAAAAAAACAGACAAATCATGATACATAGACTGCAGGATATACTATCTCTAAAGATAGTAATCCCTGCAATCCATAGCATCCTGATCTGTCTTGAAATTAACTCTATACGACTCTGCAAAGGTAGACAACTCAACGGTTCCTTTATATTATTTATAGTATAACAGAAACTGCGGCCTTTTGCAATAGTAAATTCAAAATTTTTTAAAAATTGGGAGATCAACATAGAAAGTCAGATGTTTGTCCTGCTGTAACCTCAAGCAGTTGATTGCTGGCAGAAGAAATGGTATAATACCCTAAAAGATCCAAAATTTCGAGCTTTAGTAGTCAGGAGATGCGTGTATGCCGTCACTCACCCATGTCTGTATGTTCTATAAGCACAGCTGGAAACGAGTCACACCGGAAGAAGCGGCGGAGATTTTTCCGGAAACGGTTTCGGCCCACGGTGGCCTATTTGTGTGTGAGCTGTGCGGGCAGTACGTCAGCTTGACCAAAGAAGGAAAGAAGATTCGTCATTTTAGGCACCGTTCCCGCGAGGCGGACAAGTCATGTCCGGAGCGCACATTCGGTTCAGAACAGAGTATTGACTTTCTCGAAAGGACTCACAGCTTTCCCATCCGAATTAACCCATCCAATCTGTCGCTGGAGATTGGGCTATTGAGTCTGCCACGCTCCACACTGGAGTTATTAAAGGATCAAAAGATCAGAATTTGCCCAGTTCAGGAGTTCGGACGTAGCTTTACCTATATTCTGCGGGAGCGATTGCGGGAAAATGAGATTGTATACGTATCAATAGGGAATGAGCCTTATCCGGAATACGAGATTGAGCTTGATGACCGAAGCATTCCTGCATTTTCTTATTGGCCGGACCGCGTTCAGGGAATTGACCCAAAGGGTACGCTCTTCGACGCATCCACTCGCAAAAAGCTCCCATATGACGCAGATGTCCGGTTGGGAAAGACCTACCACCTGCTCCGGGCAGGCAGCGCATTTTCCCCGAGTGCTTCCATCCGCCTGAAACAGGTTTTATCGAAATACATTTCAGGCCGGTATTGGCACCTGTATGAAGTTACGGCCAACGATTTTGACGAGAGCGCTGCGAAGTTTTTTCTGGACTTCCACTGCCGGCTGACTGACCAGCCAATTTCCCTTCAGCCGGTTTGGCCCATCTATACAAAGAGTCCCTATGTGATTCGCCATAACCGTTCGGAGATGTTCTTCTATGTGTCCGGAAATGTCAACCACACTAAGTGCTTTCCCAGTCCAATGCACACTGTTGGGTATCCGGCAGAGGACGGGACCGTTGAGCGCATTGCCTGCAATAACCGTCAGCAGTTGGTGTCTGTGGGCCGGACCAAAATGCTGCGATACAGCTATGTCTGGAGAGAACCGCTGGATCAGATTACAAGCACACCCACTGTTTTGGTTACCGACATTGAGGGCAGAACTATTGAGCCAGAGATTTATGGCAATCTGCCTTTAAAGGGCGTTCTGCGCATACAGGCCCCTTACGATGGGAGTATTGCTGTCAAAAAGTCTGGCCGTATTGTCGAAAAACGTCGGATAAGAGCGGAGACGTTAAGTGAGATCGGTCCCATTCAATTCGGCTGTGAGGTTCAAGTCTTTCAGGGCCTGGACTGCGTTTGGTCCATACAGTTTCAGAAGCAGTTGCCGTTACCCGATCAGGAAGAATCCCTTCTCCTGCAAAAACTGCAAAGCAGTGCCGGACCACAGATAGCGGTTCCCCACGTATGGGGAGCGATTGCTGAACGGTTGGAAGCATACCCACGGGTCAAACAATGGCTATATGCAAGAATCAGAGAGGGAAGAATGCCGGAAAAAGCTTACAAAGAACTCCGATGCTTTATAGAGCGGGAAGCGGCAAAATAATTGCTGGGAGGGATATTCTTGGATCATATTTCTAAGCTGACTGACGAGGAAGTAAAAACCGTTTGTGGGATGATCCCTATTAAATATTTCCGAGATGCTTTCAAAAGCAACACGCAGAAATTCCACAAGCTCTGCCCCGGCCATAGGCCCGAAAAGGTTCTTCCTGACACCGTAGGAAAGCTTGTGGCCAGCCACCGTGACGATCCGTTCCTGTCAGACGTTCTGAACAATGGTATTCGGTTACTCCTTGGCATCGTGCAAAAGGAGCTTTCCAAATTCACAGATGCCGGAGATGATGACCAGACCGCATTGCTCCGGGCTCTGCCGGAGAGTGATTTTCACGATCATATCGCGCTTTATCTAAAGCTCTCAATGGAGAATTGTCCTGCTGAGTATGCCAGACTGCTGGAGAGCGCCATAAAAGAGATTTCAGCAAGACGCAAGTCCGTAGAGACATACGAGGAAATGAAGCAAACGCCGGGCGCAGATACAACTGCGGCACTGATGGAAAAACTGACTGCGCTGGAGCAAAATACTGAGTTAGAGCGGGAAATGCACTCGCGGGAGATAGAATCACTGACGGCGCAATGCGCTGGGCTCCAGGAAAAACTACACGCTGTCCAGGCAGCATATGAAAAGAAGGAGCAGGAGTTATCAGTTCTTCAAGAGCTGATTGATCTTGCAGACCTTCCGACAGAGAGTACCATGGACAACACCTATCCGTATATATCCCTCTGTAGGGCAGGGGGACAGAGCGGAAACAGCTTTGAGCTTTTCAGGCTGGCGGATATAGTGGATGGTACGATTTGTCTTCAGCGGCAAGCGGATGCGCCCAACCGCGAAAAGCTGTTTACAAAGTCCTACAAACCGACAAATTTCATCGGTATATGGCGCTGGAGGACTGAGCCTAATTTCAACCCGGAGAAACTGGATTACATCGTGTCCGAATTTCAAGCCGGGCAAGTCCCCACCGAAATTATTATAGTCCCAGACTGCGATTCCACAGATGACTTGAAAGAGCGTCTGACACAAGGAATCGAAAACGGGCCACAGGGAGAACGAGCACTTTTCGCTTTTCCGGTGGATGGGAAATATACCGGATTTCTTTGCCGCACTCAGGACTTTTCCTTTCAAAACGGAAGGACCATACTCAAACCCACGGTAGCAAAACTTCCTCTGTACGAGTTTTCGGACCAGGAAATTGTCAAGTTCGGTCGCTCGTGGTTTTACTACCGCATTAGCCTTGGCGTACCGCGTGCAGTGTTTCCAATTATTGATCCATTTCAAGCAGTAAAAGATGCGGTTCTGCGGCGCGTGCCGTGGTCCAGAATGAAGACATGGTTTTCACGAAAGGATACGCAAAAATTCCAAGACCTGCTGCGGGAAATGCCGGCAGAGGGCATTTATCAGGAAATTGCAGACACCTGCGCTTGCTCTGCTGATGAGGCAAGGAGCTATGTGGACAGCTTCATCCAGCAGGCCGAAACCTACTTACAGCAAGAAGATATAGAGAGTGATGTCCTCCTGCTGGCCCTGGAGCGCAGCCCTGCTTTTCTGGAAAAATGTCAGGGGCTGATTGAGGAGGAATGGCGAAGGAAGCATTCCCAGCAGATCAGGGAAGCTGAAGCAGAGTTTTCCCGTGTCTCTAAGGACACGCAAGTCCAGCGGGAACAATACGAACAATTAGCTGGGCAGCAAAAGCAACTTCAAACTCGCTTGGAGCGTATAACAGCCGAACTCGCCGAAAAGGAGCAGTTGGCGTCAGATGTTGAGGAGAAAGTGGCACAGCGCATTGACGCAGCCAAAAAGAGCGCGGCGGATTTCATCTGCGAAATGGCGTTCAGCCAGCCAAGCATCACAGCGCACTCCACGTATTCGCCTGAGGAGCATTACCTGTTTCAGCCCGGGATTCCACTCAATAGCAAAACACTTGTGGAAAACGAAACCTGGGAGGATCTGCTGGATACCATTATGATAGAACTTGAAGAGGCCGGTGTTTCCTCAGAGTATTCCCTCGCGTTTGCCGCCTATCTGTACGCCGCTTACCATGCCCGTATCCCGCTGCTGTTGGCAGGACCGAATAGTCGTGATATTGCGGATGCCCTTTCAGCGGCAGTGTCCGGCGAGACAGCCTCTGTATTGTACTGTGGCGGCGTGTTTTCCCAGAGCGCGGTTGATGAGTGTATCGGCAGCAGCGGTCTGATCACTGTTGCCATGGATGCCCTCAGTGCCGGTTGGGTCAGCCATATCGCGGAGCTTTCTGCTATGCAGGGCAAATTATTGATTGTGGCGCATCCTTTCGCGGAGGATCTGCTGATTGAGCCGCGCAGCTTATACAATTACGTGCTTCCCGTGTTGACTGAGTTGGTTGTGGACAAGCCCGCTGCCAGAGGATTCAAAGGCGGGTATATGCGTGAAGGATTCCAGCACTATGCCAGCGAGGAACCAGAAAGGAAGCTGCCGTTTAGCAATCAACTCATGCTTAGCCCTCTCATCAGCCATCGCCTAAGGCAAGTCAGGACGGATATGAGGACGCTCTTACACGGTAACAACTCGAAAACAGACCTGCTGTTTGATTTGTTTCCCTATGCCTACGTCACGGGAAGGGCAGCGAACCTATGGGAGGAAATGCAGGGCGCGCTTTCGAGAGAGGCCAGAGAACTCGTCCGTGTGTTTTTAGGTGAGTCCGAATGAAGAAATATAATGGCCTGCTGGCGGAGATTGCCCGGGAATTTCATATTGAGCAGGGCAAAACTGAATCCGGAGAGCGTTGGAAAGCAAGAATTATCTACAGCCTTTTGGGCCGAATGGCCTACGCCAGTCTATATGACCATTTGGAGGAAGACGAGGAGCTGCCGGAGGACAAGTCCGTCTCTGTTTCCCACTTCAAGCGGAGAATCAGTACTTTGCTGGATACATATTTGCGTCTCTATCCGGAAATTCGCTCCACATTTCCGCCTGAGAGCAATGAATTATACGGGGAGATTTACGATGTTTACCTGAAGACAGGGTATATGTACCACACCCCCTATCAAATCTCCCCTGCTGCCCCTAGCGCCGCCTGTCAGGGTGACGTACAGTTCGAGCGGGGAATGGCTCTTGACCGGGGGCAATTTATGAGCGGGCTGGGATGCTATCTGCCGGAAAACCGTCATACAAACGGAGTGCAAGTATATTCTTCTGTGCAGGAAATGTTTGGAATGCAAGAGAATCAACTTTCAATATTCTGGAACGATTTGCTTGCCCAAAGCATCTGGCAACCGTTGCATCGTGATGCAAGTATGCTCTATTTCCTACCTGCTTCCTGCCAATGGAGCAACGCGCCGGGGGATGACGGAATCATCTCCCTAGCAAGATCCGGGCAGCCGGGCGGATACATCTATTATCTATACCAGCTGCGGAACGGACAGCTTCTGGGCTGTCAACTTCCCCACTGGCTGGTCAATGACCCATTCTACCCTGATATCGCCCACTGGCTTGTAACTAACGCCTGCATGGCGTCCTACTCTTGCCTGCCGAAAATCAAATATCACACAGATGGCTCTATTGTCGAGGTTCAGATGCGGTATCCCTTGCCGCCCGCTGAATTGTACTGGGTCAAATTGTACAGCTGGCCTCAGTCCTTTCACACAGTAACCAGCAACTTTAAGCGAACTTTCAGCCTGCCGGTATTCCAGGCCGTGAAGGCCGTATTGGAGCAAACCGGCTATCCATTCACAGAGGAGTGACGTCAATGTCCAATGGAGCAAACTCGATTCACAAGCAGCTGCGGTCAGAATTGGAGGACTATATCAAGGCACAGTATTTCGGGAGATCGCCCCTGCTGCTCTCCGCCGTTGAAGACCGCTTGGATGATGAGGGCCTTCTGTATCAGAAGCCCTACATCGAGTCGTCCCCCGTTTATGAGAGCAGCGCGAATGGTATCCAGGGCCTCAAGCTGCCCGATTGGCAGAAATCGTTCTTTTTGCAGCTTTCCAAGGCAGGGCTGGGGGTGCATCCCACGCCGTTTGTCCATCAGACCGATGCGCTGCAAACTGCCGCTGATGGACGGGATGTGTTTGTGTCCACAGGGACTGGCTCCGGTAAGACGGAGTGCTTTATGTGGCCCATGCTGGGAAAGCTGACAACGGAGGCCCATGATTCTCCCGAGACATGGAAGATACGGGGCGTGCGGACGATCGTCATGTATCCCATGAACGCGCTGGTCTCCGATCAGGTGAGCCGCCTCCGGCGTTTGATTGGGGACACCCAGGGCCAATTTATCCGGGCTTTCCGAGATGTCTGCGGGGAGAATGCCCGGCGTCCGCAGTTCGGTATGTATACGGGGCGTACCCCCTATCCGGGACCTATGCCGAAAAAAGATCAGGACCGGCTATTGGAAAAGACTTTGGCGCGGATGTCCTTCCCCAAGACACCTGCTGAGCAGGACCATTTTGACGAGCTGATCAAAGAGGGCAAGATACCCGCCAAAGCGGATATGAATGCGTTTTTGCAGGGACTTCACGAAAGCCGCCATGTTCCTGACCCGGAGGATGCAGAGCTGATTACCCGGTTTGAGATGCAGGAAGTCTGTCCTGACATCCTGATTACGAACTACTCTATGCTGGAATATATGCTGTTCCGCCCCCGTGAGGCCCCGATATGGGCGGGTACAAAGGCGTGGTTGGACAGCAACCCATCCAACAAGCTGCTGTTCGTGATTGATGAGGCCCATATGTATAAAGGCTCTGCCGGCGGCGAAGTTGCCCTGCTGATCCGACGCCTGTTTCACCATCTGGGGATCTCACGGCAGAGGGTGCAGTTCATCCTGACCACAGCCAGTATGCCGAACAGCGGCAGGGGTGATTCGGATGCCGTTGAGAAATTTGCGATGGATTTGACAGCGGCGGACAGTGCGGACAATTTTTGTTTCATCACAGGGAAGCAGGAAGTGGTTACCGGGAAGATGAAATACGATATTTCTATCAATCGCTTCCTGGCCTGTACTGCGGCTGAATTTGAGGAGGCCGAGCAGAACCGTCTGACGGCGCTGAATCAATTCTGGACAGGGCTTCCGGACAGCGCCGCTCCATTCCCGAGCGCGGAGGATGCCTATGCCTGGATGTACAGTCATCTTATCTTTTACCGCCCGTTTTATGAAATGATCCGCCAGTGCCGTGGCTCCGCAGTTTCTCTGGCGGAGTTGGCAAAAAGCATCTTCCCAGGCTCCACAGAGGAGGATGCCCTGACAGCGGTCAGCGTTTTGCTGGCAATCATTCCGTTGGCGCGAAACGCAAAGGGCAATGTGCTGTTCCCTGCCCGGATGCATATGCTGTTCAGGGGCATTAAAGGTGTCTACGCCTGCACCAACGAGGAATGTCCCCACGGACATACGGACGGGACACTGACCTTGGGAGAGATCTTTCTGTCGGACAGCAAGCTTGTCTGTCCCCACTGCGGGGCCAGCGTTTATGAGCTATATAATGACCGGCGCTGCGGCGCGCTGTTCTTTAAGGGGTACATTATATCAGGAAAGGATAACGCGCCGGTCTATCTCTGGCACTATCCGGGCCAGGTAGTGCATCAGTTGATGCGGGAGATTCACCTGTTCCTTCCGGCAAAGGGTGATAGAGTAACGAACAAACAGGGGAAACCCTGCTACTTGGACACGCAGAGCGGGTTTCTCTATATGGACGATGACTCCCAGGCAGGAAAACCGGGGATTCGGAAGCTATACTATTCAGACGCCCGCGTCAGAGGATATCCACAAATCATGACATGGACCAGCTGCCCCCATTGTCAGCGCCAGTTTTCCAAATCCCAGCTGACCTCTTTCAGCGTCAAGGGAAACCAGTCCTTTTTCAATCTGATCAAGGCCCAGTTCCAGGCTCAACCGCCGGTTCCCGGAAAGGATCATGACCCGATCCATTTGCCCAACGAGGGGCGCAAGGTGCTGTTGTTCTCGGACAGTCGGCAGAGAGCTGCCAGACTGGCGCGGGATATGTCCAAAGCTTCCGACGACACAGCGGTGCGTCAACTGTTTGCGCTGGCGATCCATGAGATGGAGCAAGCCGGCAAGGGCTCGTCTATGGATGTCCTCTACGATTACTTCTGCCTCGCCGCCGCCCGCCAAGGGCTGCAAATCTTTCATGAACCATCCCGGGGCAAGCTGCTGGAGGACAGCGCGACTGCTCGGAAGGAGTTTGACCGCAGTGTACGCCGGGGCCGGGATTACACGCCCCGCTTCATGATCTCCAATGCGCCGGAACAGATGCAGGAGGCGTTGCTTCGCCTGTTCTGCGGAGGGTACAATACGCTGTATGACTCCGCAGTCAGCTGGATTGAGCCAACAGAAACTGCCCTGAACACGGCAGTCGATGACCTGGATGATGCGGGAATCACGGTTTCGGATGCAGAATTTCTGGAGTTGTTCAACGCATGGATCATATCCATTTGCGACAGTGCGGCCGCCCTCGGGCACACGATTCAGGATACCGTTCGTGAGGAAGTCCGGCCTGCTTATGGCGGGTATGGCCTGGATAAGGATTGGGGCTTTTCAGAAAACATCCGCAAATCCATGGGTTGGGCCAAGAAGGCCCCTGTGATGGAAACATGGCAAAGGATATTGAAGAAGAACTTCCTGGATTCCGCTCAGCCTGACAACGGAAAGCTCTATGTGGATGTTTCCCGGATTCGGCCACGCTTTGACCCGAACCACACATGGTATTGCTGTGAGCAGTGTTCCGAGATCACCCCGTATCTGCTGAACGGGAAGTGTCCCAACTGCCCCAGCACCAGGATTCACCCCATGACTGCGGATGAATATGACTCGCTGCATTTCTGGCGCAAACCGGTCGAGGATGCGATGTCCGGAAAGAAAATCAGGGTCATTGATACGGAGGAGCACACAGCCCAGCTCTCCCACAAGGATCAGCGGGACGACTACTGGTCCAAGACTGAAAACTACGAGCTGCGTTTTCAGGACTTGGTCCAAGCCGAAGAAAACGAGGCCCCAGTCGATATTCTGAGCTGTACGACTACGATGGAAGTGGGGATTGATATTGGCTCCCTGGTGGCGGTTGGTCTGCGAAACGTACCGCCCATGCGGGAAAACTACCAGCAACGCGCCGGACGTGCCGGGCGCAGAGGCTCCAGTCTTTCTACTATTGTAACCTTCTGTGAGGATGGACCTCATGATACGCTCTACTTCCGCGATCCGGTTCCTATGTTCCGAGGTGATCCCCGCAGGCCGTGGATCGACATCCACAGCGAAAAGCTGTTACAGCGGCATTTGGCAATGGTCGTGTTTCAGGAATTTCTGAAAAGGAAGCAGCAAACCGTAGCCAACAAACCGGTCAGCCTGGATGCTCTGCCGGCCGCCACGTTTCTGGATGAATACATTGAGGAATTCGAGCGGTATGTCCGCGCATACATTCCGCCGGCAGCAAGCGCACTGCTTCCGGCAGGCACTCAGATTGACCTGCCCGCGTTTCAAGATGAACTGATGGCCGCGCTGAACCAAATGAAAGAGAAGCGTGACCGGCATCCGGAGCTGTTTGGCGTGAGGGAGGATGGACTTGCGGAGAATGCCAAATCTCTGCTGGACGCACTGTATGAGGACGGTGTTGTCCCAACCTACTCTTTCCCGAAAAACGTGGTCAGTACATATATCTCTGCCGCAGGCGATTCCAGCGGAAAAATCGAGTACCAGGTCGAGCGCGGCCTGGATGTGGCGATCAGTGAATATGCCCCTGGACGTTCCATCGTGGTGGACAAACAGACTTATCAGATTGGTGGTCTGTATTACCCCGGAAGTGAGCGCAGAAAGGGGCAGGGATTCAAACCGGCCCGTCCTTTTGTGGAGGATCCCAATTATTTGAAGGGCATCCTATACTGCCCGGAATGCGAATGGTTTGGTTTGCAGGATAAGCAGATCAACGACTGCCCGTTCTGCGGAAACACCGGCTTAAAGCTCCGGCGGCAAATGTTACGGCCATGGGGCTTTGCGCCAAAGAACGCACGGGCTATCCAGGACGCGCAGCTCTCTGAGGCATACTCCTACGCACAGCCGCCATTCTATTCCACGCTGCCCGCCTCAGACAATATGAAACAGGTCCCGCAGTGTGCCCATATCCGAATGGCCTCCCGTGCGAACCAAAGGATCATCATGGTCAACCGTGGACTGTCCGATCACGGTTTCGCGGTATGTCAGGACTGTGGTGCCGCTATGCCGGGCGAGGATTCCAGCGCATTGATCGAGCCGCGGAGCAAGAAACTGATTGGGCGGCCCTACCGTTCCAAGTATGCTCCACCCTGTAAGCATATCAGCACCATCAATGTGGATCTGGGCTACGATTTCGTGACAGATATGCTGGTGTTGGAGTTTGCTTTGGACAAGGAGAAAATTAACGTGAGCAAAGGAGACACGCTATGGCTGAACCGCGCCGCGCAGTCTCTTTCTGAGGCGTTGCGTCTGGCTGCCTGCAAAGAGTTAAATGTGGAATTTTCTGAACTGATTACGGGACATCGTGTGCGGAGAAATCCATCGGGTGTCTTTGTGGACATCTATCTGTACGATAATTTGTCCAGTGGAGCTGGGTACGCGGTCAGCGTCGCATCGGAAATCAATACACTATTGGACCGAACAGAGAAGCTATTGGAACGCTGTGACTGTGAATCTGCCTGCCACAACTGTTTGAAGCACTACAGAAACCAGTTCATGCATGGTAATTTGGATCGCTTTGCGGCGTTGGATCTGCTCAGATGGGGAACACGGGGATCACTTGCGGGAAGTATTCCTCTTAAAATGCAGGAAAGCTTTATCGCCCCTCTGCGCAACATTTTGGATTCATCCGGGTATGCGATCAGCTTTGAGCCTACAGGGATATTTGTTTCCAGCCAAGCGAGGAAGAAAGAAATCATTATCTATCCGGCGATGTGGACTACGCCTCCCAACAACGGGAATATCTATATCAGCGATATTCTGCTGAAAATCGCAAGGCCGTATGCTGTGCGTAAAATCATGGAGGCGTTTAACAAATAGCCTTAATTGAAAAAGAAAGCAAGGGCGTCTCTGGGATGATTTCCTGGAGGCGCCCTTTTCTGCCTTTATGCTGACATTGCTTTAAGCTCACATATGTCTGGCATTCTGATTGATGCTACTGCCGCTGATACAGAGGGCAGCTTAGGCGGAGATGTGCCGTTTGATACCTCGTTCGAAATAAATCATATTCTAAATCTCCCGCAGAAGGTATTTGCTTGATAGCCTTCTGCGGGAGATTTTTGTCCGGAGAGAAAACTGAGCCTGTTTCTGCTGTAGAACATCTAAAAAACGGCAGATTGAAATTAAAAAAATTGCAAAAATTTTTCCTAAAATCTTCGATATTTTTCGACCTGACTGCATATTATCTATCACCGGGTGAAATTCTACAGAGAGTTATCAAAGTGCAAGCTCGGATATACTTTATTACAAAATAGAAAGGAGACATAATTTATGTCGAACAAAAATCCGAATGAAATCTCCAAGCTTTGGAAAAACGCGGTGGATTGGCCCTGCCACGATGGGCCCCATACTTACAATGGTATTCACGCAGATACATATATCAATATGTACTACGGCGAAACCTCCTGTTATAGCGAAGCGGATGCTTTTGCGTCAGACATCGCGACGTCCGTACCTTTTGTAGACCCTGAAGACGAGAACAGAAGCGTTGACATGGACGTATTCGACCAGATGCACACGCTGTGGGAGGTTGCAAGGCTCCCCTTCGCCGAGTTCCTTTCCTTGCTCAAACTCACGCCGTCCCTATGTGCCACTCGTTTTTGTATCCCCTGGAATACAATGGAAGATTGGATGAATGGTACTACAGATGTGCCTCCGCACGATCGATTGATGATGGCAGAAGCTATGGGCATCTTGGATATTCGCTCTCGCTACAGTACTGATTGAGGCGCTGCTCCAGAACGCCTGATGACTGCAAGCAGGTCCCTGGTTGGATGATCCATCTGGGGAACTGCTCCTGGGGCAATTGCAAGACAGTGAATTTTCTCGGCGTGCAGTATATATCTCTTGCTCCCCGGCCAACAACTCGTTTTATAGGAGGTGGATCGACATGAATTGCGCCCACATGGATCATTCAGCATCGGACGATCTCTTTTTGCCAACGGATTATATCAAGCTGCGGCAGGACTCCAAAATAACCAGTCTCTACACGCTTCTCCCTCTTCCACGGGAAGTCAATTCTCCGGAGGGGCCGGCAGGGAGTGTGAAGAGGGGGCCGGGACGTCCACGGAAAGCGGATGCTCCGCTGAAGCTGGATGAGCTGGAAAAGGGGACATTCAAAATCACGCAAGGTGAAGAATGTATCTACATTGATAATTATAAGGAAGTAACTGCCCATTCTAAAGGCAGTTATCGGCTGAACACCTACCGGTTGCTGGATTTCCTGATCTGGCAGTTGGACGGGGCAAACCGTCCAACTGCCAGCAAGGGCGGATATATGACACCACTCTGTACGCAGCTGACCCTGCCCTTGGAACAGTACATACGCTGCTGCGGGTATGAGGCTGAAATCACTGCCTCCAAGCGGAAGGACACACAGAAGGACGCACAGAAGGATCTTCGACTCCTCTGTGCAACGCAGGTCGGGTGGTATGATGGCGGAGCAGTCCACATTTTGGAAGCCGGATGTGTCCAGAACGGGCAGATCATCGTCAGCTTCTCGGAACGAATGGCGGAGCATCTGCTCCAGGAATGTCCCTATATGTGGTATCCACTGAAGCTGATGCAGCTGAGCGGCAGATATCCGCTCTCTTACAGTCTGGGACGCTCCATGGCCCTGCACAGCAGTATCATCAATAATCAGCGGCGTGGAACGGACCAGTCCTACAGCGTAAGAAGGCTTTTGCGGTATTGCCGCAGTCTCCCCACGCCGGAGGAAGTACGGACACGGAACGGGAACTACCGGCAGGCAATTATCCGTCCGTTTACGGCGGCGTTGGACAGGCTGGAAGACCTGGAGATCATTGGTTGGAATTGGAAGATCAATGAAGGAGAGGAGTTTCCGAAAAACTACAATGATTTTCTTAAGGAAACTGTGAATTATTCCATGGCCGGGATGCCGGAAGGCGCATAAAAGGACAATAAAAAGGGTTACAAACGAAAGGATAAAATGAAATTGAAAATGAAAAAGATAGAAACAAGATTACTTGAAGTTGAGGAAGCTTCTTATGTCAAAGAAAGTGGGAAATATGTACTCCGGGCGATCCACCTGGCAGAAAACAAGCGCAGGCGGAAGAAGAGGGAGCCATATATCCGTGGAAAGTCAGGGCGGTATGTAGGGGAATTGCCCCTTGTTTTGGTGGGAGATATCTTTGAATGTGAGGTCGAGGTCCGCTATCACAAAAAAAGCGGCGTATGGTTCCTGATCCATTCAGCGATTCGCAAAAGTCCGGTTTCACTGGTCCAAGTTGAAAGATTTCTGCGAAAAAATATCCCCGGAATGACACAGGATCGCCTGGAGCAGATCATTAAGAAGTACGGCCTAGACGCCCTGCAGGCGATCCAGAACGCCCCCGACGCCTTTGAGTTTGCGGGGCTTCTCCCCGAAGACGCTGAGACGCTCCATCATGCGCTGAATGAAATGGCCGCGTATGAGCAGGTCATCATGATCCTTCAAACGAATGGCGCGGATTGCCGGTTTGCATATCCTCTTTTCCGGAAATACAACACGGGTTGCGACTGCATCTTACAGCGCGATCCATACCTCCCCTATCAGGAGGGAGTATACGATTTTTACACAGCAGACAAGCTGTACCTCAAGCAGGGGAAGCCGCCGGGCGATCCAAAACGGTGCCGGGCCGCCATACAAGCGATGCTGCGGTCAGATCTTGATAAGTATGGGAATTTGTTCGTCCGCAAGGAACATTTGAAGGAAAAACTTTTGGCATTTCTTCACACAGATAAACTGCCTTTTACGGATGAAACTATAGTTGAATCGGTTGGATGTCTGAAAAAACTTGACCGCATCGTTATCGAGACAGCTTTGGGCGGCGAAGAAATCTACCTCCGCAACAGCTATGAGGAGGAGCGGACTGCCGCAGCGAGTATCGAACGGGTGTGGCTTGGGGAGAAGAGGATTGTTGTCTCGGCAGCTGATGTAGAGGCGTATTTTTCCCAGTGTGGATACTCACTGGCGCCAGAGCAGCAGGAAGCGGTTTTGACCGCACTTACATCGCCAATCACCATCATCTCCGGTGGACCTGGAACGGGCAAGACCCATACAGTCAAGGTGATTGTGGATGCCATTTCCAGTCTCTATCCCTTTGCCGCAGTAAAGCTCTGTGCGCCCACTGGGCGTGCTTCTGTACGGATTGGTGAGGTGACTGGAGGGGAATCCGCTACAATTCATAGCATGTTGGAGCTGAAGAGTTATACCAAGGATTATGCGACCCCCAAAGCTCTTACCTGCGACTATTTGATTGTCGATGAATTTTCAATGGTAGACATGCAGATTTGCCAATATCTCTTTATGGCGGCGTCATCAAAAACCCGCGTTATCATCCTGGGCGATCACAACCAACTCCCAAGCGTAGGCCCCGGCCTCGTGCTGCGGGATATGATTGATGTAAAGATTTTTCCGGTTGTGACCTTGACCCGTGTATTCCGTCAGGATGTGCAGGAGAAATCCAGCCGAATTATTGAGAACGCCCACAGCATCATCGCTCCGGCAGATGCGAAGAAAAAACTCCGCTTTGCCAATCCCCAAAAGCCCGGAGAAGACTTCTACTTCTTGGGAAAAGACGATCCCCGCAGCATCCTGGAAACCATTCAAACGATTGTTGAAACAGCAGTCAATAACGATCATGTTCCGTTAGAAGCAATCGCAGTCCTGACGCCCATTCATTACGGTGATCTCGGAACAGCCAATCTTAACACAGTACTTCAAAACAAGCTCAATCCATCCACAGAGAAGATCCAATTCAGGGATATGGAATTCCGGCTGCATGATAAAGTCATCCACACGGAGAACGATTATTCGCTGGGAGTATATAACGGAGAAGTCGGCTTTATTGTCGAATTTGGAGATACCAGTGATGCCGCACTGACTGTCGCCTATCCCGGGAAGACGGTTATCTATCCGCGAGCAAAGCTGGGGAAACTGGATCTCGCGTATGCCATGACCATTCACAAAATGCAGGGCAGCGAGTGCCGACTCGTTGTTATGCCAGTGTTCAACAATCGTCTGAGCAGGCACGGCATCTATACCGCTGTTACCCGTGCAAAAAGGTCAGTGGTACTGATTGGAAACGAAGAGGATCTGCGCAAGGGGCTTCAGGTAGAAATCCAGGAGCGGGAATCCAATCTGCGCAAACGGCTCCAGGCCCAGATCCTGCATACTGTGTTTCCTTCCCCGGCACCATCAGTCTCGAAAGAGCTGGCAGGCGGGGATGAGCAGCAATCGCTGTTCCTGCCGGCACCCGCTCCGTCCGCAGCAAGTCCTCTCTGCCCGAACAGAGACATAACGCTGGAATCAAGCCTCGCCTGAGGCCGGCAAGAGTCGCTATCAGATCTGACAGCTTCGTTGGATTTGATGGCGATTTCCCTATATTTTGGGAAAAATCCGTCCTCTGATAGTTCTGTGCGGAAATCAGTATGATATACAGGGCCTTACAGGTCCAGATTTAACGATTAAGGAGGACACTTGCTATGTGTCTCGAAAGAATCCCTTACGGTCAATACCTGGAAGGGCATGAGTTTGTATTCTATTACGGCGGTAAGCCGGTGCGGGTATTTTACATCAACAACGATCACTGGTGGGCTTTGACAGATGTTTGCAACTTGATTGATCTCGGGAATCCATCCAGGGCTGCGGTCAGGCTGGATGATGATGAAAAAATGACTCTTACTCTGAGTAATAGTCATTCCAAGCAGCGCGGAGGAGCACAGAAGCTCCTGCTGATCAATGAACCCGGCCTCTATCATCTGCTGTTCACGTCTGACAAGCCTGAGGCAGAATTTTTCCGGCATTGGATTACGTTCGATGTGCTCCCCTCCATTCGCCGGAATGGCGGATACATTGCGGGACAGGACACTATGGGCGAAGACGAGTTGTCGTATGCCTCATGGGAAGTCGCGCAGAATATCCTTGTGGAGCGGGACCAGCGGGTTCAGGATCTGCGCATCCAGAACAAGGCGCAGGCCGCGCTGCTCCGCGAGTGGGAAGCAAAGGCCAGGTATTGTGACGCAGTACTTCAAAGCACTCATGCTGTCCCGATTACCGTGGTTGCCAAAGACTACGGTTGGTCCGCCCAGGCAATGAACCACTATCTTTATGAGAAGGGTGTACAGTATCCATGCGGCGGGACTTGGGTGCTGTATCAGCGTCATGCCGGCAAGGGGTATGTACATCCTGAGACGATTTTGTACAGCACCGCCCATTGCAGGCAGTACCTCCGTTGGACGCAGAAGGGGCGCGCTTTTCTCTACGCGCTTTTACGGGGTGATGGTATCCTGCCCTTGAGCGAGCAGACGGATGTCCCTGCGGATGCTGGAGATTTTTGGCTTTCTTAGGCTATCTTTAAGGTAGTAAGGGCAAAAAGACGAGGCCGCCCTGTCATCATGGCAGAGCGGTCTCGTCCTTTTCCGTTTGCTGTCATCCAACTTCATTTCCGGTGTACCCAAGCCCCTCCCAACGCCTGATCTCCGGCTCCATCTCGCATGCGATGGTGATGAGGTCGAGATAACATTCCCGGCCAAAAGGGAGGCCCCGCCGGGTGAGGGCATCCTGGACAAGGGTGGGACTGGCGCCGCAACGGCAGACAAAGACCATCTCCGCTACGATCTCCTCCGCATCTTTCTGCGAGATGCCCAGATTATCGGTGAGGTACTCTTCCATCTGCCTCGTTCCGCAGGTATCCTCGTAGAAGAAAGGATTAGCGTACCGCAAAAATTCCTTTTGCGGCAGAACCCTATAACATCGTGATGCCGGGGCGAGCTTAGAACGTTGAATATCCGACAAGGTACTGGCGATCTCGTCGGGAAAGATGGAGGCGTGTACGATCAGCTCGTCCTGGATGTAGTAAATAGGGTCATCATTATCCGAGGTCCAGAAATAGGCCATGATTCGTTTCCTGGAGAGCGTTCCTTCCCCATAGTAAACGTCCAGGATTTTGCAGAAGTTGTCAAAGCTAATAATTCCGTAAAGGGTGGCAGCAGCTCTCGCATATAGGTCCATCTTGCTGCCGGGAGTAGAATCCATAGGCAGACCTCCTTTGAATGAGATAAAAAGGGCGGATGCCGTTGGGCATCCGCCTAAATTGCATTATCCCGGTTCCATATGGAAGCGGGTCCGGTCCGCCTGCTGAATCAGGTCCCGACGCAGGAGGAAAACTTTAAAGGCTACACAAAAAGGAGAAATGAAAAAATACAGTTGTCAGGAGGCGACTATCTTCCTTGATTGACAATATTATTATATCCGTTTTGGTTCGATTTGTCAAGTGCATTTCAAATAATTTGCCGAATTTATCACCAAAAAGTTGAGTTTCCGGATGGACATTTAGCTTGTTATGAACTTGTCAAAGTGCAAGAGGATTCCTGTTTCCTCCTCTCCAAGTGATTGATGTAACGGTAGACAGTTGTCCGGGATAACTTTGCCAACCGGGATAATTCGCTGACTGTAATATCGCCGGATTGATACTTATTGTAGTAACGATAAAATGAATCCGGGATCGTCGTGTCTGACACAGGCGGTCGGCCAATATGTTTCCCTTTGGCTTTGGCATTCGCCATACCGGAACGTACCCGGGAGCGAATCATGGACAACTCCAGCTGGCTGAATACCCCGGCAATCTGAAGGAATGCCTCTGTCATGGGATCCATCTGCCCATCCCGGCAGTCCATAGCAATACTGCCGACAATAACCAGCCGCAGCCGTTTGTCCCGGATCACATCGATGATCTCACAAAGTTGCTTTGTAGAACGGGCCAACCGGGAGACTTCCAATGTGATAATAGTATCTCCGGGATGGGCCTCAGCCAGCATGAGCGACTGCTGCTCCTTGGAGACGCTGTCCCCATGTTCATACTCCAGCCATACCCGGTCTACCCCCAGCTTTTTCAGCTCTCGGATTTGCCGGTTGACATCCTGCCGGTCCTCGTTTGTACTGCATCTGGCGTAGCCATGTGTAACGGAAAGGGTGCTTTCATTTTTCGTGACAGATTTCACCCATTTTACCCCCTTTCAGGCCCCTGAAATGGGACCTTTAAGTTGTAGCGGAAACCAAGTGTTTTTTGATACAGGATATTTATGCGTTTCCTATCCAGCAACCATCCTTTGCCGGCTCCAAAGGTTCTGCTAAAGGTTGTTATGCAAGTTATCCCTGCATTGCCGCAGTGCTCTGTACACTTTTCGTCGATCCAATCTGGCAGCGTTAAAACAGAGAAGTATCGCATCCAGTTCGTCCAATATGTCCCTCAGCATGGAGAGATAGCCGTCTGCTATCCGCTCATAATCATCACCCGTATTGGCGTACTTATCTTCAAATATGCTGTAGAAAAGTTCCTCGCAATCTTTACCCAGATACTCTTGGATCAGCCCTGCCAGAATGGTCAGCTGGTCGTCCTCATGAAAAATCAATTTTGTGGAGCCATCCTTTAAAAACAAAGACCTTGCCATCTTCCTGCCTCCACGATCAAAAGCGCACCGGGATGTTTTCCAGGCAGTCACGATATGGTGTACCAACCAGAAAGAAGCATTCTGCCATCTCAAACCGCGTCTGTACCCAATGTCCCTCCAGCATGACCTCCAGGCACTCCCCGCAGTGCAGGCTCGGATGAAACCAGTCGTTGCCCCACCAGATGCCATAGCGATTATTGTCCGGGTTGAATTTCAGTCGCCCTACTCTCACGTTGCCTCCTCCCCATCATTACACGCAATCCAGGCCCCAAGCCCATCCCACGTCAAAATGGCAGCCAAAGACTCTGCGGCATCATCATCTGCCGGAGAGTCGCCCTCCACCAGATCGGCAATCAGATGACCGATTCGAGACAGGTCCTCATCTGTCCACCCGGTCATGACCAGCATGGGGTCCCAGTCGATGTAGCTGCAAATTTCCTCTGCCATGCGATCATAGCTGCACTCGTACCGAAGGTGATCCATCCCCATAAGTTCCTGGATAGCATCGGTACCGACCACTTCGATGACGCTTGACAAATCAGACTCCGTCATCTCTGCCAGGTCAAACAAGCTTGCTGCCATAAAGGCGACTTTTTCTCTTGTTTCAGTTTTCATTGTTAAAACTCCTCTCGTTTGTGTGATTGTTTTTCCAGTCACCAATATTTTTTTGCATAAAATAGCGCAAAGCATGACCGTACACATCCATATTATGAGCAGCCATGTACGCATCCAGCTCTTCCTTTTCCTGTGCGGAAAGTCGGATCTCCACGGAGTAGCTCTGCCGTTTGTCATCCGCGCAGGGCTTGCCGCTCTGTACCCAAAAGGGACGAATGCCGAATCTTTTGGCATAGGGCAGCAGCTGATCCTCACGGATTCCAAGAAGCTGTGCAGCCCTTGCCTTCGTGTAGACCTGCCCCTGGCACGCCAACTCCCGCATCTTCATGTCAAGCTCCAGCGGGAGAGCCACGCCCGAGAAAAACGCCAAGGGAGGGATGTCCAGAAGGACTGCGAGTATGGCATACTCTTCTGTTGAATAGATTTCATACCTCCTTAGCCGCCGTGCGTGGGCTTTTGTGATGTGTTTGCCAAAGCATCTGACCACGATATCAGTGCCAAAACGTTCTGTCAGTGCTGTATAGAGCCGCTGAACGTCCCAGGACTGCCGCAGGATGTTGCCATCCTCCAGGAAACCAGCGTTCTCAATCGTCGTGGAGAGATTTTCCGATAGCAGGTTGGGGCTCGTTTCATAGGGCAGAGTGTACATATAATGTAGCGCCTCTGTCAGCGAGTATTCTGTCTCCGTAGCTGCAAAAACAGCATCCGGTAGGTTTTTCGGCGGCAGGATAAGCTGCTGCCCGATTGACATCGTGTTCTGCCGGGGAAGAGGAACGAGCCGGCACAGGTGCTTGGGGCAAAGCGGCAGGGAAGCGATCTGATGCTCCGTGTGCCAGTAGGGTTCGCCATACTGCTTTACATCCTCAACCGCACACTGTGGGCAGGAACGTAAAGGCATCTCTGCCCCATTTCTCTTGGTCGTAAACAGAAATTTTGGTTGCATATTTTCCCCATCCAGGAATTCTTGTAGGTACTCCCGCTTCTTTTCCAAAGGCTGAAAACGCATCCGAAATGGAAACAGAGAATGCCGCAAAGCGCAGTCCCGCAGAGATAAAACATTCTCTGGCAGCTGGGCGGCTATGATCTGCATGGAGGTGTTTGGCATTGTATCGCCAAGGCGGGGATACCCCTTTATTTCCGGGAACAATTCCTGAATGGTGTACTTCCAGCAGGTGTTGCCAGAACGGATATGATACCGTGTGATGATACCGTACCAAAGCTCATCCTCATAGGGCGTCGGGAAGAATGTCAGCATGACGCAGGCCACTCCTCCAAAAGATGGTTTTCCTTAAGGAAATGCAAGAGATCATTACCTGCAGCGAACACCGCCACCAAGTCCAATGCATCCCTG
>OFFR01000553.1_pt1 | contig 22244 bp, 16 predicted proteins | sample 1521421 | NCBI WGS metagenome assembly OFFR01 (sample SAMEA3504087, study PRJEB24116) | mouse gut metagenome | biome: mouse gut; feature: mouse-associated habitat; material: faeces | place: Denmark | collected 2011 | reverse complement strand
AATAAAAAATACTTTTGATGTAAATAAGACTCCTATTTCAGCATAGCCAATAACAGTATTTCCTACATAAAGAACATAAAAAACCATTTCTCTTTTGTTTTTGCCGTATTTTTTTGTTACATATTGTGACAATTGATTTTGTTCAGTTTTTACATTATTAGGTACATTTTTACTATAAATATCTAATGCTTTTAGAAAATCTTTATTACGTGCAGATGTCACCTTTTCTACTCTGCAAAGTAATTCTTTCATAACTTTTCTCCTAAAAATAATTTGCACTTATCTTTACCAAATTATACCATATTATGATATAATTTGCAATATATATCGACAAAAAAGGAGTAACTTTATGAACATTATTGAAAATTATATGCATTATCTAAAAACAACCAAAAATTTATCTAGCAAAACTTTATGTGCTTATGCTATTGACATAAGGCAGTTTATGCATAATTGCAATGACTACACTCACCCTGATATTTGTGGTTTTGTAAATTATTTATCAACCACATTAAAACTAAAAGATGCCTCGGTTAAACGAAAAATTATTAGTTTGCATGCTTTTTATGAATACCTTGTTATACAAGGAATTATTGATTATTCGCCATTTGATAAATTAAAATTTAGATTTAAACAAGAAATAAAATTGCCTAAAACATTAACTATTACAGAAATAAAACAATTGCTTAACTGTTTTGATACAGATTCTTCTGCTTTTACAACTTTTAAAAAATTTCAATTTATACGTGATTCCGCCCTTATTGACCTTTTAATATCTACAGGAATAAGAATAGCAGAAGCATCTGCAATAACTTTTGAAGACATAATACTTCATGACCACACTATATTGATTCATGGTAAAGGTCGCAAACAAAGACTTATTTATATATCCTCTTCTATTACATGGAACCGTATAACCACATTACTTAAATATCAAAAATCCATTAAAACAACAAAGTATTTATTTACTAATAGATACAATAAACAATTATCCACTCAGTCTATTGAAAATATATATACAAAATATATAAAAATAGCAAAAATTAATACAAAATCTACACCTCACTATCTAAGACACACATTTGCAACTAATCTATTATCCAATGGTGCCGACTTGCGCTCTGTGCAAGAAATACTTGGACATGCAAGTGTCGCTACAACTCAAATATATACAGAAGTAAGTTCACAAAGAAAAAAACAAGTTTTACGCAAATTTAATTATAGAAATAAATTATAATCTAAACTACAAATTATATTAAATTTTCAAAATATATCAATTTATAAAAATACAAGCAATGCTTATAGATATAAGCATTGCTTGTAACTTATTGTATTTAATAATAAGTACTTTCCAAATAAAAAATATTTTTAGCATTATAAATAGCCATATATTTATATCAACTCTTTCTATCCAAACACACTAAGTACTTTTCATAGCAGAATGCTAACAAATGTATAAAACCCGCTTAAAATCATAGTGGATAACAATAAAAGGCCCTAATAAATAGGCTTAATCTTTAGTTTCACTAAAGTACTATTATTATCGTTTTGCGACCTTAATAACTTGCAAGTTTCTCTTTTACTTCGTCAATCATATCTTCGAATTCTTCAAATTCCAAGACTTTGTTAAAATATTTCTTTGCGTTTTCAAAATCTCCTAGGGTGTCATAAAGCATTGCGATATCATAAAGAGCCGTTATATTCCCTTTTTCAATTGCTTTTGTATACCATTCCAGTGCTTTTTCATAGTTTTGTGGGACACCATCACCATAATCATAACAATTACCAAGACTACTCATTGCATCGGCATTTCCTAAATCCGCCGATTTTTTGTACCACTCTACTGCTTTTTCATAGTCTCGTTTTACACCATCACCGCAATAATAGCAACTACCAAGTCTGGTCATTGCATCACTATTACCTAGTTCTGCGGCTTGTGCATACCACTCTACCGCTATTGCATAGTCTTGTCTCACACCTTCGCCATAATAATAGCATTCACCAAGACTAAGCATTGAACTGCTATTTCCTAATTCTGCGGCATCTTTCCACAACTCTATTGCTTTTTCATAATCTTGTTCTACACCAATGTTATAAAAATAGCAATCCCCAAGATTAAATAGTGCATCACTATTGCCTAACTCTACAGATTTTCTGTACCATTCAATTGCTTTTTCTAAATCTTCTTCTACGACCTCACCATCACAATAGCACATACCCAACTTCACCATTGCATTACTATTACCGTCCTCTGCTGCTTTTGTATACAATTCTATTGCTTTTTTATAGTCTTGTTCTACACCATTACCACAATAATAGCAATTACCAAGATTATACATCGCATCACTATTGCCTCGTTCTACAGATTTTTTGTACCATTCAATTGCTTTTTCATAGTTTTGCTCTACTCCATTGCCATCATAATAGCACTTGCCAAGACTGTTCATTGCAGCACTATTTCCTAGTTCTGCGGCTGGTTTATACCACTTTACTGCTTTTTCATAGTCTTGCTCAATGCCAATACCATTATAATAGCAATTTCCTACATACCACATTGCCTCTTTATCATCTTGCTCAGCGCATTTCATAAACAATTTGAATGCCTTATTATACTTTTTTTTGTCATAATTTTTTTTAGCCTTTTCAAACAAATCTTTCATTTTTAATACCTACTCAAATTATTTTTTTAAAAATTCCAATATACATTAAACATATAAATTGATATATTTATTAGATAAATTATACTAAATGTAAGTAGTTTTGTCAATATCTTATTATTTTCTTTCCAAGCACACAAGGGACTCTACGTGAGAAGTTTGAGGAAACAAATCATAAGGTTGGATTAGGGATATATTGTAAGTATCTTTTAAAATTGATATATCTCTTGCTAGAGTTGCGGGGTTACAGGAAATGTAGATAATTTTGCTTGGTTGGGCTTTTAATAAACCTTCCAAAACTTTTGTATCACATCCTTTTCGTGGTGGGTCAAGTATTGTAATAAAATCTGTATTATTCAATTGTTCTGCAAGTTTTGGAAGTTCAACTGCACTATCACCACATATATTTATTATTTTGTTTTCATTTCCATTTATTTTTGCCAATTGGTTTGCATTGGCAATTGCTTCGGGAACAATTTCTATACCATACACCTTATCTGCAATATCTGCAATGATATTAGTTAAGACACCAACTCCTGAATAACTATCAACAACAATTTTGCTTTTACTAGTCGCGACTAATTCTTTTGTTTTTAAATATATTAAATCACGCACATAATCATTTATTTGCATAAAAGACATTGGATTAACAAAAGTTTTTACTCCTAAAATTTCTGTTTGAATATCATTATCCCCATATAAAACATTTGCGTTATACATTATTAAATTTGTTTGTTTTGTATTGTAAGACACATAAAAAGAAAATTTAATACCGATTTTTGATAGTTCTTTTATAAATTTATCTGTATAATTAAACTTGTTGCTATTTACTACTATTGTGATACTAACTTTTTCATTTAATTTTCTTAGCACCAAATGTCTTAATAAACCTTTATGTGTTTTTTCGTTATAACAACTAAGTTTTAACTCATTTGCAACCTTTAAAAAGGCAGTGCAAAACTTATCACACCACTCACTTAATAAATAGCATTTTTCTATTTTAACAAATTCATGAGTATTTTCCTTATAAAATCCTAAGCACACTTTTCCATTATTTTCAAACAAAGGGAACTGGGCTTTATTTCTATAATAATAAATATCTTTTGATGGTATAACTGGATTAACAATTGGTTTTATTCCAGCATATTTTGCAAAGCAATTTTCTATATTTTGCGCTTTTATTTGAAGTTGTTTTTCATACGCAATATGTTGCATATCACAACCACCGCATTTTCTAAAATGTGGGCATAGAGGTTGCACCCTCTCTTCAGCACCTTTTAATAACTTAATTACTTTTGCTTTTGCAAAAGATTTTTTGACAAAAGTTATCTCACATTTAACAATTTCACCAACAAGTGTAAATGGTATGAAAATAACCATCACATTTTGCTACACCTTCGCCATCCATACCAGTGCTTTCAATTAAAACTTCTAAAACATCTCCCTTTTGCATAAAACATCCTTTAGTATATCTTCCATTCTTTCTTTTTCTTGCTTTGACAAACCTGCAATATCCTTAATTTTAAATACAGTTGTTTTTAAAACAAATTTATTTAGTGGTGCACTTTCAAAAAATTCTTCAACCTCATTTTTAAATTTTGGATATGCTTTAGATAAAAACCATGAAACTGCCATGTCCACATAATGTTCGCCATAATTTATTTTATATAACCTTTCAAAAATCGTATCTAAATGCTCTTTATCCAAAAAATTCCATAACAAGGATGTAATAGCATATCTTGCTCTCCAGCCACCATCATTAACCATATTTATTAGATAATTAAAATAATTTTCGCTTTTATTTTTTAAGGTAGTGATTACAGTATCGCTTGCTGCCCAATTATCATTTATGCTTATAAAATAATCTATTGCAGCAAACTTATTCTCTATACTGCAGGGATGATAGGCAATAATTAAACCTATAACACTTAGTTCCTCAAAAGTTACTGGTTTTACTCCAATTACTTGGTTTATTTCAATTTGTTTTGCTATTTTTTTTGCACATTCTCTCATTACTGCAGTTCTTATACCCTCTAACGGATAATTAGAACAAGCCAACCTTTCTTGAAACTTTTTATATTTTGCCTCTCGTTCTGCACTCTTTAGTTCATCCCTGATTAAATTAATCACTTATCAATTTTCTCCTTTTTAAAAAGTTGCTTAACTTTGCTGAAAATAGTAGTATCAAAATAAACCTTACCTTTGTTATCCAACTTAAATTGGTCAGCAATAAAATTGCAAACTTTTATTGTATATATACTAATTAACAACAATGAAATTATCATAAATATTGTTGTTGCATCTGTAATTGCAACTAACTTAAATAAATTTAAATTGCCATTCCAAACCCCATTTACCATTGGCATAAATATTATACATAACAATGCTAAAGTAAACATCACACCATACAAAATTACACGAAGATAATTAAATGGCTTGCAAACATTAAACAATATGATAGAAAATGTCAAATACACACTGATAAGTACTGCTGTATTTAATTGTTCTATAGGTATTTGTACAACACCTGTAATTTGCGACAAAATCATTAGTAAAAACACATTGACTGCAACACCTATACCCGCTGGGATGACTCGCTTGCTTACATTTACTATAAATCGTCCTTCTATTTTGCGGTTATTAGGCTCTAGCGCTAAGAAGAATGATGGAATACCTATGCTAAAGAAACTAATAAATGACAATTGAATAGGTTCAAGAGGCATTTCTATACCCATAAATATAAGCATTATTTGGAATAACATTGAAAAGACAGTTTTAGTTAAAAACAACGCACTTGCTCTTTCAATATTATTAACTACTCGTCTGCCCTCTCCAACAACTTTTGGCATACTTGCAAAATTGCTATCTAACAAAACTATTTGTGCCACATTTCTTGTTGCCTCAGACCCATTTGCCATAGCAATAGAGCAATTTGCCTCTTTTAAGGCTAATATATCGTTTATACCATCGCCAGTCATTGCAACTGTGTGATTATTTTGTTTAAAAATTTGTACTAACAATTTCTTTTGTGCAGGATTTACTCTTCCAAACACAGTATAATCCATTGCAACTTCTCTTATTTCCTCATCAGTCATATTATGAAGATTAATATATTTATCCGCGTTATTAATACCTACTCTTCTTGCTACTTCACTAACTGTAACAGGGTTATCACCACTAATTACCCTTACATCAACACCATTTTGTTTAAAGTAATCAATTATCTCAGGTGCATCTTGTTTTATATTATCCTCTATAACTACTATTGCAATTGGAGTGTTTCTGCTAGGGATTACCTCAACATCTTCAGATACTGCACCATTTTTGCAAAGTAACAAACACCTAAAACCTAATTTGGAATTATCTTCTATTACTTGCTGCAAATTTTTATTAAGCATATCTGTTGCATATTCTGGAGCGCCTAATACATAAAGAGCCTCATCTTTAAATTTAACAGCCGTACATTTTCGCTCAGAAGAAAAATGTATTACACTAGAGGCTTCAAAAAATTCTTTCTTACCAAAATATTTTATAAGTGCATCTGCTGTTTGGTTACTCTCACCCAACGCAAACTGCATACTTGAAATAATTTTTTTAATGTCTTCCTCTGGTATTTTTGCACACTCAATTTTTCTAACACTCATTGTGCCATCAGTAATTGTTCCTGTTTTATCTAAACACAACATATCTACCCTTGCCAAAGTTTCAATAGAATAAAGTTGTTGTACAAGTGCCTTGTGCTTTGCAAGTCTTACCACACCAACTGCCAAAGCAACTGAAGTTAACAAAAATAAGCCCGCAGGTATCATACCAATAATTGCTGTACTAGTTGGAGTTACTGCCAAACGATATGCAGAATATAATTCCGCTCCAGTAAACTCATTTAGATGACCTATTGCGTAAAACAAAGTATCTTTAAATGCTAATCCTTTCCCCTCTGCAATAGTAAGCAAAGCATCATTCCAGTTAGTAAAAAATGCACCAATAACTAATGGAAAAATTACTATGGAAATTATTTTAAAAATTACTTTTAATGAATGTAACAACTCAGAATCTGCTTTTTTATATTGTTTAGCATCCATTGCTAATTTTTGAATATAGTTATCTTCAGCAATATGGTCAACTTCTGCAACGCAACTGCCACTAACTATAAAACTTCCTGACAATAATTTGTCACCAACAGATTTTTTAATTGCTTGAGACTCACCTGTTAAAAGTGCCTCATTTACTTCTACCTCACCATCACGAATAACACTATCAGAGCAAACTTGTGCACCAGTTTTAAGTTTAATTATATCCCCTAGCAAAATATCATTTAGTTTAATTGTTATATCTGTACCATTTCTAAATGCTATTACATCTGGAGAAGATAATAGTGACAACTTATCCATTGTTAATTTAGCACGAATTTCCTGTGCGATTCCTATAATTATGTTTGCTGCAATGATAAACATAAATGCTAAGTTTTTAACACCATTGAAATCCTCAATTACTGTGATAAGCCAAATAAAAACTAAAAAACAAATCATATTGAAGAAAGTAAAAATATTACCTACAAATATACTAAAATATGATTTAGATGTACCAATTTTTACACTATTTATGTAGCCTTTTTGTTTTCTTTCCGCTATTTGTTCATCAGTTAATCCTGTGGAAATATCCACTTCTTCTAATGTTAAAGGTTGTCTTTCTTTTTGTTTTTTCATATTCCACCAAATAATTATTTTTTAATAAACATTTTTATAAAAACAAAAAATTAGCCGTGACAAAAAAATTTTGTCCTCGGCTAACATTCTTTATTTAATAATATCAATAATCATATCCGCCGCTTTTTCATAACTTGGTATGCTAATATCCTCAATATTGCCGTCATCGCATGCTTTTGCAATAGCAGGATTAATTGGTGTTTTAGCAAGCAATTGTACTCCAAGTTCACTCGAAACTTTATCTGCTTTACCTTCACCAAATGGATAAATTCTTTTACCACAGTCACTACATTCAATATAACTCATATTTTCTATAATACCAATTATAGGAATATTCATAAGTTTAGCCATATTATATGCTTTTTTAACTATCATTGACACTAAATCTTGTGGAGAAGTGACTATTACTATCCCATCAATAGGCAAAGACTGAAAAGCAGTTAAAGGAATATCACCTGTTCCCGGTGGCATATCTATAAACATAAAGTCTATATCACCCCATCTAACATCAGACCAAAATTGTTTTAAAATGTTAGATAGCATAGAGCCACGCCATACTACAGGGCTATCAGGTGTTTCTAACAACAAATTTATGCTTATTGCTTTGATACCTGTTTTTGACTCTGCTGGAATCATATATTCACCATCACTAGCAATTCCACTTTCTAATCCAAACATATTAGGAATAGAAGCACCAGTAATATCTCCATCTATTATGGCAGTTTTGTAGCCTTTATTTTGAAAGACTGTTGCAAGGCAGGCAGTAGTTAAAGATTTTCCTACACCACCTTTGCCACTTACAATTCCTATAACTTTTTTTATATTGCTGTTTTTGTTTTGCTCAAGTTTTTTTAGCGGACTATCACAGCCACCTTTTTGACTACAACTTGAACAATTACCATTACACTCGCTCATTTATTCTCCTTTTATTTTACAGTAACATAAATTGGCAATACCATTGGTAAATTAGTAACTTCTGGGTCAATTACTGTTTTGTAAATATCTACTTTTTTACCGCTAGTTTCTAAACTAGACTTCCAAGCATCATCTAAATTGCATACTGTAATACCATAGTCATGCACATAATATACAGACAAAGTTCTGTTTGCATTTTTAGAATATTCTACAGAATAACTTGCATTTTTTGTATAAAGCATATTCTTCAAAAGTGGTTGCTCTGCATAATCAGTTTTGTAAACTGCAAAACCATCAATTTTTGTATTAACCAAATCTGCTCTACCAAGTCTGTTTTCTGCAATAATATTGTTTTCATTTGCGTTTGCATCAACTTTTACTGAATAAACACTATTTACTGTAACTCCATTTGTTTCAGTTAAAACCATTGCTCTATCACTTGCATTTAATCTAATATTAAATACATAACTATTTTCTAAAGTAATGTTTGCACTTCCCTTTCTTCCTACCATACCACTTGCATAACTATCTGCAACTATACGCATGAAAGAAACATAACAATGATTAATACTACCGCCAGTCATTTCACCAACTAGACCACCAGATATAGTATTTACACTAAGTGTTGATGATGCTAACTTACCACTATTTGTTTGCACAGAAGTAGTTGTACTTGCTTGGTTAGTAACATAACATTCATTTATTGTACCATTACTTACTGCTGCAATACCGCCTGCAATTGCACTAACTTGAGTTGTATCAAGAATAGTCTCTGCATTAACAAAAGTATTTTTAACAAAACTATTTTTAATTGTGCTAGTATTATTTACAACTATACCACCTGCTTTTACATTAGCAAGTCTTGATTTAGCATTTATTTTTGAAATATAGATACTAGCATTAAATATAGTTCCATTATTAGTTATTGCTATTGTTGCAGCATTTGTTTGCTTTCCAGCAGTAACATTTGCTCTTGTTGTCTCTTCTTCTTTTTCTTCTAAAAAGCCTTGAGCATTTATTGTGCAGTCTATCATACCACAACCATTTATTTCTCCATTGTTAGTAATAACAAAGCCAGATATATTTGCTTGTGCTTCAAACTTACTATTGATTACATAAACATCTTTTATTGTGCCATTATTTGTACCCGCTACTAAAGCCACATTGTTTACACTACCATCTTCAGAAGTAATTGTTACATTGTTGAAGGTTACATTTTTAAATATTGCACCATTTGCAATTTCATTAAACAGACTTATTGCTTGACTGCTATTTTGTAAAATTATATTTATATTTGAAATTACTCTGTTACCACCATCAAATATACCGTTAAAAATATTGTTTCCAGCATAAAAATTACAATTTGTTCCTGACACACCGCCATCAATATCACCAGTCAAATAATATTTATTACCTGCACTTGAGTTTTGCATCATATACTGAAAATCACCTAAATTTTCAATTTTATAATAGTCTTTATAATCTCCATCTCCGCCTACTGTAAATAATTCAGTAGGCATAACTGTATAAGTTTTATTATTTCCACTTGCATCTACATAGTAAGATTCATCACCAGACAAAATTCCCTCTGAAAATTCAGGACGTACAGAAATAGAAATTTCCATAACCTTGCCTCTATGGTTACTGCTAGTAGTAAATCTACTTGTCAAACTATCCTTTGTATCCTCTACATTGGTATTTAATATTCTCATGCCATTGCTATAAAAATATATTGCATAATCTTTAAATTCATCTGTTTCATCTTTAAACACAGCATCCCAATGCAAAACTTTTTCTATCTGTTGAACTTCGCCCTCACCAACATTATCATCTGTAATTCTAATATTTTGAGGTTTAGCAGGTTTAGTAAATTGTACAACCTGTTGTTTATTTGCATCATCTTCATTTACTGTTTTGGTAACAGCAGCCATATCTGAATTAGGATATACATCAGGGAAATCTAAATGCACAGACTGAATATAAATAATATATTTGCCAACAGTATCAAACTCGCCTGAATTTTTCTTTTCCCATTCTGTCTTATAGGTGTTAAGAGCCTCTACAACTTGAGAGTTAGTATAAGACCTTGAAGTTTTAGAAACAGTTGCTACTGCTAATGCCTCGTCTTTATGACTTTCCGCTATATTTTCATCTTGCCATGAAGGGTCAACTTTTAGCATATAAATTTTAAAATTAGATGCTTCAGAAACTTCATCCCAAGTTATATTATTGCTTGTAAGTGTTGGTGCAGGACTAGTTAATTTTTGAGTTTTAACGTAAACTGCTTGAGAATTAGATAAAGCAGAATCCATATAGTCTTGACTATCACTTTTTGCTAAAACTTTAAAATAATATTTACCAGGAGCGGAAACATTACTTTTTGCAATAGTAAAAGAAGTACCACTTATATTTCTGTACCATTGTGTAGTTTTGCCTACAGCCTCAATTTGTTGTATATCGTAAGTTTGAGCATTATTAACTTTATCCCAACTTATTACAATTTCATTATTATTTTCTGTTTGTGTTACACCAGTAGGTGATGCAAGTCTCATAGGTGCTTTGTAAGAAATTGCTGCACTATAAGGACTGGAAACAGTTTTTACTCCATCTCCAATAGCCCTAACTTGAACATCTACAGTAGCCCCTGGCTCAACCTCAGATAGTGTATAAAAGTTTGTTGTTATATCATTAACTTCCTTATCACCTATTTTAACACCAAACTTTTCATAATATTTTTTGCCATATCCAACTACTTCCCAAGTTACTGTATCATTTGTGATAGTAACTTTTGGTGCAACTAATTTATATCTGCCTTCACTGTCTTTATCCAATGAGCAAGCAGTTGCACATAAAGCAATTAATAACACTAAGCAGATAACGACAAATACTTTTGTAAACTTTTTCATATTTTCTCCTATTTTACCAACATAACTTGTCCGTATTTTACATTTACGGATATTTATTTTAACCCCTCTATTTTACTTATCAAATACAGTTTGCAAATATTTTATTTAACATTGCATTTGCAATTATTGTACTTTCCATTTTGTAAATACCTTTAGAAAGTTTTTTAATTTTTAGACCATCAGTAGTATCACATTTTAAAAGACTAACTTTTTCGCCGTTAACAACGGTTTCCACAAAAATCATTGTAAAACTACCCTCTTTATCTTTTATTTGCATAGTAATTTTACCTACAACACTATCACTAAAAACATTGTCTGTTACTTTATCTTTAAATTTTTCAATATCAAGTCCATTTAATTCATTAATAACATTGTCAATTTTTGCTACATTAGAAGTTACTTTCATATCCTTACCATAAGTTACAGATAATTCAGATACTACTTCACTTGATAAAGCCAAATCTTCAAATTTAAAATTAGTGTTACAACCAGTTAAACATAATAATAAAACAACCATTAAAGCAGTAACTGCTATTCCGATTTTTTTCATTATACTAAACCTCCTTAGGCAAATAAATAAAAAACACTTTGCAAATCAAATATTTTATGCTACAATATATTTATTATACGAGCAATTGTTTTTAATTCGTCTTAATAATACTTTTTGCTATTTTTTGAAATTTAAACATTGCTTATTAAAATAAATATTTAAACAAAAATATTATACAACATAAAAATTTAGTTGTCAAGATAATATATTAATTAATAGCCCGTTTTGTGCTTAAACATAATTTTACTTGCCTTGACACTTATGCAATAATTAAAAAGAGGGATTATATGCCGTTTTCTTCACTAAGCCATGAGGCTTTAATTAACAATAACACAGTAATTGACAATATGTTTATTACAGATTTAATGCCTAATGCAGATGAACTTGCAATTAAAGTTTATCTATATGGTTTAGTACAATGCACTAGTAAATTTACTACAAACAACACTTTGGATAGTTTTTGTCTTGCACTAGGCGCTGAGCGAAAACAAATAACTGACAGCATAAAATACTGGGAAGAAATTGGAGCAATTAGAATTACAAAAGAAAATCCTTTGGAGTTTGAATATTTGCCTTTAAAAACTATACTTACTAAACCACGTAAGTTTAACCCAAATAAATATGCAGATTTTATTAGTCAGATAGAAAATATGATTTTATCAAGACCTCTTACCCCTAATGAATTACTTAAGTATATAGAAGTGGTAGAAGATTTCAAAATATCCACAGACGCAATGCTATTAATTACAAAATATTGCGTTGACATTAAAGGTCAAAATATACACTCTAATTATATACTTACTGTTGCAAAAACTTGGGCAAACGAAGGTATTAAAACAATAGAGCAAGTAGAAGAAAAACTTAAGGAAATGGAAGCCCAAACTGACACTATGCGTCAAATCTTTTTGGCACTAGGATTAAAATCTACCCCTGACTTTGAAGATAAGCAATATTACATAAAATGGTCTACCTCTTGGGGTTATGATTTTGAAAGCATATTGTTTGCAGCAAAATTATGCAAAAAACGTGGTGGTATTAAAAAATTAGATTCTGTACTTGACAATTTTTACAAACTAGGATTATTTACTTTAAGTGATATACAAAATCAAAGCGAATATATAGAATTTACACGTAACTTGGCAGTAAATATCAACAAAACACTTGGAGTATACTACGAAAATATAGACACCATTGTGGAGCAATATATTAGCGAATGGCTAAACAAAGGATATGAGGCAAACGGTCTTAAACTTATTGCAATTTATTGCCTAAAACGCAATATAAAAAATTTAGAGGGTATGGACAATATTATCTCTGACCTTTACTCAAAAGGCATAGTTTCAGCAAATAGTGTACAGGCTTTCTTTGAGGAAGAAAAACAGAAAAACGAAAAGATTAAACAGATTTTGCAAAAACTAGGCACTTCTAGAATGGTGACAAATACTGACCGAGATTATTACAATACTTGGGTAAATATTTGGGGTATGAGCGAAGAGATTATTAATTTTGCTGTTCAAAAATCTATTGGCAAATCTTTTAGTTTTGCATACCTTAATAGTTTGCTTGCAGCATATAAAGAAAACAATGTTAAAAGTATTGAAGACTGTGAAAAAATTGCAAATATCCCTACAAAAATCGCTACTATTTCTAATAATTCACAAATTATTAGTGATAAGCACATTTATTCTAAAGAAGAATTGGACAACATATTTGATAAGGAGGACGAGTCAAATTTTGACTTTTAATTTATGGATATTAACTCACTAAATGAAGCAAAAAAAGCAATTCAATTAAGACGAGAAATAGCACTAGAAAAATTGTCAAAAGCAAAAGAAGATTTCTCCTCTAATGAAGAATATGCTAGTATAATTAAACAAATAAAATTGAATACATTAAATTTAAGCAAAGCACTAGCAAATAATAGCGACTTGTCTAAATACGAAAAAAATGATATTATTTTAAACAAAAAATTAAAAGAGTTTGAGGATAAATATTTAAATCCTAATAACTTTTTCCACTGCCCTATTTGCCAAGATAGCGGAATATCAAATGGCAAATATTGCAAATGCTTAATTGATGCTTATAAACAAATTTTACGAAACAAGTCTGGCATAAACGAATTACCAGTGTTTACATTTGAAGACAACAAAATTGCTAATATTGACTGCAAGCAGTCTAAACCATTAAATAAACTATATGATTCTATGCTAAAATATTGTGAAGAGTTTCCAAATAACAAATTTAAAAACATTTTGCTTTGTGGCAAAGTTGGTGTTGGCAAAAGTTGTTTACTTAGTAGCACTTTAAACAAACTTTTGGATAATGGAGTAAATGCACAATATCTAACCGCTTTTCACCTAAACTCTTTATTTCTAAAATATCATACTACCAATATAAAAGAAAGAGAACATATTTTTTCTAATCTTTTAAAGGCTGAAGTACTTATTATTGACGATTTAGGTATTGAGCCAATTATAAAAAATGTAACTATTGAATATTTAACCGTACTACTTACAGAAAGAATTAATAAACATACTATCATTGCTACAAATCTTTCTTCAAATGAAATACAAGATAAATATGGCGATAGAGTTTTTTCAAGACTTACTAATAAAGATACTACTAAACTACTTTATCTTGATGGTGATGATTTAAGACATAAAAATAAATAAATTATACAATTTAGCGAGGTCTATTATATGGATAAATTACATTATATATCAATGCTTGTATCCAACAATGCTGGTGTACTAACCCGCATATCTGGATTAATATCAAGAAGAGGTTATAATATTGAAAGTCTTTCCGTTTGCAAAACAGAGGACGAAAATCTTTCACGAATGACTATTTCCTTATATGGTGACGAAAAACAAATTACTGCTATTAAAAATCAATTGCTTAAGCAAATTGAAGTTAATGGTGTTACAGAACTTAAGGAAGAAGACTCTATATTGCGTGAACTACTTTTGATAAAACTTGAAGTAACTGCAGAAAAAAGGTCTGAAATAATAGAAATCTCTTCCATATTTAAGGCAAAAACTATTGATTTAAGCCAAAATGCTATGGTACTAGAACTTACTGGTACTCCAAGAAAAATTGATGCTTTTATTGATGTTTTAAGACCATATAACATTATAGAACTAGCAAGGTCAGGAACAAGTGCCCTACACAGAGGACAAACTATTATTAAAGATTTTTGTATTTAAAACAAGTCAAAAGTAAAAAAACAAAACAAACGTTAATTGTAAACTTTTAAAAAAAATTACATAAAATATATTGACATAATAATAGTTATCAGTTATAATTAAATCAATAAATCGCATAATGCAAGAGACATTATGGATAGACTAGACTAGAATTAGAGGAGAAAAGTTACTATGAAAATATTATCAAGGCGATGGTGTCGCCGTACGTTATAACGCAAATACTACACACTGGTATATTGCGTTTTTTTAATTTAAAAGCAATTTAATACCGATTTTTGATAGGAATTTATTAATAAATTCAAACAAAATGAATAAAAACTAAAAAATATAATTTAAAAAAACTAGTATAAAGAGAGGACATAAAAATGAAATTTAATGGAATAGATTTTGATACATATCATAGAGAATACCCTAACGAGGCAGGATATTTTGGCAAGTATGGTGGTGCTTATTTAAGCGACGAATTAAACAAAGCAATGCAAGAGATTACAGATGCTTACTTTACAATTTGTAAATCTTCTAAATTTGTAAATGAACTAAGAAGAATTCGCAAAGAATTTCAAGGCAGACCTACACCTATTTCGCATTGCGAAAGATTATCTAACAAATATGGCAATATACAAATTTATGTAAAACGTGAGGACTTAAACCATAGTGGTGCACATAAACTTAACCATTGTATGGGTGAAGCACTGCTTGCAAAATATATGGGTAAAAAGAAGATTATTGCAGAAACTGGTGCTGGTCAACATGGAGTTGCACTTGCAACTGCTGCTGCTTATTTTGGTTTGGAATGTGATATTTATATGGGTGCTGTAGATATTAAAAAGCAAGCACCAAATGTTGCAAGAATGAAAGTTTTGGGTGCAAGAGTTGTAGAGGTTACTGATGGTTTGCAAACACTTAAAGAGGCTGTAGATGCTGCATTTACAGCATATTCAAAAGAATATAAAGACTGCATATATTGCATTGGTTCTGCCTTAGGCCCTCACCCATTCCCTACAATGGTTAGAGATTTTCAAAGTGTAGTAGGTATTGAAGCAAGAGAGCAATTTTTAGAAATGACTGGAGAACTTCCTGATAATGTAGTTGCTTGTGTGGGTGGCGGTAGCAATTCTATTGGAATGTTTACAGCATTTTTAAATGACCCAGTAGATATTTATGGTGTAGAGCCTTTAGGAAAAGGTAAAAAACTTGGTGACCATGCTGCTAGTTTAACTTATGGTGAAGAAGGTATTATGCATGGCTTTAATAGCATTATGCTTAAAGATAAATATGGCGAGCCTGCACCAGTTTACTCAGTTGCTAGTGGTCTTGACTACCCTTCAAGTGGTCCAGAACATGCGTTTTTAAGAGATATTGGCAGAGTAAAATATGATACTATTGATGATGATGAAGCAATTGATGCCTTTTTTGAATTATCAAGACTAGAAGGTATTATCCCAGCAATAGAATCTAGTCATGCTGTAGCCTATGCAATTAAACTTGCTAAAAAAATGAACAAAGGCAGTGTACTAGTTTGCCTATCTGGCAGAGGTGACAAAGACTTAGACTATGTTATTGAACATTATGGTACAAGAGAGAAAAAATAATTTTCTTATAAAGCAACACAATATCTAAACAAAAGCGGATTATAATAATCCGCTTTTACTTTATTAGGTATTGGGTATAATAAAGGCAAGCAATTGACACTAATTGCTATTTATGGTATAATTTTTTTATGGTTAAAAAAGAAAAAAACAAATATAGTTTTAAAAGTATAATTAATAAAATTATATTGGGGCTTACTGTCACAATATTAATTTTACTTTTAATTATATTTTTAACTACAGATATAAATGCAATAAAAACCGCTTTTTCTAACATTAATATTGGATATTTATTTGCAGGAATAGGATTAACTTTACTATATTTTATTCTATCACCTATTACTACCTGCATACTTACTAAAGTTAAAAAATGCAATATAGGTATGTTAGATACTTTTTTAATTGGTAATACCGAACACTTTTTTAATGGCATAACACCTTTTGCAACTGGTGGACAGCCTTTTCAAGTATATTCTTACTCTAGGCTTGGGGTAAAAGCATCAGCCTCTACTGGCATATTAATGATGAATTTTATTATTCACATGGCAGTAACAAATTTGTTTGCAATTTTATCTATAGCAATTTATCCTGAACTTATTAAAGCAGTTGGCAATTTGCTTCCAATGATTATAATAGGTTTTACAATGAATTTTTTAACATTTGGATTTATTATTTTGCTTGCCTGCAGTAAAAGAGTTGCAAATTTTTTAGTTTATCTTTTAAAATTATTAGGTAAAATAAAATTTTTAAGTAAATTTATAACACCTGCTATACCAGCCTTCCAAAAATATTGTGAAGACACTCAGTCTGCTTTTAAAGAGTTATGGAAGCACAAAGGTGCTACTCTACTATGCTTTTTTGTAAGAGCAATTACAATGTTTGTATATTATGCAATAACTTTTTATATATTACGTTCATTTAATATTGGTATAAGTTATAAAGATTTATTTTTTGTAATATGTGGCACTTCTTTTGCAATTACTACTTGTGTGTTTATTCCAACACCAGGTGGCAGTGGTGGAATAGAGTTTGCTTTTACCTCAATTTTTGTTTTTATTGCAAGTGGTATTACAAAAGATTTAGGTGCAAGCGGTATGCTACTATGGCGAATACTAACCTATTATGGCTTGATGCTTGTAAGTTTTATTGACTATTTAGTATTGGAAAAAAGAACTCTAAAATTTCAAAAGTACACAACTATTAACAACATAAACACAGATAATACAAATGTTGTTGACCTAAGTATTATGGTAAACGACAGCACAAACAATGATAACATAACAGCAAAGGAAGAGGAGAATCAAAATGGTTAACATAATGTTTTCTGGCAATAGTGCTATTTTTAAAGGAATGCTTTTAGGAGTTTTATCTATTTTAAAACATTATAAAGGTCCTTTAACAATTTACATTACAACATTAGATTATACTGAGTTAAAACCTATGTTTACTTGCGTAACACAAGAACAAGCAAACTTACTAGACAAAATAGTAAAAGAAAGTAATCCTCTAAGCAATGTTATATTAATGGATGTAACTACACTATTTAAACAACTTTTGAATGGCAAAAACCAAAAAAATGATTATTCGCCTTATACATTAATAAGATTACTTACAGACAAACTAGATTTGTCTGATAAAATTCTTTATCTTGATAGCGATATTATGGCTTGTGGGGATATTTCGTTGTTATATAATATAGATATAGAAAACTACGAATTTGCCTCTGCTCTTGACTATATGGGTAAATTTTGGATAGCAAAAGATTACTTTAATGCAGGAGTAACTTTATTTAACCGAAAACTTGCTATACAGAATAATCTATTTGAAAAATGCCGTGATTTAGTAAATACTAAATGGTTTAAAATGCCAGACCAAACTGCTTTGTATAGAAGCAAAACAAGTATGCTTATTTTAGATGACAAATTTAATGAGCAGAGATTACCAAAAGAAGATACAATAATTAAACACTTTAATAAAGGTATAAAATGGTTTCCTTTCTTCCATATTTACAATGTTAAACAATGGCAGTTTGATAAGGTGCACAAAAAACTAAAAATCAATTGTTTTGATGATATATTTGAACTTTATAATACTCTTTTAGTAGATTATGAAGATATAATACTAAATAAACAAACTAATTAAATCCGTTACACAATATCAATAAATAAACAACCTAAAAAACCACTAGAATATCTAGTGGTTTTATTACCCCCAAATAGCAAAATATAAACTCTATATTTAACATTTATTTTACCAAAACAACACTATTAAAATTTAAACTTAAATTATATTATAATTATTTTACAACAAAAAATGCTCTAGTTTTACTAGAGCATTTTTTTGCTTAATATCATATTTAATAAAAATCAGTAGTTTTCTAAATTACTTAATAATTTTAGAAACAACGCCTGAACCTACAGTTCTACCACCTTCACGGATAGCGAAACGTAGACCTTCTTCGATAGCGATTGGAGTGATAAGTTCGATATCCATATCAATGTTATCACCAGGCATAACCATTTCTACACCAGCAGGCAATTTGATAGAACCAGTAACGTCTGTAGTTCTGAAGTAGAATTGTGGACGGTAACCATTGAAGAATGGAGTATGACGACCACCCTCTTCTTTTGTTAATACGTAAACTTGAGAAGCAAAAGAAGTGTGAGGGTTGATTGAACCTGGTTTAGCAAGTACTTGACCACGTTCAATATCAGTTCTTTGAATACCACGAAGCAATAGACCAACGTTATCACCAGCAAATGCCTCATCAAGAAGTTTTCTGAACATTTCAATACCAGTACATGTTGTTTTAACTGTATCTTTAATACCAACGATTTCGATTTGGTCTTGCATTTTGATGCAACCACGTTCTACTCTACCAGTAGCAACAGTACCACGACCAGTAATAGTAAATACGTCCTCAACTGGCATTAAGAAAGGCTTATCAGTATCACGTTCTGGTGCTGGGATATAAGCATCAACAGCATCAAGAAGTTCAGCGATGCAAGCACATGCAGGGTCATCAGCATTGCCGTTTGAAGCAGCCTCAAGAGCCTTGAATGCAGAACCTTTAATGATTGGAGTATCATCGCCAGGGAAACCATACTCAGTAAGAAGGTCACGGATTTCCATCTCAACTAACTCAAGAAGTTCTTCATCATCAACTAAGTCAGTTTTGTTCATAAATACAACGATGTAAGGAACACCTACTTGACGAGCAAGCAAGATGTGCTCACGAGTTTGTGGCATTGGACCATCAGTTGAAGCAACAACTAGGATAGCGCCGTCCATTTGTGCAGCACCAGTAATCATGTTTTTAACATAGTCTGCGTGTCCTGGGCAGTCAACGTGTGCATAGTGACGAGTAGCAGTTTGATACTCAACGTGAGCAGTATTAATTGTAATACCACGCTCTCTCTCTTCTGGAGCCTTATCAATTTCGTCATACTTCATTGCGTCAGCAAATCCCTTAGCAGCACTATACATAGTGATAGCAGCAGTAAGAGTAGTCTTACCATGGTCAACGTGACCGATAGTACCAATGTTTACATGGGTCTTGTTTCTTTCAAATTTAGCTTTAGCCATATTTGTAAATCCTCCTAAAAAATTCAATTTATAATGTTTTTTTATTTTTGTACAATAATAAATATTGATTATTGTTTTTGTAAGTTATTAAATATATCTAATGATATTTAATACTTTAAAGCAATACTAAATTTAAATTATTTAGTATTAATCAAATTGCAAATTAGCAATTATGACTTTTTGGCTCTTTCGCCAATAATTTTTTCTGCTACACTTCTTGGTACTTCAGCATAGTGAGAGAATTGCATAGAGAATCCTGCTCTACCTTGAGAAGTTGAACGAAGAACAGTTGCGTAACCGAACATTTCGCTTAGTGGAACTTCAGCAGAAATTGCTTGGTCTCCACCTCTCATTTCCATTGTTTTAATGTTACCACGACGACCATTGATAGTACCGATAACATCACCTAAATATTCGTCAGGTGTAACAACGTCAACAGCCATAATAGGCTCTAACAATACAGGGTTTGCTTTTTTAGCACCTTCTTTTAGTGCCATACTACCAGCGATTTTGAAAGCCATTTCTGAAGAGTCAACTTCGTGGTAAGAACCATCATTGATAGTAACTTTAAAGTCAACTAATTCATATCCAGCAAGAATACCACTTAAAGCAGCCTCACGAATACCTTTATCAACAGCAGGGATATATTCCTTAGGAATAGAACCACCTACAGTCTTATCTTCAATAACAACACCTGAACCAGGCTCACCAGGCATAAGTGTTACACGGCAGTGACCATATTGACCAGAACCACCAGACTGACGGATAAATTTACCTTCACTATCAACAGTGCTACGAATAGTCTCACGATAAGCAACTTGAGGTTGACCAACGTTAGCCTCAACTTTAAACTCACGAAGTAATCTATCAACGATAATCTCTAGGTGTAACTCACCCATACCAGCAATGATAGTTTGACCTGTTTCTTGGTCTGTATAAGTTTTGAATGTTGGGTCTTCTTCAGCAAGTTTTACCAAAGCCATACCCATTTTTTCTTGTCCAGCCTTAGTTTTTGGCTCGATAGCAACTTTAATAACTGGCTCTGGGAAATCCATACTCTCCAAATGAATTGGGTGGTCTGGGTCACACAAAGTATCACCAGTTGTAGTATCTTTTAGTCCTACGATAGCAACGATATCACCAGCATAAACCTCATTAACCTCTGTTCTTGAGTTAGAGTGCATACGAACGATACGTCCAATACGCTCTTTTTTACCTTTTGATGCGTTGTATACATAAGAACCACTAGTTAATTTACCGCTATATAATCTGAAAAATGCAAGTTTACCATAAGGGTCTGCAACAATTTTAAATGCCAAACCAGCCATTGGTTCATCATCAGAAGAAATTCTTTCCTCCTCTGCACCTGTATCAGGGTTAGTACCTTTAATGTGTGGTACATCAAGTGGAGATGGTAGATAATCAACGATAGCATCCATCAATGCTTGTACACCCTTGTTACGATAAGCACTACCACAGAATACTGGAGTAATAGCCATATCTATAGTTGCTTTACGCAATGCTGCTTTGATTTCATCAGAAGAAATTTCTTCACCTTCTAGGAATTTAACCATAATTTCTTCATCATAATCAGAAATTGACTCAATAAGAAGTTCTCTTGCTGCCTCAGCATCTGCTTGCATATCACTTGGAATATCAGTTAATTCAAACTTAGTACCATCTTTATCATCTTTATCATAAATAACAGCCTTCATTTCAATAACGTCAACTTGTCCGATAAAATTATCTTCTTTACCAATAGGCAATTGAACAGGAACTGCGTTTGCTTTTAAACGGTCTTTCATCATTTGCACAACGTTTGCAAAATCAGCACCTTGACGGTCCATTTTGTTAACGAAAGCAATACGAGGAACACCATATTTAGTTGCTTGTCTCCAAACAGTTTCTGATTGTGGTTCTACACCACTTTTAGCACAGAATAATGCAACAGCACCATCAAGTACACGCAAACTTCTTTCTACCTCAACAGTAAAGTCAACGTGTCCTGGAGTATCAATAAGGTTAATACGAGTACCTCTCCATTGAGTAGATGTTGCAGCAGATGTAATAGTAATACCACGTTCTTGCTCTTGTACCATCCAGTCCATAGTAGCACTACCATCGTGAGTT
>OFFR01000506.1_pt1 | contig 23815 bp, 27 predicted proteins | sample 1521421 | NCBI WGS metagenome assembly OFFR01 (sample SAMEA3504087, study PRJEB24116) | mouse gut metagenome | biome: mouse gut; feature: mouse-associated habitat; material: faeces | place: Denmark | collected 2011 | reverse complement strand
TTGACACCACCGCCGATTTGGAGGGCCAGCCCATGCCCAAGCCCTCCGCCATGCTCTCCGCCACCCAGAAGGACGGCAGGCCGCTCATCGCCGCCGAAATCTACGAGGCCACCTGGAACTGGCTGGCCCAGCGCAAGTGTGCCTCGCTGGTGTCCCCGCAGCTCCTGGAGCGGTATTCCATGAGTGTGGCCCGGTGGATTCAGTGTGAGGAGGCCATCACCGAGTACGGTTTCCTCGCCAAACACCCCACCACCGGCAACGCCATCCAAAGCCCCTATGTGGCTATGAGCCAGAATTTCATGTCCCAGACCAACCGGCTGTGGATGGAGATTTACCAGATCGTCAAGGAGAACTGCGCCGGGGAGTACGGCGGAGCCACACCCCAGGACGATGTCATGGAGCGGCTGCTCCAGGCCCGGAAGGGCAAGATTTGAGAAGGGAGTTCAGCATGGTAATCGAGAGAAAACACACGGCGGATTTGATTCCCGCTGACTACAATCCTCGGAAGGACCTCAAGCCAGGGGACGCTGAATATGAAAAGCTGAAACGCTCCATTGAGCAGTTCGGCTATGTGGAGCCGGTGATCTGGAGCAAGACCACCGGCTTTGTCGTGGGCGGACACCAGCGGCTGAAGGTGCTGCTGGACATGGGCATCACCGAGGTGGAGTGTGTGGTGGTGGAGATGGACACCGAGAAGGAAAAGGCGCTCAACATCGCCCTCAACAAAATCTCCGGCGAGTGGGACAAGGACAAGCTGGCCTTGCTCATTGCCGACCTCCAGGGGGCCGACTTCGATGTATCTCTCACCGGCTTTGAGCCTGCGGAGATTGATTCGCTGTTCAAAGACGCCCAGCAGAGCAAGGTCAAGGATGATGATTTCGATGTGGAGGCCGAGCTGAAACAGCCGGTCATCACCAGGGCCGGAGATGTGTGGACGCTGGGGCAACACCGGCTGGTCTGCGGCGACAGCACCAAGCCTGAAACCTTCGCTCTGCTCATGGGCGACCGCAAGGCCAATCTGGTCATCACGGACCCGCCCTACAACGTCAACTACGAGGGCAGCGCCGGAAAAATCAAAAACGACAACATGGCGGACGATGCCTTTTACCATTTCCTCCTGTCGGCGTTCCAGAACACCGAGGCGGTGATGGCGGATGACGCCAGCATCTATGTGTTCCACGCAGACACCGAGGGGCTGAACTTCCGCCGCGCCTTTGCAGACGCGGGGTTCCGGCTCTCCGGGACGTGTATCTGGAAGAAGCAGTCTCTGGTGCTGGGCCGCTCCCCCTACCAGTGGCAGCACGAGCCGTGCCTGTTCGGATGGAAGAAGGGCGGGAGCCGATTTTGTTTGGCAGGAAGAAGAAGGGCAAGCACCAGTGGTACACCGGACGGAAGGAGTCCACCATCTGGGAGTTCGACAAGCCCAAGAAGAACGGCGACCACCCCACCATGAAGCCGATCCCGCTGCTGGCCTACCCCATCATGAACTCCTCCATGAGCAACACCCTGGTGTTGGACCCCTTCGGCGGCTCCGGTTCCACGCTGATCGCCTGTGAGCAGACTGACCGTTCCTGCTGCACCATTGAGCTGGACGAGAAGTTCTGCGATGTGATTGTCAAGCGGTACATCGAGCAGGTCGGCTCCGCCAATGGCGTTTCCGTCCAGCGGGATGGGCTGGCCTACCGCTACGATGAGCTGGTGGGCGAGGATGTCTCGCAATTCTGATGGAGGTCCATCGTGACGAAAATTGCGATTATTGACGCAGACCTCATCGGGCGAAAGCGGCACCGCTTTCCAAATCTGGCCTGCATGAAGCTGTCCGGTTATTGGAAAGACCAAGGGGCCGATGTAGTCCTCAAAACCGACTTCACCGGCCTCTCCGAGTTCGAGCAGATTTTCATTTCTAAAGTGTTCACCGATACGCCGGTGCCGGAGGATGCGCTGTCTCTGCCAAATGTCCAGTATGGTGGGACGGGCTTTTTCTATGACCAGGCCGTTCCCCTGCCGGATGAGGTCGAACACCACAGGCCCGATTACCACTTGTACGACCCTTGGGTGGAACAGCAGCTCTCGACAGGCGGCAAAGCGCGGGACTTCATCTACTACACCAATTATTCCATCGGCTTCCTGACTCGCGGCTGCTTCCGCAAATGCAGCTTCTGTGTGAACCAGAATTACGACCGTGTGTTTGCCCACAGCCCTCTCGCTGAATTCTTTGCCCCAGAGAGGCCAAAAATCTGTCTCCTGGATGACAACTTTCTGGGCCACCCCAACTGGAAGGGCCTCCTGACAGATCTTCAGCAGACACAGCGGCCCTTTCAATTCAAGCAGGGCCTGGACGAGAGACTCCTAACGGACGAAAAGTGTGCAGCCCTGTTTTCAAGCCGGTATGACGGCGACTTTATTTTTGCTTTCGATGATGCTGCTGACGCTGCGCTCATCGAGCAGAAATTGCAACTGGCCCGAAAGCACACCAATGCCGTTCTGAAGTTCTACTGCTTCTGCGGCTATGACCGGGCCGGAGCCTGGGACGCCGATTTCTGGAAACGAGACATTTTCGAGCTGCTCTTTCGGATCGCCATGCTGATGCGCTACAGATGCCTGCCGTATGTAATGAGGTATGCGCGATATTCCGAAAGCCCCTATCGGGGAATGTACATCACACTTGCCCGGTGGTGCAATCAGCCGAGCTTTTTCAAAAAGAAAAGCCTGTGGGAGTTTGCTGAGAGCAATGGAAAGAACAGCGCCTGTTTTCGCTATGTGGATGAGTTCGCCGAGCAGTTCCCAGAGGCGCTGCCTTTCTATACGATGAAATTTGAGTAGACAGGCATTGTGTGGTCTACACAATTATCCGGCCAGTAATTTGTCAAGGTCAGGGCGAGAAACAACTTGCTATATCCGCCGAGTAGAGCGAATATGTGACTACCAAAAAACAAGGGGGTTTCCACCATGACAATCAACTACAACGTGACCGGCACCGAGCGCAAGCGCCTCGCGGACTACATTTCCGGCTTTATGGGTACGGACAAGAAGTACCTGGGTGCGCCGACCTTCGCCTACCAGATCGGCTACCTCACCGTCAGCAAGGACGGCGCGGTCAGCTTCGAGGACCGGGGCTACAACAGCGACATCGACGCGCTGATGGCGGAGCTGGAGGGCCAGGGGTTCCACACCGAGGACACCATCACCAAGGCCGACGCCGCCGAGCCGGACGAGGCCAACGCCAGCACCGAGCCGGAGGCCACTCCCGCCGAGGAGGGAGTCACCCAGCCCCACGGCTTCGGCCTGACGGTCACCCTCCCCGCCGCCAACCTGCCCTCCGAGGCGCTGGTCAACCTCACCAGCCTCCTCACCGCCAAGGGGCGGCTCATCCGCAAGGCCCTGGGTGTGGAGGCCCTCCCGGTGGAGGTCAGTCCCGACACGGTTTCCTTCCCCTGGTTCGAGGGCCGGGACCTCGATGCCGATGAGGTCAAGACCTACACCCACCTGATCGCCGCCCTCTGCGACATGGCCCGGAACCAAAAGCGCATCACCGCCAAGGAAAAGGTGACCGACAACGACAAGTACGCCTTCCGGTGTTTCCTCCTCCGGCTGGGCTTCATCGGAGCCGAGTTCAAGGACGAGCGGAAAATCCTGCTCCGCGACCTCTCCGGCAACAGCGCATTCAAGTCCGGGGCAAGAAAGGAGGTGGCCAACCATGCGGTTTCCGCGTAGGGAAACAGTGGAGCGCATCCGCCGGGAGTACCCAGCGGGATGCCGGGTGGAACTGCTCCACATGGATGACCCGCAGGCACCACCCATCGGCACCTTTGGCACCGTGATTGGCGTAGATGATACCGGCTCGGTCATGGTGCGTTGGGACAATGGCAGTGGGCTTCATGTGGTCTACGGCGAGGACGAGTGCAGAAAGGTGGGCGATTGAGATGCGCAGCATTATTGGTGAGTTCTACCTTGGCAACATTACCCCGGACGTGACCGTCATCAAGCAGACCTCTGAGTTGCAAAAGGCAGTGCGGGAGATGGCCGATGCCGAGTCCTTCCTCCGGGAACACCTGGACGGCGAATGCCTCGCCGCGCTGGAGCGGCTGGTGTCCGCCCAATCGACCTCCAACACGATCACGGTGCAGGAACGCTACATGGACGGGTTCCGCACCGGGGCCAAGTTCATGCTGGACATCTTGGCTGGCGAGAGCGAAAACCTGGCTCCGCTGGTGCAGATCGAGCAATAAACTACACAATTCCAGTCCTGAATGATTGTGTACTTTATAGGTGCGAATTGACTTGCTATATCTCCGTTTTAGAGCGAATATGTCACTACCGAAAGGGAAAACCACACTTTGAAAACGGAGGGCAACACCATGAAAACCAAGATGAACAGCAAGACCGCAGCCAAGGCCGACACCTACCGGCTCCAAAGGGCCACCACCCCGGAGGACCTCGAAATGAAGATGATGCATGGCGGCGGGGCCATCCTCACCTTCGGCAACCGCATCCTGGTCGCGGGGTACTACTACAACCCCAACGGGTGCAGCTACTTCGGAGCCACCTACCGCTTCACCACCGCCGACCACACCTGCGAGGGCCGGGTGGAGCTGGTCAGCATCTCCGAGGACACCTTCGAGGACAACGGCCACGCCATTGCCTGGGCGATGGCAAACTGAGAGGGGTGCCGGACGATGACCAGACAAAAGAAGGAGATCATCAAGAAAATTGACTACATCCTGCTCGGAATGGAGATGGATGACTTGATGGGATGCGGCCTGCCCCCGCGTGTTTACGAAGCCAGGGAGCAGGAAATCTACAGCCTCCAAGAAGAACTGGCTCGGCTCCAGCACTACGCCAGCGTGGAGGATATGCTCTACGACACGCGGGGCTACGAAAACAGCAACAGCGATCTTCCCTGGTGAACTGAATCGAAACCGAATACACCGCAGCACCAGCCCTCCGGGGCTGCTGCTCGTTACTGGCTTGCCGCTGGGCAGGTCATTTTTTATGCCATTTGGGAGGTGAGACTTTGAGAAAACTGAAAAAATACAAGCCTACCCGGTTCATGGCGAAGACCTCGCACTACGATAAGGACGCCGCCGACTATGCGGTGATGTTCATCGAGTCCCTCTGCCACACCAAAGGTACCTGGGCCGGTAAGCCCTTTGAACTTATAGACTGGCAGGAACAGATCATCCGTGACCTGTTTGGCGTATTAAAGCCCAACGGCTACCGCCAGTTCAATACGGCGTACATCGAGATACCGAAGAAACAGGGTAAAAGTGAGCTTGCAGCCGCTGTGGCGCTGCTGCTCCTGTGCGGGGACGGCGAGGAACGGGCCGAGGTATATGGCTGCGCCGCCGATCGCAATCAGGCAAAGATCGTCTTTGATGTGGCTGTGGATATGGTGCGGTTCTGCCCGGCGCTCTCCAAGCGGGTGAAGATACTGGAATCTCAGAAGAAGATCACCTACCTGCCCACCAACAGCTCCTACCAGGTGCTGTCGGCTGACGTGGCGAACAAGCACGGTTTTAACACCCATGGTGTAATCTTCGATGAGCTGCATACCCAGCCAAACCGGAAGCTCTTTGACGTCATGCTCCAGGGCTCCGGAGATGCCCGGATGCAGCCGCTGTATTTTCTGATCACCACGGCGGGAAACGACACAAACTCCATCTGCTATGAGGTACACCAGAAGGCTATCGACATTGCGGAAGGCAGGAAGGTCGATCCTACCTTCTACTCCGTCATTTACGGCGCTGCCGAGGACGAGGACTGGACAGACCCGGAGGTCTGGAAGAAAGCCAATCCATCCCTTGGCATCACGGTGGGCATAGACAAGGTGCAGGCCGCCTGTGAATCTGCCCAGCAGAACCCCGGCGAGGAGAACGCCTTCCGACAGCTAAGGCTCAACCAGTGGGTCAAGCAGTCGGTGCGTTGGATGCCGATGGAGAAATGGGACGCCTGTGCCTTCCCGGTCTCCGAGGATGATATGGAAGGGCGCATCTGCTACGGAGGGCTGGACTTGTCCTCCACCACGGACATCACGGCATTCGTGCTGGTGTTCCCTCCGCTGGATGAAGAGGACAAATACTATGTCCTGCCATACTTCTGGATACCGGAGGAAACTCTCGACCTGCGTGTCCGGCGGGACCATGTTCCCTATGACCTGTGGGAGCGTCAGGGTGTGCTGATGACCACCGAGGGAAATGTGGTCCACTACGGCTACATTGAAAAATTTATCGAAAGGCTCGGTGAGAAGTTCAATATCCGGGAAATCGCCTTTGACCGCTGGGGCGCTGTGCAGATGGTGCAGAACCTGGAAGGGATGGGCTTTACGGTAGTCCCCTTCGGTCAGGGCTTTAAGGATATGTCCCCGCCGACAAAAGAACTGATGAAGCTGGTGCTGGAGGAGAAAATCGCCCACGGCGGGCACCCAGTGCTGCGGTGGATGATGGACAACATCTATATCCGCACCGACCCGGCAGGCAATATCAAGGCTGACAAGGAAAAATCCACAGAGAAGATCGACGGAGCCATCGCCACCATTATGGGGCTTGACCGTGCGATCCGCTGCGGCAACGATACGGGAGCTTCGGTTTATGACAGCCGGGGCCTTTTGTTTATTTGAGGAAGGACGGTGATTCAATATGGGTATCTTTTCAGGGCTTTTTAAGTCCAGGGACAAGCCCCAGAACCGCACCACAGGCAGCGCCTACAGTTTTTTCTTTGGCAATAGCTCGGCGGGCAAGCGCGTCAATGAACGCTCCGCCATGCAGATGACGGCGGTGTATTCCTGTGTCCGTATCCTGGCGGAGGCTGTGGCGGGACTGCCGCTCCACCTCTACCGTTACAAGGAGGACGGCGGCAAGGAGAAAGCCATCGATCATCCGCTGTATCTACTCCTCCACGATGAGCCGAACCCGGAGATGAGTTCCTTTGTATTTCGGGAAACGCTCATGACACACCTATTGCTGTGGGGCAACGCCTACGCCCAGATCATCCGCAACGGCAAAGGCGAGGTCATTGCCCTCTATCCGTTGATGCCGGACAGGATGACGGTGGACCGTGACAGGGACGGAAAGCTCTACTACGAATACACGGTCAGCACGGACGATGCGCCCACAGTCAAGGGTACGGTCGTGCGGCTGAAGCCCTCGGACGTGCTGCATATTCCGGGGCTTGGCTTTGACGGGCTGGTGGGATATTCGCCTATCGCTATGGCGAAAAACGCCATCGGCATGGCCATTGCCTGTGAGGAGTATGGTGCGAAGTTCTTTGCTAACGGTGCTGCTCCCGGCGGTGTGCTGGAGCATCCGGGGACCATCAAAGACCCACAGCGTGTCCGGGAGAGCTGGCAGTCCACCTTCGGCGGCAGCGGCAACGCCAATAAGATAGCCGTTTTGGAGGAGGGCATGAAATACACGCCTATCGGCATCTCCCCGGAACAGGCGCAGTTTTTGGAAACGAGAAAATTTCAGATCAACGAGATCGCCCGTATTTTCCGAGTGCCACCCCATATGGTTGGCGACTTGGAAAAGTCCAGCTTCTCCAATATTGAGCAGCAGTCGCTGGAGTTCGTGAAATACACTCTGGAGCCCTGGCTTGTGCGCTGGGAACAGTCCATCCAGCGGACGCTCTTTTCCGCAGAGGAAAAGAAACAGTATTTTACCAAGTTCAATGTGGAGGGCCTGCTCCGTGGCGACTACGCAAGCCGCATGACCGGCTATGCCACGGCAAGGCAGAACGGCTGGATGAGCGCCAACGACATCCGTGAGCTGGAGAACATGGACCGCATCCCCGCTGAGGATGGCGGCGATCTCTACCTTATCAACGGCAATATGCTCCCGCTTGGTAACGCCGGAGCTTTTGCAGATACACAACCGAACGATGACGGAAAGGAGGAAAACCCCGATGAAGAAGTTCTGGAAGTGGAAGAACAGGACGGTGACGAATCAGGAGACCCAGACGGAAACAGTGGAGAGAACGCTGTTCCTGAGCGGCACTATCGCCGAGGAAAGCTGGTTTGACGATGACGTCACGCCCCAGCTTTTTAAGGAGGAACTGATGGCGGGCTCCGGCGACATCACCGTCTGGATCAATTCTCCCGGCGGCGACTGCGTGGCGGCAGCCCAGATCTATAATATGCTGATGGACTATCCCCACAACGTCACGGTCAAGATCGATGGCATTGCGGCGTCTGCGGCCAGTGTGATCGCGATGGCTGGTACCCGTGTACTGGTATCTCCGGTATCCATGATGATGATCCACAATCCTATGACCGTGGCGATGGGCGATACCGCAGAGATGCAGAAGGCCATCGAGATGCTGTCGAGCGTCAAGGATTCCATCATCAACGCCTATGAGATCAAGACCGGTCTGTCCCGCGCCAAGCTCTCTCACCTTATGGACGCAGAGACCTGGATGGACGCGGGAAAGGCAGTAGAACTTGGCTTTGCAGATGAAGTCATGAAACGCTCTGAAGTGCCGGAGGATATGGAGCCGCCTGCGGTGTCCATGCTTTATTCCAAAGCCGCTGTGGTCAATTCCCTTATGGATAAGATCGCAGCGAAGTGCAAGACCCATCCTAAGAAAACTGAAGACCCCAAACCCCAGGGCCGTTCCGTGGATAGTCTCTACGAGCGGCTTAATTTGATGAAATTTTAAGGAGGATAACGACTATGACTATTCTTGAACTGCGCGAAAAGCGCGCCAAAGCCTGGGAGGCCACCAAGGCATTCCTGGATTCCCACAGAAACGACAAAGGTATGCTGTCCGCTGAGGACGATGCCACCTACTCCCGCATGGAGCAGGAAATTACCGATCTCGGCAAGGAGATCGCCCGTCTGGAACGTCAGGAGGCGCTGGATGCGGAACTGAACCGCCCGGTGAACAAGCCTCTCACTGGCAAGCCCATGAACGGCAAGGAAACTGCCAAGACCGGCCGTGCCACCGATGAGTACCGCCAGAATTTCTGGAACATGATGCGCTCTAAGACCCCCATGCCCACCGTGATGAACGCCCTGCAGATCGGCACCGATTCCGAGGGCGGCTATCTGGTTCCTGACGAGTATGAGCGTACTCTGGTGGAGGCTCTGGAGGAAGAGAACATCTTCCGTCAGCTGGCAAAAATCATCCAGACCTCCAGCGGCGACCGCAAGATCCCCGTGGTAGCCACCAAGGGCACTGCGTCCTGGATCGATGAGGAGGGCGCATACCTGGAGAGCGATGATTCCTTCGGTCAGGTATCTATCGGTGCTTACAAGCTGGGCACCATGATCAAGGTTTCCGAGGAACTCTTGAACGACAGCGTCTTTAACTTGGAAAGCTACATCTCCCGTGAGTTTGCCCGCCGTATCGGTGCCAAGGAAGAGGAGTCCTTCTTCACCGGGGACGGTACTGGAAAACCCCTGGGCATTCTTGCCGCCACGGGCGGTGCTGAGACCGGCATTACCGCCGCGTCCGCTACGGCAATCACTGCCGATGAACTGATCGACCTGTTCTATTCCCTGAAAGCTCCTTACCGCAGAAATGCCGTGTGGGTTCTGAACGATTCCACCATCAAGGCCATCCGCAAGCTGAAGGATAACCAGGGTCAGTACCTCTGGCAGCCTTCCCTGACCGCAGGCACTCCTGACCTGCTGCTTGGCAAGCCGGTACGTACCTCTGCGTATATGCCTGCCATTGCTGCAGACGCCAAGACCATCGCCTTCGGTGATTTTTCCTATTACTGGATCGCTGACAGGCAGGGGCGCAGCTTCAAGCGCCTGAATGAGCTGTTTGCAGCCACCGGGCAGGTGGGATTCCTCGCTTCACAGCGTGTGGACGGCAAGCTGATCCTACCGGAGGCCATCAAGGTGCTGGCGCAGAAGTCTGCGGGCTAATGATGAAGGGAGGCGGCGGTGATGGAAGCACTTCTTTCTAAGGTCAAAGCCAATCTCATTCTGGAGCATTCGGCGGATGATGAGCTTCTGAAGGGCTACATCACCGCCGCTGTTTCCTATGCGGAGAGCTACCAGCATATCCCGGAAGGCTACTACACGGAAAATGCGATGCCGGCCACTACCGAACAGGCGGTGATCATGCTGGCATCGCATTTCTATGAGTCCAGGGACGGCTCCACAGGCGGCTTCTTCGCAGACAACACCAATGCGGCACAGCAGGTGTGGAATACGGTCAACCTTCTCTTACGGCTTGACCGGGATTGGAAGGTGTGAGTATGAGCTTTGGCAAGATGAACACCTTCATTTCCATCGTAGAGAAACAGTTCATACAGGATGAGGACGGCTTCAAGGCGGAAACAGATGCGACTGTAGCAGAGGTACGGGCATACCGGGAAGGCCGGCATGGCAGTGAGAAATGGGCGAACATGGCGTCCTTCTCTACAGCCACCGATCTGTTCCGATTCCGAGTCATTCCAGGTGTGGAAATAACAACGGATATGCGAATCCTCTGTGACGGGCATACCTTCGAAATCACTTCTGTGGAGGATGTCAAAGGCAGAGGGATGTATCTGGAGGTACTGGGGACGGAGGTGAAAGCGGGTGGCTAAAGCAACATGGAAAATGCCGGAGGACTTTCTGATAAAGGTATCCCGGCTGGCGGATAAGACGGATGAGATCATCCCGAAAGTGCTGGAGGCGGGTGCAGAGGTCGTGGAGGACAAGGTGCGCTCCAATTTGCAGTCTGTCATTGGCAGCGGGACAAAGTATGACTCCAGAAGCACTGGGGAGCTTTTACGCTCCCTTGGCACTTCTCCCGCCCTGCAGGACAGGAACGGGGATTTTGACATAAAGGTGGGCTTTTCCGAACCCCGTTCTGACGGCGACAGCAACGCCAAAATCGCCACCATCCTGGAATACGGCAAAAGCGGCCAGCCTGCAAAGCCGTTTCTGAAGCCCGCCCGATCGGCATCCAAAAACGCCTGTATCAGCGCCATGAAGGCAAAGCTGGACGAGGAGGTGGAGAATATTTGAGTATACTTTCGGAAATCAAGGCAGCAGTCACAAACTGCGGCCTGCCTGTGGAGACTGGCGTGTTCTCCGATGAGCCGCCGGAGGAGTATGTGGTGGTCACGCCGCTTGCGGATACCTACGAGCTTCATGCCGATAACCTACCGGAATATGAGACCCAGGAGGCCCGCCTCTCCCTGTTCTCCAGGGGAAATTATCTGAAGCGGAAAAAGCAGCTTTCCAAAGCCCTGCTTGCCGCTGATTTTACCATTACGGACAGGCGGTATATCGGGCATGAGGACGATACCGATTACCACCACTACGCCATTGACGTGGCAAAAACCTATGAAACGGAGGAATGAGATATGGCTACCATTGGCCTTGATAAACTTTTCTATTCAAAAATTACGGAGGATGAGGACGGCAGCGAGACCTATGCCACTCCCGTCTCTCTTGCAAAAGCCATGACCGCAGAGCTTTCCGTGGAGCTTGCGGAGGCAACGCTGTATGCGGACGATGGCGCTGCGGAGGTGGTAAAGGAGTTCCAGAGCGGCACCCTCACCCTTGGCGTGGATGATATCGGTGCAGCCGCAGCATCTGACCTAACGGGAGCGGTGATCGACCAGAACGGCGTTATCATCTCCGCCAGCGAGGACGGCGGCGCTCCTGTCGCTATCGGCTTTCGCGCAAAGAAGGCAAACGGCAAGTACCGCTACTTCTGGCTGTACAAGGTGAAGTTCGGCATCCCTGCTACCAACCTGACTACCAAAGGCGAGAGCATCGAGTTCTCCACGCCCACCATTGAGGGGACGGTCATGCGCCGTAACAAGGTGGACGGTCAGGGCAAGCACCCTTGGAAAGCCGAGGTCACTGAGGGGGACGCTGGCGTGTCCGCATCGACCATTACCAACTGGTACCAGGAAGTCTACGAACCGTCCTATGCGGAAACCACTGCGGCCTCTCTGGACGGCGAAGGTTAAGGAGGATCTGAGTCATGGATGAAAGAACAGCGATGGTCACCATCGGCGGCGTGGAATATGAGATGCTTCTGACTACCCGTGCTACAAAGCAGATTGCTGGACGCTACGGCGGCTTGGAAAACCTGGGCGAGAAGCTGATGAAAGCAGAGAATTTTGAAATGGCGCTGGACGAGATCGTCTGGCTCATTACGCTCCTTTGCAACCAGCCTATTCTCGTCCACAATCTGAAACACCCGGAGGACAAAAGGCCTGAACTGACCGCCGAGGAGGTAGAGCTTCTCACCTCCCCGATGGAGCTGACCGACTACAAGGACGCCATCATGGAGGCAATGTACCGTGGTACCAAGCGGAACGTGGAAAGTGAGCCGGAGGGAAAAAACACGGCGGCCGGGTAAGTGACGAGGAGTTGTTTACCCGGCTTTTGTATTACGGCATGGCCCATCTGAGTCTCTCGCAGGATGAAGTGTGGCTCATGCCGTTTGGTTTGCTTATGGATCTCTGGGAATGCCATAAGCAGTTTATGGGGATCGCAAAGCCGAAGCAGGTGCTGACCATTGACGATGTGATTCCCTACGGAATTTAAGGAGAGGAGGTGCAGCCCGTGGCGGATAATTTCGGTCTGAAGATTGGCATTGAGGGCGAGAAGGAATTTAAAAAGGCGCTGTCCGAGATCAACCAGTCCTTCAAGGTGCTTGGCTCCGAGATGAAGCTGGTGTCCTCGCAGTTTGATAAAAACGATAAGTCCGTGCAGGCGCTTTCCGCAAGGAACACTGTGCTGAATAAGGAAATCGAAGCACAGAAAAACAAGGTGGAAACCCTGCGGGCTGCCCTCCAGAATGCCGCCGACTCCTTTGGGGAGAACGACCGCCGCACCCAGAACTGGCAGATCCAGCTGAATAACGCGGAAGCCGCCTTAAACAGCATGGAGCGGGAACTTTCCGATAATGAGCGGGCCATTGAAGCCCTCTCCCAGGAGGAAACGGATGCGGCGGACGCTACGGAACGGCTCTCCCGTGAGATTGCCCAGCAGGAGGATGCGCTTGCCGGGATGAAGCGTGCCTATTCCAATGCCGTGCTGCAGTACGGCAAAGGCTCCAGCGAGGCAAAGGAGCTGGAAGGACGCATCTCCCAGCTTTCCGGGGAACTTCGGGAAAACCGGGAGCGGATGAAGGACGCCGGGGATGTGGCGGAGGACTTGGGCGATTCGCTGGAGGATGCCGCCGAAGGGGCGGACAAATTAGGCTCCGGCCTTTCGGTGGCTACGGTGGCGATGGGCAACCTCATCTCCTCCGGTATCCAGGCGGCGCTAAACGGCATCAAGGAGCTTGGCAGCGCCATCTGGAACCTGGACGAAGCCACGGAGGAATACAGGGTAGCCCAGGGCAAGCTGACCACCGCTTTTGAAGCGGCCGGCTACAGCGGCGAAGCGGCGCAGAAGTCTTACAACGAGTTTTACAAGATTCTTGGCGATACGGACACGGCAACCGAAGCGTCACAGCTTTTGGCACAGCTTGCCCAAAATGAGCAGGACATCACCAAGTGGACGAACATTGCCGCAGGCGTTTACGGCACTTTTGGCGATGCCCTTCCCATCGAGGGCATGATCGAGTCGGCAAACGAGACTGCCAAGGTGGGACAGGTCACAGGCTCCCTGGCGGACGCCTTAAACTGGGTGGGCATCAGCGAGGACGAATTTAACGAGAAGCTGGCGGCCTGCTCGGATGAGAGCGAACGGAACCGCCTTATCATGGAGACCCTCTCCGGAGCGTATGACGAGGCAAGCGGCGCGTTTTACCGTAACAATGAGGCGCTGGTGGCATCCAGGGAAGGACAGGCGCAGCTGGATGAAACTCTTGCGGGGCTTGGGGAGACCATCTCCAATGTAAAGAACAGCCTGCGGGCGGAGTTCCTTCCCGCCATTTCCGAGGTCATCTCTGCCTTTACCGATATGATAAACGGCGTGGACGGGGCGGACGCGGCATTTGCCGAAGCCATCACGGGGCTTGTGAATACGGCAGTTTCCATGCTGCCGCAGTTTGTGGATACCGGGATGCAGATGCTGACTTCACTTCTGTCTGGCATCATCCAGAGCCTTCCTGCTGTGGTGGAGGGTGCGGCGCAAATCATTGTCACCCTTGCCCAGGGAATCGCGGAGGCTGTGCCTACCCTGATTCCGCAGATCGTCCTTGTGGTGACGCAGATCGTGCAGACGCTGATTGAAAATCTGCCCATGATCCTGGACGCTGCCCTGCAGCTGATTCTGGGGCTGGCACAGGGGCTTCTGGACGCGATCCCCGTGTTAGTCGCAGCCTTGCCTGCCATCATCACGGCACTGGTGGAGTTTATCGTGGGGGCGATTCCGCAGATCATTGACGCCGGGATACAGCTTCTGACCTCCCTGATTTCCGCACTGCCGGAGATCATCACGGCCATTGTGGCGGCAATCCCACAGATCATCGATGGGCTGGTGACGGCAATCCTTGGCAGTATCCCGCAGATTATTGACGCCGGAGTAAACCTGCTGATTTCCCTGATTCAGAACCTGCCTACCATTATCACTACCATTGTAGGGGCGATTCCACAGATCATCACAAGCATTATCAACGCCCTTGTCGGGAACATCGACAAGATCATCCTGGCCGGCGTACAGCTTTTCGTGGCCCTGATCACAAATCTTCCGAAAATCATCGTGGAGATCGTAAAGGCGGTGCCGCAGATCATCTCCGCTATCGTGAAGGGCTTTGCCGGAGGTGTGTCCCAGATGGCAAATATCGGCCTGAACCTCATCAAGGGCATCTGGAACGGTATCGGGAATGCGGCAAGCTGGCTGTGGAGCAAGGTCAGCGGCTTCTGTTCGAACCTGCTCAGTAAAATCAAGGGCTTCTTCGGTATTTCCTCCCCGTCCAGAGAGATGGCGTGGGTGGGCGATATGCTGACTCAGGGACTTGCAGGCGGCATCGAGGACGGCGCAGGCGCGGCCATCAGTGCCGCAGAGGACTTAAACAACGGCATCCTTGGCGTTATGAACGGGCTGGCAGCAGATATGCAATCGGCGGTTCCATCAAACTTTGCCTTTGACGCAAGCGGGACGGTCGGTTCTGTTTCCGGCGGCATGGGAGGCGCAGGCGGTTCCTCTTTCGGAACACTGATTACCATCCAGCAGATGATTGTCCGCAGTGAGGACGATATCCGCAGGATTTCTCAGGAGCTTTACAACCTGATCCAAACCGGTTCCCGCGCCCAGGGACGGTTCAGTACGGCATAAAGGAGGGATATGCTTTGGGCTTTTCATACAATGACGTCACTTCAAAGAGCATGGGGCTGAAAGCAAGGCTGACCTCCTGGCAGGTTTGCGGTCGGCTCCGCAACTTTACCACCACCGTCCCCGGAAAGTATGGAGTTACCGACTTTGGGGCGGACTTTGACTACCGGGAGATCGTGGTCTCCTGCAGCATCTTTCCAAGGCACAGCTTTCCCGCCCTGGTTTCCACGCTGGATGATATCGCGGCATGGCTTGACCCGGTGGGCGGATTAAAGCAGCTTATCTTAGACGATGTGCCGGACCGATATTTTATGGCAAGGCTGAACGCTGCGGTGGAGTGCGAACGGCTCCTTCGCTCCTCCGGCAGCTTTGATTTGACCTTTTTCTGCCCTGACCCCTTTGGCTACGCCATCGAGGATGAAAACTTTTCTGTCACGGTGGAGGGCAGTCACACCATAACCCGTCATACCGGGAACATGGAGTCGAATCCCATCTACCGCATTGAGGGAGAAATTACCTCCGCAGCAGGAAACTATATCAGCATCACCACCAACGGGCAGGAATTAAAGATCGTCAATGCCACCCTTGCGGCGGGCGAAACGCTGGTGGTGGATACCGACCGCATGACTGCCTATGTGGAGGATGAAAACGGTACTACAGTGCGAAACGGGCTGCCCTATCTGGAGGAGCTGAATTTTCCCACGCTTTCTGTGGGCGACAACACAGTCTCTGTGGCAGCGGCAAACGCTGTATTTACGGGGCTGGAAATACAGGCAAGGAGCAGATGGAGGTGAGCGGCGATGGCTTTAAAAACAATACTCAACCAGCAGACAGACTTTACCGGGGAGTTCCCGGCCGAGTGGGCAAAGGGCGGCCTGTGGCGGATGAATGAATCTGCTCCTGATGAAAACAACAATCTCCTGGATTCCTCCGGTGCGGAAAGACCTGCCTTCATTAACAACTGGAGCGGCACCACCGCATCGATGCGAAACGGACAGAAAGGCAATTACTTCCGTTTTAATATCAATAATCCTTCCACAGAGCAGACCTATCTGAAGGTTACCAATGACGGCACCATTTTTGCAGAGCTTGGAGGGCGCATCCTCTGTGGCGGCTGGATGTCACCGACTACTTATTCTGTGGGAAACACCTACTGCCCAATCTTCAATACAAGATACGGTCCCGGTCAGCCAATTTTCTACCTGTCCCTTATCCGTGGCAGGCCGAGGATCATGCTCTATGACGATACCGGCTCCCTGATTCTGGATGAGTCGGTCACGCCGTCCTTCTCTCTGGTAAACGGCGGCTGGTACTTTATTGCCTGCCTCATCGAGCCGGATAACAAGACGGCACAGTATGTGGTGGGCGACCGGGACAGCGGCACGGTGTGGGCATCGGATAAGCTCTCTTTTACCGGGGAACTGAACCGCTCCTGCACAGCCGACCTGATCCTTGGAATGCACGCCGATTCCTACTGGTATGCCGGAGGGCTGGACGACTGGTTCTTAGACTGCGACACCCAGCTTACCGCAGAGGATTTGATGGACTATTTCCGCTCCTCCCTGATGGCAAATGCCGGGGATACCTCCGGGAGTGTGGACGGTATCACCGAGCTGGGAGCAGTCGCGCTCCGGGCATCAAGTGGTGTGTACCCGTCTGAGGGCGTGCTGACCACAGCGGCGGCCGACTGCAATCTCTCCGGCACGGGACGTGTGTCTGTGACCAGCGAGTATATTTCCGGCACAACGGCAATCAGTCTGATTGAAACCTCCACCAGCGATGACCTGACCGATTGGAGCGATTGGGCGGCAGTCCCGGCAGACGGGCGGCTGACTTCTCCCAACCGCACATATATCCGTTTCCGGGTAACGCTCACGACTTCCGATACTTCCCGGACGCCAAAGCTCATCGATATCCGGCTCTACGACATCCCGAAAGCGCCATATGAGAAGATCGGCTACGCAAGGCCGGTGGTGCTGGACAGGAACGGCGCATGGGAGGCGGTGCTGGAGAATGCTTACGACATCATTGTCACGGGCGAGATCAACGGTGAGGACACCCTGTCCTTTAAAATTCCTTACCGGGATGGCAAGCGTGGGTATATCGACAGTGAGAAGAAGATCCAGATTGTAGATGATGTGTACAAGGTCAGGACGGTCACCGATACCAGGGATACGGACGGCAGCGCCGTGACCGAGGTGTATGCGGAGGCGGAGTTCTATGACCTGACATTCTCTGTCCGCAAAGAAGAAAGAACCTTTGAAGCGGAATACCCGGAGACCGCAATGGCCTACGCCTTAGAGGGTACCGAGTGGAGCGTTGGTACGGTGACGGTGCGGACAAAGCGCACCTGGACCAGTACGGAAAAGAATGCCCTGTCTATCCTTAGAAATACAGCAGACCTCCATGGCGGCGACCTGGTCTTTGACTGTCCCAACCGTCTGGTGCATCTTTTGACGGTAAACGGCAGGGACAGCGGCGCGCTTTTTGCCTACAGGAAGAACATGAAATCCATCCAGCGTGTGGTGGATACCAGGGAGCTTGTGACAAGGCTCTACGCCGTGGGTGCGGAAGGGATGACCTTTGCGGACATCAATGGTGGAAAAGCCTATGTGGAGGATTTTACCTACACAAATGAGGTGCGCATCTCCACCCTGGACTGCTCCTCCTTCACGAATCCCTATCAGATGAAGGAGTACGCCGAAATGCGGCTGGCAGATTACGCAAAGCCCACCATCTCCTATGTGCTGAATGCGATGGACTTATCCGTCCTGACGGGCTACGAGCATGAAGCCTGGGAGCTTGGGGATTACGTCCGTGTGGAGGATAAGGAACTGGGGCTTTCGGTCACCACCCGTATCGTACGCAGGGAATACAATCTGCAGGAGCCGTGGAACACGGTGCTGGAGCTTTCCACCACGCTGAAGAACCTGGGCAGCTCCGCCAGCCAGTGGGACAATGCGGCGGATTCCCTGGAAGGCACCAGCATGGTGTCCAATAACGATATCCGGGAAATGGTCCCATTCAACCTGCTGCGGAATTCCCGCGCTGATGACGGGCTTGCGTATTGGGTCAGCTCCGGCTTTGAAGCGGACGGCGAAAACGGTGCATCCGGCACGGCGTCCTTCAAGGCGGAGGGCGTGGCGGGCATGACCAAAAGCCTGTCCCAGACCGTTTATCCCGCCAACCGCTCCAGCTACACCCTGTCGGCGCAGATCGGCTCGGAAAATCTGGAGAAGCTGAGTGATGACGCCCAGGTGGGCATTGAAGTGGTGATCGAGTATGAGGACGGCAGCACGGAATCAAGATTTATTGACCTGTACTGATGGAAGGAGGACAACATGGCATATTTATCATCTACCTCCGCCAAGATCACGCCGGAGAATTATTCCGCCAGGGTCAAGTCCATCACGGTGCGGGTGTGCATCACCAACTGCACCGGGATACTTTATATTACGGACATCCTCCTGCAGGCAGGGGCGGTGGCCACGGGATGGGTAGGCCATCCCTGCGAGATGAAGTGGACGCTGGATGGGTAAAATCGCTTTTATCCGGCTGGCGGAGGTCATTAACCGGAAACAGGATATGCGTGTCGTGAGCGTCACCGTGAAGCCTACCATCACAAACTGCTCCGGCACGATTTATTTTACCGACCTGCAGCTGCAGGAAGGCGCAGCCCTGACGGGATACACGCCGCACACAGAGGTGTTCCTTCAGAAATATCGTGAAGACGGCGAGGTCAAGGCTCCCGTCTGGTTCAACGGCGTGGTACGGGGAGAAGAAACGGTCATCCTCTTTAATCTTGGGCAGACCTCCGCAGGCTTGGATGTGCATCTCTACCCCAAGTCCGATATGGAGGGCGGCTCCGTTAAACTGGCGCAGGGCGTGGGCGGTCAGAAGGTTTCTTTTCCGGGTGCACTCTCTGCGGAAGATGACCTTGCTCTTCTGGCGTCCACACGGGAATGCACCAGAAACGGCAGCCCGGAGAAAAAAGAGGGCTTTTACCAGTACAGCGCCGCCTGGGATTCCAAGCACAGGGTAACGCTTGCGGAGGGGAAAACGGCACGGGTATTGTTTGAGATGCAGGAAATGCAGGATGGAGGTGCGCTGCTCTGATGGATACATTAAAAGGCAAACAGATCATGGTATGGACGTTTATGGGCAACGCCAGAATGTATGAAGCCCTGCGGGACTACGGCGACCGCATCAGCCAGATCGGGCTGTTCTCCTTTAAGGTTCGAGCTACCGGGGAGATTTACGAGAGCGGCGTGGCAATTTCAGATATGCTCACTTACATCAACAAGTGGCCCCATATCAACTGGCTTTTGACCGTGGCAAACGATGGCGCAAACAGCATCTTCCGCGCCCTGCGGGACAACACGGACGGGGCGCAGGACAGGTTCCTTTCGGAGATCGTCCGCATCATGGAGAAATATCCCTGGTGTGACGGCATCGACATCGATCTGGAGCGTGGGGACGGCTATTCCACCCATACGGAGTCTACGGCGATGTTCCGCAATATCTACAATACCGTGAAAGCCTATGACCCTGCAAAGCACATGAACATCTGCCTGCCGGGAATGACCAGCGTCAATGGCTCGGTGGGCGGTGAGAACTGGTGTGTTTACGGCGACTTGGACGCTTACTGCGATACCGCGTCCATCATGTCCTACGGCATGGCATGGGCGGGCTCCGCACCGGGTCCGGTTTCCCCAAGAAGCTGGCTGGAGGGTATCTACGATTACGCCACGAAGGTCATGGACTCGAATAAAATTTTTCTCGGTATGCCTGCCTACGGCTGGAACTGGCAGATCTACGACACGCCGGAGAACCTGGGGAGAACCTATCGGGGAACGTCCAACACCTACTATGCCGCCAAGCTGTGGATGACGGGCGGCTACAATTTCGCGGACGATGCGCCGCCCCAGCCCTTTCTCCCCATCGTGGCCTATTGGGACGATTACGATAAGGTGCCCTATGCCTTTCCCCATGTCTACGACTACATGGAAGGGGCGGACGCAGTTTCCCGTGAGTATCCCCAGCTTGTGGGGACATACAACCGCAGGCGATACCTGACCGCCTACGGCAAGGAGCAGAAGACCGAGTTTGGGACGGTGTACATTGACCATGATGGAGGTAATTATTCCTCTGCTTCCGGCATCGTCTCCATTGAAAACGGCATTGCCACTCTGGGGGATAACGGCTCGGTGACCTATAGCTTTAATATTGATACGGCGGGAACCTACGATGTGGCGGTGCGGCTCTGCTATCCCTTCTGGGACAAAAACGGCATCTATGTGGCTCTGGACGGCAGCACAAAGCATTTCACGGAGAGCCGCCTGTGGTGGCCATACTGGCGGAGTACCTTCTGGACATCCCTTGCCAGCGGCGTTTCCCTCTCTGCCGGGACGCATACTATCACCATCTCGGTGGATGTCAAAGGCGTGCAGTTTTACGGTTTCCGTGTCTGCTCCAATTTTTCTGAGGAGCCCTCTGCCGGAGAAGCCACCTTTGCCCTTGCGCCCAGGAGCTTTAAGGACGTGGACGGCAACATGGCTGTGCCGGATAAGGGCTTCAAGCTGACTCTGGAGATGCTCCGCAGAAAGCCGGATTCGGCGCTCGTCTGGTACGAGGACTTCCGGGACTACGGTGTGCTGGAGACGGACTACTGGACGGTGCGCTCCGGCTCGTGGGAGGTATGGCGTTCGGATGAATACTCGATGGAGCGTGTCTACTCCCAGCTTGAGGGTAAAGGAGAGCTTGCCTGGAACTATGACGGCTTTTCGGAGCTGCATCTTCGGGCAAGGCTGGCGTTCCCGGCAAATGGCAGCGGCAAGGCGGGTGTGTTCTGCGGCAGCCTGTTCTGCTGCTTAAACTACGATTCCCAGGCAGTGGAGCTATATAGCGGCTCCACTCTCCTTGGCAGCTACAGCCAGGAAATCACAAGAACCGCATCGGCGGATCTGAGGGACAGTCCCTCCATGTACACGGTGGAGATGCGTATCCGTGGGAACCGGGTGCGGGTGTATTCCGGCTCCTCCTATACCCTGCGCTTTACGGCAACGGTCAGTGGCTTTTCCGGGGGCTACGCCGGATACCGCTCGGACAACACGACCGTGTGTGAGCTTTTGCGTCTGGGGGACGCCTGGACGTATGAGCCGTATGAACGGTTTGATGTGGAAATGCCGGACGGCAGTTTCAAAAGCTACGGCAGGATCAGCCGTTCCAACTGTACCTGGGATGAGGAGTTCCAGGTGTTCACGCTGACCTCCGATGTGGAGGAATCCTCCACCCGGAGCGAGGACATCTCCCTGGACTACGACTTTTTCCACTCTGACCTTTTGGAGATATCCTGTGGCGGGAACTACACGGCGAAGGTCATACCAAAGGACATCAACATCTGGATATCCCGGCTGTTCCTCGGCGATGCGGACGGATTCTCCATCCTCTACTACCAGGACGTGGACTCCCTTGTCTACTGGGCGAACCAGGCGGCATACCGCTGGAAGCTCCGGGGAATGTGTATGTGGTCCTTGGGTCAGGAGGATATGCGATTATGGGAGTGGCTGCCGAAACAGATTTGACAATTTAATCTTTTGGGAATCAGCGACTGCTTTTCGAAGCGGCCGCTTTTTTCATACACAAAACCAAGAGAAACGGAGGTTACCAACATGAAGGAATTTTGGAATGTGATTCAGATGGTGTTCACCGCTGTGGGAGGGTGGCTTGGCTACTTCCTTGGCGGCAACGATGGGCTGCTCATCGCCCTGGTGGTGTTTGCGGTGGCGGACTACATCACGGGTGTAATGTGCGCCGTATCTGACAAGAAACTCAACAGCCAGGTGGGATTCAAAGGAATCTGCCGGAAGGTACTGATTTTCCTGCTGGTGGGGATTGCCCACATTCTGGATGTGCAGGTCATCGGTACGGGTTCCGTGCTTCGCACGGCGGTGATTTTCTTCTATCTGTCCAACGAGGGTGTGAGTATCATCGAGAACGCCGCACACCTTGGACTGCCCATCCCGGAAAAGCTGAAGGCGGTATTGGAGCAGCTCCATGACAGAGCAGAAAATGAGAAGGAGGACGAATGATCATGGCTTACACAAACAGTTCACTGGTATCTTATACGAAGCTCAGCCCCAACCACTCCGGGCAGAGGACGCACTCCATCGACCGCATCACACCCCACTGTGTGGTGGGGCAATGCTCGGTGGAGACGCTGGGCAGTATCTTCCTGCCCACGTCCAGACAGGCAAGCTGCAACTACGGCATCGGCGTGGACGGTAGGGTCGGAATGTATGTGGAGGAGAAAAACCGCTCCTGGTGTTCTTCTTCCAGTTCCAACGATCAGCGGGCCGTCACCATCGAGTGTGCGTCCGATACCACAGAGCCGTATGCCTTTAAGGATGTGGTCTACCAGAAGCTGATCACTCTTTGCGTGGATATCTGCAAGAGAAACGGCAAGAAGAAGCTCCTGTGGTTTGGCGATAAGGACAAGACGCTCTCATATGAGCCGAAGTCCGATGAAATGGTGCTGACGGTGCATCGCTGGTTTGCCAACAAGTCCTGTCCCGGAAACTGGATGTATGCCAGGATGGGCGATCTGGCAGAAAAGGTCACGGCAGCTCTCGGTGGTGGTGCCAGTGGTACCGATGGTTCCGGGTCTGCACAGGGAACACAGGCCTCTGCTTTTTCCGGGCTTTCCGAGGCGGATGTTGTAAAGAGTGTAGGGGCATTGTTTACGGCGGATCAGAAGAAAACGGGCATCCTCGCATCGGTTTCGATGGCGCAGTTCATACTCGAATCTGGCTACGGCAAGAGTGAACTGGCGCAGAACGCCAATAACGTGTTCGACATGAAATGCTCCCTCTCCGGCAATACCTGGAGCGGCTCGACCTGGGACGGCAAAAGTAAGTACACCAAGCAGACGAAGGAGCAGAACGCTGACGGCAGTTATGAAACTGTTACGGCAGATTTCAGAAAGTACCCTTGTGTGGAGGACTCCATCACCGACCACAGTGCATATCTCATTGGGGCGAAGAACGGAAACAAACTCCGATATGACGGTCTGAAGGGCTGCACCGACTACAAGAAAGCTGTGCAGATCATCAAGGACGGTGGTTATGCCACGAGCCTGACCTATGTGGAGAACCTTTGCTCCATCATCGAGCGGTGGAACCTCACGCAGTACGATGTGAAGGAGTCTGGGACGGCAATCGCCTGGTACCGTGTCCGTAAGACCTGGGCAGACTCCAAGTCGCAGAAAGGTGCGTTCAAGATTTTGGATAACGCCAAGAAATGCGCTGACGCAAATCCGGGATATAGTGTGTTTGATGTAAATGGTGTAAACATCTACACACCGAAAACAACAACTGCCGAGGTTCCGTTCCTTGTAAAAGTCAGCATTTCTGATCTGAACATCCGTAAAGGCCCTGGGACGGACTATGACAGGACTGGCAAGTTTACCGGCATCGGGGTGTTCACCATTGTTGAGGTGAAGTCCGGCAAAGGCTCCACGGCGGGCTGGGGACGGCTCAAATCCGGTGCGGGCTGGATAAGCCTTGATTACGCAGCCAAAATCAAATAACTTAACCTGCTGAAAGCCCACCCTACCATAACGGTTCGGTGGGCGTATT
>OFFR01000495.1_pt1 | contig 24078 bp, 20 predicted proteins | sample 1521421 | NCBI WGS metagenome assembly OFFR01 (sample SAMEA3504087, study PRJEB24116) | mouse gut metagenome | biome: mouse gut; feature: mouse-associated habitat; material: faeces | place: Denmark | collected 2011 | reverse complement strand
GGATACGGAACGGGAGGAGCCGGCACTGACAAAGTACCAGATTGGCAGCAGACTGTTCCCGGACGCGTATATTGCCCTGCACAGCGCGTTCGAGGTGCATGGATATGCGCCCTGGGCGGGAAATGAGGTGTTCGTGGCCACGGGGACGCGGTTCACAGATTTCCGTTATAATGGAGTTTTCTATCGAAGGGTGCATCCGAAAGTAAAAGCCAGTACCGAATGGGTGGCAGGGGCTCTGGTGACCAGCCTGGAGCAGACAGTGGTGGACAGCCTCTACAGCTTTGAGGGGAGCGAAGGGCTGGAGGATGCGGTGGAGTGCATCGTGCGCCTGCCCGGGCTGGATGCGGACAAGCTGCTGGAATGCCTGGAAAGGTACGGGAATGGGTATCTGTACCAGAAGTGCGGGTATGTGCTGGAACAGTTGCAGAGCTATGTGAAGCTACCGGAGAGGTTCTATCGGGAGTGCAGGGAGCATTGCGCCAGTACGGTGAGGTATATGGTGAAGGGGGCGGAGGGGCTGGTGTACAACAAGGTATGGGGGGTTTATGGACCTGTATCAATAGCTGACCGGGATAAGTGGAGTGAATAGAAGGATATGTGAGTTGTTTGTGCATTGGATGTAATATGTATTGGGATGAGATGAGGAGGAAATACATTTTGGGTGATTTCTAGTATCCAGTGCGGCTCATAGATAGGAATAGCCTTGAATAGGGAGGCGATGGTATATGTTGCTAGTGATGAACTGTATTATCATATAAAGAGCAGCAAGAAAAGACCTTGGCAATCGTCCTGACGAGCATAAATACCAAGGGAATTATTATTTGCATCTACTCTGGATTATACAGAAAGGGAATTGGAGTAATGAAGAACTATTCAGTAAAGGTCATTATTGCAACTCATAAAAAATATCAGATGCCTAGCGATGATATGTACCTTCCGCTCCATGTAGGTGCAGAAGGTAAAAAAGATGCTGATAAAGATGATTTGAATTTAGGTTATAAGAAGGATAATACAGGTGATAATATATCGGAACTCAATCCCAGTTTCTGCGAATTGACGGGTCTTTATTGGGCATGGAAAAATCTTGATGATGACTATATAGGATTGGTGCATTATAGGAGATATTTTTCTGTGAGCAATAAGCCTGGCCTTGAAAATATTCTTAATTATAAGGAAATAGAATCTTATTTGGGCAAAGTAAAAATTTTTATTCCTACTAAAAGAAAATATTATATTGAAACCTTATATAGTCATTATAGTCATACCCATTATTCGGATCAGCTGGATGAGACGAGAACCATTATTGCAGAAATATATCCCGAATATATAGAAAGCTATGATTGTGTAATCAACCGTAGATACGGATATATGTTCAATATGATGATTATGGAGAGAGTGTATCTTAATAAATATTGTACTTGGCTTTTTGATATTCTCTTTGAACTTAGAAAAAGAATTGATATGACAGAATTAAGCGATTTCCAAGGCAGATTTTATGGGCGAATATCCGAGATTATTTTTAATGTTTGGCTTGATTATCAAATTGCAACCGGACACGTTAAGAAAATAGAAGTCATGGAAATTCCTTATATTCACATGGAAAAGATAAGGTGGATAAAAAAAGGAACAGCATTTCTTAAAGCAAAATTTTTGGGGAAAAAGTACGAAGGGAGTTTTTGATGGATAAACGCCAGATTATGGTTTTGAATCAGGGGGGGCAGCGTCTGCGATGGGTTGATGCTTTAAAAGGAATAGCAATATTAACTGTTGTTTTAGGACATGTTCTTTTGGGATACGCAGAAAATAATGCGTTTCCGGAACCCGCTCATTCTATAATATATGGAATAAAACTATGGATTTATACATGGCATATGCCGCTGTTTTTTGTGATTAGTGGTTTTACTTTTACGTCTGCCTACTTGTCATCCGAAACTGGTGTTATTTCTATTCAAGAAAAGAGGTTAAAAAATCAGCTGTTAAATCTTATATTGATATTTTTGATTTTTCAAATAAGCCTGTGTGTGTTGAAAATGATTTTTTCGTCATTTGTAGATAATCCTATGTCATTTAAAGAGATGGTATTTAATATATTCATTCCGAATACAATCATGTGGTATATATGGGTATTGGTTGTTTTTTATTTGGCTTTTAGTTATCTGTGTAGAACAATTAAAATCATAGATAATAGACGATTTACAATTGTATTCATCATTCTTTTGCTTATTGGCATTTTTGAGAAAATAACTGCCACAGTATTAAATTATAGACTTTGTATTGGTAATCTACTTCATTGTGCCGCATTTTTTTGGCTTGGCATATATTTCAGTAGAATTGGAATAGAAAGAAACAAGAGATACAATTTCATAGTCGTAAGTTCATTGATTATTGTTATAGTATATGCGTTGGTTTTTGCTATCAGATATCCGATTTCCTCGAATGAAAATATAATCTATGTTTTATTTGGAGAAATTAATGCGTTAGCAATTATTATAATATTGATTGGCATTTTTAACAGAGTAAAGATTAATGATACATTATTGACTAAAATAGGAGAAAAATCCCTGTGCATTTACTTGCTGCATACCTACTTTGTGACTGCACTTAAGGTTATGTTTATCCGTATAGGCTTATGTACAACAAATAGAGCATTACTAATTGTTCTTATAACATGGTTTATTCCAAGTCTTGTTTCGTTCGGAATTGCCATATTAAGTGATAAAATTCTGCTTCTGAAAATCATATTTAATCCGATAACTTTGTTCAACAAAGTAGGTATTAAATATCAGAGAAAGAGCTTCTGATATGTTCTAAAAAATCATATAGCATCTTTACTGATAATGGAGGAGTTTATGAGCAATGATTTAAGGCTATTACAAATAGAAGAATTAAATATGCTACATGTCTTTGTGGATATCTGTGAAAAGAATAGTCTTAGATATTTTATTATAGGAGGTACGCTTTTAGGAGCTGTTCGTAATAAAGGTTTTATTCCATGGGATGATGATGTTGATGTTGCAATGCCCAGGCCAGACTATAATCGGCTACTTAGCATCATGAGAGAGTATGAATCAAAAGAATACTATTTTTGTAATTTTAATACAGAAGAGAACTATTCTTATGCGTGGGCTAGAATGAATAGTAAAAAAATTAAAGTGGTAAACAATATGGCAAATAATCCAAAGATAGAGCCCGTTTTTATTGATATTATTCCGCTGGATGGTTTTCCGGATAATAGATTGTTTAGGATAATACATAAGGCTCGGCTTAGTTTTTGGTGGTCTGTAAATCAATTGTGTCAGTTTGACAAAATGGTTGATCAAAAACGACAGAGGAGTTGGATTGCTAAGAGTGCTATTAGAATAGCTGGTTGCTTTAAAGGGATAGGTAATTTAATATCTTATAAAGTGTGTTTAAAAAAATTAAATAATATTTTAAGTAAATATCCATACGATTCATCAGGTAAATATATAATAAACTTTTTGGCAGCATACGGTTTTCAAGAGGTATTTCCGCGTAAAGCTTTTGAAAAAACTAGAAAATATACTTTTGAAGATATACAGTTAAATGGTCCGATAGATTATGATACAGTTTGCGGGATTATTTATGGTGATTATATGAAATTACCACCGGAAGATCAGAGAAATAAGCATTATGTAGAGGTTATTAAGGATTGAGGTAAAAATTTCTGATGATAAAAGATTTAGTTAGTATAATTGTACCTATTCATAATGTGCAAGATTATTTAGTGGAATGTATAGATAGCTTACTTGTACAATCATATCCCATGACTGAAATTATATTGATAAATGATGGTTCGAGTGATAAGTCAGAAGAAATTTGTATTAGTTATGCTAAAAGAGACAGTAGAATACATTTCTATACACAGTTAAACAAAGGCGTTAGCGCAGCAAGAAATAGAGGTTTAGAGAACGCAAAAGGTGAATATATTTCATTTGTTGATGCTGATGATTTTGTTCAAGTAAATTATATAGAAGAAATGGTTGCTATAATCAAAAATAGAGGGGTTGACTGTGTTCAATGTGGATATAAAAAGCTTAAGGGAAATACATTTGATTATATTTTAAGAGGTAATGAATTTGAAATTCAGAAAAATCAAATTATAGATGGTTTGCTATCAGGTAATGGATATGGAAGAACCTGGTGTATGTTATATACCAGGAAAGTGATTGGCGACAATAGATTTAATGAAGATTTGTCAATGGGGGAGGACGCGGAGTTTAATCTACGTGTATATGGATCAGCTGCATCACTTTTTTATATTGATAAACCGTTATATATATATCGAGTCAATCCAACATCAACGGTGAAAAAATATGATGATTATTATGCTGAAAGGTACAAAAAGACAGCTGTTTGTATTTTGAATAATCTTTCTGGAAACCAAATAAGACAAAGGAAAGCACAACCATATATTTGCTATATGATTGTACAGACGATAGTTAATTATGCCTGTAATATAAATCATAAGGAAAAGTTTGCCTCTCGCTTAGATAAAGTGAAACGTGTTTGCAATGATAATCTATATAAGTACGCACTTCAGACTGCAGTTATAGACTTCAGGCCAATAAGTTTTTGGTTGCTAATTAAATTGCTTAATCTGAAACAGTATTGGCTTGTGGTGTTTTTATGCCTAATAAAACAGCGGTAATTATGGAGTTTTTGATGAGAGTATTAATCTTTGGAATGACGGAGAATCCTGGTGGAGTTGAAAGTTTTATAATAAATTATTACCGTCATCTGGATAGAGAGAAAATCCAATTTGATTTTCTATGTAATTCATATAATCCTGTGGCATATGAAAATGAAATAAAGAAACTGGGTGGAAGATGCTTTCATATAATTGCACGAAGTGTTGACTATTGGAAGTATAAAGAAGAATTGGATTCAGTTTTTAAAAGACATGCATCGGAATGGGACGCAATATGGGTAAATGTTTGCAGCCTTGCCAATATTGATTATTTGAAAATGGCGAAAAAGTATGGATTGAACCGTAGGATAATTCATAGCCATAATTCACAGAATATGGATAGTAAATTGCGAGGATTGCTCCATTTTCTGAACAAGAGAGGCATTGGCTCTTTGGCTACAGACTACTGGGCATGTTCATATAATGCTGCAAGATGGTTCTTTTCCGGCGACGAAATGCAAAAAGCAGTTGTTATACATAATGCCATTGATGTTAATCTCATGCAGTTTAATGAAGAAAAAAGGGATAATATACGTCGACAATATGACTGGAATGACAAGTATGTAATTGGTAATATTGGAAGATTTCATTTTCAGAAGAACCAATCTTTCATGCTGGATGTTTTTGCCAATTATTTTACAAGACATTCAGATAGTGTGCTTGTTTTAATTGGACAGGGTCACGATGAAGAAATGCTTAGAGCAAAAGCGAATCGTTTGAAGATAGATAAGAAAGTGTTTTTTGTGGGCATCCAAAGCGACATTCAAGGTTGGCTTAGTTGTTTCGACTTATTTTTATTTCCATCAGTGTTTGAGGGTTTGAGTGTAGCAGCCTTAGAAGCACAAGCTAATAGTGTCCCGGTATTGGCATCCAGAGGAGTTGTCCCAGAAGACATAAAGATGAATAAAAATTTTGTTTTATTTGATTTAGCGTTAGGGGACGATGCATGGAGTTCAAAAATCGATGAAATGCGTTTATTGCAAAGAGAAGCATATGATATAGTGAAGCAGAATTTTGTTAAAAAGGGATATGATATAGAAACTGAGGTAGGAAGGTTAGAAGATTTGCTTCTCAGGTAAAGGAGTGGTCATATTTGAATAAATTCCAAATATTGGAGGCACCAGCACAATTTAATCATGCTGGTACTAAAGCAACAGCTGACATAGCGGTAATAGCAGGAAGCCTCGGATTTCGTAAATTACTACTGCAAATGAGAACTACAAAGAAGGGATATTTTTCAAAGATAAAAAGACAATGGGGATATTGCATAGATTGGAATAGCTGCTATAGCACTATTGTTGACGATGCAGTCGTTCTGTTACAGCATCCTTTCCACTATCCGCAATTCACAAGAGAGAGGGTGCTTTATGCTCTAAAGCGCAGGAAGCATGTAAAATTTATTTCCATTGTTCACGATGTAGAGGAGTTGAGAGGATTTCGATTCAATGATTATTATAAAAGAGAATTTGAAGTAATGCTTGATATAGCAGATATTATCATCGTCCATAATGCTTTAATGAAACAATTCTTTATAGAGCAAGGTGTTGATAAGAACAGGTTGATTGACATTGAAATTTTTGACTACTTACAGGATGGTACAATTGAGAAAAAAGTAGAATTTGAAAAGGCCATTACAGTGGCGGGAAATCTTGACACGACTAAATGTCGGTATATTGGTCAGCTAGGGCGAATTACAGGAGTTAAGATAAATCTTTTTGGGCCAAATTTTAATGAGGATATGAAGCAACTGGATAATGTGGAGTACCATGGATCATTCCCTGTTGATGAAATTCCAAGACAACTTAAAACGGGGTTTGGCCTTGTATGGGATGGTGAGAGCATACAAGGTTGCAAGGGCTTGTCTGGACAGTATTTGAAGTATAACAATCCTCATAAGTTGTCTCTATATCTTTCTTCCGGCATGCCCGTTGTCATTTGGAGTGGAGCAGCAGAAGCGCAGTTTGTCAGGGAAAATGGTGTGGGTATTTGTGTAGAAAGTTTATGTGAACTTGAGGCGTTGCTTTCAAACATGACGGTAGAAGAATACCAATCTATACGGAAAAACGTATGCACTGAACGTGATAAACTGGTTCAGGGTTATTATTCTAAAAAAGCTATAGAATATGCGCTGATGCGTATTTGATAAGGGAATGATTACATGAAACTAAAAAGAGTTAGTCTGGTGAGCATAGTCGAATTTCTTTTTGTCGTCAGTGTTGCTATATCAGGTGGCACTATGTATGGGGTTATGGATTCGTTTTATGTGAAAGGAATTAATGATTTTACTTTACGAATCCTTTGTATGGCTATGTCATGTGTACTTATAGGTATCTACATAATTAATAAGCGTATAGCTATTACAAGAAAACAGGCGCTATTTTTTAGTTTTTCAGTTTTATATTTTGTACTTTATTTAACAGTTACTAGATACAGAATTAATTCATGTTTAGAAGGTTTATGTATTCCGTTTATGCTTTTTTATGTTTTGAGCTGTTTGAACGGATCGGAAAAATTTTTTACTATGTTTTTTGACACATATTCCACCATTTTTTATTGGCTGGCTATTATTTCTTTGATTCTTTTCCTTGATGGTAATTTCTTTGAAATATTTCCAAGGATGAGCATGGAGTATTTTAATAATGGTTGGTGGTATCCTGGTACAAATAGTTTTTTTCTAGCTTTTATTAATGAGTGGCAGAGAATAGATGCTTTTGGTATGACAATATATAAAAATATCGGAATTTTTATGGAGGCTCCTGGATTTGCGTTCCCATTAGTGGTTTCTTTATGGTGGGAGTATTTTGGAAGGCCTACTTTCAATAAAAAGCATGTTTTAGTTTTCCTTATTACACTAGTTAGTACATTTTCAGCCAAAGGTATAATTATTGGTATTTTTGTTACTTTTTTGTTTATGTATTCAAAAGCATCGGACAGAATTGTTTTTTGGAAACGTATAAAGCGGCTCTTGATTCTCCCGATATTAGGGGTAGCTATTCTTATAGTAGCCAAGGTGTTAGGCACCAAAATATCTGCATCCACAGGCACACATGGTTCATGGGCAACTAGGGTTAGTGATGTATGGGCTGCGTGGACAACTTGGATGGAGCATCCGTTTTTTGGGGCAGGATTTTACAATTTACCAGAGATATATAAGCATTATATTCCAGAAAGACATAATGGTGCTCCTACAATGGGATTATTAAATGTATTGGCTTTTGGTGGCATATATATGTTTGTTGGATATTTAGGAGGATTGCTTCGATTTTATCTAAAAGGCAATTATAGAAAATGCCGATTGATGTTGCGCTCCTTTTTATGCATAGTTCTTGCATTTATGTGCACAAGTGGTATTCAGTATAATTATACATTAATTTCGTTTATTGCTATGGGATGGTCGATTAAGGCAAGCGATTTTAAGGGATTGAATTCTGTAAATTTGAAAGGATAATCATATCCATTAAAGAATGAAAGAATTAAAGATGAAAGAGCCAAGTATTAAAAAAAATTTATTGTTAAGCACTGCCTATCAGGTATTGACAATGCTTACACCGCTTATTACAACTCCGTATATTTCACGTGTATTGGGTGCAGGCGGTATAGGCATTTATAGCTATACATATTCTATTGAATCGTATTTCTCAATGTTTGCAGCATTAGGAACAGTAAGCTATGGAAGTAGGGAAATAGCGAGGAATAGGAATGACAGAAAAAGATACAGTTTATTGTTTTGGGAAGTTGAGTTGTTGACTATATTGACTACATCTGTCTGCCTTATTTTGTGGGGAATTTTAGTGACTATTTCTACGAAATACAAATTATATTATACTATTTTATCATTTTATCTGATTGCGACTATGTTCGACATATCATGGCTTTATGCAGGAATTGAACAATTTAGATATACAGTTGTTCAGAATAGTATTTTTAAACTATTAGGAATAATTGCCTTGTTTATTTTTGTAAAAGATAAGAGCCATGTGGCAGTTTATACATTAATCATGTCTTTATCAATGCTTCTAGGAAACTTAAGCATGTGGATTTATTTGCCCAAGTTCATTGATAAGGTTCAGTTAAAAAATATACATCTGATGCATCATATAAAAGAAACCTTGATATATTTTATCCCGACTATTGCGACATCCATATATACAGTTTTGGATAAAACTTTAATTGGGGCAATAACACAGAATTCAAATGAAAATGGTTATTACGAGCAAGCGACCAGAATAATTAATATGGCAAAGTCTGTGACTTTTTCAGGGCTAAATAGTGTATTAGGAGCAAGAATTTCTTATTTATATGCAGAAAAGAAATTTGGTGAGATTAAGGAAAAGATTGATATTTCTATAGATTATATCCTATTTATGGGAATCGGTATCATATTTGGCATTTTTGGTGTTTCAGAACGTTTTGTCCCACTATTTTTTGGTGATGGATTCAAAAAGGCAGGACAACTCTTAAAGTTGTTATGCCCAGCTGTTGTGATAATTGGAATAAGCAATTGCTTAGGTGCCCAGTATTATACTCCAGCAGGACTACGAAAGCAGAGCGCGAAATATATTATTATCGGTTCGTTGGTAAATTTAATTTTCAACGTAATATTTATCTCAAGGTATGCCAGTTATGGCGCAGTAATAGCAACTTTGATTGCGGAACTCACGATTACAATATTGTATTTAAAAAATTGCAATCGGATAATAACTGTAACAGAATTATGTCACCATGCTTGGAAAAAGATTATATCAGGTGTATTGATGCTCGGCGTTATATCTGCTGTTGGACATATCAATATGAATAAAATAGTCGTTTTAGGATTGCAGGTACTATGTGGTGGAATTTGTTATTTTCTAGGTTTGCTAGTATTGAGAGATACTTTTATGAATTTTATTATTAAATTGACTAGAAAGAGAGCAGCTAGATGAGTATAGAATTACCGATAAAAATTAAATTACCAAGCAACTTTCTAGATGAAGAAACCCGTTGTGGCTATTTTATATCATCGGATATGAAAGCAGTTTGGGCAGTTGAATTAGACTTGTTGTCAGAGTTAGATAAAGTGTGTAAACGGTTAAGCATAAAATACTTTTTAGATGCTGGAAATTTGTTAGGAGCTGTAAGAGATGGGAAATTTATTCCTTGGGATGACGACATAGACTTAGTGATGTTAAGAAATGATTATGATAAATTGATGAAAGATGGATCGTGTTTATTTCAGTATCCTTATTTTCTGCAATGCCCGTATTCTGATAAAGAATATGCAAGGCCTCATGCCCAACTTAGAAATTCTAATACTTGTGCGGCAATGAAAAATGAAGGTAAATCAGTGATTTTTAATCAAGGGATTTTTATTGATATTTTTCCATTAGATGGTATTTTAGAGAATGACTTGAATTGCCAGATAAAAATGGTAAAAAAAATTAAAAAACCAGCTAAATATATTTCTTTTCATCATTCAAAGAAATTACATGTTGAGTTATTTAGAAAGATAAGAGCCAATATATATAAGGCGATTTATGGGGATATACCTACGATATTTGAGAGATTGGATAATTATGTAAGGCAATCATCTGAAGAAAGATATGTTGATAAAGTGACATTTAGAGATGATGTTAGCAAAATCTGTTATTTAAAAAAATCTTGGTTTGAACAAAGCGTGGTTTTAGAATTCGAAGAATTTAAATGTGCAGTTCCATCGGCATACGATGAGATATTAAAAGCCTATTATGGTACAGATTATATGACGCCTAAACAACAATCAACAGTTCATGGTGGGAATGGTGGCATGATATTTGATGCATACAAACCATATAAGGATGTATTATTTTAAAGGAGAAAGAGATTATGCTTAATTTTACGGTAGGTCCAGTGATGTCTTCTGATGCTATACGAGAGATTGGCGCAGAACAGGTTCCATATTTTAGAACACCAGAATTCTCAGAAATTATGCTGGAAAATGAATTACTTATGAAGAAGTTTGCTAAAGCAGATGATGACGCGAGAGTCGTATTCATGACTGGATCAGGTACACTGGCAATGGAAGCAGCTGTGATAAATTTATTTACAAAAGAGGATAAAGTTTTAGTAATTGATGGTGGCAGTTTTGGCCATCGTTTTGTCAAGATGCTGGACATTCATGAAATCCCGCACATAGTTATCAGATTAGAATTTGGACGTGGCGTAACGGCTGACCAACTTGCAGAATATGATGGAAAAGATATTACTGGATTTCTCGTCAATGTGGACGAGACTTCTGTTGGTGTTCTATATGACATTGAACTTATAAGTGATTTTTGTAGTCGAAATAACATATTCTTGGTTGTTGACTCTATCAGTTCTTTTCTATGCGACCCTTTCGATATGAAAAGGCTGAATGTGCAGGTGATGATTACCAGTTCGCAGAAAGCGTTGGCCTGCCCTCCAGGTGTGTCTATTATAGTTCTTTCGGCTTTGGCAGTTGACCGTGTATATATTAATAACCCTAAAACCATGTATTTGGACTTGAAATCTGCACTTAAAGATCAAGAGCGGGGACAGACCCCGTTTACTTGCGCTGTTGGCATACTGCGTCAGATTAACAGAAGATTAAAAGCGATAGATGCGGCAGGCGGGGTGGAAGCTGAAATTGCCCGGATTGGGAGATTGGCCGTATATTTTAGAAAAATGATTAAGGAAGCTGGTTTCCCTCTAGAAATTGTTTCTGATTCCCTGCCAAACGCAGTTACACCGCTTTCTCCAACAAATCGAACATCTGCGTATGATATATTTACCATTCTTAAAGATGAATATGGCATTTGGGTTTGTCCAAATGGCGCAGAATTGAAAGACAAATTGTTTCGAGTTGGTCACATCGGTGCACTGACGGAAGCTGATTATGATGTATTGATTGCCGCAATGAAGGATATGTGTTCAAAAGGTAAATTATGACGCTTATCTATTAATGGAGAAATAACTATGGTTAAAATAATAACATACGGTACATACGATTTGCTTCATTATGGACATGTAAGGCTCCTGCAGAGGGCAAAAGAACTTGGAGATTACCTGATTGTTGGTGTTACTGCAGATGACTTTGATAAAACCAGAGGAAAAATCAATGTTCAGCAGAGCCTTGAAGAGCGCGTGGCTGCTGTTCAGGCTACTGGTATCGCGGACAGGGTTATAATAGAAGAGTATGAAGGACAGAAAATAGATGATATCAGAAAATATGGAATAGATATCTTCACAGTTGGTTCTGACTGGATAGGGTATTTCGATTACCTTAATGAGTTTTGCAAGGTGGTATATCTTCCGAGGACAGAGGGGGTTTCCAGTTCAGAAATTAGAGCCGAAAAGTCATCGCTCAGATTGGGTATGGTTGGATATGCTCCTTTTCTGAAAAAATTTTACAATGAATCAAAATTTGTTAATACTGTTGATGTCGTAGGAATTTATGTTCCTGAGGCAGGTGTGCTTAAGGATTTGGAGCAGAAACTACAGATTTATACGACTGACTACAATGAATTGCTGGACAATGTCGATGCGGTATACATTCATTCACATCCCATGCAGCATTACCTACAGTGTAAGACAGCTCTTGAAAATGGAAAGCATGTAATGTGTGAAAGCCCTGTTTCTTTCTCAAAAGATGAATGCGAAGAACTAATGGAGTTGGCAGGAAAAAAGGGGCTTACCCTAATGGAGGCAATACGAACAGCATATATTACAGCGTACAAAAGAATGCTTTTGCTTTTAAAGGGGGGAAAGATAGGTAAAGTGATTTCTGTTGATGCGACATGTACGAGCCTGAGTTCTTCTGAAAGAGTCGGAAATAACAAGCACTGGGGCTCATTTGAAGCGTGGGGACCAACTACCGTACTTCCAGTCTTCCAGATTTTGGGAACAGATTCTGCTGCAAGGAAATTTTTTTCTATAAAAAGCGAAGATGGAGAATATGACATGTTTACCAAAATAGATTTTACATATCCGTCAGCGACAGCGACTATAAAGGCTGGGACAGGTGTGAAGTCTGAGGGGGAGCTAGTCATTTCAGGAACAGAGGGGTATATTTATGTCCCAGCTCCCTGGTGGAAGACAGATTATTTTGAAATCAGATATGAGAATCCTGCAGATAATAAACGATATTTCTATCAGGTAGATGGAGAGGGAATTCGTTATGAACTGGTTGCCCTTGCTAATGCAGTTAGGGAGGGGAGTCCTGATTACTACATAAGCAGAAGCATAACATCCGGGATAGCGTCTCTAATGGAAGAGTTTCAGGGAATCTGTGTAAGAATCTAAGATGAACATACAGGAGAATTGTTACATGCTTAATAAAGTTTTGAAATCAGCTGAGATTGATGAGATTATAGACTATATAGGGGACAATTTTAAGGCAGTGCCATATCTTTATGTGAATGTATTGAAATATGGTTCTGGTACAGATAGTGTAACTACATGGATAGATCGAAACGAAAACGGCAATATGGAAGGGGTGTATCTTCTGTATTATGACTGTATTCATTTCTATACAAATAACATGGATATTTATCCGGCCAAGCAATTAACTGAATTTGTTAGAAGTACAAATCACAGGGTTATCATGCTTCAGGGTGGAATTGGGGATCGCCTAGACAATTATTTTTCAGATTATTATTCAGAAAGAAATCATGTAATTGATATGGATAAAGTTGGCCTGGAAGATAGAGAGTATCGCAGTCAGATTGCAGGGAGAGAAGATATATCGCAAATTGTTGATTTGTTAATGGCAGATTCTGAGTATATCAATGTGTATGACAGGAAGATTCTGTCAGAACAATTGTATGATCGTTATGATGGAGATTTTAGCCGGTATTTCGTGATTAAGATGGATGGCAAAGTTGTTGCTGCCTGCAGTACATATGGAGAAGTCCCGGGACTTGCGCTAATAGGAGGTGTTATTGTACATCCTGATTACAGATGCAGAGGCCTGGCAAGTGATGTGGAAAACTTTGCCTGTCATATCCTTGCGTGTGAAGGAATATCAAGGGTGGGTTTTGTCAATTTCCATAATAAAGTTAGCCTGGCACTCCATGAAAAGATAGGTGCATCCAGCATTGCCACGCTGGCAAAGTTCGTCAGGAAATAGAAAGCGGAGTCTTTATGACAAAAAATAGACTTTTTATTCTTTGGACGTAATGTTCGCCTTTGCTGTAGTTGACCTTGGGCTAGGGGCGACTAATGAAGTAGTACAATGTTAAGAAGACTACTGTGCAGCAAAGCGACCAGTCCGGAAAGCATGTCCAGCACCTTGTTTGTGTGGAAGGGGTACTGTGGTATAAAATGACCTACGATGTCAGTTTTTGCCAGCATAGGTCGATAATTGCCATGTTCTACAAAGGGAATTGCTGAAAAATATGCAGACAGATGGAGATAAAATATGTTTGACTTAGGAGAAATAAAGCAGCATTTATTCATTGTTATGGGCTACGAACATTATAATCCTTTAGGAGTAATAAGAAGCTTAGGTGAGAATGATATTTTGCCGATTGTCATTGTTCTAAAAGGAAAAACGCATGTGGCTTCTTCGAGTAAGTATATACGGAAGGTGCATCGAGTAAAGGATAATGATGAGGCATATAAAGTATTAATTCAATACTATGGACAAGAACAGAAGAAGCCATTTATTATTCCATGTGATGACAATATTACAGAATACTTAGATAGAAGGTATGATGAAATAAAAGATAAGTTTTATTTTAGCAACGCAGGTGAACAAGGAAGGATAACATATTTTCAAAATAAGGATATAACGAATAAAGTCGCACAAAAGTATGGTCTGATGGTTCCGGCATCATGGATAATTAGGAATAAAATAATTCCGAATGGAATCAAGTATCCGATTATTACAAAACCGCTGACATCATATCCAGGCTGGAAAGAAGATTATTATATTTGCAAAGATGAAGAAGAATTAGAGAATGCAATAAATGTAATCAGAGCAGGGGATATTCTTGCCCAACATTATATACGAAAGAAAGCTGAGTCATGCATGGATGGAGTTTCTTTTAACAATGGGAATAATATTTTTATTGCTAACTATAGTGTTTCAGGATATGTATTAGATGACTACTATAGCCTAAAAAACATTCATAATGAGTTGCAAAATCATGATTTATTGAATAAAATAGAGCAAATTTTTAAGGAAATAAAATACGAGGGCATTTTTTCTGTTGATTTTCTGATAGGGCTGGAGGATGACATAGAGTATTTCCTAGAGATAAATTACAGAAATTCTGCCTATAGTTATGCTGCGACAAAAATGGGGATGAATTTACCATTGATTTGGGCAAGTTGCATAAAGAATGGTGTTTTACCAGAAGGTTGCAGAAAGAGGATTCCTAAGGACTATATATCGCTCGCTGAGGAAGCGGATTTTGAACATAGAGTTATTAGATTACATAAAATCTCAATTCGCGAGTGGTTTCAAGACATAAAATCCGCTGACTGTTTGTTGTTATGGGAAAAACATGATATTAGACCAGCTATTGAAACATGGATAAAAAAATCAATAAAATTTGTTTTGCAAAAAATGTATGGAAAACGATAGGAAGGATGAATATGGAAATTGTAATATCGATTGCTTTAGGAGTTTGGGTATCGATATCTGGATGGCTTTGTTATAGACATTATAATAAAGACAACAGAAGGGAGAATGAAAAATGAATATTTATTTTTTAGGAATGTGCATATCGTTTATAATATACTTAGTTGTTGGATTGGCTATAAGTAGAAGAGTTAAAGATGCAAATGATTTTTTCGTGGCAGGAAGAAATGCTCCCGTCTTTCTGATTGTTGGATCTATGATTGCATCTTATGTTAGCACTGGTATGTTCATGGGAGATGCAGGTGAATATTACAATGGTTTATTCTCTCCGATGACGATTTTAGCAACTATTCAGATTGTTGGATATGTTTATGGGGCAACTTTTTTTGGTAGATATTTAAGAAGAAGCAAGGTGATGACTATTCCTGATTTCTTTGGTAAACGCTTTTGTTCTGAGAAAATCCGCAAGTTAACCACATTAACTGCAATCGTTACTATGACTGTATATTTGTTATCAGTTATGCAGGGCATTGGGACGCTGATGAGCGTTGTAACTGGTTTGGACTATAATATGTGTATAATTATAGCAATGATTGTTTTTGTGGCAGTATCAACTATAGCAGGTGCATCAGGGGTATTGATTACAGATACAATCATGTTTGCTGTATTCACATCTGCGTTAGTTGTTTCGGCGTTTGTTATTGTAGGAAAAGCGGGGGGGTGGTCTATAGTTGTCAAACAATTAGTTCATTTTGAAGGGAAGCAAGGACTTCTTTCCTGGGGGGGAAATACCGATTATTTATATCCGACAAAGGGAGGAAATATTTTCTGGGGGATTGTATATGGAGTTGTGTGGCTTTCTGTTTGTATGGTTGGTCCATGGCAGTCAAGCAGATATTTGATGGCAAAAAGTGAACATATTGTAATAAGATCTTCCTTGTTTTCGGCACTTGGAATTTTTATGCTCCAGTTGCTAGTAGGTATCACGTCTGTAACAATTAATATTTTTAATCCTAAATTGGAATCTGCTTCACATGTAATGATTTGGGCATCGACAAATATATTGCCGACAATATTAGGTGTGGTTTTATTGACTGGTGTATTGGCGGCTGGTATTTCATCGGCAACTACGTTTCTTTCCCTGATAGGTTCATCTATAGCAAATGACATTTTTAGAGGTAAAGGAAACTCTATTAGAATCGGTCAAACTTCGATGGTAGTAATCAGTTTGGTTGTATTATTGTTTGCTATTACTAACCCTCCACAGATTAGAATTGTGCTTTACTTTGGCGGGTCGATAGTTGCTGCTTCTTGGATGCCAGTAGCGCTTGTGGGCATATTGAGCAAAAGAGTTACAAAAACGGGTGCCTTTTATGGAATGTTTGTAGGTTTTATCGGATGTTTTGTTGTTAAGCTGATTCCATCTCTAATAGATATTAGTTTACCGGCGTATTTTGACTCTACAGTTATTGGTATGCTGTTAAATGTTAGTGCTATTTTTATAGGATCATCAGTAACTTCTGTTACTGATGAAGAAAAGGTGGCAAGAAAAAAGTTATTTGTTGTTCCTATAGCAGAAAAGAAACCGGAGGATGTTAAAAAAACAAATAATTATCTTAAAGCCACAATTATTCTTGGTGCAGTAATAGCAGCGGTTCTTGTATCTGTATGGGGATTGCCCGTAGCTATGCAGTAACATCTACAATATTTATGGGAACATCATAGGGAAATTATTCCCTTTAGGAAAGACAAGGGATGTCCAGAAAGGCATACTCAAAACCTAAAACTTGGAATGGCCGTATGCTCAAAAAGGATGGTAATAATATTTGGAATTTATAAGCAGACATCGGCAATGGCTAAAACAATGAAAAATAATGATATTGGTGTAAAAGATAGATTGGTGGGACTTAGCTTCGGGTAATCGTCTACAAAAGTTACAATTCACGGCCTAGCCGATAAAGAAAACCCCGCAGTTATTGATAGCGGGGTTTTTGCATGGTTAATAGAGGTGCCTGTATATTTTTAACATCACACCTCCAGACCGGCATTAAATCTCTCTTTGACCGATTCGTATATATTTTTACCTGCAGCTTTGATGGACTGGATGATACTCAAGCCGTCGCAGAACCAGTCTACTCCATTCTGGCTGCGAAAGCACATCACCTGGGCCGCTTTCCGTTTGAATTTTCTTGCACATCTTTCTGCCAGGTTGTTATCCGGTTCCACCCTTGGATCATGTAAAAAGAGTGTGTACCTCTCTTTTTCTTCTGCCATCCGTTTGTAAAGGTTATACCCGTCTTTGAAATATTCGCCGGGTGGCTCATATTCATATTCCGTTTTTGCAGTCGTTATGATCTCGTCATACCTCTGATCTAATTCGGCGACTTTTTCCAAATCTTCCTCCCCTCCATTATGTACATCATTCCAATATATGACCGCATCTTTGATCCATTCTTTCATCATGGCATTCCATGTGAGGTTTTTTTCATTTTCTATGCTGCTAATGAGATATCTTTTTATGTGCGCCATGCATTCCTGGTTTTTCGAACCATGCTTTATCAAAGCCGCTTCATGGTCGCTGATCAGGATGCCGTCATAAAATTCCAGGGGAGAGCCTTCCACTCCTTCCTCTCCTTTTTTAGGACGCCCCTGATACAATACCGTATCGCCCGCGGCACAGATCATGACAGCAGTCTGGCCTCCGTTCATTCTGCCAAATGTAAAATCTGCATGCATAACAGGAGCGGAAAAAAGCTTTAAGAAAACCTCATCCCGTTCCTCTTTTGTCTTTTCCGAAAATTGTCTGGAAAGACTGCAGATAAGGCCGGTGGACAGATCCAGCCCCCCGCCGGTGACCTCCTTTATAAAACTCTGCGTTCTTCCGATCCCAACGTAACATTCATTATTCAGCAGGTATGCAAATGCTTTTACCGTTCCGTCATAGGCCACTTCATCTTTTAGGCCCTCCGGAAAAGCAGCATGCACCCTCTGGCCCGTTGTCTGGTTCCTAAATTCCGGTGTCTGGTACTCGATTGCTTCTACATTCACATGCAGTTTTATCAACTGCTTGCGGATGATTCTGCCGGTTTCTTTGAAGTTTGGGTCGTCTGTATATATAGGCGGTGCCGGAATGGCTACCACCTCTGTTGGCTCCATCTGTTTACGCTCATGATGGATATGCCCTTTCTGCCCGCCTGGTTTTTTCCCGCTTTTTTCCCTTCCGTTTGGAATGGTTTTATGGTTTGGGCTCTGTGAGGATGATTTGGAAGAGTTCGTATGGTCCTTATTGATACGTGCCGTTAATGCGGCTATTTTCTGTTCCGCGTCATAGAGGGCTGCTTTCAGCTCATATAATTCGCGGTTTTTATTCCGCAGCTCATCGCGCAGTCTGTCCATAGCGGCATCCCTCTGGCGTTCCACTTCGAGGACGCGCTGCCCAAGACGCGCGATCTCTTTGCGCAGGGCAAATTTTCCCGCATTCGCTTCCCGATAAACATCATCAAATATCCCGGACCATATTTTCCGGACATCAACCGTCTCCGCATGGGCCTTTCTAAGCTCTTCTTCCAGCCTGCGGATCTTAGCATTCTGCTCACGAAAAACGGCTTTGGACTGTTCCTGCATCCGCACATACTTCTCGCCGGATTCAAAAGCTTTCACTTTGTCTTCCGCTGCTTTGAGCCTTATTCTTAATATACCTGTATCAAATGATGGGCCAATAGACATGGCAGCCTCCCGGTCAATAGCCTTTTAGCTCTTTGATCTGTTTCTTTAATGATTCGATAAGTGTTTCCTGGGCTTCATACTTTTTCAGAAGCTTTTCATACATTTTTTTATAATCGGCACTGTCCATGGCCACTGTTTTGCATTTCCTGTTCCGTCCGTCTGTCGGGACGATCTCCCCGGTTTCCGGATCGACTCTTCCAATAAGCTTTCTCTTTGCCCTGGTCATCTTTTTCTCAGGATCCCAGTAAGAATGAGATTCGTATGCATAAGTGATACCAGAACGCTTGTCGTATTGTTTAATAATTGCCATGATAATCCTCCTTTGAATGTGGTTATGAGTATATTATATCACATAACCACATAAGACACAATACTAAAATGCCAAAAAGTATTGAAATTTCAACACTTTTTGGCATTTCTACCTCTTGATTTATATGGTTATGAAAATTCAAAAAACTTAAGAAATCCCCATTTGCTTTTATAAATAATATGCATTATAATATTGACAGACACAGCGGAACTGGGCCAACTTCTGATTCCATATGCGCCGCGGCGCAGGAAGTTATGGTACGATATTGACATGGTAGCATGGACGGAGGGCTGCAATGGAGGCGACGCATAGGGTCAAGGACAAGGATAACAATACGTTAGGGTTCATGATAGACGGAAGATTCATAGCCAGCAGCCTGATAAAGGACAATGCACCTAACATAGAGAACCTTATACTACAGAAGAATGGAGCCATCAGAGCAAAAAGGGCTCTGCCGGAACTGTATTATAAAGACGCCGTCATAAAAGCAGTATATAGGGATCTGGTTCAGGAGAATCCCTTCGAGAGGAACATACAGTCAGAACTGGAGCATTGGAGAAATACCAGATACAGGCAGGTGCTCCAGCTGGGCGGGACCAGGCAGGTGGGAAAGACCACGGAATTATTGAAATTTGCCTACAAGAACTATGAATATGTGATATATGTGAACCTGGCGGACGACAGGTTTCGGTTCGCGGCCCTGTCAGATTCTGCGGATATGTGGTTGGATATGCAGAATTACTGTGACAGGGCTTACCTTCCGCAGTATAGAGACGACAGGAATACGATCCTGATTTTAGATGAGATACAGACAAGCAAGAAGGTCTACAATTCCATAAGGGCAATGCGGTCAGCCTTAAAATGCGACATAGCCGTCACGGGGAGCTATCTTGGAATCGTCTTTCATACAGAAGGATATTTCCTGCCTGCGGGGATCATAACATATATCGATATGACAGCTATGAACTTTGAAGAGTTCGCCCGTGCATTTGGAGAGGCCGAATTGTTGGGCAACATAGACTTATATGGGGCCGCCAGCCAGCAGCACTACCGTAAACTGGAGAATCTCTACAGGATATACAGACAGATCGGAGGATATCCGGAGGTAGTCAGGACATATGTCCAGACAGAGAACATAGAGGAGTGCCACACGACAATCGGTAATTTGCTGAGGACTTTCAAGGAAGAGTCCCGCAACTACTTCAGCCAGCCGAGAGATGTGGAAATATTCGAAAGTGTATACACATCGGCCTTGAAGGAAATGTGCAGGGAAAAGCGAGGTACGGGCAGAGACCAATTAGAAATAATCAGGAAGCTGGCGGACAATGACACGAATCTGATGATAAATAGAGATGAGGTCGCCAACGCGATAACATGGCTGATTTATACAGGCATGATAGCCACATGTGATTTAGCGGTAAATGGAGATATCAAAAACATCAGTAAGGACAGGAGGCTATATTTTTCGGACTGCGGAATCGTGGCATACTTGACAAATAGGACGCTCGTGGACAGCAGCTCCCTTGAGGGATTGTTGACCGAGACTTTTGTATTTAATGAGCTGCGGTATCTATTCGGACAGAAATCTGTCGGAAATAGGGTGATGGGCGACAATGTATGCTTTTCGACCTGCGGCGCATATGAACTGGACTTTATGCTGGCAAGCTCAGACAGAACAGTGTATGGCATAGAGGCAAAAACCACGAAAGGCAATCCATTGTCCCTGAGAGTGTTCATCGATAAGCATTATATAGACAGAGGGATAGTCGTAAAGCCCGGAGGACACGGCGACAAGTTCGACACCATCCCCATATATGCAGTAGGCTGCAGATTTCCCTATGAATAGGAATCAGGGAGAATCGGAAAGAATCTGAGCTACAAGCGTAAAGAAAGGCGGAGACCACAATGGAACAGCTACAGACAGCAATCGAAGCAATCACTAGGCGCAGCAAAAAGTTCCCCCAGGAGGAATTCGAAACCATATGTGCCAACAAAGAGGAAGCGGTTCCCTGCTTGCGCGGCGCCATCGAGAAAGCCATCGCGGAGGGCGAAAATCTGGACGGGGACTATCAACTGCACTTTTATGCAATGTTCCTGCTGGCCCAGTTCCAGGACAGGGATTTCTTCCCCAGGATGATGGAGCTGGCATGCCTGCCGGAGGATACGGTGGATTTTCTGATGGGGGACGCCATGACAGAGAGCCTGCCGACGATCCTGTACAATATGTACAATGGCGACATCCGGCTCCTCATGGATGCCGTCCGCTCCCCCGATGTGGGCGATTACGTCAGGTCCGGGCTGCTGAGGGTCATGGGCCAGCTGTATCTGGACGGGACGCTCGGGAAGCAGGACTGGCAGGATTTCCTGCGGCAGATCGTGTATGGGGAAGAGATTGGGGACTATGTCTACACCGCTTTGGCAGATGTAATCTGCAGATGCCATTTTGTGGAGATGCTCCCGGAGATACGCAGGCTCTATGAGGACAATCGGATAGAAGGGGGCATGATAGGCGGATATGATGAATGTGTGGACGATGTGTTCACATACTGGGACAGCCGGGAAAATTTCTGCAAGTCCCCTGTCCAGGCAGTTCAGATGCTCAGGGGATGGGCTATGTTCGATGACCCGGAGGCGGAAAAGAGGAGCAGGGAGCTGGAGAAGAATTTCTCTCAGGCGCTCAGGAAGCTGGATCGGGAATTCAGCAGGACGGAGCCGAAGCGCAAGATCGGCAGGAACGACCCATGTCCCTGCGGAAGCGGGAAGAAGTATAAGCAGTGCTGCCTGAACAAGCCCAAATCGCCGCTGGAGCTGGTTGAGACTCCCCAGGAAAAGGCCAGGTGGCTGAAGGAGTATCCAGAGGCGAGGCAAGGCGGCGATGGGGACAGGATCTATCTGGAGGATTGTTTCAGCCACGAAAGCATCGAAATCGACAAGCTGCTGTACCTTGCCCTGAAGCACCGGGCGATTCCCATCTGGAGGAGGGAAGAGGAAAGCGTGGTACATAACCGGGGGAGGGTCTATCTCTCTGCCGCGTATGAGCGGTTCCGAACATTGCTGGAGGAGGAAGGGATAGAGTCCTTCCAGGCGTATGACAGAAAGCATTCCATCCATTACCACTGCCAGGACTGGCTGGAGGTATTGGAAGAGTTGCTGGAGGAAGGGGATCCGGAGGGAATCCTGGAGGATGTCCGCGGGCTTTTTGGGAAGATGGGAAAATAATCTGAATATTCCTCGAATCCCCATAAATCCCCAAAACCAGTTGTCTTTTCCCCGATTTTATGGTATACTTGCACAAGTTTTGATAGATAAGCCCCATGGCCGCAGGGCCATACAGGCACATCGGCATATCCGCATATGCCATAAAGGAAAAAACGGGAAAGCGTTGGGATGACAGATGGAGAGCAGAATTCGGGAAATATCCGCGATTCGGGTGACGATTGGGCGGGCGAAGCTGGCAAGGGATGAAAGAAGCGTCGTAAAGATATTCGAGGTGTTGGAGAAATGCCTGATTCCTTGCGAGTGCATGGCAATCAATATCGACTGGCTTGCAATCGTGGTGAGAAAGCCGGAGAGCGGGAAGATAGACGGCTTCATTGCCATGCTGAGGGAGGAGCTGGACGCTACCACGATCGATGTGAACGGGGAAGTGCGGCTGCTCTACATCGAGCATGGGCGCTTCAACACCCGGAGGATCGGCATGATCGTCTCCAGCCTTTCCATCCAGGACATCGATATCAATATGCAGCGCTATGTGCGGTGCGAAGACAGGTTCGTAATCGGCGTGTCCGTGGAGGATGTGGGCAGGGCCCACCGTATCGTCAGGGGACTGCTGGATTCCGATTACAGGATTTGATTCCAGGGCCAGATGGGGGAGCTCATCTGGCCTTTCTGAAATAGTATTTATAATATGTCCCGTCTACCACTTGCTCCGGCTGGTATTCTTCCTCCAGCCAGGACAGGAGCCAGGTGTTCGTCTGCAGTTCATAGGCAAGGGTCCCCAGATAGCTTTCCGCCACGATGACATCGGGATATTTATCCGGATTCATGCGCCAGTATTCCAGGACAGCGCTGCTGTAGGAAGGGGTAGACATGGTGGAAGGCCCAGCCACTTCCACATCCTCATACAGATATCCCAGCGTATTCGCCGGAACGCCTATGATCCATACCTTGTCTCCCGGCCGGATCCACTGCTTCCACTCAGGGTAGCTGTCGCGCTCTATGCAGACACCATCCTCATTGGAGATGATGCCCCATGCCGGTCCGCTGCGGACCACGGACAGATTCGACAGGATGGAGCACATCTGCCCCTTTCCGGTCAGAGGCGTCCTGATATAGACGCATCTGAATGCCAGAAGCATCACGAGACAGATGAAGCAGCGGCATCCCCATCTCTTCATTTCCGCACAGGTGAACGCCTTTTCGATCGGTATCAGGGCCGCGATGATTGCAGGCAGCGCATAGGGCACGGAGGGGAGGAGGGGCATGTTGGACAGGAGCAGCGTGGCCAGGAACTCCAGGCTGCCGAAGGTGGTCAGGCACAGATACAGCCTTTTCTCCCCGTCTGTCAGTTTCCGTAAGTTCCAGGAGCCTGCGGCGATGACGGCCATGAAGATGAGGCTGTAGGCGGTGCGGTTCTGTAAGCTCAGGATGTTCAGGAGGAAGCCGGCCAGCAGGATGCCCGCGGAGCAGAGCAGCCAGAGCTGCCGCCTCTCCTGCCCATTCCCTTCGGCGGGACGGCGGAGGGAATGCAGGAGCCTACTCAGGACGAAGCCT
>OFFR01000493.1_pt1 | contig 24161 bp, 19 predicted proteins | sample 1521421 | NCBI WGS metagenome assembly OFFR01 (sample SAMEA3504087, study PRJEB24116) | mouse gut metagenome | biome: mouse gut; feature: mouse-associated habitat; material: faeces | place: Denmark | collected 2011 | reverse complement strand
AGGTTAGAGATGAATTGGCTCGATATAAAGTTATTGTTGCAACAGCAGCGTCTGCCTATGAGGGCATTAAAAAGGACTTAGAAAGCATTGGCTTAAAAGAATATAAGGATTTTTGCAGAATAGAGATTTTTTTTCTGGAGTGGTACTGGAAAAATAAGCACATGGTCTGTCTGTCACAGGTTAATTCTTCAGTGACTTCAAGATGTACATTTAACTGTAAGCATTGTGCTACATTAATGCCTTATTTTAGGCAGCAATATGAATATTCTGAAGATAATATTATAGAAGATTTGGGTTTGCTATTTGAGAAAGTAGACTATCTGGCCAGTTATTATTTAGTTGGAGGAGAGCCCTTGCTGAATAAGAATTTAAGCAAGATTATTGAATCAGTATGCGAATATTTTGGGGAAAAAATAGGAAGCATACAGGTTATTTCGAATGGCAGCATTGCTCCAGATAGCCAATTATTGTCTGTGTTAAAGAATTGCAATGTTGATATGCGGCTAAGTGATTATACGGATGAGATAGCTTATGGAGCTAAATTTAGAGATATAATCAATACATACAGAAATGCGGGAATAAATTGCGTCATAAATAAGTTTGATTGGCTAGATTTAGGGTTTCCTAACAAAATTGATTGCATATGGGATGGTGCCTATAGTTTAAAGAAGCATATGCAGATGTGTTCCACGGGTTGCCATGCGGTTAACGATAAAAAATTTTATTATTGCGGGACTCTATTTTATGCTGAAAAAAGTGGCTTGTATAAATTAAAAGAAGGAGATTATATTGATTTAACAAAAAAAGGAAAGGAAATTGAAGATAAGAGGTCGCTATTAAAATATTGTTTGGGGGAGACCGAAACAGGATATGTTAGTTTATGCCAGTATTGCAGAGGGTTTGGGGTGGATAATACTAATTATGTAAAGGCGGCAGAGCAGATTTCAAGGTTTTGTTTAAGAAATTAATTTACCATTAAGGAGACAGAATAGCGTGGATGATTTGAAAATGGATGTAGAGGCAATATGGACGAGGTTATCAGATGAAAAGTCCAAAGAATTGTTCCTATATCGGCTTATGTATTATATGACAAGTGAGAACTGCTTTATACAAAAATTGGCGTTGACAGTGCCAGAAGTAAAGGACATATATAATTTCTTGAAGATAAGTAAAAAGAGAAAGTTGATTTTTGGCGCAGGTACTTGGGGCAAAGAAATTATAAGGACATTTAATGATGTGGACTTTAAATATTTTGTTGATAATTATCAGAGAGGAAGCAGTGGGGGGGTAAAAATCATTCCTTTTGATGAATATATAACAAATTATAAAGAAGATTTAATTGTAATTTCCTCAAGAATATATAATAGGCAGATTTCTAATCAATTAATGGAAAAGGGAGTTAAGGAAGAAAATATAGTAAACTTAGGGGCTGTAAATGATTGCATGGCTAGTAGGCAGTATTTCGATTTACCTCAATTAAAGGGAAAAAGATGTGAGAAAGAAATTTTTGTAGACGGTGGAAGCTATGATGGGAAGAGCTCAGTCGGTTTTAGGGATTGGAGCCGAAATAGTTATAACAAGATTATAGCGTTTGAACCGGATTTCTATAATATAAATATGTGCGAAAGGACATTTCAGGAAAATGGAATAAATAATTACGAAATTATTTCTAAGGGTTTATGGTCGGAAAGTGCTGTTCTTCAATTTAATGAGAATAGAAATGGATCATCAAGATTGGTGGCATCGGGTGGAAATTGCGAGGTCAGCGTAGACAGCCTTGATAATATGATTCATGATGATGTGACATTTATAAAAATGGATATAGAAGGCAGTGAATATCAAGCCTTGTTAGGAGCAAAGCAGATTATTAAGGAAAAGGTGCCTAAACTTGCAATAAGTGTTTATCATAATCCGGAGGATATAGTGCAAATACCAAGGTTGATTTTGTCATTGAGAAAGGAGTATAAGTTTTACATCAGGCATTATTCTTCAACAGGATTTGATACTATATTATATGCGGTATAGTTTTCAAGCATTGTAAAAGATATGGAGAACTTAGAATGAAATATATAATTTGGGGAGCAGGAGATTATGGGGAAAGGCTTCTTTTTTGGCTAAGTACAGAGAATATTGTCGCATTTATTGACAGTAATCCCGAAAAAAGCGGAAAAGAATTCCATGGGAAAAAAGTTATTTCATATGAAATGTATAAAGAAAAATACAGTAATTACTGTATTATTGTTTCCACTCATGAATCTGAAATTGTTAAGATATTAGAATCCGACAATAAAAAAATATATTTTAAATTGTCGGATTGTCCTGACGAATTTAGAAGTTCTAATTTAAGCTATGATTTGAAAAAATATATATGCAGCAGGGTTGAAGGAGGAAAAACTTACGTAATATATGGGAAATCCTTATTCAGTATTATAGTGTACGAATGGATTAATGAAAAAGGCAGTGTCCAACCGTATCTGTTGCTATCGAAAGACATAGATGATGCCATTATAGAAGATGTTAAAAACGAATATGGAGATCAAGTAATTGTTGCCGAGGATTTAACAAAGTATAGCGTTGACTATATATATTGCACTGATAAAAAAAATGGGGAGGAGAATCTGCCTTTTTATGATGGGAAAATAGAGAATATCTTGGATAGCTTTTATTCCACAGATATTTATTATAATCCTAAGATTGAGAAATTTAAAAAGTTGTATTTAGGCAAAAGATGCTTCATTGTTGCCACAGGTCCAAGTTTAACGGTTCGCGACATAGAAGTACTGAGGGCACATAAAGAAATATGCATAAGTATGAATCATATTTATCATATTTTTGCTGATACTGCATGGCGTCCGCAGTTTTATGTGGCAGATGATTTTCGGATGATGAGAGATTACCCTAATGCAATGGACTGTATGGAAAATAGCTATTCTTTTATTGGAGATGGGTATAAACCGTTTTGTGAAAAAAAACATCGGGATAATGTATTAATTCATCATGTCGCCACAGCGCTTTCTGAACAGGAATTGCCTTTATTTTCTGAAGATTACTCTCGTATGTGTTATGGGGGAGGAACAGTAACATATTCGTGTGTTCAACTTGCTGTATATATGGGTTTTGAGGAAATATATTTATTAGGAGTAGATTTTTCGTATGCAGGCAAATCAGAAGAGAAGTATACACATTTTTATGAAGAAGGTGAGCTGACATCAATAAGCCGAACGGAGAGTGTTCAATTAGCATATGAAGCAGCAAAAAAGTATGCAGATTCTCATGGTATTAAAATCTATAACGCTACCAGAGGCGGGAAACTAGAAGTATTTGAACGAGTGGATTTTGACAGTTTATTTTAATGGGATGGGGCAGCAAGTTATGGAGTATGTAGAACCGATGGTAATTGCGGAGATAGGCTGCAATCATAAAGGCGATATGGAAATTGCTAAAGAAATGATAAAAGTCGCAGCAATCTATTGCAATGCGGATGCAGTAAAATTTCAGAAGCGGTGCAACCGGGAGTTATTGACACCAGAGCAATATAATGCGCCCCATCCCAATCCAGAGAATTCGTATGGAAGAATCTATGGTGAGCATAGGGAAGCATTAGAGTTTACAACGAATCAGCATAAGGAAATGAAAGAGTACTGCGAGGAGATAGGGATTACTTATAGTACTTCGGTATGGGATTTGACATCTGCGATGGAGATTGCGAAGCTACAACCGAAATTCATAAAAATCCCATCGGCTTGTAATAACCATTATAAAATGTTGGAATGGCTATGCGGCAATTATGGGGGAGAAATACATGTGTCGCTAGGCATGACTACACATGAGGAAGAAGCGAAGCTGATTAGATTATTTGAAGACAGAATGCGTAGCAAAGATTTGGTTTTGTATGTATGTACGTCAGGTTATCCGGTGGCTTTTGAGGATGTATGTCTATTAGAAATTAGCCGGATAAGAGAACTTTATGGAAATAGGGTTAAGGCAATTGGATTTTCAGGGCATCATCTCGGGATAGCAGTGGACATAGCGGCTTATACTCTGGGTGCATCTATTATAGAAAGGCATTATACCTTGGATAGGACGTGGAAAGGAACAGACCATGCTGCATCTTTAGAGCCGGAAGGAGTCAGAAAGCTGAAAAGAAATTTGGTGGCTACATATGCGGCTTTGCGTTATAAAGAGAAAGAAATACTGGAGATTGAGGCGGCTCAAAGAGAGAAGCTTAAATATAGGGAGCATTAGAGGATATAGAATGAATGTAGCGTTTATACCAGTTCGTGGAGGAAGCAAATCCATTCCATTAAAAAATATCCGGGAAATTGCCGGAAAGCCTTTGGTGTATTGGGCTGCGAAGGCAGCAAATGACTGTGAGGAAATTGACAGGGTATATATTGCAACGGATAGCGAGCGGATAAGAGAAACGGTAGAAGGCTTTGGGCTAAATAAGGTATATGTCATAGGTAGAAGTGCGGATAGCGCAACCGATACGGCATCTACCGAGTCTGCCATGCTGGAATTTGCGGAAAAGTATGTGTTTGATAATATAGTGCTGATTCAGGCAACTTCGCCTTTGCTGACATCTGTAGATATTAGCGGAGGGTTTTCTGAGTTTAATAAACCGGATACGGACAGTGTTTTGTCGGCAGTGAGGCAGAAGCGGTTTCAATGGAAAATCGATGAGATAGGATTTGCTGTACCTGCAAATTATGACGTATTCCACAGGCCAAGGAGACAGGAATTTGACGGTTATCTGGTAGAGAATGGCGCTTTTTATATTATAAGCAGGGAGCTGCTTCTTGGATCAAGAAATCGTTTAGCCGGAAATATACATATCTATGAAATGGATGAGGCTTCTTATCTTGAAATTGACGAGCCAAATGACTGGATAATTATTGAAAAGCTATTGATAGACCGAATAAAGAAAACGGTCAAAATACCGGAAATCAAGATGTTTTTAACGGACTGCGATGGATGTCTGACAGATGGTGGAATGTATTATTCGGAAAATGGGGATGAAATGAAGCGGTTCAATACATTGGACGGGATGGGGTTTCGGATGCTTCGTGAAAGAGGTATTTTGACGGGTATTGTCACAGGGGAGAAAAGGGAGTTAAATAAGTGCAGAGCACAAAAACTTCAGATGGATATATATGAGGAAGGGGTACAGGATAAGATTTCCGTAGTCAGGCGACTGTGTGAGAACTATGATATAGATATACAGAATGTTGCATATGTGGGGGATGATATTAATGATTTAGAGGTGATAAAGGCAGTGGGATTTGGGTGTTCGGTGGCCAACGGAGTGTCGGCTGTAAAGGAAGCAGCACGATATGTAACTGTTAAATCAGGAGGGCAGGGAGCTGTCAGAGAAGTAGTTGATTTCATAGTAGGGAGAAGATGATGTTCTCGAATTTTGTATCATTGGGTACGGCATGTCCGGTGGCTTCTTCTATGTCAAAATATGGTTTAAGAAGCTTTTCAGGACCGTTTGATTGGGTTATAACTAGTCGGCTTGATATTGTATTGCACTATTTAGAAAATAACTTTAAGGATTTCCTGGAAAAGTCTAAGCTAGAACCCATAGATGAAACGGGGCTTCGGTTTAAAAACTCTGGGGGGGTAGTCTTTCTGCATGAGGAATATCCATTTGAGGAAAGATATGATGCGCTGGAACAGAAATATAGAAAACGAATAGATAGATTTCTAAGGGAAACGGAAAAGAAGACATGTTTTTTGCGGTTTTGTGCAAATAGTGAGGAAATCCGCTATATTTCAGAAAATTATCAATATATTGAGAAGATTGTAAAAAAGCGGAACAACAAAAGTGAAATTATTTTTTTGATTAGAAAAGATTATTATTTCCAGAAACGACTCCCTTTTCAATATTATATAATGCCAGACGAGTATCCAGGAAAAGCTTTAAGAAACTACTTTGATGGAGCAAATCAATTCCTCGATTTTTGTGCATATCATTTTGATACTGTTTCGATGATGCGGAATCTTGAATTTGATGTAAAGAAGAGGAACGAAGAAACGAAAACGAGGATAATGCAGAAACGTTATGAGACATTATTAAAATTGTTTGATTTAGACTGCGCAAAGATTTCTATACCAAAGGATATTATAATATATGGTGCTGGGAATATTGGTGTTTCATTCTACAAAAAAGTGAAAGGAATCTGCAATACCATATGTTTTGTAGATAGAAAAAGGGCAGGAGAAAAAATTGATGATTTGCCCATAATTAAGGTGGAGGAATTGGATTACAGTAACAATGCCAGTATCATCGTTACAGCAACGTATGATTATGATAATATTTCAGAGGGGATAAGACAGTATTGTGCCGAGGCAAACATCATTTCATTAGATGCCTTCTTGTAAAAATATTTTTTGGGCATTTAACCAGTAGGGTTCTGACAATTATATAGTGAATGACACAGAACGAGGAAGAGAAGTCCGTCAATGAGATTGCTATATAGATTATGCTTAGGGTTAAGAGGCTAGATGAGAGGATTTTGAGGTATGCGTTCAGCAATTATTCCAGTAGTATTTACTCCAGATGAAAATTACATTATTCCGACATGTGTAGCCATACTATCTATGCTAGTAGCGAAAAGAAGCGAAACGAGATATAGATTTTATATTATTGTATCAAATAAAATGGATGCGAGTTACTTCAGGTATTTGGAGCGAGTAAAGAAGCTAAAGGCAGATTTTGAATATCAAATTATACCAATTGATTCAAGTATATTTGATGAGCAAAAGGTAACAACTCCGCATTTAAAGACAAGTGCTTATTACAGGCTTATCATAGCTGAACTATTAAAAGACTATGATAAGTGTATGTATCATGATGCGGATATTCTGGTGCTAAGAGATTTACAAGAAATGTTTGATGTTGATTTAGATGGGTTTTATGTGTCTGGTATAAAAGCATACTTGAAACATCAAGAAACTGAAGAAAATCAGAGAATAATGAAAAAATGGGGATTCCCATCGTTTGATAATTACATTGTGTCCGGCAATTTGGTGCTCAATCTTTTTAAAATAAGAGAGGATAAGCTTACAGAGAGATTTATTCAGCATATGTACAAAGGATATCCTTCAGAAGACCAGGATGTCATCAATTTATGCTGCTATGGGAAAATACACTTTTCGCCATTGAAATTCGGTATGATGAATAGATGGATTTATAATGATATCTTATATACAATGGAAAAGAAAGTGTATGAGCTTAAAGAAATTGAAGAAGCAAAAGAATCTCCGGCGATTGTTCATTTCGCAGGTGGAGTAGCAAAGCCCTGGAAGAACCTTCGTACAGCATATGCAGATAAATGGTGGGAGTATGCAAGGCAGATTTTAAATGAAGAAGAGTATGCTACATGGTATAAAAAGGCCGAGGCGGCAACGGAAAGACGGGATTGGAAATATCTGAAAAAAAGATTAGAAAAGTACGAAACGGTGGTTATCTTTGGGGCTGGTAAAAATGGTGGGGAGTTACTTCCTGTTTTACGGAAATGGGGACATGACGTAAAAGGCTTTATAGACAACGATGTTGTGAAGCAAGGAAAAGAATATAATGGTTACAAGGTATGGGGTATAGATAGTGAGCTGTTACAACTAGATTCTGTGGCGGTCGTAAGTTCTGTTCAGAATCATTGGGAGGAGATAAGGATGCAGCTAATTGACAAAGGAGTGAGCAGCGAAAGGATTGTTGATTATAACGCAAAAAACGAAATATATTATATGTCGCTTAATCCTCAATATTATGAATATGAATTTAGAGATATGTGTGTAGGAAAATTCGGGTGGAAAATAGACAGATGACAGGGAAGGAAAGTCTTTATATTCAATAAGGAAAAGATGTAAAAAATGTCGGAGAAATTTAAAGTCAGTATAGTTACAGTTTGCTTAAATAGTGCAAAGACCATCGAAAGAGCCATTCTTAGTGTCATTACACAAGCTTACAAAAATGTAGAATATATTATAGTTGATGGGGGGTCAACAGATGGAACATTGAATATTATAAAAAAATATGCGTCAAATATTTCCAAATGGATAAGCGAGCCTGATAAAGGTATATACGATGCAATGAATAAAGGAATCGCTATGGCAACAGGGGATTTGGTAGCATTCTTGAATAGTGATGATTGGTACAACGATGGTGCTATAGAGTATGTGGCTAATCAGGCAGAAAGCAGCAACGCTGAAATATTTTGTTATGAAGTAAACGTGTGGGAGGGAGATGTTCTGCAAAAAAGCAGGAGTAACCTGACTAAAGACATTGCTAATCTTAGAATTAGGATGATATTTAATCACCAGGGTGTTTTTGCAAAAAGAAAATTATTTGAAGAATTTGGATTATTTAATACCAAGTATATTATAGCATCCGATTATGACTGGTTGTTGAGGATGTATAATAAAGGTGTAAAGATGCAGATTTCCAATTATGTAGTAGCAAATTTCCTGCGGGGTGGAATTTCAACGACTCGGCCATTAGAAGTAAATTATGAGTTTAAGCTAATAGCGATGTCTGCGTTAAACAGATTGAAAGAGGAAAGGGATATTGCAGAAGAGGAGTTTAGTGAATTATATTGTAGGATTTCAGAACATTATAAAGAATTGGAGTCGGTTAACGCATATAAGACTGCCATTAATGCTCGAATGTTTGAAAATAGTATGCAAATAAGAGATGGAGTAAAAAAGATATTGCCAGGAGCGAGGTATTCCATTTTTGGTTGTGGAGCATTAGGGCTGGAATGCTTTGCGTTACTGCAACAGATGGAATTTTCAGTAGACTGTTTTTGGGACAATGATTCGGAAAAATGGGGGACATATTACCATGGTGTGGAGATAAAGGCACCCAAGGATATTATAAGGGGAAAAACGGTAATAGTAGTTTCATCTAAGAAGTATTACGATGAGATAGTTGGACAATTATGTAATATGAAATTAGAAGAGAATGTGGATTTCATTGATTATCATAGTCTTCGGACAGAAATTGGATTGAAAGTTATTTTAGAAAACACTGTTTTATGATAAAGTGGCAAAGCTGATGATACTGAATAGGCGGGGGAATGGGATGGAAATATTTCATATAATGTACTTTCTGGACTATGGGCAATCATTCGGTGGCGCAGTCAACACTCTGCTTCAGCGGGCGCTTCTTATGAAAAAAGCAGGGCAGAAGATAACAGTGGTAGTATCAGATTATTTAAATACACGACTGGAAGAAGGATATTCTAATATATGTGCTGTCCAGAATATCAATATGATGCGTTTAACGTACCAGATTTCTACTCAACCAGAGGATATTGATATTGTCTCGGTAGTGCAGAACTATGATACTGTTAAGAGGGCAATCGAGGAGATAAAGCCGGATATTCTGCATTCGGTTCAGCTGAATCCGATTGTGGAATTGGTGAGCCGGGAACTACAGATTCCCCATGTGATGGATATCTATCAGTTGACATCAGATTTTTTTAGAATTGGTTACATGGATTTGTTTCCACATTATCACATTTGTGATTCAGAATACTATGCTGAAAAATGGAAACATTTTTTAAATACGGAATCTGTATGTATCCGGACAGCGGTAAATTGTGCAGGGAATGTGGCAATACGCCACTTTGAAAAAAAAGAAGAGCTGACTTATCTGTGTGTGGGATTGGTTTGTGAGCGAAAAAATCAACTTGAAGTGATTAAGGCGTTTCACATTGCTTTGCAGCATAACGTAAAAGGGAGGCTGCTTATTTATGGATATGCGAATGGGGGGTATTCTGACAGATGTCGAAGTTATATTAAGGAGAATGGACTAGAAGAAAGTATATGTATGAAAGGCTTCTGTGACAAGATGGATGGAGCATACCGAGATGCCGATGTATTGATTTGCGGGAGCACAAGGGAGTCCTATCCAAATGTGATATCAGAGGCAATGTGTTATGGGTTGGTTATTATCACGACTCCAGTAGCGGGTGTCCCAGAGGTGATTAGGAATCATGAAAATGGCTATTTATGCAGAGGGTATTTGGCAGAGGATATTTCAGAGAAAATTCTTGAATTGGAAGAAGACCGAAAGAAAGGCGCTGTTGAGGAAATACTAAAGTGTGCATATGATACGTTTGAAAAATACCATTCATCTGAACATATAACAGTGGCATTGCTTAATTACTATAGAAAATTAGCAGATACTTATACCGTTCATTCAAACATTCTGATTGGGGATGTAAGAAAGAGATTTACCCCCATTATTATGGAATATGAATGCAAAAGAGAGATGTTGTCTGAACCAGAATTATGTCAACGGAAGCTATGGTATATCTATCATATCCGTGAGCTTCTTTTGAAGCAAGCAGCTTGCGGCAAACGGAAGATTTATATATGGGGAACCGGGAAGTATGGAAAAAGGGTAAAAGAAATTATTGATGTATTTTGGGATACTCTGGAATTGGAAGGATTTCTTGATACCTATAAGACTGGAGAGTTCTTGGGAGCTGAAATTTATAGCCCCTATAGTGTGTTGGACAAGCAGGATGCACTTATTTTGATTGCAGCAGTGAATGGGCAGGGTGATATGATTCGGCTATTAGAGGAGAAGCACAAGGAATATTGTGAGGACTATTTTATATTATCACCTAGGACTTGGTAAGGGGTAGAGCTTGGCATACTGAGTAGAAGGATGTAAGAGAGGATTTATGAAAATAGGAACAATAGTATTTACATATCAAAGGGACGAGCATGCTAGGAGAGTGCTGGAGGCGCTTTCTCATAATGATATGCTGCCAGAAAAATTATATATTTTTCAAGATGGAAAAAAGGAGAATACAAATTGTGACAGATGGAATAGAACGAATGAACTTATACGTAGTATAAAATGGTGTGAGACAGAAGTCCATGTTTCGCAAAATAATATGGGATTGGCGAAATCTATAGTAGATGGAATAAATTATGTTTTACAGGATTGCGATGCAGTGATTGTCCTTGAAGATGATTGTGTACCACATCCTAAATTCATGTCCTATATGATTTCCGGTTTGAACAAATACGCGGAAAAGGAACAGGTATATTCAGTAGGCGGATATGCCTGGCCGGTGGAAGTTCAGGAAAACGGGACAGATGCCTATTTTACGGGAAGAATCAGTTCCTGGGGATGGGGGACATGGAAGAACCGCTGGACACAATACGAGCGGGATTATCAGATGCTGGCAGAGATAAAAAAGGACGAGGACTTGTCGGCTCGATTCCATATATGGGGAGAAGATTTGGAAAGCCATCTTTTAGGGAACGTTAGAGGAACATGCAATTCATGGGCTGTGTTCTGGGCGTTGACGGTGATTAAGAAGAAAGGATTTTGTCTGGCGCCATATCAATCATTGATTGAAAATATTGGATTTGATGGAAGCGGGGTGCATTGCGGCATAAGGAAAGAGGAACAGAACTTACGCAAATGGGATGACTTTCATGATATGATTTTGCCGGATGTTGTGGAATTCCCTGGCGGATATGAGACTAATTTTTCTGAATATTTTTCATGGGTATCGCCAGAAACAAAACTGTCCTGTTATAACAATATAATGGCCAATTGGCTGCAGTTAATGCGGGAAAATGTTTGTATTTCAGAGGAGTTGGTGAAAAAGGGTATTTATAATGTGTCTATTTGGGGAAAAGGCAAACTATGTAATATCCTGCTACAGGAGCTTAAAGGAAAAGTGAAGGTTCTTTCGATTATCGAAAGCCATCCGTCCTCTGATGAATACCAGGGAATCAGAATAGTGGATGAAGCGAACATACCAGAAGAAACCCAGATGATTATAGTGATTCCGGTATATGACTTGAAAAAGATAGTAAGAAAGACTGACAGTTTGTGGCAGTATAAGATAGTCGGTATAGATTGGCTGATTAGGGGGGGTTGCTTTCTTAAAAAGTTTGGTATTCCAGTTAGGCTGTGCGGAACAAATGAAATTATTCGATGCGGCAACCAGTACGGTGGGTTTGATGTGGTTGCTGATTCTTCTCTAAGGTCAAGACAGATTCTTGTATATTCTTTTGGCATAGGAGAAGATTTGTCGTTTTCCCAAACTGTTCTGGAAGAATTTCAGGCCGAAGTATATGCGTTTGACCCTACGCCAAGAGCGATTGAGTATGTGAAGAGAAGCGATTTATATAGGGATGATAGATTTCGCTTTTATGCATATGCGCTGGCTTCAGAAGATGGGACAGAAGATTTTTATCTTCCTATTAACGAAAGTAATGTATCCGGTTCACTAATTCAACGTAGTGCTCTGAAAGAGGCAGGCATTAGCGTTATAAAAAAGAAATTGAAAACAATAATAAAGGAATTAGGGCATGAGAAGATTGATATACTGAAGATGGATATAGAGGGAGCAGAGTTTGAGGTCATACATGACATCATATGCGATGGAATTGAATTTGGTCAGTTATGCATTGAAGTGCATGATAGATTCTTTGAAAATGGGGATAAGAGACTAAAAGATTTAATGAAGGAGTTGCATGGGAGGGGATATGTTTTGGCAAGCGCAGATAGTAAATTGCAAGAATTTACTTTTATAAAAGGTTGAGGTTATAATAATGATAAAAACGTCCATCATAGTTCCGGTATACAATACGGCAGAATATTTATGGGAATGCTTTGCCAGTATATTCGCTCAAACACAAAAAGAAATTGAAGTGATAGCAATCAATGATGGGTCAACCGACAATAGCTTACAGATTTTGGAAGAAATTAAAAAAGACCATCCGGAAATGATAATATTTTCTCAAAAAAATATGGGTTTAGGGAGTGCCAGAAATCAGGGAATAGAGTTAGCAAATGGTGAATTTATTTATTTTCTGGATTCAGACGATTGTTTGATAGATAACGCAATGGACGTATGCTATGAATGTGCAAAAAACCATAATCTTGATATGGTCATGTTTGATGCGGAGAGTTTTGGGGATTTGACGGAAGAACGGCAGCATGCGTATGACAGAGCGCAGATAATAAAAGAGAGAGAATATGTGTTTAGTGGAGAAGAATTTGCAAATAAATATTGGTTAAAAAGGTTCTGCCCTAACGCATATTTGTTTTATAGTGCATCCAGGCTAATTAAGAACCATGGATTGAGGTTTTTAGATAAAATTTATTATGAAGATAATGAGTTTTATTGCAAAATAATGGCGAAAGCGCAGCGCACGATGTATATTCCGCAGAAATTATATAGAAGGAGGTATAGAGAAAGCTCAATCGCCACATCACAATTTGATAGGTTTCATGCGGAGAGCTATCTGATGATGATACAGGCTGTTGATAGACAGTATTATGGTGTCGGGATGGAAACTCTGATGCATGAAATAAAGCACTCTTTTGTAAATACTTTGCTGCGGTTATGCCAAGAAGAACATTTGATGGCGGATTTAAGCTTTGCGCAGAGTTTATATACGATAGCATTAGGAATATGTGGTGGAAACCTGGAGGAGATAGATTCATATCGTGACATTGAATTGTTGTCCAGAATCTGTGACATGGCATATGCTGAAGGATGTAATGACAGAGAAAAAATGGCAGTTCAGGAGAGAAAAGAGAGGATAATCCAAAAGGCTTTTGCAGAAATACCCCTCAATATAGTGGACAAATGCGTAGGGGTATATGGATTAGGAAAAACAACACAGACATTCTTGAAAATGTATCAGGAGTATGTCGGTGAAATAAAAGCAAGATTGGTCTTTATTGAAAGCTTTAGTAATACAAATGGAAAGCAGTATGAGGGATATGAAGTGTTTCAAGTTACAGATATCGGTGAACTGCCGTTGGAATGCATTGTGATTCCTTCTTCAAAGTACGAAGAGGATATGTGTAATGCGGTCAGGGAGATATATGGCGGGAAATTCAGGATGATTCGTCTTAAAACGGACAGGAAATTGAAATTATAGTGGGGTTATAATGAATACAGTAGAAAATGCTATAATATGGGGAGCTGGAAAGTGGGGAATCCTTGCTTATTTCTATTATCGAAATGAATATAATTTGATAGGTTATGTTGACAACGATAAAAAGCTGTGGGGGCAACGATTAAATGGATTGGAAATTTATTCTCCTCAAATTTTAGATAAAATGCAGGCAAAGATAATTATTGCTAATAAAAATAGTTCTAATGAAATAAAGAATCAATTAGCCCAGAGCAATAGAGCTGCCAATACATTGGTGTTTCGTATTGATATGGTGAATGGGAGAGAACAGCTTTGCGAAGGAAGCATGTGCAGCAACGAGGTGATTGTGTCTTTTTCTGGCGGTATTGGGAATCAGATGTTTCAATATGTATTATATAAGATTTTCCAGGGACAGGGAAAGTCAGTTTTGGCAGATGTGTCCGTATGTAAAAGGGGCGGGAGCGACTCTTTTGCTTTGGATAAGGCGTTTCCAGAGATTCGCTTGAGGCATTGCTTGCCGGAGAAACGGAGGATTAGTCTCGCTCTGGCTGAGATAGATGAGAAAGCAGTAAATCGTGAAATGCGGGAAGAAGAATTCACGTATAGACCAGAACTTCTTGATATACAGCGAGGGTATATCATCGGATATCACCAATCCTATAAATACGCTGATTTAGTAAAAGAGGAGCTATATAACGATTTTGATTTCCACTTGAGCGAGAATAGGGAAATCTCTCATGTATTGGCCGCCTTATGGCGAAAAGGAGAACCTGTAAGCGTTCATATAAGAAGAGGGGATTATTTAGCAGAAAATCTGGAATCAAAATTTGGAAATGTGTGTACAGATAGGTATTATGAAAAAGCAATTAAGCTGATATGTTCAAAGGTTAAGAATCCTGTGTTTTGCTTTTTCTCTGATGATATTGCGTGGGCTAAGGAAAAGTATGGCTGTATGGATTCAATTTTTATAGAAAAAGGTATGTTTACAGAGTATCGTGACTGGTATGATATGTATATCATGAGTCGATGCAAGCATAATATAATTGCTAATAGTACATTTAGCTGGTGGGGGGCATGGCTAAATCAAAGTCCGGAGAAGATTGTCGTTGCACCTGAGAAATGGCTGAACTATGATAGAGAATACGACATTTGCCCGGATAATTGGATTAGACTGTGAGACTGGCTGTGATGTGACATTGGCAGACTTGGTAGAGTTTATAGAGGGAATAGTTTATGTATAGAGAGAGGATTTTCCCATTTCAGTTAGTGGAAAAAGGGGCGAACATAGCTTTGTATGGAGCAGGGGCGTTAGGGAAGCGTTATTGGGAGCAGGTTAAAGCAGTCGATTGGTGCAATATTATAGAAGTCTTTGATAAGAATTGTTTTAATATCAAAGATTTTTATACGAAAGTAAAAAGCCTGGAATGCATAACAGAGCGTACTTATTATGATTACATTGTAATTGCAATAGTTTCGGAGGCAGCCAGGGCAGAGGCGGTTCATGAATTGTTGAAAAAGGGGATTGCAGAAGAGAGGATAATTTCCAGTGTGGATCAGTATATTACATACGAAAATCAGGATAGGGCGCAGTATGAACTTAAAGGCGCAACGTGTGGAAAGGAGCGAGTGTCAATTGCCTTTTGCCCTTGGGGGACGTTAGGAGATTACGTTGTCCTTTTGAGAATATATCAGGAATTGATAAAATATATAAAGCACGCAGTGATTGATATTTTTAAAAGCCACGTTGCATTTGCCCAATGTGTTTTTGGAAATCAGCCGTATTTAGGAGAAATCTATGGTGAAGGGTGGAAGTGGAGAGAGTACCATGATGTGGTGTTGGATGTGGGAGATAGAGTTTATCTCCAGTTTTTGAACAAAAAGCGTGTCGAAAGGTTGGAACCAGAGCTGGCGGAAAAGATGCTTTTTCTGCAGAAAAGCAATCAGGAGGAGTTTTCAAACTATCCGGTGCATTCTTTTCCAACGACCAGGCTAATACTGGAAAGAGCAAGATTTTTGGGAAGGAACAGATATACGATATTTCAGTGTGAGAGGGCTTTGGAAATAACAGATACTAACGTAAAACTAGCAGTGGCACAATCTGCTGAGCAAGAGTATTTGACATTTGGATTTAAGAAGAAGTATATAACTTTTAATTATGGGGCAAACCAGTGTGCAGAGGGGAAGGTGCCTCAAACAAAAATGTGGCCGAAGGAATATCATGTACAATTGAATAGATTAATGAAAGAAAAGTACCCTGATATTGAGGTAGTACAGTTAGGGGCAGAAAATAGTGAAAAGCTTGCTGGTGCGGACAGGTATATTATGGGAGCAAATCTAGAGGTAGTCAAGGTGATTCTTAGAGAGTCGCTTTGTCATATTGACTGCGAGGGGGGCTTGGTACATATAGCAACGCAACTGGGTACAAGATGTGTGGTGCTCTTTGGACCTACACCAAGTTGGTTTTATGGATATGAACAGAATATTAATATAGTGGCTGAAATATGTAAGGAATGTCTGCGTTTGTACCCGGATTGGCAGACAAAGTGTCATAAATATGACAGACCAGAATGCATGTATTCAATTACCCCGGAAAAGGTGTATGAAAGGCTTGTTGAGCACATTGATAGTGTAAAGAAAACCTTGCTTTAGAAAAGAAGATATCCATGGACGCAGTACAAAGCCAGACAGGAGAGATAGAGTGTGAAGGTATATCAGATTTTTCCGTTTGAATATGTTGAAAAAGATAGTAGAATTATGATTTACGGCCTTGGAAAGTATGGCTTAAGTTACATAGAGCAGGTTCAGGCGACTCAGTGGTGTAAAATAGTTGGGATTTCAGATATCGATAGTTCAAAGAATAGATGGGGATATCCCTTTTTTACGATAGATGAATTGAAAGGCGTGGAAGCGGATTACATTATAATTGCAATTTCGGCAACAAACATGGTTGCCGAGGTATATCTACAATTGCTGGAACAAGGAGTTCCGGATGAGAAGATTGTCAGTACATTAATAAGGTCGGGAGAGAACTATAAATGTATGCCACAGGCAGTACATAAATCTGACAGTTTGCAGATATTGCTACAATTTGGTGGAGGACTGGGGGATTGCGTGGTTTGTCTCAGCGCATACGAGAAAATTATTGGCATGCTTCAGAAAGCGGAAATTGATATTCAGTGTAGAGGAAACTATGGGAAGGCCTTGCTTGATAATAAAGCTTTTCTGCGTACCATTATTGATGTTACTGAAAAAACGGATTATGATGCCTACGATTTAGTGTTAAGGTTAGACCACAGCATAGCGGTATTAAGGTATGATGAGTTTCGATGTGAAAAATATGCGCCAGAGTTGAATGAGAAAATACAGATGCTAATAGCGACCAGTAAATATGTGCGAAATGATATAAAGGGTACGGGAGAACGTTTTTCGATTCAAATCAGGATGGCAGTGATAAAAGCCTGGAATAGATATTTTGCATTAGGGCATGGAGAAGTGCTGGGATTGACGGCAGATATGGTGCATATTGAACTGGCAGAGAGGTACCAGGATGAGTACAGAAAATTAAAACTGGGAAAGTTTCTGACTCTTAATCGTGGCTCTGATATGATGTCAAAGTACAAAACAATGCAGACAAAAGTCTGGCCATTAAAATATTATGAAGAATTAGTGAGGATAATTAAGGAGAAATATCCAGAATATGAGATTGTGCAGCTTGGAGATAATGACACAGAGCAGATTGAAGGTGTTGACCGGTACATAAAGGGACAGGATCTTGAAATTGTCAAGTATATTTTGAAAGGGTCTATGTTACATTTTGATTGTGAAGGCGGCCTAGTGCATCTTGCAACTGCATTGGGGACGAAATGTGCTGTTGTATTTGGGCCTACACCAATCGAGTATTATGGATATCCGCAAAATATAAACATAACAGCCGGGAAGTGCCATAATTGTATGCATTTGACTGAAGATTGGTATGTAAAATGTCTAAAAGAGCAGAATGAGCCAGAGTGCATGTATGGTATTACGCCAGAAATGGTATTTGGGAAAATAAGCGAGTATTTAGGGAAGGTTGAAATGGAGGAACAGGCATGAAGGAGTTGGCTTTTTTTGGAGCGGGGAAAATAGGAAAGTATGTTGCGGATTATTATTTAGCACAAGGTTATAAAGTCAAGTGTTTCATAGATAATAATCAAATGTTGTGGGGAACACTTGTTATGGGTATTCCGGTTATTGGCATCGAGGATTATGTTAAGATAGCCGATGGATGCAGACTCATTTTGTCATGTAATGTGAATAATAAAAAAGAAATTATTGAGCAATTGAATGCGTATGGAATAAATGAATATACAGATTATGATGAATATAACAATAGAGAGCGTATAGTATCATATTCACATCCTCATGATAGGGAAGACATTATCTTATACCATGTACTTTATAATGTGGAATCAATCTTTTATATTGATGTAGGAAGTAACGATCCATTTCAATGTTCAGTGACAAAATTGTTATATGATGTCAAAGGGGCGCATGGAATTAATATAGAACCACAAAAAGAATTATATGCCATTACGGCAAAGGAGCGTATAAGGGATATTAATTTATGTGTTGGAATTGGGGAAGTGCCAGGCACAGCTACTTTATATGTACAGGGAGGATTGAGTACAGTTATTGAAGAGAACGCTGTGATTAATAATTGTAGCACTATTCAAATAGATGTTATGACATTGGCGGAGGTATGTCATCAACATATTGCAGAGGGGCAGGACATTACACTGTTAAAGGTGGATGTAGAAGGTGCTGAGAAGTCGGTGTTACTAGGAGCAGATTTTAAGTTATATAGACCATGGATAGTGGTGATGGAATCGACTTTGCCAGGAACAGAAATAGTCTGTTATGATGAATGGGAATACATATTGTTAAATAATAATTATCATTTTGCATATTCCTATGGTGTTAACAGGTATTATGTTGCTAATGAAAAGGCGGAACTTGACTCTCGGTTTTTGGATATGGATGTATTACACAGGTACTATCGGATTATGAGCGCCAATTTGGAAATGGTTAAGGTTAAGTGAGAAGACTATAGATGTATATACATGAAAGTGGGTAATATGTTTAACATAGAAGCGGTATTTTATGAAGTATGAATCCTTTTTTCCCAAATTGTGATGGAATTACAGAAATGGTTTCCGGTTTCGGCTTTTATGGAGAATTCTGCGGTGGTGAGGGATGAGATGAAACCGTTGCTGAATGGCCGTCTTTAGATTGATGATTTGCTTTTATTCGAAAGTAATTCGAGTAGGAGAGAAGTTATGCAAGACTGAGACCTTGATAAAACTTGGTAAAAGGTATTGGCATACCTAGCAGAGCATTTGGCGGATAAGTATTTTGATGTAGTATTTCTTCTGACAGAAATGCTGTTCGGAAGGAATGGAAGAATTTTTGTTGGCACTCTATCGTAAAACAAATTGTAAAATAGGTCATGTAGTAGATTCCGACAAAGAAATTGAAAAATTAGTGGTAATTGATTTAACAGAGAGACTGCCCCTAAGCGGCTCTGAGGCATACATAAAGCAGTGCGACATTTATATGGGTTCCAACACAGGATTTTATATATTGCGGATGCATTGGACAATTGGTAGATGGCTGCCATGGGGATTGTAAAAAGGGATTATTCAACTGTATCAATCAGATTACCCGACCCAGATGGAACAGACAGTAGAGAAAGTTTTAAAATCAGGGAATGAGCTTCAAGGTGTGCGAGGAATTGGAGGGTGAAGATGTATATTGTTACCGGCGGCGCAGGATTTATAGGAAGCTGTATCGTCAGCAAGTTGATAGAGGAAGGTATTTCGGATATTTTGGTGGTTGACAATATCGGTGCCAGTGAAAAATGGAAAAACGTCTTTTGGAGGAACCAGTCTGTGGAATATATGAAAAAGACAGAGTTCCTCCAGTGGCTGGAAGGAATCCAAAATGCGGACATGGTGGAAGCCATCATCCATATGGGAGCCTGCAGCACCACCACGGAACAGGATTTCGATTATCTGTATGACAATAATTTCCGCTTTACAAAATCAATCTGGGAGTGGTGCGCCGCTCATAAGAAGCGGTTGATTTATGCCAGCTCTGCAGCAACCTATGGTGATGGCAGCAGGGGATTTGACGACAGTATAGAGGGAATCCCGGATTTGCGTCCTCTAAATGGTTATGGAATATCCAAGCAGATTTTCGATATGTGGGCGCTGGAACAGACGCAGAAGCCTTCCCAGTGGGTTGGACTGAAGTTCTTCAATGTATATGGGCCAAATGAATATCATAAAGGGAGCATGGCCAGCGTCATTTTCCATACGTTTAACCAGATAAAACAGTCAGGCAGGATGAAATTATTCAAGTCCTATCATCCGGATTATGCGGATGGGGAGCAGCTGCGGGATTTTGTCTATGTGATGGACATCGTGAAGCTTGTATGGTTCTTATTGAACAATGAAACGGTAAACGGCATTTATAACGTGGGGACAGGCCAGGCCAGAAGCTTTTATGACCTGGCAAAAAATGTCTTCCTCACGTTGGGACTGGAGCCGGATATCGAATTCATTGATATGCCGGAAGGACTGCGGGAAAAATATCAGTATTATACGCAGGCTGAGGTAGGCAAACTTCGGAGAGCAGGTTATGGGGAAGAATTCTACTCTCTGGAAGATGGCGTGCATGATTATGTCGGCAACTATTTGGCAAAGGACTATTTAAGATATTGATATGGCAGGGGGCAGAATGCAAAAGGCGGTTTTTCTGGACAGGGACGGGACGATAAACGTGGACAGAGGGTATGTATATCGGATTGAGGATTTCGAGTTTATTGAAAAGGTGCCGGAAGCCATCATGGAAATGAAGCGGTTTGGATACCTTGTTATCGTCCTGAGCAACCAATCAGGAGTGGCCAGAGGATACTATACGGAAGACGATGTAGTGAAGCTGCATGCGCATATCAATGACAGACTGTTGGAATATGGAACAGGGATTGACGGATTCTATTTTTGCCCCCACCATCCGGAGGGGATAGTCGGACGGTATCGCCGGCAATGTGGATGCAGAAAGCCTGCTATCGGAATGCTGCAGCAGGCTGTTCGGGATTTTGACATAGATATGGAAAATTCGTGGATAGCGGGGGATCGGGAGAGGGATCTTTTTTTAGGGCATGATATTCCTGCAAAGCGTATCCTGCTGTCAGCAAAACAGGATATGCCGTCATCGAATCTGCCTGAAGAAATATATTGGCGGAGAAAAGATTTATGGGAATTTGTTCAGAAGGATTTCAGGAAGGAGGGGTCATGAAAAAGAAGCTGGCTTTTTTTCTTGGCATTTCCCCCAATTTTGCTTTTGCGGCGGGGAATGTAGCGATTGCGCTGAATCGGTACTGCAAAGGAACAGAATATGACATTGTCATATATCATTCAGGTGTTTCGAACAGGGATTTGGAAGCATTTTCGCGAATTCCCCATTGCATCTTAAGGGGGTTCAGCTTGGATGATGATTTTGTAGAATTCATGATATGCTCCCTTCCGGAAGACTGTCGGTTCAGAACCCGGGAGAAACTGATGTGTTTTGCGCATTTTGAAGCATTTGCGCTTTTAAGGGAATATGAAAATGTGATTTGGCTGGATGCTGATGTATTGGTGCAGGATGATTTGTTGGGATTGGTGCAGTTCGGGCCTTTGGCCTTTACACCCGATGGGCATTCGGTAGGAGAGCAATTTTTTTCGCCGCCCCAGTGTAAATATGATTTAGAGAGAGAAGCTTTTCGCATCGATATGATGGTGCTGGGGGATTCTTTGCCATATGAGAGGATATATCAGTGGTGTTACGACGAAGCCCGGAGCTTTGCATCTTATTCTAAGAATCCAGAACAGGCGATTATCAACTTGTGCCTACAGGAATTTCACTTGAAGCCCGCCGTAATATCAGAAAAGTGGCAATGTTTTTCCTATAGACCGGAGACGGTATCCGCAAGATGTGTCCATTTTGGAACGGATAGAAAAGTATGGAACGATAAGGTGCTCTATGTCCTCTACCCGGAGTGGTATCGCAACCACATGAGATGGGTGGAACTGGGTGGAGGTGTAAGTGAAGACTATCAAATGGAAGGGGCATCTCCTTGGGATGTCCAGAGAATGCTGTTAAGAGAGCAAAGGAGATTTTTCTTGTTTCATAAAATTCCCGAGAATTCTAAACTGATTATTTATGGAGGAGGGGGAAGGGGGCATAGATATGTGGAGCAGATACAACGGATAGCTTACTATAAGATTGTTGCGGTCTTAGACAAAGATCCATCCAATGTAGAGGAATTTACATTTTCCGTCTTAGGTGCGGCATCCTTTCATGTGCTGTATCCAGAGGAGATTGCAGAAGCAGGAGATTACGACTATGTAGTGATTGCCCTAAAAGCGGAAGAGATGATTCGAGAAGCAGAGGATATATTGCTCCGGTCAGGGGTGCCGAAGGAAAAGATTGTTTGGAATGAAGGATAGGAAAAAGGGGGAATATGTGATGTAGAGGAAAAACAGAAACTGCATAAGGAACCAACCTGCCTTGTGGTAGGAGACGCGATGCTTGACAGGTATCTATATGGTTCTGTGTCCAGAATTTCACCAGAGGCTCCGATTCCCATTGTCAGTATCAGAGAAGAAACGGCAATGCTGGGCGGTTCTGCCAATGTAGCAGCAAATCTCAGGGGGCTGGGGCTGGAGGTAGTTCTCTGTGGAGTGATTGGGGATGACTATGAAGGAAACATGCTCTGCAAATTGATGAAGCAAAAAGGAATAATATTTCAGGGATTGCAGAGCGGCAGACGAACCACGATAAAAACCCGCATTATAGGGCAGGCACAGCAAATTGTCAGGATTGATAAGGAAGATGCGGAGGAACTGAACGGGGACGAAGAACAGAATCTGCTCCAGGGAATTCTGCCTTGGGTGGAAAAAGCGGATTGCGTCATCCTATCTGACTATAAGAAAGGTGTCTGCACCGAAAGAATCTGCCAGTCCGTCATAGAGGAGGCCCATCGTTTGGGTAAAAAGGTTTTTGTGGATCCTAAACAGGCGGATTGGCACAGATACCGCAACGCGGATTTGATTAAGCCCAATTTTGGGGAATTCTGTGCCGTAGTGGGAAAAAAACTTAAGAATTCTGAGACTGATATCCTGGAGGCTGCAACTGCGGTGCTGCAGCGATACGGACTGGCAACGCTTCTGGTCACCAGATCCCAGTATGGCATGTCCCTGATAGAAGCAGAAGGGAAAGCCGAGAGCTTTGAAGCGGTCCAGAAGGAGGTCTATGACGTATCGGGTGCCGGCGATACGGCCTTGGCCGCCTTGGCGGCAGGCTGGTGCTGGGGCTGCGGCCTGAAGGAAGCGGTCAGGCTGTCTAACGTGGCAGCAGGGATAGTAGTGGGAAAAATCGGTACCTGTACCGTGGGGAAACGGGAACTGCTGGAAGGCTGTCAAAGAGCGGCAGAAAGGGACAGTGCCCTTTCTGCTGTTGAAATGTCAGAGTTATCAGGGAAACTGCTGGAATGGAGAAGACAGAAAAAGAAGATTGTATTTACCAACGGATGCTTTGATATCTTACATAGAGGACATGTGGACTGTCTGCAAAAGGCGAAAGCATTGGGGGATATCCTGATTGTCGGTGTGAATTCGGACGCATCGGTAAAACGCCTGAAAGGGGATTTCCGGCCCATCAATACGGTGCAAGACAGAGCCTATCTGCTGAAAGCAATGGATTGTGTGGATGAAGTGGTGGTCTTTGAGGAGGATACCCCATACGAACTGATACAAGCGGTGCAGCCAGATATTCTGGTGAAGGGCGGCGACTACAGGGCAGAAGAGGTTGTGGGAAGAGAACTTGCCGGTGAAGTGAGGATACTGCCTTTTGTAGAAGGGTATTCCACATCGGAAATCATTCATAAGAGCAAGGCGTAAAGGATAGATGGAAAAGTGTGATTCTGGAAGGATTTTTTCGGCAGTGCGGAAGATAGCAGATAGGTAAAGGAGCAGGGAAATGGTATATTCTTTCGATGTATTCGATACTTTGATAACTCGAACGACGGCGGAACCCAAAGGGATTTTTACGATAATGGAAGAAATCCTTCGGAAAGATGCCCTCTATGAGAGATATCCGCTTCACCTGAGAAGGCATTTCCGCCAGTTCCGGGTAGAGGCGGAGGTACA
>OFFR01000450.1_pt1 | contig 26741 bp, 26 predicted proteins | sample 1521421 | NCBI WGS metagenome assembly OFFR01 (sample SAMEA3504087, study PRJEB24116) | mouse gut metagenome | biome: mouse gut; feature: mouse-associated habitat; material: faeces | place: Denmark | collected 2011 | reverse complement strand
ATTCACCGGGGATCGGTAGGGCGCTGGAACGAGAGAAGGTCTATATCAAAAAGCAGATTTTCTAATCAGCACGCTGGAGGGCTATACAGAGACAGTCCCCCTCACCTTTGACCAGCTGGAGATCAACACGCTGTTTGTGGATGAGGCCCACAACTTCAAGAATATCCCCCTACGGAGCAATCTAAGGAAGATTTCCGGCATCAATATCACCGGCTCCCAAAAGTGCCTGGAAATGCTCCACAAGGCTCGGTACGTCCAGGAGAGCAATCAGGGCCGGGGCGTAGTCTTTGCGACCGGCACGCCGCTGTGCAATTCGATCTCAGACACCTACGCCATGCAGATGTACCTGCAATATGACAAGATGAAGGAAACGCACCTGGACCGCTTTGACAACTGGGTGAAATCCTTTGCCAAGCCTGAGCGGGTATGCGAGATTGATGTGCATACGTCCAAATATCGATTTGTCCTGCGGTTCGCGCGGTTTTTCAATCTGCCGGAGCTAATCGCACTTTTTAAGGAGAGCGCCGACATTCAGACACCGGATATGTTAAAGCTGCCTGTGCCGGAAGCGGAGTATGAAAACGTAGTGTTAAAGCCGAGTGAGTACCAGCAGGACATGGTTTCTTCCCTTGCGGACAGGGCCGAGGCGGTACGCAACAGGCTTGTAGAACCGTATCAGGATAATATGTTGAAGATCACGAATGACGGCAGGAAGCTGGCTCTGGATCAGCGTCTTATCAATGATATGCTGCCAGACAATGAAACTTCCAAGGCGGCAACCTGTGTCGGCAGGGCATTTGAGATATGGGAGCAGACAAAGGAGCAGAAGTCCGCACAACTAATCTTTTGTGATTTATCGACACCGAAAGGGGATGGTACATTTAATGTTTATGAGGACATAAAAAACAAGCTGGTGGAGAAAGGAGTGCCGCCGGAAGAAATAGCGTTTATCCATGAAGCGAATACGGAATTAAGGAAAGCGGAGCTGTTTGGCAAGGTAAGGAGCGGACAGGTTCGTTTTTTATTGGGTTCCACCCAGAAAATGGGCGCAGGAACCAACGTGCAGGACAGGCTGATCGCCTTACATCATCTCGATGTGCCGTGGCGTCCGAGAGATGTAGGACGGATTTTGCGGACATTCAAAATAAAAAAGAATGTGGAGGTAACAGGCAATGGCAAAATCATTATTTGAGAAACTGGGCGGCAAATACGAGCGGCAAGGCGATTATTTAATACCGTGTTTGGCTGTACCCACCGAAGAAGAACAGCCCATAGGAATATGGGGACAGCGGCACTTGGACTATCTGAAGCAGTACCGCAAGGTTACATACACGAATCTTCTCACAAGCGGCAAGCTGAATACATACCTTGCCGACATCAACAAGCAGGCACAGGAACGCTTTGAAAGGCTCATAGAGAGCATGAAAGAAACAACGGAACGCCTAAAGGAAGAAAACGCCTTAGAATGGGTACAACACCTAAATAACATAAGGGCTTGTGCAAGGGAGAGTGTGAACGAGGAAATTATTTACAATTAGATGATGATGGCGGTAGAGAGGAATCTTTGCCGCCATTTATAAAATGGTTGCGAATGAATGATTGCTTGACATGCATATAAAATTTACTTATAATGACTATGGAAACAAATTCAGTCAAAAGAGGTGAACCTATTGCCAAAGAGTTATTCTGAACAGGAAAAAGAATACATAAAGAAACGGCTGAAAGAGGAAGCCGCAAAGTGTCTTGCCCAATATGGAGTACGTCACACAACCGTTGATGAAATCGTACAACGGGTAAATATACCAAAAGGAACATTCTACCTGTTTTATAAATCAAAAGAGCTGTTATTGTTTGAAGTCATTTTAGAAGAACATGAAATGATTGAGCAGAAAGTGTATCGGGCTGTAAATGAAATGAAACAGGATGGGGATATTGCCGAGCAGCTAATAAGGATTGTTTGTGATTTTTTTATTTTAGCTTCCAAGTCACCGATTTTGAAAATGATAGGCACAAAGGAAGTTGAGATACTGGCAAGGAAACTTCCGCCAGAGGTTTTGAAAGAACATTTGGAGCATGACAGTTCTGCCGTGGAGAAAGTTTTCTCTGTATTGCCTGTTAAGGATGGGGCAGATAAAGACACCTTTAGTGCTGCTTTCCGTGCGATTTATTTCGCTACGTTGCATGAGGAGGAAATCGGAGAAAAATATTTTGAAGATGTCCTCTATCTCTTGATAAAAGGTTTAGTAAATCAAATTTTATAATAATTGGCTGTAGTTTTTATGGCTACAGCCATATAACAACGCTCAAATTGACTATTAAGAAATATTAGTCAAATAGTATGGATGGAGGAAAGGAAAATGAAGAAGATAGCATTTTATGAACCGTGGTTTTTCCTGTTATTTGGTGTTTTCCATTTGCACAGGATTTGGGGAATGATTGACAGGAAATCTTATGCGGATTTCTGGATTGGGATATTGGAAAGCAGGAATGCTTTTTATTATGGACTTATGATTATTTTAGCTATGCTTTGTTTTTTAGGGATTATCAGTTTTTTTAAGAATATCCATTACAACTATTGGTGGAGATGGATATATATTGCAGGAGGAGGTTACCTCTTATTTGACCTGTTTGCTATATGTGTGAGGTTAAAGTTTTGGAATGAACTTCTGTTATGGATGTATGATACAACATCTCCATATTGGAATACGATTTGGCTAATGTTTATCCTACTGGGAGGATTTGTATTTTGTTTAGGCATTAAATTATTCATTGATTATCAGAATGAAAAATAAGGCAGGTGTTTATGATGAAGCAAGAATGGATTTTGTGTCCCATTTGCGGCAATAAAACCCGTGACAGGATTAGGGAAGATACCGTTTTGAAGAACTACCCTATTTATTGTCCCAAATGCAAACACGAGAGTTTGATTGAAGCGGAGGGATTGCAGATAAATGTTGTTATGATGTCTGATAAACTATCTAATTTGCATTGATTGGAGGAAGAAAATGAAATCCATTTATCGAAACGAGCAATCTAAAAAGGCAGTCTGGAAGTTGTACGACAGACAGATGGAGGATTTGAAAATTCCATATACGGACTTATTTATTGATACTTCCTTTGGGAAAACGCATGTAATCGAATGTGGCAATTTGCGGGGGAAACCGCTGCTGGTCTTTCATGGCGGCAATGTGACAACCTCTTATAATTTGAAATATTGCGGGTTTTTACTGAACGACTTTCACATATATGCTGTTGATACAATCGGACATCCTGGCAAAAGTGCAGAGGTTTCCTTATCGCCACGAAATCAAGAGTATGGGAAATGGGCGGTTGATGTAATAAAAGGCTTAGGATTTCATGAAATGGCTTGTTTCGGTGGCTCATTTGGGGCAGGGATATTAGTAAAAGCCATGTGTGTTGCTCCAGAGGCCATTAAACGCAGTGTATTGATTGTGCCGTCTGCCATTCAGAATGCCCCTACATACAAAAGCATAAATATGGCATTTCCAATGCTCATGTACTGGCTCACACACAAAGAAAAATGGTTTATTAAATGCATTCTCCCGATGGCAATAACAGAAAGTAATATCACAGGGGATATTTTAGCAACTGCCCGTTGTAGTATTGATAACGCAAAGATAAAATCTGTTATGCCCCAAAATGAAAGCTGCGAAAATCTTTGTAAATATCAAAATCCTGTTTTAGTTATGGCAGCAGAGAAAGATTGCTTATTTCCTGCTAAGGGTGTGTTACTTAAAGCCAAAAAGGTATGGACACAAAGCAAAATATATTTGTTAAAAGATAGAGGACACATAAATGAATTGACGGATGAAGAAAAGAAAATGATTATAGGTTTTTTGATTGGGTAAGTACAAAATAGTTTAATCATCACAGAGCCAGACGCACAGACGCAGATGACCGTGTTATAATAGGGACAAGTTAGAGGAACCCAGTAAAATCAAGGGGTTGCACTAACTTGTCCCCTTATTTTTTGCTCTTAAAGGGCAAACGGAATCACCGCATTTCTGGTTTCCGTCCGGGAGCCGTACATATATTGCTGGCCAGCAGTATGAAAGTCTGATAGCGATTAAAGCAACCATACCATCCGCTGATGATGGATTTGAAGGTCCGAAGTCCTTATAAATGCTGACGGGTTGCAACGGGGCGTTGTAATATTGGTTGACAGGTTTCGGCCGGGTTTAATGTGAACCGGGCGCCATGGGAGGGTTAAACCTGTGTTTCTGTACCATGGGGATAAATGGGAGTTATTTACGGAAAGCCGGGGAACTTACAGCGCCCATATTGTTGTGATGGTTTTGAAGTTTTAATGCAGCGGAGATTTTGGTTTTATGGATTGGCATATCGTTTCGTTCGGAAACAAATTATTTCTGTTTTGCGGGGAGCGGCACAGGCTGATAGCGCCTGGGAGCGGTCTCTGTAAAATCCCAGATGGAAGATCAGCAGCGGAGAGGCAGCGGAAAGTCCGGTCTGCGGGCCGGTGGAAAGGACGGGATATAGATGAGGAAGGAAGTTCGGAGGTTTAAGGTATATGAGCAGAGCGGGCATAATTACAAGCCGACGCCGACAATCACATTGAAGGGATTGTGGCTGGAAGAGCTGGGGTTCGGGGCGGGGACGCTCCTGACGGTCCGGTGTGAGGAAGGGAAGCTGGTCATTGAGCCGAGGAAGTCAGTGGATTACATTGATGTGTTTGAAGAACAGCAGTTAAGCATGGTGGCAGAAAGGAAAGTGAGGTTTTGATATATGGGAAAGATTTATATGATAGGTTCACAAAAAGGGGGTACGGCGAAGACAACAACTACGTTCAATCTGGCGTACTGCCTGCGGAAGATGGGGAAGCGGGTTCTGGCTGTGGATTTTGACAGCCAGGCAAATTTGACAACGTGCTTTGGCGTGGAGGATATGGGGGTTTTGGATGATACTATCGGGCATCTGATGATGGCGCAGATTGAGGATATGAAGCTGCCGTCCCCGAAGAAGTACATACGGACGAAGGACGGGGTGGACTTTATCCCATCGTCTATTTATCTGTCGGTGGTGGATGCGAAGCTGCGGTTGGAAAAGGGGGCGGAGAAGATGCTGTCCAGGATTCTGGAGCCGCTGCGGGAGAAGTATGATTACATTCTGATTGATACCTGCCCGTCCCTTGGGAATTTGACAATAAATGCGTTGGCGGCTGCCGATGAGGTCATAATCACGGTGAACCCCCAGCTTCTGGCTATGATGGGGATGCAGGACTTTCTGCGGACGGTGGTGAAGATAAGGAAGCGGATCAATCCGGGGCTGGGGATTGCGGGCATCCTGATGACCATGTGCGAGTCCAGGACGAAGCTGTGCAGGGTTCTGACGGAGGAAGTGGCGGAGAATTTCCAGGAGCAGATTCGGGTGTTTGAGACGAGGATTCCCAGTACGGTGAAGGTGGGGGAGAGTATTTATTACAGCCTGCCGGTGGCGGAGTACAGCCCGAAGGCGAGCGCGGGGATGGCTTATAGAAAGTTTGCAAAGGAGCTGGTTTCGTATGAAGGCTAATGGGACGAAGAGGAAGATTTTTAGTGACGCTGTGGACCTTCTGGCGGGGGCGGAAGAGGTTTCTGCTGTGGAGAACGGGATCAGGATGCTGCCCATTGACAGTATCCGTCCGTTCCGGAAGCATCCTTTCCGGCTGTATGAGGGGGAGCGTCTGGAGGATATGGTGGAGAGCATTAAGGAGCATGGGGTCCTGAATCCGGTGATTGTTTGGCAGGAAGGGGACGGGTATGAGATGCTTGCGGGGCATAACCGGCAGATGGCAGGAAGGCTTGCAGGGCTGGCGGAGATTCCGGCGATTGTGAAGACGGATTTGACGGAAGAGGATGCTTATGTGTATGTGATTGAGACCAATGTGATACAGAGGGGCTTTGCGGAGCTTCTGCCGTCCGAGAAGGCGGCGGTGCTGGCGGAGCGGTATGAGAAGGTCAGCAGCCAGGGGCGGCGGAATGACATTCTGGAGGAGATTGCCAGGATGAATGGCCGGGACACGGAGGGGACTTGTGGACACGATGTCCACAAGTTGAAGAGCCGGGACGCCATTGGGGAAGAGTACGGGATGACCGGGAGGAATATTGCCAGGTATATGCGGGTGCAGAAGCTGGAGGAGCCTTTGAAGGAGCGGCTGGACGAGGGGACGCTGCCTTTGGTGGCGGCAGTGGACTTGTCTTATCTGTCGGAGAAGGAGCAGGAAGTGGTGTCCGGGCTGGCGGACACGGGGAAGATTAAGCTGGATGTGAAGACGGCGAAATGCGTAAGGGGCATGGCGGGGAATGTGACGGAAGAGGCGGTGCTGGAGGCGCTGGATGGTGGAAAGGGGAAGAAGGCGGCCGCCGGAAGGAGCGTGAGGCTGTCGGCGGAGGTGTATGAGAGGTATTTTGGCGGGGTGAAGCCTGGGGAGGTGGCGGGTATCGTGGAGGACGCACTGGCGGCGTGGTTCGGGAAAGGGGGTGTGGCTGATGTTCCGGGCGGAAGAGATCGGGAGGCTGGATAGGTCTTATTTTAACATTATTCTGGCGGAGGAATATGATGTGACGCTCCAGTCGAAGAATACGGGGCATATCTGGTATATCCATAACCCGGAGTATCCGGGGGAGGGGGAGTGTATTATTTTCCATAAGCACAGGGCTTCCCAGCCGTATCATCAGCATGGGAGGGCCAGGAGTCTGGGGCAGGCGGTACGGAGCATTATGGGGCATGATGTGTTCCAGATGAATGGGCGGAGGCGTAAGCCAATTATAGGAAATAGTTCTATTTAAATTATGACGTAGTAGAGAAAAAAGGAGTTCATCGAAAATATTTGATGGACTTCTTGTTTATTTGCGAATTGAAGAAAAAAAGGCTTTGTGGTAAAATATATCTTGGAGTTTTATATTTAGGTGGAAAGTGTACATTTCAAGAATGATAGTTAGGCCCTTAAAGATGGTTTCTATAAATATTTGGTTCTGATTTATCAGGGATAGGATATTACATATGAATGAAGCAACTTTGGAACAAAGAATCGTATTAGAGATAGGAAAATATTTTCCGTTTCTGAACAAAGAGGATATTGTACTTCAAAAAACTTTCAGTATTAAACTTGGGCACAAAAAATATGAAATTGATAATATGATTAAGGGAAGAGCAGATATAATGATACAGCATAATGGGAAACCCTTAGCAATCTTTGAACTCAAGGCTCCGGAAATCGAATTAACAACGGATGATTATGGACAATGCGTATCCTACGCCAGGCTTACAGAACCCATAACGCCTCTTTCAATTATTAGTAATGGGAAAGAAACGGTGGTTTTGAATACATATACAAAAGAAACAGTTGATGCTTACTATACAAACAAAGAAGATTTTAATAAACTAATAAAGAATATGGGTTCTATTGCTGAATCACAGTTAGATTCCGCTATAAGCATTCTGCTTGGAAATAGTAAAGAAGTTTGGAATAAAATCATACATGAGATTAATGAGTCGGAGTTTTCAAACATTATTAGTAGTAGTTTGGATTTAGAATCTCCCATTTGTGAAGAGTTTCAAATAGAACGGGAGATCGTCAATGAGTTGTTAAATCAAATATATTTGGATTCACTACTGATATTGACGGGAGAACCATCTTCTGGAAAAACAAATGTTATTTATCAACTATGCCAATTGGCTAAGAAAAAAGATGGATGTATACCAATCTATATTAATTTGGAGGAGCCTAAAAGTATTTTTCAGTATTTAGCTAATAAATTTTCAGGAATATTATATACGCCTGTTTCAAAAGATGAGTTTAGATATTGGCTGATTAACAGTTTACACATGAATACAGGGCATAGAGTTGTTTTTATATTAGACAACATTAGTTCCTCTATTGAAACTGACTGGGAAGAGATATATGAATTGATAAATATTTGTAAAGATAATTTTTCTGTATTATTGGTAATGAACAAACAGATATATGATGATATAAAAAAGATAAAAGGGAAAAACAGATTAAATACAATTGGAAAAGCAAAACATTATACATTGTCTTTTTTATCAGATGACGAATTTTACAGGGCATGTCAAATGCTTTATGATGATTATAAACTTTGTATTTCCCATGGAGGGGAATATAATCCGGAATACCGTAAACCGGATGTGCTCAAAATGCAGGTAGCCTATGTCAAGGATACGCATTTAGATGACAGCTCTATCATATGTATATCTGGTATATTGAATAGTGACATTCTCTTATCTGTTTGGACAAATATTGATGATAATATACGAATGGGATATCGGAAATTAGCTAAATATATTATTAATCAAGGAGATAAGGATAAAAGTATAGAAAAAAATTTTTGGACATATAATAGTGGGATTTTATTTTGTGACAGCAGTGATTTGAAAGATAAAGACATACAGATTTTATTGGAAAAAGGCTATATTAAAAGAAAATATTTGAATAATGGAGAGAGTTTTGTTTATCCTGCATTACTAAATGTAATGCCAGTCGCAGCAGCTTATGAGATTATGGATATAGTGTTGGAACAGTCGGATGGTGACGAAATATATGATTCTCTTATTCGCTATAGTCAGTTATTTCCCTATCCTGATTTGACAGCGGCTTTGATGATTTTATTTATGTCGAAAAGGGATGAATTTTTTATAAGCAGTATCATAAATAGATTATATTATGATGAACCTACAATTGATTATTCCACTCCTAAGCATATATTGATAAAAACGAAAAAAGGAATTTTGAACGTGGACTATTCAAAACTTCCTTGTATTGAAAATGAAGAAGATGAAGGAGTTCTTTTGGGAAATACTTTACCATGGCTAATACTATCAAATCTGTTGGCTATACCATTTGCTACAGAAGATGGGGATTTGAATCTATGGATTGAGATGATTAAAAAGGTAGGATCATTTAAAAATGTTCTATTACGAATTGCTAACATCCCATTTGATAAAATCAGAGGATATCATGTCCATTCTTTTCCTAATAGAATACAGGTAGTCTGTGGAAAGATGGGGATTATAGAACCAATAACTTATGCTATGCAGATGGGATTTTTGAAAGTACCAGAATATATGATAGAAATAGTTAGATGGGCCATTGGAAAAGGAAATATACCCCTAATAATGAGGTTGAGTACTTCACTTGATATATTTAGGGAAGTAGATAATGAGTATATTAAAGAAGCAAGGGAATTATTGAAAAGGAACAATATTGATTAAGGAAAATATGCACTGTAGATTTAGACGATTGAATATAGAAATCAACAAAATACGGAGGTAGATATGGCGACGGGAACCACTAATATTGGATTTGAAGAGAAGTTATGGCAGGCGGCAGATAAATTGCGTTCTAATATGGATGCAGCAGAATATAAGCATGTGGTCTTGGGGCTAATATTTTTGAAATATGTATCGGATTCTTTTGAAGAAAGGTATCAGGTTTTGCTAGAGGAAGGATATGGTGATGAGGAAGACAGAGATGAGTATTTAGCGGATAATATCTTCTGGGTTCCAAAGGAGGCAAGGTGGTCAGAGATTCAGAAGCATGCTACCAGTGCGGATATAGGCAGTGTAATTGACCATGCAATGGAAACGATAGAGAATGAAAATAACTCATTAAAAGGCGTTTTGACAAAGAATTATTCAAGAGCAGAACTTGATAAAACACGCTTGGGAGAACTGGTAACTTTGTTTACCAATATAGAGGTTGGTTCAACAGCAGCGCAGGAAAGAGATGTTTTGGGACGTGTATATGAATATTTTTTGAGTAAGTTTGCAAGTGCGGAGGGCAAATTGGGGGGAGAGTTTTATACACCATCCTGCATTGTAAGGACTTTGGTAGAGATGATTGAGCCGTTTGAAGGGCAGATTTTTGATCCGGCATGTGGGAGCGGGGGTATGTTTTGTCAGTCCGCCCGATTTGTAAGAGAGCATCAGGGGAATGTCAGAGACATTTCTATTTTTGGCCAAGAGAGTAATCCAACAACATGGAAACTGGCCAAGATGAATTTGGCGATTCGGCAATTGGAGGCAAATCTTGGAAAACATAACGCAGATTCATTTCACGATGACCAGCACAAGACTTTAAAGGCGAATTATATTTTGGCTAATCCACCATTTAATGTATCGGATTGGGGAGGGGAAAGGCTGCAGGATGATATCCGGTGGAAATATGGAATCCCACCAGTTGGTAATGCCAACTTTGCATGGTTGCAGCATATGATTCATCATTTGAGTCCGGTAGGCGGAGTATGTGGTACAGTATTAGCAAATGGTTCCTTAAGTTCTAATACATCCAATGAGGGAAATATCAGGAAAAACATGATTATAGGTGATGTTGTCGAATGTATTGTGGCAATGCCAAATCAATTGTTTTATTCCACGGGGATTCCAGTATCTCTTTGGATTTTGCGGAAAGGAAAAACAGAGCAATCTCAAAATAAGGTGCTTTTCATAGATGCAAGAAAATTAGGTCATATGATGGACCGAAAAGTTCGAGAATTATCAGAAGATGATATTAGAAAAATTGCAGATACATATCAGAATTGGAGACAGGGAAAAGAATATGAGGATATTCAGGGATTCTGTAAGGCAACGACTTTGGAAGAAATAAGTGAACAAGATTATATACTTACACCTGGTCGATATGTAGGAATTGAAGAACAGGAGAGTGACGATGAACCTTTTAATGATAAAATAGAAAGACTGTCATTGGAACTATGTAAATTGTTTGAAGAATCACATAGTCTTGAAAATAATATACTTAAAAATTTGGAAATTCTAGGATATGGTCGGTGAAAGATGATGTTACAAATTTAGAATCAGAAAGTATAGGTGATTATTATGGGTGTTGTCGGCGACTATTTTAGCTTTCAAAATGGATATGCCTTTAAGTCAAAAGATTTTGTTAAAAATGGGAAATATGCGATTATCAGGATTAAAGAATTAAAAGACGGCAGTGTAAAATTTTTTACGGATACAGCTAGAGTAAATCCAGAAGATGGTTTTAATGTTAATAAATATATAGTAAAAAAAGGGGATGTTCTTTTCGCATTGACAGGTGACCCTGTGAATAAACCTAACCCGCTTAGTTGGGTTGGCCGTATTTCATATTATAATTATGACACTCCTGCACTGCTTAATCAACGTGTATGTAAAGCAATTCCTAAAAATAAAGTAAGCAATGAATTTTTGTACTATTTTTTTAGACAGAATGAAGAATTCTATAACCTTGCATCTAGGGCAACAGGAAGTGCGAGCCAAGCAAATATTTCAACGAAAACTATTGAACAACATATTATGGAAATTCCTAATGAGGATATTAGGAAAAAAATAGTATTCATACTTTTGAATATAGATAAGAAGATAGATGTGAATAATCGGATAAACGATAATTTAGAGCAGCAGGCACATGCTTTTTTTCAGGAAATATTCGTCGATAATGCCAATCCAGAATGGGTAAGTGGTACTATCAGTGATCTTGGGGTAGTCGTTGGAGGTGGCACCCCTTCAAAATCCAAATCAGAATACTATACAGACTCTGGGATTGCATGGATAACGCCGAAGGATTTGTCTGTCAACAAGTCAAAGTTCATCGTTCATGGCGAAAATGACATCACCGGGCTTGGCCTGAAAAATAGTAGTGCGACCATCATGCCAAAAGGGACGGTTCTGTTCTCATCTCGTGCGCCCATAGGCTATATTGCCATTGCTGCAGATGAAGTAAGTACCAATCAAGGCTTTAAGTCCGTTGTCCCCAAAGCTGAGATCGGAACAGCTTTTGTGTATTTCTTTCTAAAGCATAATCTTCCGATTATTGAAAGTATGGCATCTGGCTCTACTTTCAAGGAAATCTCCAGTAGCACGATGAAAAATATCCCTGCGGTCATCCCTGACACTGAAACTCTTGCAAGATTTAGAGATTTTTGTACTCCTCTCTTTGTGCAACAACAGATTTTGGAAAAGCAAAACCAATCTCTTGCATTGCTGAGGGATAATTTGTTGCCCAAGCTGATGTCCGGCGAAGTCGATGTATCGGACATTCAATCCTAAGCCGCTAAATTATCGTTTTTCATAGAAGGAGTGTTATGAAACTTACTTTAAATCCAGAACTAAATAGGCGCTTGCGAGAAAAGATAAATGAATGGGATAACTTTACTTGTGAAAAAACGTCAAATTTTAAGTCCCCTGAAAAAAGGGGGAAATGCATAAATACGCAAGCATACAATTGTATCTGTGCTTGTCTGGATCGTATTGATGAACTGGTTGAGCATTGCAATGCTTTGGAACTTAAATCGCTATTTGGATTGTATGATATTTTTAATTATGGACAGACATTAATTGACTGCATAAGCATGATTTCAAAAATTTATAATGTTCCGTATGAAGCAGAGAATGATATATCGTGTTTTAACCAAAAGGGCAACGATGGTAGTGGTAATGATGAGAAGTATTTCAAATATCTCCGTTCGCTTTGTTCTGTACATCCGGTTGAAACAAGCCAGCATAAGATATATCAGGGGGATGAACCAGAATGGTGCCCTTATATATCAGGTTCCGGTGTAGTAATGCGAATGCTTGAGAATATAAATCCCGAATTAAAAGATGCAGATTATTATGCGGTAGTGTATAGAAATGATATGGAGTTCAATAAATATGTTCCAATTAGAGTGTCACAAATAATACAGTATTTGAATAAACGGTACGAACATATTAAGAAAATTGTACAGGCCATTGATAGATATAATGATGCCAAAATTGCAGATTTAATTGAAAAGCATATTCCCCTACCAGAAGAATCTGATACATATATTAGTTATTTGTTGGGATTGAAGGAGGCGTTTGCAGAGAGATGTGGCGATAAGGAATGCTATCAAATTAAAGAATGGATTGGTATCATGAAGGCGCATTTTGCTGATGAAAAGATGCAATCTGAGTTGCAGGAATTTCAGGAGACAATGAAAGAGGGAATAAAGGAAATACACAATAAATTGCAGAATATGGATATACATGACTGTTTTAATGAAAATCCAGTTCGATATCGCACAAATTTTATCCCTAATGGATATGCATTGGAAAAACTGCATTATCTCGAAGATATATTTATGGGTATGCCAGATGAAGAAGCCTATAAATTGATTGAAAAAGGTGGAGAGCCTTTTATAAATGATAGGTTAAATTCAATGCTTTCAATTATTTTCCAAGCTCAGGCTTCTGATTTATCGGAAGAAGAAATGATGGATGTTGCAAGGGAAATTGACTATAGATTTAAGGTCACTAATTCGGAATGGGCGAGGGTGCTACTGAAAATAATAGAGCCATATTTTGCAAATACTGTGGAGTTTGATTATTTGTTAGACGATTGGTATCTGCATTTGCAGATAAAGATTGGTTTTTGGCGCATGTCTAAGAAAAGATAAAAGGAAGATGTGATTTTATGCCTATTAATGAAAATACGTTAGAGCAGGTAATTATAACAGAATTACGGAAAAATGGATACGAATATTTCTATGGGCCGGATATCAATAGAGATTATCATGAGGTGATACTTAGAGATTCTTTTGAAGCTGATATGTTTGAGATAAATCAGGGAATTAAGGCCGACATGGTGGAAGAAACCTACAAATCTATTAAAAACCTTGGTTTGCTTAAGTTGGAGGATATGAATGCGGCTTTTCATAAATATCTGATTGAGGGTGTTCCTGTCAATTATCGTGTGAATGGGGAGTTGCGTACTTATACGGTAAAGCTAATTGATTTTACAGACCCGGAGAGGAATGAATTTCATGTTGTCAATCAATATACCGTGATTGAGTATAAGAATAAGAGGCCGGATGTTCTGGTATTTGTGAATGGCATTCCGTTGGTATTGTTTGAACTGAAAAATATTACAAATGAAGAGGCTACGATTGAAAACGCATATAAGCAGGTGAAAAACTACCAAATGGATATTCCGTCTTTGTTTTATTATAATGCTTTCAATGTAATCAGCGACGGCCTGGACACCCGCATGGGGACAATCACGTCTGATTTTACCCGGTATATGATGTGGAAATCGGAAAATGGAGAAAAACCGGAAGAGGGAGGACTTAACTATTTTTCGGTTCTTTTGAATGGTGTATTTCCAAAAGCAAGGCTTTTGGATTTGATACGGAATTTTATTGTTTTCCAGAATAGCAAGGGCAGGACAATCAAAATTATTGCCGGGTATCATCAATATTTTGCGGTGAGAAAAGCAGTGGAGCGTACAAGAAATGCCCTGGAGGAACACAGTAGGAAGGTCGGGGTAGTGTGGCATACGCAGGGCAGTGGGAAGAGTTTGTCCATGGTGTTCTATACAGGCTGTATTGTCAGCAATCCGGAATTTAATAATCCTACTATTGTAGTGTTGACAGATAGGAATGATCTGGATAACCAGCTTTTTGACACGTTTTGCTCCAGTTCCAAGCTGTTGTTGCGGCAGACATCGAAGCAGGCAAGAAGCCGGGAGCATCTGAAAGAGTTGTTACGGGTAAAGGCTGGGGGAATTATTTTTACCACGATTCAGAAATTTGAGGAAAGCAGTGAAGTTTTGAGTGAGCGGAGCAATATCATATTCATGGCAGATGAGGCGCACCGTTCTCAATATGGCCTGGATGGGAAACTTGATAGGGAAACAGGCGAGTGGAAATATGGGATGGCAAAGTATATGAGGGATTCTTTGCCGAACGCCACATTTATCGGATTTACCGGGACACCCATTGATTTTGATGACAGGTCAACGGTGGAGGTCTTTGGGGAATATATTGATATTTATGATATGACGCAGGCGGTAGAGGATGGGGCAACGGTTCCGATTTATTATGAAAACCGTACTGCGAAGATAAAGCTGAATGAAGAGCTGCTGAAAAAGATCGATGCGGAATATGAAAAAATGGCAGGTGAGGCGTCAGAGACGGCGATTGAAAAATCAAAGTCAGACTTGTCTACCATTGAAGCTATCATAGGTTCTAAGGAAAGGTTGTCTCTTTTGGCGGATGATATGATTGCCCATTATGAAGACAGACAATATGTGCTTACGGGCAAGGCTATGATTGTGTGTATGAGCCGGCGGATTGCCATCAATCTTTATCGGATTATTCTGGAAAAGCGGCCGGAATGGAAACAGAAAGTGAAGGTGGTTTTGACATCCAGCAATCAGGATGATGAGGACTGGCATGATATTATTGGGAACAAAGCGTACCGGGATGGTCTTATGCTGGAATTTAAGGATGATACCAGTGAGTTTAAAATTGCAATTGTGGTGGATATGTGGCTGACGGGCTTTGATGTTCCATCTATGGCGACTATGTATATTGATAAGCCGATGAAGGGGCATAATCTGATGCAGGCAATTGCCCGTGTCAACCGTGTATATAGGGATAAAGAGGCAGGATTGATTGTTGATTACATAGGTATGGCGGCAGAGTTGAAAAGTGCGTTAAGCCAGTATACCAAGCGTGACCAGGACAAAATCCCGGATTTGGGACAGGCATTGTCCATAGCGATAGAGAAGCTGGAAATTATGCGTGATATGTTCTACGGATTTGATTATTCTGATTTCTTTGGACAGGATGATTCAGTACGTCTTGTTACAATAGCAAACGGGGTTAATTTTGCTCTTGGGATGGAGGAAGATGAGCAGAAAAGTTTTATCCGGGAGGCTACAGCCCTTAGTCAGGCGGAAACGCTTTGCCGGAGTATGCTTGATGCCAGGATAAAGCAGGAAATAGAATTTTTTAAATGCGTGAAGGCTGGAATCTGCAAGACTGCGGGACGTATGGGGATTACGACAAATGAGATAAACGCAAGGATTATGAAATTGCTGGAGCAGGCGATTGAGCAGGATGGCGTTTATAATATCTTTGCAGAGGCGGGGAAAAAGAATCCGGAGATTTCGATTTTGTCAGAGGAATATATGGAGAAAATCCGCAGGATGAAGCACAAGAATATTGCCGCGGAGATGCTGCGGAAACTGCTGGAGGATAATATCCGTGTATTTGCAAGGACCGGGGTTGTGAAATCACTGCTTTTTTCGGAGAAGATGCAGAAATTATTAAAGATGTACAATAACAGACTGATTACCAGTGCGGAGGTGATTGAGGAATTATTGAATCTGTCAAAAGAGATGACAGAGGCCTATAAAGCCGGGGATGAAAAGGGATTGTCTGTGGAGGAACTGGCTTTTTATGATGCGTTGGTGGCAGATCCGGAAGTTCTTAGAAAGATGCAGGATAAGGTTTTGATTGAAATGGCACAGGAATTGACGGAATTAATTCGTAGGAGCAGGACGGTTGACTGGGATAAGAAGGAGTCGGCCCGTGCTTATATGAGGACGCAGGTGAAGCATCTTTTGAGGAAATATAAGTATCCGCCGGAGAAGGCCAAAGGTGCTGTTGATATTGTGATAAAACAGGCGGAATTGATGAGCGGCAATATAAAACCGAGAGCTACGGTTTATGATTTTCAGCCAAGAACAGAGCTTTCTATGGTGGCGGAAGATTCAGTGCCATATGGTGAGAAACCAAAAACGTGAGCTGTGTTAAAGGGGGAGATAAGAAGAATATAGGGATGTTGGGGAGGAGCAGTCAGGTTATTCTGGCTGTTTTTCTTTGGACCGTTTTATGTTCATGATTATGAGTTGTTTTTTGGGGAAGACTTTATATACATGGTAGATTATGGAAAGTGGGATTGCGTCGTAGAAGACAGGTCCAGGGCAGATTGCATTAGTACATGAAAAGTCATGAATACGAGCGGTGCTGCCAGGAAGGAGAGACGATGCCTGACCCTTTGCTTTCATCATCCGGAAAAGGGCTGGTGAGCATACGAATAATCGCCAATGAAAAAAGCAGTGTTGTGTTTTTGAAGTTTTGTTTTGAATGTCACAGTATAGTTAAGAATCGAATAATGTTTCCGCCGGGGTGTTACCCGTGCGGAGAGATGTGTTTTGAAGACTGTAAGAGGCTGGATTCCGGCTTTTTGCGGTCTTTTTTTGTGTTTGAAGGAGTGGCAGCCGGTTTTTCCTGGCTTTACCGCGGGGTAAAGGAAGGGAAGCCGTATGTCAAAACGGAGAATCAAGATTCAGTCAGGAAAGGAAGAGATATGGATGGAGGTCACGGAGGAAGAGTACCAGCGGTATTTCCGCCCGTGGTGGAGGCAGAAGAAGAGGGAGCAGAGGAACCGGGAGGCGATGGAGGAAAAGGGGTATACGGAGGAGTCTTATGAGGCGTGGAGGGACGCTGCGGCGGAGGATATGGGGGTTGCGGATACGGGGCAGCCGGACATGGATGAGCTTTTGGAGAAGGAGATGCTGCTGGGGGTATTGGAGGAAGCACTGGATTCCCTGATGCCGGAAGAGCGGGAGCTGGCCTTGAAGGTGTTCGGGGAGCAGGTGCCGGTGAGCGAGTTTGCGAAGGAGCGGGGGGAGCTCAGGACAACGGTGTCTTCCCGGAAGGTGTCGGTGTTGGGGAAGCTGCGGGCGTATTTCCGGGGGAAGGGGCTTGATGTGTGATTGTGCATGGACGGTTCGACAAAAGAGGCGCCGGTTTGTCGAATGGTTTTTTAAAAAGTTTTGAAAATCGTTCGTCACATTTAAAAAAAGTGTCATTACGAGAAGTAGAGGGGTAAGTTTTACTGCCTCTCAAATTATGGAGGAAGGAGGCCGGGATTTATGGAAAATTCGCAGGAGTTGATTGGGGTTTTGCAGGCGATCAGCATTGTGGCTAAGAGCCTGGCGGTGAAGCTGATGAAGATTGACCGGGAGATCCGTGTGTATGAGTCCGCCAGGGAAGGGACCTGGGGCAGAAGGAGAATGAAGAAAGGAAAGTGACGGTATGGCTGAAAGGAAAAAGGTGTTTATCTGCAGCCCTTTCCGTGGGGACATGGAGGGGAATGCAAGGAAGGCGGCCGGGTACTGCCGGGCGGCTTGTGAGAGAGGGTTCCTGCCGGTTGCGCCGCATCTTCTGTTCCCGCAGTTTCTGAATGAGGGGATTGAGGCGGAGCGGCAGGCGGGGCTTGCCATGGGGCTGGAGCTGCTCCTGTGCTGTGATGAGGTGTGGGTGTTCGGGGAGGCCACGGAAGGGATGGCTTCGGAGATCGCTTTTGCAGTAGAGCATGGGGTTGAGGTGAGGTTCATGGAGCCGGAAGATACGGAAGGAGGGAGCGGGCATGGAGATGGTGCTGGTTTTGACGCATCTGACGGGGAGTGAGGAGCTGGACCGGCAGAGGGCGGAGGAATACTGCCGGTATGCGGCCCATAAGGGGAAGATCCCGGTGAGCCCGTTCCTTTGTTTCCACGGGATTTTCAAGGATGAGCTTGGGAGCGCTGTGGAGGGGATTCTGGTGTCCAGGCTGATGGAGAAGGCGGACGGGATCTGGGTGTTCGGCTTTGAGCGGGGCGAGCGGCGCAGGCTGATGGAGGCGGAGGTACAAAAGAGGTACGGGGAGAAGGCGCAGTATTTCAGCCGCCCGGAGATCGGGAAGGAGATGCTGGTGTGTGCCATGTACTCCGAGGAACTGATGGAACGATTGGAAGATATGGAGGGATTACAAGATGGGAAGTGAATTGTTGAGGATCGCGGACGGGTTTTCCATGGTGGCGGACGGGCTTAGGGGGCTTGCCGGTATGGAGTGGAACGGTGCTGTGGGTACGGCGGAGAAGGATGCGGCTGTGACGGAGGCTGATACTGTTGTGGATACTGCCGGGAAAGCGGGAGAGGCCGGGGATGCCGTGGAGACCGGTGCTGCGGAGACCGGGGATTCCGGTTCCGGGAAGGGGCAGAAGGCCGGGGAAGCGGATAAGAAGGTGGATAAGAAAGCGGCGGATTCTAAGAAGGCTGTGGCGATTGAGGATGTGCGGGCGGTGATGGCGCAGAAGACCCAGGAGGGGAAGTCGCAGGGGATTAAGGAGCTGCTGCAGAAGTACGGGGCGGTGAAGCTGTCCGGGGTGGCCCCGGAGCATTACCCGGCACTTTTGAAGGAAGCGAAGGTGCTTTGATATGGGGAGACATGCGTTGTTGTCGGCGTCTTCTTCCAGGCGGTGGCTGAACTGTACGCCGTCCGCGCGGCTGGAAGAGGGGTTTTCCGAGGAAACGGGAAACAGTGTGTATGCGGAGGAAGGGACTGCCGCCCATGCCCTTGCGGAGCATAAGCTGAAACAGTGCCTGAAACGAAGGTCTAAGCGTCCGGTGTCGGATTACCAGTGTGACGAGATGGAGGAATGCACGGACGGGTATGTGGCTTTTGCCATGGAGCAGGTGGAGCTTGCCAGGCAGGAGTGTAAGGACCCGGTGGTGCTGATTGAGCAGCGGCTGGATTATTCGGCTTATGTGCCGGAGGGGTTCGGCACAGGGGATCTGTTGATCGTGGCGGACCGGGTGCTGACGGTGGTTGATTTGAAGTACGGGAAGGGCGTTGCGGTGGATGCGGAGTGGAACCCGCAGATGATGCTGTATGGGCTGGGCGCTCTGGAGCTGTTCGGGGCGATCTATGATATTGAGACGGTGCGTATGGCTATTTATCAGCCGCGGCTGGAATCGGTGAGTACCTGGGAGATTTCCGTATCTGACCTGATGGAGTGGGTGGATAAAGAATTGAAGCCCAGGGCGGCCCTTGCCATTGCGGGCGAGGGGGAGTTTCGGAGCGGTTCCTGGTGCCGGTTCTGTAAGGCGAAGAATACCTGCAGAGCCAGGGCGGAGGAGTTTTTGAGGCTGGCGCAGATGGAGTTTAGGACTCCGGCGCTTTTGACGGATGATGAGGTGGCGGAGGTCTTGAAGGTGGCGGACGAGCTGGCCAGGTGGTCTGCGGATGTGTATGCCTATGCCCAGGACGAGGCTGTGTCCAAGGGGAAGAAGTGGACCGGGTTCAAGCTGGTGGAGGGCCGGAGCTGCCGGAAGTATACGGACGAGGAAGAGGCGGCGGAGGCGGCTGTGGCTGCCGGGTATGCGGATATTTATAAGAGGTCGCTGATCGGGATTACGGAGATGGAGAAGCTGATGGGTAAGAAGAGGTTTGCGGAGGTCCTGGGGAAGCTGGTGTATAAGCCCCAGGGGAAGATTACGCTGGTGCCGGAGTCGGATAAGAGGCAGGAAGTGTTGGCGGCGACGGCGGAGGCGGATTTTAAGGAGGAATGAATTTATGAGTAATGAGAATGTGAATTTGACAAAAGTGATCGTACCTTGCAGGTTTTCTTATCTGCACTGCTGGGAGCCTAATGCGGTGAATGACGGGGACCCGAAGTATTCGGTGTCGGCTATCATTCCGAAGTCGGACACAGAGACTATCGGGAAGATTCAGAGGGCGATTGAGCAGGCGAAGAAGGATTCGGTTTCCAAGTGGGGCGGGAAGGTCCCGGCGAATTTGAAGCTGCCGCTGCGGGACGGGGATATTGACCGGCCGGAGGATGAGGCTTATGCGGACAGTTGTTTCTTTAATGCCAACAGTAAGCAGGCGCCGCAGGTGGTGGATAAGAATGTGCAGCCGATCCTGGACCAGTCGGAGGTGTATTCCGGGTGTTATGGGCGGATCAGTGTGAATTTTTATGGGTTCAACAGCAACGGGAACCGTGGGATCGCGGCGGGGCTGGGGAATATCCAGAAGCTGCGGGACGGGGAATCTCTGGGCGGGAGGACGAACGCCGAGGATGATTTTGACGCGGTGGAAGTGGATGACGAGGAAGATTTCCTGGGATAGATTTGTGGGGGCGGCGGGGGACTGCCGCCCGTTTCCCGCTGGGGAGAAACTTACAGGAGGAAGGGAGCCGTGGCGTTATGGGACGGATTTTAGGGATTGATATTGAGACGTTCAGTGATGTGGATTTGATTAAGTGCGGGGTTTACGCTTATTCGGACAGCCCTGCTTTTGAAGTCCTGCTGTTTGCCTATTGTTTTGACGGTGGGGAGACCAGGGTGATAGATCTGGCGCAGGGGGAGGAACTGCCGGGGGAAGTTGCGGAGGCGGTTTTTGACGGTTCTGTGGTGAAGACGGCGTTCAATGCGAATTTTGAGCGGACGTGCCTTTCTAAGTATTTCGGGAGGTATCTTCCGCCGGAGTCCTGGCACTGCAGCGCGGTCCAGGCGGCGGTGCTGGCGCTTCCCCGGTCTTTGGAGGACGTGGGCGCGGTGCTGGGGCTGGACGAGCGGAAGATGAAAGAGGGGAAGGAGCTGATCCGGTATTTCTGCGTGCCTTGTAAGCCGACGAAGGCCAACGGCGGCAGGAGGCGGAACCTGCCCTGCCATGCGCCGGAGAAGTGGGAGATGTTTAAGAGTTATTGTGTTCGGGACGTGGATGTGGAGAAGGCCATACGGAGGAAGCTGTGTAAGTTCCCGATACCGGAGGGCGAGATGGAGCTGTACCGGCTGGATCAGAGGATCAATGACCGGGGCGTGCCGGTGGATATGGGGCTGGTGCGGCAGGCGGTTGTCTGTGAGCGTCTGCATAAGGAGGTTGTGACGAGGCGGGCGTATGAGCTTACCGGGCTTGAAAATCCCAATTCCGTGGCGCAGTTGAAGGGCTGGCTGGGGGAGAACGGGGTGGAGGCGGAGAGCCTGTCCAGGAAAGCGGTGGCGGAGCTGATTGAGGAATCAGACGGGGAGGTGAAGGAACTTCTGCGGCTCCGGCTTTTGATGGCGAAGACTTCCGTGAAGAAGTATGAGGCTATGGAGCGGTCTGTCTGTTCGGACGGGCGGGTGCATGGTTTATTGCAGTTTTATGGGGCGAACCGGACCGGGAGATGGGCGGGGAGGCTGGTGCAGGTGCAGAATCTCCCGCAGAACCATATTGAGGATTTGGAGCTGGCGAGAAGGCTTGTGAGGGAGGGCAGGTTTGAGGACGTGGAGATGCTTTATGATTCCACGCCAAACGTGCTTTCGGAGCTGATTCGGACGGCGTTTGTGGCGGAGCCGGGGTGCAGGTTTGTGGTGGCGGATTTTTCTGCCATTGAGGCAAGGGTGCTGGCGTGGCTTGCCGGGGAGCGGTGGAGGCTGGAGGTGTTTTCTTCCCATGGGAAGATTTATGAGGCTTCTGCGTCTGCTATGTTCCATGTGCCGATTGAGGAAGTGACGAAGGGTTCCCCTCTGCGGCAGAAAGGGAAGATCGCGGAGCTTGGCCTGGGATATGGCGGGGCTGCGGGGGCGCTGGTTTCCATGGGCGCGCTGGAGATGGGGCTTTCGGAGGATGAGCTGCCGTCTCTGGTGGCCGCATGGCGCAGGGCGAACCCGCATATCACGCAGTTCTGGTGGGATGTGGATAAGGCGGCTGTGGAGGCTGTGACGAAGAGGACGGGGACACGGGCAGGGAGGATCACGTTTGAGTATCGGAGCGGGATTCTGTTTGTCATGCTGCCGTCCGGCAGGAAGCTGGCATATGTGAAGCCCAGGCTGGCGGTGAATAAGTTCGGGCGGGAGGGCCTGACTTATGAAGGGATTTCTGAAAATAAGAAGTGGGGCCGGATTGAGACCTACGGGCCGAAGCTGGTGGAGAATATCGTGCAGGGGACGGCCAGGGACCTGCTGGCGGAAGCCATGCTGCGGGTGGAGAGGAAGGGCTATCCCATTGTGATGCACTGCCATGATGAGATCATTGCGGAGGTGCCGGAGGGCATGGGTTCCGTGGAAGAGATGTGTGAGGTGATGGCGGTGCGGCCTTCCTGGGCGGAGGGACTGCCGCTGCGGGCGGACGGGTATGAGTGCCCGTTTTATCAGAAACAGTAGGAGGACGTTTTCATGGGGTACAGTGATGCAGGAAGAGGGACAGGGGGTATGTGTATATGAAGGTTTATGTTTCTGCGGGCAATTCAAGGATGGAGAAGCGGTGGAACGGCGGGGAGATGGAGCTGGAGGATTTTGTCCGGCGGATATCCCGGACGATACGGACGGCGGAGACGGTGGAGCAGTACCGGAAGCTGTCCAAGGCGAGGCAGGATTCCATCAAGGACGTGGGCGGCTTTGTGATGGGGAAGTTAAAGGGCGGCAGGCGGAAGAAGGACTGCGTGGTGTTCCGGTCCGCCCTGACGCTGGACATGGACCATGCCGGGGCGGATATCCCGGAGCGGATGGAGATGTTCTTTGATTTCCGGTGCCTGATCTATTCCACGCATAAGCATACGCCGGAGGGTCCCAGGTTCCGGCTGGTGATCCCGCTGTCCAGGAATGTGTCGCCGGACGAGTACGCGGCGTTGGCGCGGAAGGTGGCGGAGGACATCGGCATGGAGATGTTTGACGATACCACTTATGAGCCGTCCCGCCTGATGTACTGGCCGTCCACGTCTTCGGACGGGGAGTTTGTGTTCCGGGATATCGAGGGGGAGATATTGAACCCGGACACTGTGCTCTCCAGGTATAAGGACTGGCGGGATTCTTCGGAGTGGCCGGTGAGCGGGCGGCAGCAGGCGGTGGTCTTGAGGGAGATGAAGAAGCAGGCGGACCCGCTAGGAAAGGAAGGCGTGGTGGGGGCGTTCTGCCGGACGTACAGCATTGAGGAAGCGGCGGAGGTGTTCCTGGCGGACGTGTACAGGCCGAGCGCCATGCAGGGGCGGTATGATTATATTCCGGCGGATTCCCAGGCGGGGGTGGTGGTCTATGAGGGGAAGTTTGCCTATTCCCACCATGCCACGGACCCGGCCTGCGGGAAGCTGATGAACGCTTTTGACATGGTGCGTATCCATAAGTTTGGGGAGCTGGACGTGAGGGCTTCGGAGGATACGGAGGCTTCTAAGCTGCCGTCTTTTAAGGCGATGAGTGAGTTTGCGGTCAGTGACGAAAAGGTGAAGCTGACGCTGGCGGAGGAGAGGGCGCAGTCTGCCCGTAAAGAGTTTTCTTCGGGAGATGACTGGCGCAAGGGGCTGGAACTGGACCGGCAGGGGAAGGTGAAGGACACGCTGGACAATCTGGTGCTGGCAATCCGGCATGATGAGGGTCTGCAGTCCATCGCTTTTAATCTGCACCGGGACGGGATTGATGCCGGGGAGAGCCTGCCCTGGAAGCAGATCAAGCCGGGGTGGAATGATTCGGATTTTGCGTCGCTTAAGGTTTATCTGAATAAAGGGTACGGGGTATATGCGCCCACGAAGACGAAGGATGCCCTTCTGGCTGTGGCTTCGGAGCGGGCATACCATCCGGTGAAGGAGTATCTGGATGCCCTGCCGGAGTGGGACGGGGTGAAGCGGGTTGACACGCTGCTGACGGACTATCTGGGGGCGGAGGATTCCGCATATACGAGGGCGGTCATCCAGAAGACGCTGGCGGCGGCCGTGGCTAGGATTTACCAGCCGGGGACGAAGTTTGACAGCGTGCTTATCCTGAACGGGCCGCAGGGGATTGGGAAGTCCACGCTGTTTGCGAGGCTTGCGGGGGCGTGGTTTTCGGACAGCCTGACGCTTACGGACATGCGGGATAAGTCCGGGCCGGAGAAGCTGCAGGGGTACTGGATTCTGGAGCTGGGGGAGCTTGCCGGGATGAAGAAGACGGACGTGGAGACGGTGAAGTCTTTTCTTTCCAGGGTGGATGACAAGTACCGGGCCAGCTATGGTCTGAACGTGGAGAGCCACCCAAGGCAGTGCGTGATTGTGGGGAGCACGAATACGGAGAGCGGCTTCCTGCGTGACATTACCGGGAACCGGCGTTTCTGGCCGGTGCGGGTAAACGGTGAGAGTGTGAGGAAGCCGTGGCAGATTTCCGGGGAGGACGTGCTGCAGATATGGGCGGAGGCGAAGGCCGTCTATGAGAGCGGGGAGCGGCTGTATCTGGAAGGGGACGTTGCGGCCATGGCAACGTCCGAGCAGGCGGAGGCTATGGAGACGGATGACCGGGAAGGGCTGGTGCGGACGTACCTTGACACGCTCCTGCCGGAGAACTGGGATTCCATGAGTTTATATGACCGGAGGAATTTTTTGAGCGGCAGCGAGTTTGGGGAGGAACGGCAGACGGGTTCGGTGCGCCGGATGGTGGTGTGCAACATGGAGATCTGGTGCGAATGTTTCGGGAGGGAGTCCTCTGCGCTGAAAAAGATAGATTCCTATGAGATCAGCGGCATCATGCGGAAGATTGAAGGCTGGGGGAAATATACGGAGACGAAGAACGGGATGTCCGGCTTTTCAATCTATGGGAAACAGCGGGCATATGTGCGGGAACAAGACAGGAAATAGACGGAACAAGTCTGCCTGTATGGGAACAAGCCGGAACGGAACGAGCGGAACAAGAGGGAGTTTGTTCTGACGGTAGTTCCCGTACAGGGGATTCCGTAAAATCAAGGGTTGCGGGGCGGTCTGGAACAAGGGAACAAGAATCTCTTAGTGGGGTATGGGTAATAAGAAAAAGAAGCATATAGGTACGTGTTATATACACGTATAAGGTATAAGGGATTTTTTGTATCCATGTTCCCGGCTTTGTTCCGTGACGGGACGGAGGTGTCTGGATGAGGGAGAGTGAGATTGAACGGCGGCTGGCTGTATCGGTGAAAAAGATGGGAGGCATGGCGGTGAAGTTCGTTTCCCCCGGCTTGGATGGGGTGCCGGACCGGATTATTTTGCTGCCGGGAAGGAAGATTGCGTTTGTGGAATTGAAGGCTCCTGGAAAGAAGCCAAGGCCCCTGCAGGAGAAGCGGAAGCGGCAGTTGGAGGGGCTGGGCTTTCCGGTTTATGTGGTAGACAGCCTGGAGCAGATTGGAGGTGTGCTGGATGAGATATGTTCCCCATGAGTATCAGGAGTATGCGAAGGAGTTCATCATCAGGGAGAGGGTGGGCGCGCTGTTTTTGGACTGCGGGCTTGGGAAGACGGTGATCACGCTGACGGCGGTGTGGGAGCTTCTGTTTGACTATTTTGATATCCGGAAGGTGCTTGTGGTTGCGCCCCTGCGGGTGGCGAGGGATACCTGGGGCGGCGAGCTGGAGAAGTGGGAGCATCTGTCCGGAATCGGGCTGTCAAAGGTGCTGGGTCCGGAGAAGGAGCGGCTGGCGGCTTTGGGGCGGGAGGCGCAGGTGTATGTCATCAACCGGGAAAATGTGGAGTGGCTGGTGGAAAATTATAAATGGGATTTTGATATGGTGGTGATTGATGAGCTGTCTTCTTTCAAGTCCCACAGGGCGAAGCGGTTTAAGGCGTTGAAGAAGGTGCGCCCGAAGGTGAGGCGGATTGTGGGGCTGACCGGGACGCCGGCGCCGAACGGGCTGATTGATTTATGGGCGGAGATCGGGCTGCTGGACATGGGGCAGAGGCTTGGGCGGTTCATCGGCGGATACCGGGAGCGGTTCTTCCTGCCGGATAAGCGGAGCAGGCAGATGGTGTTTTCCTATAAGCCCAGGGACGGGGCGGAGGAAGCGGTTTACGGGCTGATCTCCGATATCTGTATCAGCATGAGGGCGGGTGACTATCTGGATATGCCGGAGTGTGTGTATAACCGGGTGGAGGTTGCCATGAGCGGGAGGGAGATGGAGCTGTATGGGAAGCTGGAGAAAGATATGCTGCTGCCTTTTGCGGAGGGAGATATTGACGCGGTGAATGCCGCCGGGCTCTCCAACAAGCTGCTGCAGATGGCGAACGGGGCGGTCTATGACGAGAACGGGAGGGTGAGGCGCATCCATGACCGGAAGCTGGAAGCCCTGGAGGATTTGATAGAGGCGGCGAACGGGAAGCCGGTGCTGGTGGCTTACTGGTATAAGCATGATTTACAGAGGATTGTGGAGCGAACCGGGGCTGCGGCAC
>OFFR01000412.1_pt1 | contig 28412 bp, 26 predicted proteins | sample 1521421 | NCBI WGS metagenome assembly OFFR01 (sample SAMEA3504087, study PRJEB24116) | mouse gut metagenome | biome: mouse gut; feature: mouse-associated habitat; material: faeces | place: Denmark | collected 2011 | reverse complement strand
GAACTTCTCGCAGAACCTCATTAACGATATTTCGTTTGAATACATGCTCAACCGCAGCGGGTCGATGTACGTGCGTCTGTTCCGCCATGTGGGCTACGAAAGTATCCTTGAAGGCGAAATAACACAAACCGGTGTGGGATTCGTGCTCAAACGCAAGCTCAACTCCCTGCGCGACATATTCCGCTTCGCACGCAAGCCTCAAGACACAACCGTTCCGTCACCATCAACAACCAGTGTTCAAGAAACCAAAGCCAACTCCGATGAAACAGAATCGACAAAATAGAAAAGCCCTGCCGCTGATTTGCGCCATAGTATTGTCGGCCATCATCATGGCCTGTTCCACAACGCGCCGCCTTGGCGATGACGACATACTCTACACCGGTGTAAAGAAAATCAATATAACCACCCCCGATAAAAAACAGCCCGAAGCTCCGGGGCTATCATCGGATGTGCTCGATGCAGTCAACGTCAAACCAAACAACTGTCTCTATTCACCATATCTGCGTTATCCGTTTCCACTCGGACTATGGGTCTACAACAACTGGAGCAATCCACCGAAAGGCTTCAAACACTGGCTATATGAAAAGCTCGTGGAGGAACCGGTACTGATCAGCGATGTCCGACCGGAGTTGCGCGTCACCATGATCGACCAGATCCTGGAAAACAACGGATATTTCTCCGGCAAAGCGTCCTACGAACTGATCCAAGGCAAGAACAAAAAGAAAGCCCGGATCCAATACAACGTGAACACAGGTCCGGAATATCTGATCGACTCCGTGATCATGCTTCCGGACACATGCCGCCTGAATCACCTCATCGACTCAGTGGCCTCGCGAAACACCTATCTGCAGACCGGCAACCGATATTGCACAGACTCCCTCTCCGCCGTCAGGGTGATCATTGCCAACGCCGTGCGTAACAAAGGCTATTACTTCTTCAAGCCCGACTATATAGAATATCTGGCCGATTCCACCATCACACCGCAGCGCATAGCCCTGAAAATGACTCTTGCGTCCAACATAAATCCGTTCCTGCTCGAAAGCTACAAGACAGGCTCGATCACAACCCGTATCCACCGCAATCAGGGCGGAGGAACGCCCGACACCATACAGACGCGCCGCGGAACCGTGATCCAGATGATGCCATCACGTCTGCGCGAGGGGCTGATACCGGAATGCATCACCTTCCGCGAAGGCAAGACCTTCTCCGTGCGCGACATGAACCGCACCCAAACATATCTCTCGCGCCTCGGAATCTTCAACGGCATAGACATCAACGTATTGCCGGACACCACAAAGCGGCAGACACTCAACGTGGAGATCGACTGTACTTTCGACGCTCCGCTCGAAGCGGCCATAGAGGTCAACGTAACATCAAAGTCCAACAGCTACTTAGGTCCCGGCGTTGATCTGAAACTGACCAACAAAAACCTGTTCGGTGGGGGTGAGCAATTCAGCGTCGATCTGTTCGGCAGCTACGAATGGCAGACGGGACGCGGCCGCAACTCCGTGTTCAACTCCTATGAAGTGGGGCTCAACACGGCACTCTCCTTCCCACGGCTTCTGGCTCCGCGCTTCATTCCGCGCAGCCGCCGCCAGCTCAACTGGACGCGCATCTCCCTCGGAGCCGATCTGCTCAACCGTCCCCACTACTTCAACATGGCGCAATTCAACGCCGCCTTCACCTACGATTGGAGAGCCACACGCCATGTGACCAACTCGCTTACCCTGTTCAAGATCACCTATGTCAACCTCATCCGCACAACTACGGAATTCGATTCCATCATGAATGCCAACCAGGCCATAGCGCAGAGCTTCAAGAGTCAATTCATTCCGCAGATGTCGTTCAGCTACGTCTACGACCGAGCATTCGATGCCAACAACTCCCTCAACTGGCAGTTCACCATCCAGGAAGCCGGCAACATCTTCTGGTCGATCTATGAGGCATGTGGCAAAAAGGGTGAGAAAGAGCTGTTCGGCACCCCCTTCTCCCAGTTCGTTAAAGGGCAGACACAGCTCGTCTACAACCGCCGGCTGGGCAGAGGCGACCATTGGCTCGTTGGCCGCGTGGCAGTAGGAGCCGCCCACGCATACGGCAACTCCACGCAGGTGCCCTACAGCGAACAATTCTACGTCGGTGGCGCCAACTCCATCCGCGCATTTGCCGTCCGCAGCCTCGGCCCCGGCAGCTACCGCGTGCCCGGCGATCAGATCAACGGCTACTTCGACCAGACCGGAACATTCAAATTCGAGATGAACCTTGAATACCGCTTCCCGATCCTCGGGCCGGTACATGGCGCAGTGTTCCTCGATTCCGGCAACGTGTGGCTGCAAAAAAACCCCCCCGAACGTCCCGGCGGCCAACTGAAAGCCTCCACATTTCTCAAGGACATAGCCCTCGGCACCGGCGTGGGTCTGCGCCTCGACATCGGCATGCTCGTGGTGCGCGGCGACCTCGGCATAGGTATCCATGCCCCTTACGAAACCGGCAAGCGCGGCTACTACAACATGACCAAATTCAAGGATTCCCTTGCCTTCCACCTTGCCATTGGTTATCCGTTCTAAAATTTAGCGGATATGTGCAAAATATCTATAATTTCGGCAGTTGGAATTTTGGAAGTACGGTAAAAGTTCGTAACTTTGTTGATAAATTGTCCGGAAACCATAGTATGGCTTCCGTTGTGCAGTGTCCACACACGCAGTGCAAAACCGCTACCATGGACAGCTACACGGGTTGCGGCCACCAGCCCCGGGTCGGGGAATGAGCCGAGAGTCCGGAGACTGTCGAATGAAAAAACCGACTTGTCGGATCGGACCCGACCTATTGTCAACCTCTGCCTTAATCCACACACATGCAATGTAGAGGGAATGGAAGGTATGCGCTGACGCGAAGCCCGGACAAGCCACACACAAACCGCAAAGCCAACCGAGATGGACCAACGTCAATGGTATGCTCTGAAAGTGTTCCACAACCGCATGCCGGCGATTGCCGATGAGCTGACCGCCGCAGGGATCGAGAGCTACATTCCGATGCAGACCGTCGTGACCGAACGCTCCGGCATACGGCGCAAGGAGCAACGTCCGGCCATTGCCTCACTGATGTTTTTCCACGCCACGCGCCGTCAGGCCGAGGACACCGCTCGCTTGCTGACCGACCGCGCAATGCTCTACCCCCGGCTACAGACCGACGGCAGCAAGATTCCGGCAGCCATTCCGCAACGCGAGATGGAGATATTCAGGCTCGTGGTCAGCTCCGGAGCCGAAGGCCTCGAATACATGCCCGACGACCCCGACAGATTCCACAGTGGCGACCGCGTGCGCGTGACAGCCGGCCCCCTCGCCGGAGCCGAAGGCCACATAGTCAGAATCCGTGGCGACCGCCGTCTGGTGGTGACAATACATGGAGTCTGCGCCGTGGCGACCACCTATATACCCCAATGTCTACTTGAACGAATATGATCATAGCAGTTGATTTCGACGGAACAATCGTCGAACACGAATATCCCCGTATAGGCCGCGAACGCCCGTTTGCCGCCACTCTCCGCCAGCTCAAAGCCGACGGACACGTACTCATCCTCTGGACCTATCGCGAAGGGCCTCTCCTGCAGGAGGCTGTGGACTGGTGCCGCGAACATGGCATAGAGTTCCACTGCATCAATTCCGACGATCCGCTGGCCACCGGAGCCACCGGTCCACGTAAAGTGAACGCCGATCTATATATCGACGACCGCAACGTAGGCGGTCTGCCCGACTGGGGCGCGATCTACAAAATGATCAGCAACCGCTGGAGCTCTCGCCGCTACATATCCGAACTCCACCGCGACCATCAACCCGAGCCCAAGCGCGGTTTTTTCAGCCGTCTGTTCGGAAAATAACCAATTGAATGTCAGTAGCAACCAAACATAAGAAAGACTGCTGCGGATGCAACGCATGCGTGGAGATATGTCCTAAACACTGCATCGAGATGCGTCCCGACGGCAAAGGATTCCACTATCCGGCTGTCGACAACGCCATCTGCATCGAATGTGGAGCCTGCGAGCGCGTATGCCCGTTCCCTACCCACCCCGAGGATGTGACCCGTCCGTCGGCAGCCTATGCGGCATGGAGCAACAACGGCCACACACACACAACGAGCACCTCAGGCGGCGCAGCCTACGAGCTGTCGCACCACATTCTCAGCCAAGGCGGCGTGGTCTACGGATGCACGGCCGATGGCCTGGATGTGCGCCACATTCGCGTGACCGAGCCCGACCAGCTCTACAGACTTCAGGGATCCAAATATGTGCAGAGCGACACTCGCGGCATTTTCAGCCAAGTGCGTGCCGACCTCCGCAGCGGACTCACGGTGCTGTTCATCGGCACCCCCTGCCAGACGGCCGGCCTGAAACGCTTCATAGGCAAACGCAGCGACGGGCTCTACCTTGTCGACCTGATCTGCCACGGCGTACCTTCACGGCAGATGCTCCTTGAGCACCTGAAACCCCTGATCAAAGGGCATCGCATTGATGCTCTTAGCTTCCGCGAGGATATGAAATTCCGTCTACGGGCTAAAGAAAAGGGCACCACGATCTACACCGGTGGAGCGATGGGGGTGCAGCCTCATGATTTATTCTATGACGCCTTTCTCGAAGGCACTACCTATCGGCCCTCATGCTACAACTGCGGATACTCCGCGCCGCAACGCGTCAGCGACATCACCATAGGCGATTTCTGGGGGCTGCAAGACTCTGACCGACTGCCCCGGCAGAGAGAGGATGGCGTTTCGGCCATACTGATCAACACCCCCAAAGGAGAGGAGCTTATCGAAGCGATCCAACCGCAGATATTCTCTATCCGGCGACCGGTTGAAGAAGCCATCGCCGGCAACAGCCAGCTCCGCCATCCCACACGCCGCCGGCTTCCTGCCAGGGTTTTCAGCTTGCTCTACCCCACCTTGAGCTTCGACAATGCGTTTCAGGGCGCACGCGTAGCGCGGAAAATGCAATCATTAATCAAAATCATCAGGAATGGATGCCGCCGATAACCGCCGCATAGCCCGGAACACGCTCTTTCTCTACATCCGCACGTTCGTGACGATGCTGATCGGGCTCTACACGTCGAGGAAAATCCTTGAGGTGCTTGGAGTGGATGATTTCGGCATCTACAACATTGTAGGTGGTGTGATCGTCATGATGTCGTTTCTGAGCAGCTCCATGAATGTGGCCATCGGCCGCTATCTGACGGTTGAGCTCGGGCGCAAGGACTACGAGGCCTACAATCGCGTATTCAATATCTCGCTGATCATACAGCTGTCACTGGCATTGGCCGTGGTGCTGATAGCCGAGACGGTCGGCCTCTGGTTCGTCAACACCCAGCTTGTGATCCCGGAAGCACGTATGCATGCCGCCAACTGGGTCTATCAGGCCGCCATCGTCACCACTGTCATCTCCATCATCAACTCCCCCTTCGGAGCTACGATCGGAGCACACGAACGCATGCACATCTACGCATACGTAGGGCTTGGAGAAGCATTTGCCAAGCTTGCCATAGTGATCAGCCTCTTCTGGTGCCCCTGGGACAAACTGGCCATCTGGGCCATTGCCATGATGGGCGTTTCGCTGCTCTCCATCAGCTTCCAGATCCTCTACTGCCGTCGCCAGTTCCCCCACTGCGCCATCCGCCCCCACTGGGATCGCGGCATGTTCCGCTCAATGGCCTCTTTCAGCGGCTGGAACCTGTTCGGCACCGTGGCTTGGGCTCTCAAGGATCAGGGTGTCAACGTTGTCCTCAACCTTTTCGGAGGCCCGGCCATCAACGCTGCACGAGGTGTGGCCTTGCAAGTCCGGGGAGCCGTCACAAGCCTTACGGGCGGATTCCAAGGCGCCGTAAGCCCTCAGCTGACAAAAAACTTCGCGGCCAACGACATTTCGGCCACCCATCTGCTGCTCTTCCGCAGCTCAAAGATCTCCTTCTTCCTGCTGCTGATCCCGGCCATCCCCATATGTTTCGAGATCTCCTATCTTCTTAGTCTGTGGCTTGTCAAAGTTCCTGACTATGCCACGCTGTTCACGGTGCTCGTGGTCATAGAGACCCTCTGCGAAGTGTTCGGCGGCCCCACCATCACCACCCTCATGGCCACAGGCCATATCAAATGGTATCAGATCGTAGTAGGCTCGCTGCTTATGCTCAACGTGCCGGTGGCCTACGTTCTGCTGCGCGTCGGACTTCCCATCTACGTCCCCTTCCTTGTCTCTATTTTTTTCGTCATAGCCTCCCAAGGTTCACGTCTGATATTCTGTCGTCGGTTGGCCGGAATGTCAATCAGAGCCTACCTGTCGGCCGTCGTGTCGCGATGCTTGATCGTGACTGCCGCCTCTCTCATCGTGCCTACCCTCATCTATTTTGCCATGCCGGAGACACTGCTCAGGCTCTTCGTCCTGTCAGCAGCCACGATATGCACCACCGCCGCTGCCATCTGGCTTCTCGGACTCGACCGTAATGAGCGCACATTTATCCGCAACATAATCGGGGCTAAGTTCGGACGGATATTCAACAAAACACACATTGCATGAAAACAGGAATCATCACCTTCCACGCCTCCCACAACTACGGATCAATGCTTCAGGCCTACGCCCTGCAGCAGACTGTCCTGTCGCTTGGCCACGAATGCGAGATCATAAATTTCCGCACTCTGAGGCAAAAAACTTTCTACCGTCCTTTTTATCGCCAGAACCTCCTGCGATCAAAGGTGAAAGCACTCCTGTACCCCCGGTTAGCCATCAACGACAAGCGAAAATGGCGCCTGTTCGAACGCTTTATGAAGGAAAACTACCACCTGACAGCAGCTGAATATGCAACGTTCGACCAGCTCCGTGATGCGCAATTGGGGTATGACGCAATAATCTGCGGAAGCGATCAGATATGGAACACCACGTGTTTCGACCACGATCCGGCCTTTTTCCTCGGATTCACCGACAATGCGAAAAAAATAGCCTACGCTCCGAGCATGGGGCCAGTCCCAGAATCGGCAATCGAACATCGGTTTGACAATGACATCCGCGATGCTCTGGAATCGTTCAGCCACATATCTGTCCGCGAATCGGCCACAGCCGACCGCATCGAGGCGATCACCGCCAAGCGTCCACCCGTGGTTCTTGACCCGACATTGCTTCTGACTCCGGACGAATGGGATGCACTTGTACCGGCCAAACGGACTCATCCAAAAGATTATATCTTCTTCTATTCTCCTTCATATGATGATTCTGCCTTAGAGGCAACTATTAAACTTGCAGAACAATGGGGAATAGATATAATAGTCTCCCAATCTAATATTAGCAAGCATCGACGTAGGAATAAGCGTATAAAGTTTAAAACAGCGATTGGCCCTGTAGAATTTTTATCACTGATCAAGAACGCACAGTTGGTTATGGGAACATCATTCCACGCCGTTGTATTCTCAATCCTCTTTGCTCGTCCGTTCTATGCTGTAGGCGGCATGGAGGATGCCCGTATATCAACACTGCTCTCGGCCACCGGTCTGCAACAATTTGCCAAGCTGCCGGAAGAATTGAACGACACAAAAGCTACCGCAGCAATCTTGGCCGGCCGTCAACGCCTCGAGCCCCTGCGCCAAGCCTCCCTCCAATTCCTCCGCACCGCCCTAACCGAATAGCAGCACCACCCCGTCGGGGTAACGGCTAACAACACGTCTTGACTACATCGCCATATGTCTTTGAAGTTTTAGTTCCAAATAAATATATTAATACGGGTAAACGGGGACGAATCTCTGCATATATTGAGAAATAGTCAAAAACACACAATTTTGACATACCTATATTTCAGAATTCTAAGAACCATTAATTCCGTGGTATATTAATATAAGATCCGATTGTACAGATCATTCTTAGACCCACACAGTCCTCTGACATAGGGAATCAGCCAATTTTCCATAATTAAACAAACAATCATCTATGGATCAGAAAATTCCAAAAGTCATTCATTATTGTTGGTTTGGAGGGAAACCATTACCCCAAATGGCAAAAAAATGTATTGCGTCATGGCAAAAATATATGCCAGACTACGAAATACGCCAATGGGATGAATCGAACTTTGATATAAATGCCACAAAATATACTAAAGAAGCATATTCCAAAAAGTTATACGCTTTCGTTAGTGACTATGCAAGGTTTAAAATCCTTAATGATAATGGCGGAATCTATCTTGACACTGATGTTGAAATTATCAAACCTCTTGACGAAATAATTGAGAAAGGGCCTTATTTAGGCATCGAGTCGGGAGACCAGGTTAATCCGGGATTAGGAATGGCAGCCGTAGCCAACATGGATTTTATAGCTGAAGTACTACACCATTACGACAGCTCAACTTTTATAAAAAGTGACAATACGATTGACTATGACACTGTTGTTGTACGCACAACCCGATTACTTAAATCACATGGTTGGACAGGCAAAGAGAAAAAGATAGCTGGATTCTTCATATATCCCGAAGAATATTTCTGTCCTATGGATTATAACACAAAAAAAATTCATATTACAAAAAACACATATACTATTCATCTTTACGCCGCCACATGGATATCTCCTTGTCAAAAATTTTATGCATATATCAAACAACTATTTGGTGAAAGAAGTGCACAATCGTGCTCTATGGCCATTAAGGCAGTGAAAAACATATTCAAATAAAACCATTTATGCAGTCTTCGCCTTTAATATCAATCATTATTCCTGTATACAATACTGAGAAATACCTGAAACAATGTATAAATAGTGTACTTTCTCAAACTTTTACAGATTTTGAGCTTATTTTAGTTGACGATGGATCAAAAGATTCATCACCAGATATTTGCGAGCAATATGCACAATCCGACGACCGCATTCGAGTAATACACCAAAAAAATTCGGGGGTTTCTGCTGCCAGAAACACAGGTCTTAACCATGCACAAGGTCAGAACATTTGTTTTATTGATGCTGATGATTGGGTTGAAAATGATTTTTTATCAACACTTTATAGCAACAAATGCTCATCAAATGCTGATATCGTATTCTGCAATATTAAAATAGTGTATGGTGAACGCATTGATTTATTCATTCCATACGACAGTCAAAAATCAACCACAGATATACCAAACTATCTTTCTAAAACAGGGACATACGTCTATGGTTGTATATTTTCAAAACAAATAGTAGGTGATCAACGATTCCCACACGAAATCCATCTCTGTGAAGACCTATACTTTATGGCAAGATTGCTATCCAAATGCAAACATGCTGTAAATTGTTACATCCCATTATATAATTACAGACAATGGGATGGTTCAGTCACAAGAAACATAACTCCGGAGTTAAACTCCGAAATGTTAAAGTGCTTAGATAGCACTTTGCATTTTTTTTCAAATTATCCTGACTATAATGAGTTTCAGAAAGTTTTTGCTTGGCGCACGCTATCAATAACAATACAGCTTGCTCTAAGCACCAATTCATTCCGAGATTTCATAGAAAAGAATAAAGCCAACAAAGCTTATGTAATGAATAATCCATTGTTAGGATTAAAAATGAAAATCTTTATATGGTGTTTGTTACATAACCTTCAACCTATGGGACATCTCATTTTATTCTTAGGCCGATTATCCGGAAGATGCAATTAAACCTATAAAAAATGTCAATAGCAACAATCATAATCACATATCATCCGGACAAAGAATTATTGCAAAATAATATTGAGGCAATCCACAATTATGTTGATAAGATTCTTATCTGGCAAAACTCTGACGATGACCTCAGCGATATTATAGCAAAATATTCAGGCATTAAGTTGATTGGAGATAAGACTAACCACTTTATTGCAAAGCCCCTTAATCAAGCTTTGCAATGGTGCAGGGAAAATGGTTATGACTATCTTCTAACAATGGATCAGGATTCAGTGTGGGAAGATTTCGCTGGATTTATTTCCGAAACAAACAGATTCAACAATAATCCAGACATTGGAATATTCGCACCAAACACAAATAATTTTATCCCTGACAAATCAATTCCATTCATCGATAAAGAATGGGTTATTCAATCGGGGATGCTTTTAAATCTTCATGCATTAAATGAATTAGGTGGTTTTCGTGAAGAATATCAGATTTATGGTGTCGACGAAGAATTTTGCTATTGGGTTAATCTACACCACAAGAAAGTCAGAGTAATGACCAGATTTAATCTTCAGCAAAAATATGGCAATGCACAAAAAACAATTTGGGGCTTCACTGTCTACAACTACTCCCCCATTGTCAGATATTTCCTGATCAGAAATATGATCTGGATGAAACGTGAATTTCCTAAATCCACTACTACCCGAAGAATCTGTTCTGTGATAGTTCATAATTACCGTGATATAATTCTTGCGGAGAAAAATAAATTCGCAAAACTAACAAAATTCACCCTCGGAATTTTTCATGGCATTTTCAGGAAAATAACAACACGTCAACCGATTAATCCATGACGATTATTTCTACAATAAAAAAAATGATTTTATGGCCGCAGATCCGCAGCTGTAAAATTAGAGCCGAGCATAATAAATGTGCAAAATTATGCCGAAAGCTAATTAACGAAAATAACGGAATAAACTATCCGATAAAACCAAAGAAAACACTGCCGGATAAACACATTATATGGCAATATTGGGGACAAGGATTTGACAATGTGCCGGAGATGGTCAAAATCTGTCTCGACTCTGTTGAAAAACATTGCAATCAAACAGATACTTTGATAATACGTCTTTCCGATGCAAACATACACGAGTATGTTGATTTGCCCGATTTTATAACACATAATCGTAACAAATATACTCCTGCCTTTTTTTCAGATCTATTGAGAGTACTGCTTCTTAGTACATACGGCGGATGTTGGCTTGATGCAACAATATTTCTGTCTGGGACAATTCCCCAGGAATATTGGCAGATGGATTTCTTTATGTTCCAACGCGACGAATCGGAAACCAATAAGCATTACTGGAGCATGGCTTTCTCATACTATTTTGGATGGGGAGAATCATTTAAAGTCAAATGTCTAAACAGCATTATTTTCTGCAAACCACAAAATCCGATCATCTCTGATTTAAAAAACATATTATTGAGTTTTTGGCGAAGTGGAAAAAGCTTACCAAATTACTTCTTTTTTCAAATCCTGTTCAATGAACTAATCGCTACGAAGTATCAGTCTAAAAATTGCCCTATAATAAACGATTGCCCTCCACATTACTTGCAACAACTCATTAATGATCCAAATTTCAAAATAGCCTCAATTGATGAAATATTCCGAAGATCAGCCATTCATAAACTCACTTACAAGTTCGAAGATGGTGCGGATAAATTAAAATCCATCATATCGTCTACAAATTTACTATGAGACACGCCTATCTGATAATGGCACACAACGAGTTCGTGCATCTGCAACAACTCATTGATGCCCTCGACGATGAAAGAAATGACATTTATGTCCATATTGACAGTAAAGTAAAACAGCTACCAAAACTCTATAGCAAGAAAGCTTCGCTATATGTACTTGAAAACAGAGTTGATGTTCGCTGGGGCCATGTATCTCAAATAAAAGCTGAGTACACACTGCTGAACGCAGCGTATCAGAATGGCAAATACGATTATTATCACATCATCTCAGGAGTTCATTATCCCCTTGTTTCATTGGATGAAATAGACCGCTATTTTTCCACTACATTCCCGGCAAGTGTACTAATGCCAATGGATGTGTCTGAAGATGAAATAAAAATGAGGATCGGATATCGAAACTTTTTCATGCGCAATCTTGTTAGCCATAACAAATTCATTTTCAAATGGCACCATATTCTTTGGCGAGCAGCCTTATATCCTCAAAAAAAGCTTGATATATCACGCGACATTTCATTTACCGACGGAAAGGCTTCGCAATGGTGCTCATTAACCCATAACGCGGTCAAAGCAATTCTCGACAAAGAAAAAGTGTTGACTAAAAGATTTAAACGAACATTCTGTAGCGACGAGTTTTTCATTCCGGCAGCCCTAAAAAGTACATCTCTTCCAATTGTGTACACCGATAAGCTGACATATCTGTCTTTTTACTATGGAAATGCTGCAAAACTAACTGAAAAAGACTATGAAACAATAAAAGCCTCCAGATGCCTTTTCGGTCGTAAATTCACCTCGGAAAGCTTAAGTCTAATAAAACGTATAGATTCAGAAAAATGATAAAGACATACATCGTAAACCTTGCCTCGTCAACTAAAAGACGGGAATATATGCAAAACCTATTATCCCCCTACAAATTTCTTAATGTGGAATTCCTAAATGCGGTGGATGGTCGCAAATTCACCGAAAAGGAACGAGACAGTCAGTTTGATATGGCGAGATGCATCAAACGTTATGGACGCGAATTATCGGGAGGTGAAATAGGTTGCACCCTAAGCCACAGGAAGTTTTACCGAGAATTATTGAAATCAGATCAAAAATATGCGTTAGTATTTGAGGATGATATCCATCCTATACGCGACATATCGATTTTAGAGCAATTTGACCTTAACAAATTGCTTGATACATCAACTCCTACCGTATTATACCTTTCTGGGGATTATTGGTTTTATAAACAAAATGAACCAATAGTCAACGTATTCTCCGGACTTGGAACATACGCGTATATGATTAACCGTGCAGCCGCTCAAAAAATATTATCTATTGATAAGCCTTATAATGTTGCTGATGATTGGCTGCTTTACAAATCACTTGGCTTGAAGTTTAAAGCCATCTATCCATACGTAATCGATGCTAACTTGGATATGGAGATGCTTGGCTCTGAAGTGAACCAATACTCATGGGGTATCAATCGAAAGAAAATGTCATGGAGCAATATTTTGCACTCTTATAGAACTGGAATTATAAAACGAATTCTAAAAGCAACCGGACATTTCGAGTCTAAAATAAAAGTTCGCGACGGACAAATTGTTCCCGGATTAAGATGATTGACCGACATGCGTATTTGATTGTGGCTCACGAGAGAGCTGAGGCGTTGGCTAAGCTTTTGGCGGAGCTGGACGATGAGCGCAACGACATTTTTGTGCATATCGACCGAAAAGCATCGTTCGATGGCCGGGAGCTGCGATGCCGCAAGAGCCGTCTGACGGTACTGCCGGAAAGAATTGACGGTCGATGGGGCGACTATTCGCTGGTAGCCATCGAGTTTGCATTGCTCCGCGCAGCTACTGTCTCGGGACGTTATGCCTACTACCATTTGCTGTCGGGTGTCGATATGCCCGTAAAATCGCAGGACGAGATCCACGAGGAATGCAGCCGGCTGACCGGAACTGAATTCATAGCCATAGCGCAGAACGCCAAACCGGGAGAAACGGCTTGGCGCAGCCAGCACAGATTTCTGTTTTCCAAGCATTTCCAGTCGCGCAATCCGCTGATCAAAGCTCTACGCCGTGGATGGGCCATAGCGCAAAGCACCGTGGGCTACAGGCGTTACCGCGGCGAAGTGGTGAAAGGATCGCAATGGTGGAGCATCACGGACGCTTTCGCTCGCTATGCCCTGACCCGTGAGGCAGAGATGGAACGATATTTCAAAGGAACGTATTGCCCTGATGAAATGGTGTTTCAGACCATTTGCCGGGAGTCGGAATTTTGGGGTAGGCTATATGACACCACCGATGAATTCAGGGGTAACCGACGGTGGATCCGCTGGGAGAACGGGCAACTGATGCCACTGACACCGGCAATGATCGCCGAAGCCCGGCACTCTGACCGCTGGTTCGCTCGCAAACGCCCGACAGAAAATGTCATATTATAACTGCGTACCTCCGGCACGCATGCCATACGTCTCTCATACCCACGGGCTAAAGCCCATGGTTTTCTCATAACATTGTGCCTCCGGCACTCATCCCTAACTGAGCCGCCTCTCTCGCTCCCTGCAATATACCCATCGCAATATCTGCATACAGCTTCCTCATAGCCAAATGCATCGGAGCTGCCCAGCTTGTGTCGGAGACACTTTATTATGGATATCCCCGGGCTTCAGCCCGGGGTTGACAACAGCAGCAAAATCAGTCCCGGAGGGACGCCATATTAAATCATCAAATGCCAATCCACAAAATAAAACGACATGAGTAAAGTAACAGCCTATTACCATATTGTATTTTGCACAAAATACAGAGAGATGACACTTCCGCTTGATTATTGTGACGATGTGTATAGGTTTATATGGTCAGAACTTAAAAAAATGAAATGCGATCTATTGCGTATCGGAGGCATTCAAAACCACATCCACATGCTGATAAATCTTCACCCATCGGTTTCCCTGTCCGTTCTGATGCAGAATATCAAAGGAAGATCAAGTGGTTGGATACGCACAAATGAACATTTCATTCAATTCCGTGGATGGGCTGCTGATTACTATGCATGCACTATAGCTCCTGAACAAAAATATCGCGTAATTGAATATATAAAAAGTCAACACACCCACCATCTCGGCAATGCTGTTGATCAAGAACTTATTTCCATGTATCAGTATGCAGAATTGCAATATGATCAAAGAGACTTACAATAACGGTTCTGTGCTACCAACAGATGGTAGGGACTGCGGCAACCCACGCCCGTATAACAGGCTCGAGCCTGTCCGGGTGTCGGTGGTTGTGCCGGTCTACGGAGTGGAGCGGTTTGTGGAGCGGTGCGTGCGTGGGCTCATGGAACAGACTCTGCGCGAGGGGGTTGAGTTCATTTTTGTGGACGATGCCACTCCCGACGGCAGCATGGAGATTGTACGTAAAACCATAGCCGACTACCCCGACCGTGCATCTCAGGTGAAGATCCTGACCCACGAATCCAACCGCGGTCTGCCAACCGCTCGCAACACCGGCATGGACGCAGCCCGGGGAGAATGGGTGTGCCATATAGACAGCGACGATTTTCCCGAATGCGACATGCTGGAATCGCAGCTCGCCGAGGCGGAACGATCGGGAGCCGACATGGTGTGGTGTGACTGGTATCTCACTGGCGAAAACAGCGAACGCCCTATGCCACAACCCTCTATCAGCGATGCCCGAGAAGCAACCGTGGCGATGCTCGGCGGCGCGATGAAATACAACGTGTGGAATAAGCTGACCCGACGCAGCATATTCACCGACAACAATATACGATTTCCCGACGGCCACGCCATGGGTGAGGATATGACAATGATCATGGCTGCAACATGTTGCCAAAAGACAGCACACGTGGCACGACCGCTCTACCACTACCGGCGTACAAACACAGCAGCCATGACGCAAGCCTACAGCGAGCGGCATCTGGTGGACCTGCGCTTCAACGTTGAGCGCACGGCTGATTTCGTCTTATCACATGATCCGGCGATGGCCGCGGAGATGGATTTCTTCAAATTGCAGGTTAAATTTCCATTCCTGCTGATGCGTCCACGCCGCCGTGGATGGCAATTGTGGCGCGAATGGTGGCCGGAAGCCAACCGCAGGATCGGCGAGAACCACCACATGTCGGGTCACAGCCGCGTGGCACAGCGTTGCGCCGCCATTGGACTGCGACCATTGGTAGCTCTCTATGCCATGGCTTTGGAAATGATTCAAAAAAGATAACAAAACAATCACACATAGATGGTTAAAGCGATTTTAACATCACTGACAATGCTCGTTACGAGCTTCTACATGTTTCCAATCGGCATACGAGGGATTCATGGTCACTCAAAGATGATGCTGGCAGCAGTCGGCCTGGTTCTGTTCATCATCAACCTGCCGCGCCACCGCGAGCAGGGGCTTAGCAAACCGATGGCATGGCTTTCACTCGGCGCGCTGCTGATATCATTTTTAGCGGTTCTTTCCGTGACCTACAACTCCACGCCCGACTATGCATACTGCTCATACATCATTTCGATGTGGGTGTGGGTAGGCGGTGCCTATGCCGTGGTCTGCCTTATCCGCAAAGTCCACGGCACCGCCTCCATAATCCTCATAGGTAACTATATGGTGGCAGTAGGGGTGTTCCAGTGCTTAACTGCCCTGTTATTCGACTCATATCCAAGCATAAAGGCATTTACAATTACATATTTCGATATCGGACATATATGGCTTGACTCTGTAAAGCGAGTATATGGATTCGGAGCTAATCTCGACACCGCCGGAGCACGATTCTCATCTATATTAGTTATCATAGTGGCTATCATCACCCACATCAGCCGCACACGCCTTAGCCGTTATATTCCCATTTACATCGCATCATTCATATTCATTACCGTGGTAGGCAATATCATTGCACGTACAACAACCATAGGCTTGGTGCTCGCTTTGGTATTCATGGCCTACAATCTGACCATCGGATATTCACGCGAAAGGCGCAAAAAGACCTATAAAGTAGCAGGGTGGGTCGCGTTAGTAGGAGTTCTCGGCATAGGCATTACGTCTGTCTATTACCAGAGTTCAGAGGTGTTTCAGGAGCATCTTCGCTTCGGTTTCGAGGGCTTCTTCTCTCTGGTGGAGAAAGGCAAATGGGATGTCGCTTCGAACAACACCCTGGAAAGCATGTATGTCTATCCCGAAACGTTAAAGACATGGCTGATAGGAGACGGATATTTCGCCAATCCACACAACGTCGACCCCTACTATGTAGGAAAATACGTTGAGGGATGGTACATGGGTACCGACGTGGGTTACCTGCGTTTCATCTTCTATTTCGGATTACCCGGACTATTAGCATTCTCGCTATTCATTATCTACGCCGGAATCTTCTGTATCAAGCTGTCGCCGGGCTACAAGCGCATGTTCGTGTTCCTGCTCTTGGTCAATTTTGCAATCTGGTTCAAAGTGTCGACTGACCAATTCATGATATTCGCCCTGTTCCTGATGCTTAATCCGGGTGAGAACATGGACTTTGAGCGACGGCTTAACGGACTTCCACCTCTCAAACAATGAAAATAATCTACTGCATAGCCGCGACCTACAACAGCGGCGGAATGGAACGGGTGTTGGCCAACAAGGTCAACTGGCTTACGCGCCATGCCGGCGTTGAATGCATCGTGGTCACCTCCGACCAATGCGGACGCAAGCCGTTTTTCGAATTCGACAAGCGCGTGCGCCACATCGACCTCGGCATAAACTATGAAGCCAACAATGGCCGCGGATTCCTCAACAAATTGATCGGATATCCCCTGCGACAGTGGCGTCACCGCCGCCGCCTCTCGGCACTCCTGCGCCGCGAGAAAGCCGACATAACAGTCTCCATGTTCTGCAACGAGGCCGCTTTACTGCCTGATATCAAGGATGGTAGCAGGAAATTGCTCGAGGTGCATTTCTCGCGGTTCAAACGCCTGCAATACGGGCGCACGGGCGTGTGGGCGATCGCCGACCGTCTGCGCTCACGTGGCGATCTGCGCACGGCACGCCGCTATGACCGGTTTGTGACACTGACCCGGGAGGACATGGGCTACTGGCCCGATGTTCCCGGAATCGAGGCAATCCCCAATGCCGTGCCGTTCGAGGCACCGGCTGCGGCCGATCTGTCGCAGCGCAAAGTGCTTGCCGTCGGACGATTGTCGCATCAGAAAGGTTTCGACCGGCTGATAGATGCATGGCGCGATGCTGTGGCCGCCAATCCGGGATGGACACTTGAGATTGTCGGTTCGGGCGAACAGCACGATGAGCTGAAGCGGCAGATCGAGGAAAACGGCGTGGCCGACAGCGTAGTTATGACCTCCGGCTGCTCCGACATGCCGGCTAAATACCGCGAAGCCTCCATTCTGGCCATGACATCGCGCTACGAGGGCTTGCCGATGGCTCTGATCGAGGGTCAGGCATGCGGACTGCCCATCGTGGCTATGGACTGCAAATGTGGGCCACGCGACGTTGTGACCGACGGATCTGACGGATTCATCACACCACAGGGCGACACTGCCACGTTTGCCGACCGGTTGAGCCAACTGATGTCCGATGCCGACCTGCGCGTCAGGATGGGCGCGGAAGCCCGTCGACAGGCCAAGCGCTTCGATCCCGACAAGATAATGACCCGGTGGATGGAGATTTTCAGAGAGTTGGAGAGATACGCCGGTAGGGACTGCGGCATGCCGCGTCCGAGCGAAACGTAAAGAATAACAATCAGATAGAGTATATTCGAGAGATGAGAAGGATTGTAGTTTCGGGGATCAACATACGCAAGGGTGGGACACTGACCATCCTGCGTGACTGTCTGCGCTATCTTTCGGGAGAGGCACAGGCCGGACGCGCCGAAGTGACGGCACTCGTACACCGCCGCGAGTTGTGCGACTATCCCGGCATCGACTATATCGAGATGCCCGACTCAATCCAAGGCTGGCTGCGCCGGCTGCGGCACGAATATATCACGATGCACCGCATCTCGCAGGAGATCACGGAGCGGAAAGGACCGATCGACCTCTGGCTGTCGCTCCACGACACCACCCCACGCGTCGAGGCACGCCGTCAGGCCGTCTACTGCCAGACCTCCTTCCCCTTCATGAAGATCAAAGCGAGGGATTTCCGGATGGACCCGAAAATACCGATTTTCGCCCTTCTGACGCGTTTTGCCTACCAGATCAATGTGGGGCGCAACTCACGGCTGATCGTGCAGCAGAGATGGCTTAAAGAGGGTCTGAGCCGATTATTGGGTGTCGACCGCGACAAATTCATCGTCGCCCCACCTGAACGAGCCGCCACAATGCCCGGATTCACGCCACGCCGGTTCGAGATCCCGACATTCCTCTACGTCTCCACTGCCGACTGCCACAAAAACTTCGAAACCCTATGCCGAGCCGCCGAGATGCTCGAAAAGAAGCTCGGGAAAGGGCGATTTCAAGTGATACTGACCGTCGGCGGAACAGAAAACAGATATGCCCGATGGCTCCACCAGCGATGGGGCCACGTAGAATCGATACGTTTCGAAGGCCTCATGGACAAGCCGACCCTTTATGGCTCATACGCCGGAGCCACATGTCTGGTGTTCATGTCGCGAGTAGAGACATGGGGGCTTCCGATCTCCGAATTCATGGCATTCGGCAAACCGATGATCCTCGCCGACCTCCCCTACGCCCACGAGACCTCAGCCGGAAGCCGACAGACAGCCTTTACCCCTGTCGGCGATCCAAAAGCCCTTGCACAACTGATGAACAACGTTATAGACGGCCGGATGGGAGCATTTGCCAGCGTCCCGTCGGCCCGACAAGAAAACACACCTACCGCCCATACATGGGATGAAATCTTCAGACAACTGACACAATGAACGAATCCGACAACGCTATGAAAAAGGACGCCAAAGATTTGAAAATACTACAATTAGGGAAATTCCACCCGATCCGCGGCGGAGTGGAGAAAGTGATGCTCGACCTGACCACCGGCCTTTCGGCACGCGGCATCAGCTGCGACATGCTCTGCGCCGCCACCCGGGGGAGCTACACCATCCGCCTCAACGACCGGGCACGGATCATAGCCGTGCGGTCGCTCGCCAATGTCAAGGCCACCATGATGAGTCCGGCCATGATAGTGCGACTACGCCGCATCTGCCGCCAATACGACATAATCCACATCCACCATCCCGATCCGATGGCCGCGCTTGCCCTGCGGCTCTCGGGATTCAAGGGGAAAGTGGTGCTCCACTGGCACAGCGACATCCTGCGCCAACGCCAGCTCCTGCGGCTCATCAAGCCCCTGCAGACATGGCTGCTCAAGCGTGCCGACGTGATCGTGACCACGTCGCCCCCCTATCTCGAACAATCGCCATGGCTCGCCCCCTACCGCGACAAATGCCAGTGCGTCCCGATCGGCATCCTGCCCGTCGACGATGCCGACCAGCGAGCCATCGACAAGCTGCGCAAGAGTGTAGGCGGACGCAAGGTTGTCTTCTCCATGGGCCGCCTCGTTGGCTACAAAGGGTTTGAATATCTGATAGATGCCGCCGCATTGCTGCCCGACGACCATATCGTGGTGATCGGAGGCACCGGCCCCTTGCGCGACCAGCTCCAGGCACGCATCGAAGCCGCCGGCCTGACAGAAAAAGTGCGTCTGCTTGGGTTCGTGCCGGAAGAAGCCCTGCCCGTCTACTATCGCGCGGCATCGCTCTTCTGCATGAGCAGCGTGGAGCGCACCGAGGCGTTCGGTGTGGTACTGATCGAGGCCATGTCGTGCGGCACTCCGATCGTTGCCACCCGGATCCCAGGGTCCGGGGTGCCATGGGTCAACGCCGACGGCATCTCCGGCCGCAATGCCGAGCCACGCGATGCCCGATCACTCGCCGAAGCCATCATGGCCGTGACTGGGGACAGCGACGGACAGTACTCCCGAGGCGCATTGGAGCGTTACCGGAGTCACTTCACAGAGGAAAAAATGCTCAAAAACATCATAGAAATCTACCGGAACATGGGATAGCCCGAAACACTGAAATACAAAAATTTTCAACGCGTTATAACTCACTGATATATAACGAATTACCCCCCCCGTTTGAAATTTTGATTAAAAATTATTTGGAAAACGGGCATTTCTGTATTACCTTTGCAGGAAAATCAAATATTTAGACTGAGTTCTAATCTTACACTACGATAAACCAACACAGACTTACAAGGATGTCAAGAGCTTTTTTCCGACATACGAAAACAACACGATAAACAACGGAATTTCAACAGAATTCCGTTCCGAAAATTCGCAATCATCTCTAATACTCAAACGCACCTTTGATCTAACGCTTGCAATCACAAGCGCACTTATTCTCTCACCAATCATTCTGGCGCTCTGTCTGGTGGTACTCATCACCAACGGACGCCCTGTGATCTTCAAACAGGAACGCATAGGCCGCGGCGGCAAACCCTTCACCCTCTACAAATTCCGCACCATGCGCAACGATGCCGAGGCCGATGGCCATGCACGTCTCTGCAAAGAAGAGGACAACCGCCTCACCAAATTCGGCGCATTCCTGCGCAGCCATCACCTCGACGAACTGCCACAGCTGCTCAACGTGATCCGTGGCGACATGTCGTTCGTAGGCCATCGTCCCGAACGCAAAGTGTTCATCGACCGCATCATGGAGCTGAACCCCGACTACACCCGTCTTTACGCTCTCCGTCCGGGATTGTTCTCCACCGCCACCCTCTACAACGGCTATACCGACACGATCGAAAAGATGATGCGCCGTTTGCAGATGGATCTTGACTACCTCGCCAACCGGAGTCTCGCCCTCGATTGCAAAATCATTTTCCTCACGGCCTATTTCATTATCTCCGGAAAGAAATTCTGATGCACGTCAAACCCAACCTCACGATCCGCAAACTCGGTTCCCGATTCATGATCATCGACGGAGGCCAGAAACAATCGGACGCCACCGCGATCCACACACTCAACGCCACCGCCGCCGACATCTGGAACTATTGCAACAGTCAAGAGGATTTCACCGCTGAGGATATAGCCCGTTACCTCTGCATCAATTACATAGTGGATGCCGGGACAGCACTTTCCGATGCGGAGGCTTTGATCCAGCAATGGATGGAGCAAGGGTTGCTGGAAGAGTGAGAGGGGATTAGAGTTGGAGAGTGCAGAGAGTTTAGAGTGCAGGGCGAGATGGAACACGATGAAGCACGATTTATCACGATGAAACTCAATAGGAATGATGGGGCGAGTGGGGCCGGACGCGCCATGGCGCAGTCCCTACAGGTAGATGGTCCGGCAATAAACGAATAAATACACTGAAAGCTATTTTTTACCAGTTACTTAGATCGGAATTATGGCAGCAGGGGAATGACGGATTCCGCGCCACGGCTGCTGAATGGCAAGCGATACATGCCGAAGCAAAAAGGCAGACGGTAAGCGCACAGATACTCAACGCCGCCAGCCGTCTCGACGACAGTCAGCTTCCGCCCGATGACCTGCTGTTCCGCTGGGTGGCGGAAGCTGAAGCGATCCGCCGACAGAACAGAAAGATGAATGCCACCCTCGCTGACATTCTGGAGCAGTCCAAGCGACTGAGAATCAACGCCACATTACTTAAAGGCCAGAGCCTCGCAGCTTTATATCCGGATCCGGAATCGCGCCAGTGTGGCGACATCGACCTCTACATATCGCGCCCCGACCAACGCCGCCGTCTGATCGACGCCCTCGGAATAAAAAGCTATCAAAACCATGCCGACGGCTCCACAACATTTTCCTACCGCGGCTCAATGGTGGAACTGCACCCTCACCTACTCGACATCCACAGCCGCCGCGCCATAAAACGGCTGCATCTACTGAAACCGGTTGCGGTCACGATGGAGACCGAGCTGCCCGGCATCGGGACAGTGACCATCCCGGCACCCGAGACAATGTTGCTGACATTATCAGCCCACGCGTTCAAACATGCCATAGGTCGTGGGATCGGTCTCCGGCAGTTATGCGACATAGCTTTAGTGTCCAAGCGTTTAGCATCCGAAGTCGACCGCGCTGAGATGGATCGGATCTTCCGCGCCGCCGGTCTGGAAAGGTGGAACAGGATGCTTTATTCCTTCCTCACCCTCAGACTCGGACTGCCTGTTGAGTCGGTGCCGACAGCCGAAGAGTTTCAGCCCAACGAACGACTGGCCGTCAGACTTGAACGCATCATAGCCCGTGGCGGCAATTTCGGCCAGCATGGCAGTGGGCTGATATCACGCAAAGGCGTAGTGTTCACAGCTTTATCGTTTGTCAGGGGTATCGGGTTCGCGCTGTCGATTGCGCCTCGCGAGGCAACAGCATGCTTCTTTTCGTTGGTGAAAGGGAGATTGGGAATGAGAGGATAGAGGGTAGAGTTAGAGAGTTAGAGAGTTGGAGAGTTGGAGAGTTGGAGAGTTAGAGATGAAGCGCGATTTATCACGATGAAACTCGATAGGGGCGATTGGGCGTGTGGAGCGGTAGACGGCTCGGAGAGCCGTTACCCCGATCAGAGCAGCGCGAGCAAGAAATAATTAGACAGAAAACGACTGAGAATCATGACAATACAAAGATATGAGATAGCCGGGCTGGAGGTTGAAGTCCGGATGGCGGATGGAATGGAGAGTTTGATCCCGGCGCAGTTCGAGGTGTTTAGAGTTGGAGAGTTGGAGAGTTGGAGAGTTAGAGAGTGGGAGAGCAGGGCGAGTGGAACGGTAGACGGCTCGGAGAGCCGTTACCCCGACCAGAACAGCGAGAGATCGGCAGGTGGGATGAAGCACGATGAAGCGCGATTTTTCACGATGAAACTCGATCAGAATGATGGGGCTGGGGCAGTAGACGGGGGTGAGTTGCTGGATGATACGGCGAATGATATGGGGCGCGTGAGGTTGTTCCGGTTGGGATCGGGGGAGTATCTTGTGAGGCTTACTGATCTGAGGGGGAGCGATTTCGAGATGATCGCGTCGGAGGATTTTTCAAGGTGCTTGATCCGAGGCAAGAAGGGGGAGAGGATAGAGTTTAGAGTTGGAGAGTGGAGAGTTAGAGAGGGGGAGAGTGGAGAGTTAGAGAGTGGAGAGTTAGAGAGTGGAGAGGGCAGGGCGAGTATTTCGGTAGGCGGTTCGGAGAACCGCGACCCCGACAACTCCCGACAGACGACAGAAACAATATACGATATAGGATATACGAGAAAAGAACAAGATAACTGATAATAACTGACAAGAAATAATAAATAAAAACTATAATAAAAAAACGCACTAAGACAATGGAAAGAAGAACCTATTTCCCACCTGAGAGCCAGCTCCGTCGGATTGTGACCGAGCAGGGCATTTGCTATTCTTCAAACGAGGAAGCCAAGATTGAAGAAGGCGATGTTAATGTAGAGGACTACAAAGAGATAAACAACGACATCACATTTGACTAAGAAACACACGCACAAACCCATCAAACACATGGACTGCTCTCTCTGAATATCGGCACGAAACCCACTGATCAGGAAAGAACAGTCCAATCGCAAAAAGCAAAAACAAACATAGAAAAATGAAGAATATACACTTAACTGTGCTCATGCTGCTGACCTTGCTGTTTTCAGCATGTAAAGATGACACAATCTATGGTGGCGGAGACTACTCCAACGGGGAACCGGCCACTTTGAACATGCGAATCACCGTGCCCGTTGACCGCGAGGTCAAGCCTCTGTCGCGCTCCTTCGACAAAGACCGCGAATCAGAGATCAAGCAGCTTGTAATTGTAGGTTTTGAGAGCAGCTCAGGCCGTCAGCTATTCATTGATCTGACCGGCAACCTCGTTTCAACAAGCATTTCAGATAAAGCCGGCCGCACCTACACCCTCAATGAGGAGGTCAACGTAGAGGCCGGATCAGGTCGCTACCGCCTGTATCTGATAGCCAACTGGCAGAGCGCATACGCCAATCTGACAGCATCAGACATCAAGGAGATGAGCGAGGATGAGATCAAAGCCCTCGACTTCACCAACACCGATGAACACATAATAATATTCGGTGACTATGGTCTGCCTATGAGCCAGGTACTTACCGGTGAGCAGGGCTACTATGAGATCACCGCCGGCAGCAACACCCTGAACGGAGTGCAACTCGAACGCGCCACAGCCCACATAGAGTTCACCATCCAGAACGGAACAGGCACAGGCACCAACGTGCCCAACTTCGAGCCAACCGGCTACACCGTTTACCGTCTGCCCAAGGGTGCAAAAACATTTGCCGACGCTGAGGCAATCAGCACCACCTACTTCAACTCCACCACAACCCCTGTCGTAAAACAGCCGGGCGACGGCAGCACGACCTATACATTTGACTTCTTCATGCTCGAGAACAAGCAGACATCGACCAACACAAGCATGACGAACTGGACCGAACGCGAGGCATGGGATTCATCAACCGGATCTTCGAACAACTATGCAGAGCGCAAATTTACCAATGCGCCCGAGAACGCGACATTCGTTGTGCTCAGCGGTAACTACTCAGGCCCTGCTGACAAGAACGATGACGGCACATATACATCAACCCAGTATTTTGGAGCAGTTAGCTACATTATCCACCTCGGTAACTTCAACACATCGCAGGGGGGATCGCTCGCCAACTTCACCGTCAACCGCAACGAGCACCACATCTATAATGTGACCGTCAACGGCGCAAGCTCAATCATGGCGAACGTGAACGTTGAGAACACAAGCTATAATCCGGCCGTAGAGGGCTATCTATCGACACAGCCTATAGCTAAGATCGACGCACACTATGCCAAGATCATGCTTACAATCCCGGTATCGTCCGTATTCGGATCCAACGACACGAACGGTAAGAATCAAGTGGTTCTGAAAACCGTGAAGAATAACTTTGCAGAAGCACTCATAGAACCCTCAGCACTGACCGACGCCGACGACTACAAATGGATCCAATTCCAAGCCCCTGCCGACGAAAACACATTCCCGACATACGCCGGCAAATACAGTACCGAAGCTGACGGCTACTGCTATATCAAAGAACTCGTTGCCGAGATTGAAGAATATATCGACAATAACCACGATGCATCCAAACTGAAACATGCTACAGCATCAGGTTCGGCTATTTACGTAGCAGCCTTTGTTGATGAAAACATTTATGACAAGGCGACAGATCCGGCGATCAAATCATGGGCAGGCTACACAGTTGAAGACCGCACCATGACCCTCAATCCGGCAGTGCGCAAAGTTTCGAGCGACGAACAGAGCACCATCGCCGCCGCCTCGGCATTCAATATCATCCAAAGCCCTGTAGTGTCGACCTATTCGCTCGACCCAAACCTTGCCGCCGCCGCCGGCATCACAGTGTACAACCCATTCGGTCTTGAACAGGTTGAAGAGCCGACAAGCATATTGAACAACACTACCGGACAGAATGCCGCACATTCACAGTTCCTCACACTTGACATATCGAAGAAGTTCTTCGAATCGGCATTGCAGTGGGATGCTGCCACTACCACAGAGCTAACCAATCCCAACAATGCCAACGGACGCGAAATGACCCTCTACTGGTATTCCCAGTTTGAAAATGGAGTAGACGATGACTACACTTCATTCTACAAACTGACATCTAATGCAGATGCCAACTATTCAACTTATGTATTCACACCGGCAGCAGATTTCTATACCGTATCGAAAGCACTGGTTTCGCGTAACCGCGACCTCAATGGCGACGGCAAGATCACAAGCGACGAGATCCGCTGGTATATACCCAACATTGTTCAATATTATATCTATAACTTCGGCTATAATATCGTGCCTGAAGATTTGCGACTCTCACAATACGAAGAGGACAATATCGACACGTCGGAAGATGGATCATGGGCATCCTATAACGGAAACCGAGATTATATCTTCCCACGCTACTACAGCTCATCAAGAAATGCACGCCGCCTATTCTGGCAGGATCAGCGTGGCGCAACTTCGGCTCAAGCAGATTGGGCTTGCCAGACCAACAATATCCGTTTTGCCCGTAATCTTGGCCAGTTCACCAACTCATATAGCGCAGACTACACCCGTATGTCGCAGATCAACACCACAGACCACACCATTACAATATCTAATATCTGCCGTAACTGGACTGTGACCGGAGCATATCCATACGCAAACGCACTTTCCGAGACTTACAACCGTCTCCCTAAAAAGATGCAATATATTGCAACTCCACTTGCTATATGGGGAACCAATTCAGTAACCTCAACAAACACAGTTGACACAAACTCAGAGAATAAAGAAAAGCAAGATGCTCTTGACTATCTGAATCAATTAACTTTAGCAGCATATAATTCCGCAAACAGCACTTCATTAACGGAACTACCTGATGGATGGCGCATACCGAACCAGCGTGAGCTGATCGCATTATTCATCACCGGGGTACTTGACAGTTATTTAGGAGATGACTACTGCGTATATTCGGCAACATTCTACAATTCAAATCTGTGGTATGATCGCACAAAATATCCGGTAGGTATTTCCGCAGGAAACTTTGGTGTGCCAAAAAACAGTGATGGATTCCGATTTGGACGACCTCAAGGTGTAATGCCAATTGTCCGCGACGTTACGACCACGAGCACAGCGAGCGCGAAGCTGAGAGCGAAGGGAGTTGTACGGAAGAAGTGACCGGCAACGACTAAGAGAGATTAGAAACTATATAAACACATAAAATCATAATCACAAGATGAAAAAATTCGTCATATTAGCAATCGGCGCACTTGCAGCCACCGCATCGGCGGTGGCGCAGGAAACGCCGGCTACAGGTATGGAGACCGTGGAGGAACAGTCGTTCCCCTTGTTTGACGGCGGCAAGCGAGTGATCACCAATACGTTCTGGCACAACTGGTTTATCCAGGCCGGAGCAGGCGCCCAGATAGGCTTCACGGAGCATGACCGTCAGGCCGATTTCGGCGACAGAATATCGCCGTCGCTTCAGATAGCCATCGGTAAATGGTTCACCCCGGGAATCGGTGTGAGACTGGCCTACAATGGATTGAGCGTGAAGGGTATCACGCAGAACTGGCCCAACGAGCAGAACGGAACGCATATCTCGGGTCCGTGGCCGGGTCACGATGGATGGCCTTTCTATCTGTACAAGCAGAAGTTCAATTACATGAATTTCCATTTCGACGTGATGTTCAATCTGTGTCAGATGATCGGGGGCTACAATCCGGAGCGTCTGTATTCGTGCATCCCTTATGCCGGTATCGGTATAGCTCACGTGACGGGAACACCGAAGAACACGGAGATAGCTTTCAACGCCGGTATCAGCAACGCTTTCCGCGTGGCAAAGCACTGGGACATCAACCTTGACATCAACGCTATGCTGACGGACGAACGTTTCTCAGGCGAGGATGGCCACCGCCATTTCGACGCGCTGCTGGGCGTTACGGTGGGCGCGACATATAAGTTCGGCCAGACGGGCTGGACACTGCCCTACTCGTCGACACGCACCGTGATAGACAATGACGCTATCAATGCGGCACGCGCAGAGAATGAGCGTCTGAAAGCTGAGAACGCACGCCTGCTGGCTGAGGCTCAGAAGAAGGGTGACATCGTTGAGCAGCTGATCGCTTCGGGCAATATCATTTTCTTCACGATCGATACGTGGGAGATCACTGATAAGTCGCGCGCTAACCTGAGCTTCTTAGCTAACGCTATCAAGGAGACGAACGGTGTGTACACGGTTACGGGCTATGCCGACAAGGGCACGGGTACACCGGAATGGAACCAGGAGCTGTCGAAGAAACGCGCAGAGGCTGCCTACAAGTGTCTGACGGAGGAATTCGGCGTTCCGGCCAGCCAGCTTAAGATTGACTATAAGGGTGGCGTTGACGATATGTTCTACAATGATCCTCGCTGCTCGCGCTGCGTGATCGTGCTGCCTGAGAAATAAGAAAAAGAATCTCTCTTCAAATTGAAATACACACGCTGAAAAGCGCTGCCGGTGACGGCGGCGCTTTTCTTTTTTTTTGTTGGTGGGGTTGG
>OFFR01000410.1_pt1 | contig 28604 bp, 20 predicted proteins | sample 1521421 | NCBI WGS metagenome assembly OFFR01 (sample SAMEA3504087, study PRJEB24116) | mouse gut metagenome | biome: mouse gut; feature: mouse-associated habitat; material: faeces | place: Denmark | collected 2011 | reverse complement strand
AAAAATTAACTTTGTTTTTAAAATAAATATATTATGAGTAATTTATTTGCAATATATAATATTTTATAACATAATCCGATTATTTTTTATTATTTAATCATAAATTTAAATATTTTTTTATCTTTATAGGCAATTATGTGATTTTTTTTAATTAACATAAATATCTTGTTTATAGGTGTAAATAGCAAAGTTATCAAATAGTAATATCCCTTGACTTTATTACTTTATTGATATATACTATTTATATAATAAAATTTAGAGGTGTAATATGAAAGTAATAGTAACTAAAAACACAGACGAACTAGCAGAAGAGGCTTTAAAAGTTATGCTTGATGTTATAAAAAATAAAAAAGATGCTGTAATTGGTCTTGCAACTGGCTCAAGCCCTGTAGGTCTATACAAAAAAATGATAGAAGACCATAACGTAAATGGTACTAGTTATGCAACTATCAAGTCTGTTAATTTGGACGAATATGTAGGTTTGGGTATTGAATCTGACCAAAGTTATGTTTATTTTATGAATGATAACCTATTTAAAGGCATTGATATTAAAAAGGAAAATACTAATTTACCAAATGGTAAAGCAGCAGATATGCAAAAAGCATGTGAGGAATACACTGCATTATTAAATAGTATGCCACAAGACATTCAGTTATTAGGTATTGGTGCAAATGGACATATTGGTTTTAATGAGCCAGGAACTCCATTTGATAGCACTACACACATTGTTGAGTTGGAAGAGGGCACAAGACGTGATAACGCAAGATTTTTTGCAAGCCTTGACGAAGTTCCTACACACGCAATTACAATGGGTATTGCAAACATTATGAATGCTAAAAAGATTTTGGTTGTTGCAAATGGTGCAAATAAAGCAAAGGCTGTTTATCAAATGATTAAAGGCGAAGTTAATGAAAATTGCCCAGCAAGTATTTTGCAAAAACATAATGATGTAGTAGTTGTTGTTGATGAGGCGGCTTATTCTCTTTGCAAATAATAGAGGATAATATGCAAAAGAAGTTTGTAGAAAGAAAGTTAGAAAAATCTAGAATAATCATATATTGTTTGGAAGGGTCTATTGCTATTATTGGAATAGTTATGTTTGTGCTTGCTCTTTTAAAAATAGGTTTTGCAAACATTCCAATGGGCAGTCGTATAAGCAGTGCTTTAATGGCAATTTTGCTTGCTTTTTTGCCTATGATTTTGGAAAAAGTGTTTCGCTATAGATTCCCTTTGATGCTACACATAATATATGTATCTTACATTTTTGCATCAACTGTTGTAGGTAGTTGTTTTGGTGTTTTTCGTATGGATATACCTATTATGGGTGAAATGCTTGGTTGGTATGATAAATTAGCGCACGCAGTTTTAGGTTATATCTTGTGCGTAGTAGCAATTTATTTAAGCCAAAAAGCAAAAGTTTGGGGTAAAAGTATATTTGGGGATATTTTATTGATAGTTGCAATAAGTATGGCGTATGCTTCTATTTGGGAAATGTTTGAATTTGCTGTAGACCATATTATTCCCGGTCAGTCAATGCAACGCAATAGTTTAATTGATACTATGCTAGATATAATTGCTCACTTTGCTACAACTATGCTTTTTGTAATTCAGTATGTAATAGAAAAATGTGCTAAAGTAAATCTTGGTATTGCTTTTATTGAAAAAAATTTGCAAAGCGGTGGAAGAGTAGCAAAGAAAAATCAAGTTGTTGAAGTCGCAGATACTTTGCAGCAAGAGCAAGAAGAAATAGAAAAAGAAGATTAAGAGGTTATATGTCTAAACTAAATGTAGTTAATGGTATGGCAATGCTGTCATATTTGCAAAGTAATAATATTGATTTGGGTGGCGAGGTTGTACCTTTTAATGAAGGTATGTGTGATGGCGATACCATAGAAGATATTTTTAGTGGTGAGTTTGAACTAGAAAGATGTGTTGCTCACGGAGTAGGTGTTGAGGAATATGAAGATATAGTAATAAATCCATTATCACCTTTATTTACTTTTGACTATGACGAATTGCACTTGTTTTTTGATGAAGATATGTTTTGTCAAATAAATTTAATCACATTACTTGCGTATTTGGATAGTAATAATTATGATGGTAAAATTGCTTTGCACTTAATCGATTATAATTTTAGTGAAATTAAATGTGTAGAAATAAAACCTCAAGGCTTTTTTGAAGTTTACAAAAGTGTACTTATAAACAAACAAATTCCTGAAACTATTTTGCCAGATATTATGATGGAGGCTGTTATTAATTACCTTGATTATTCTAAGGAAGAAAATGATTTGACAGAGTTTGTTATGCAAAATATAGATATGCAAGAAAATGATTTGCTTGACGAAATGTTTAATCGTTTTAAATACTTAGGCTTGGGTGATACCAGTTTGCAAAAAATAATAGATAGAGTTAAATTTAAATATTAATAGTTTTATTATTGTATTTAACAAGCCTAAATAATTCTAATTATAAACATTATTAAAATTAATAAAAACACACTAAAATAATAAGTTTTAGTGTGTTTGTTTTTGTGTAAAGTTTAATTTAGTATATAAGTAAGATTTATTAAATAAATCTATCAAAAATCGGGGGTAAAAGAGATAAAATAGGATAAACAATGTAAAAAATAAGTACATAGAATAAGTATATCTATGTACATATTATAGAAATATTATAGTATGAAATGTAATAAAATGTCAACCATAAGATAAACAGTTTGTAATATGTTTAGATAAACTTAACAAAAAATATATATTAGTGCCAAAAAATTTGCTCAAAAAGTACATAGATATACTTAATACATGTACAATTGACTTATGGATAGTTGTAAAGTTTAATTATAAATATATTAAAAATAAATATTCAAGTAAAAATTATAAACTATTGACAACTGGTTGTGCTTAGGTGTAAAATATTAGCATGGATAATTTATTTGATTTAATGGATAACACAAGCAAACTTGCGCCTTTGGCAGAAAGAATGAGACCAACAAGTTTGGATGATTTTGTTGGACAAAGTCATATTGTAGGAAAAGGTAAACTGCTAAGACGTGCAATTGCAGCAGATAGCCTTGGAAGTATTATATTTTATGGACCGCCAGGGTGTGGAAAAACTACATTGGCTAATATTATAGCCAACACAACAAAAGCAGATTTTGTACGTTTAAATGCTGTATCTAGTGGTGTTGCAGATGCTAAAAAAGTTATAGAAGAAGCAAAAGAAAGACTAAAGGTTTTTGGCAGAAAAACTTATCTTATGCTTGATGAGTGTCATCGTTGGAATAAAGCGCAGTCAGATTCTGTTTTAGCGGGTATAGAACAGGGATATATTGTTTTTATAGGTTCAACTACAGAAAATCCGTTTATTTCTATGACAAGGGCTATTGTATCAAGATGTAGGATTTTTGAATTTAAAAAATTAAATTCGGAAGATATAAAACATGCTTTGCAAACTGCAATTGCAGATAAGGAAAAAGGACTTGGCAATTACGACATAACAATTACTGATGATGCGTTAGGGCATATTGTTTGGGCAAGTGATGGTGATTTGCGTACTGCGTACAATGCTTTGGAACTTGCAACAATAACAACTTCCCCTGATAGCAATGGTAAAATTGTAATTGATAAGGAAATTGCAGAAGAATCTATCCAAAAAAAGGCATTATCCATTGATGAGTCAATGTACTATGATATGTTAAGTGCTTTTTGCAAAAGTTTAAGGGGTAGTGATTCAGATGCAGCGGTGTACTGGGCGATAAGATTAATTGAAAGTGGCTGTGACCCTATGCTAATTGCGCGTAGACTTATTGCACATAGTGCAGAAGATGTGGGTATGGCAGACCCAATGGCTCAAGTTATGGCGACATCTGCAATGTTTGCTGTGCAAAATATTGGTATGCCAGAGGGTAGATTACCACTTGTAAATAGTATCATATATGTTTGTGAGGCAAGCAAGTCAAATAGTGTTGTAAATGCACTGGATAAGGCTGTGGAATTGGTTAATAATTCTAAAGACGATATAGTACCATTATATTTAAGAGATGCTAATTTTAAATTGGAAAAAATTGAAGGATATAAATATCCACATTCTTTTGGCGGTTGGGTAGAACAACAATATTTGCCTGATAGTATAAAGGATGAAAAAATTTATGTGCCATCTAAAAACGGAAAAGAGGCAAATCTTGTGAGAGCAAAAATTATTAAAAAAAATAAGGGTTGATATAAATTGTAAATGTAGTTGATTTTTATTAACCAAATAAATTTATAAATTACCAAGTTAGGTAAAAGGAGCGGTTATGATTACTATTAATAACTTATCAAAAAAGTACAAAAATGCTGACAGATATGCAGTTAACAATTTAAGTTTGACTGTAAATGATGGCGAAGTATTTGGTTTTATAGGCAGCAATGGTGCAGGTAAATCAACTACTATTAAGTGTATTACTGGTATTTTGCCTTTTAGTGAAGGAAGTATTGAAATTGCAGGATATGATTTATCTAAGGACATAATATCTGCAAAAAAGAATATAGGTTATGTTTCTGATAATCATAGTGTATATGATAAATTGACAGGAAGAGAATATGTAAACTTTCTTGCTGATATATATGATGTTTCAAAGGAACTTAGAGATACAAGATTAAATGATTTAGCAATACGATTTAATCTTCAGGATAAATTGGATAGTCCAATAAAATCTTATTCTCATGGTATGAAACAAAAAATATGCGTTATAGGTGCACTAATTCATGAGCCTAAAGTTTGGATATTGGACGAGCCACTTACTGGACTAGACCCAAAATCTGCAAAAGAACTTAAGGAACTAATGAGAGAACACTGCGAAAAAGGTAATGTAGTTTTCTTCTCTTCACATGTGCTTGAAGTTGTAGAAAAGTTATGTGACCGTATTGCTATTATAAAAAATGGTGAGATTATTGCAACATTTACTATGGCAGAACTTGAAGAAAAACAAAAGGGTAAATCTCTTGAAGATTTCTTCCTTGAAATTACTGAAGATGCAGCAGTAAGTGATAGTAATGATGACAAGTCAAACGATATTGCAAAATGAGGTGAAATATGACAAAGGCTTTTTTACCACTTTTAAAAAATAACCTTAGGTTAATGTTTGGACTTAGTAAAGATTTTAAGCAAAGACGAAAGGATATTGCAATATATGTTGCTTTAGGAATATTAATTTTGCCAGTTTTGGTAATTGGTTGCTTAGTATTTTATTATCTTGCACAAAATATGCCTATTGAAAATCTTACAAATATAATATCTTCTGTTATGTTTGCAAGTGAATTTATGGTATTGTTTTTTGGTGTTCAGTCTGCAATATCTATTTTGTTTTTTGCAAAGGATAATGAACTTTTAATGTCATTGCCAGTAACTGGACTTGATATTTTTCTATCAAAATTAACAACAATATATCTTTTGCATTTGGGACTTGCTTTGCTTTTGCAATTACCTATTATTTTAACAATTGGTATAGGTGCAGCAATAAAAAATGCAGGTTTTTATATTTTAGGTGTGCTTGGTAGTTTTTTAACACCATTTATACCATTGCTTGCGATAACAATTATAGCAGTTCCGCTAAATTATATCATAAGTTATTTTAAACGTAATAACATTATTGGAACAATTGCTGTATTATTGATTTTTGCAGGTGTGTTTGGTGGATACTATTATTTGATTTTTGCAGTGCAAAAAAGTGCACAAACAGGCACTCTTGATATGGCTCAATTGCAGTCTGCAATAAAAGTAATGTCTTATATCATTTATCCTAATACCTACCTTGCAAATAGTATGATAACTACAGGACTTACTGCATTAAAAAACTTTGCTATCTTTTTTGTAATAATATTTGGTTTGGCTACACTTGCAATTGCACTATCTGCTTTGCTTTATAGGGGCAGTGCTAGAAGAGGTTTGGAGAGTGGCACTAAATCTAACAGAAAAGTTAAAGATAACGAAGTAAAATCTATAACTCAGTCATTGCTTATGAGAGATATCAAAAATAGTCTTGGCGAAACAAGTAGTGCAATAAATTATTTGTTAGGTTTTATTATACCACCAATTGTAATGATTATGTTAGGCTTAATTTATGGCGGGGACAACCAACTAGGTGGTGCTGGACCACTTAATATAGTAGCGGTGTCTTTGGCATTTATATTTGGTTGCGGTATGAATTATTTCGCAATAGTTGCATTTTCGCGTGAGGGAAGGCAAATGGATATACTAAAAATGTTGCCTGTTTCTAGCAAAACTATAATAAATCAAAAGATTATGCTTGCAAATGTATATACATTTATAATAGATTTGATTTTGCTTGTAAGTATGTTTATTGCAAAAGTGCATTATATGATAGTAATAATGATTTTCTTATGTGTATTACTTGCAGGTATTGGTTGCAATATTTATGTATTATATTCTGATTTAAAAGCACCAAACTTTGTATGGAATACTAATAAAGAATTATTTAAAAACAATTCCAAAACTTTGTCTTCTTTTGTTATTGTTATGCCACTTGTGCTAGTAGGCATTGCAAGTATAATGTGTTTTAATGTAATTTGGCCTACAATTTTAGGAGACGATTTAGTTCTTAATTATTTTTTAACAATGTTACCATCTTTTGCAGTATCATTGTTGTATGCGGTATGTGGTTTGGCTATAATTTATCCAAAACTTGAAAAAATGTATGAAAATTTAGAAATTTAACAGGAGATAAAATGAACAGAGTAATGGCTTTAGATTTTGGTGATGCCAGAATAGGAATTGCAATGAGTGATATTATGAAAATCATTGCAAATGGATATGAGACTTACAAAAGAGTAAATGAAGAAAAGGACTTGCAATATATTGCAGGACTTGTGAAACCTAATATGGTTGACGAAATTGTGTTTGGTTTGCCAATTAATATGGACGGAACGGAAGGGGAAAGAGTTTTAAAAACTAGGGACTTTGCCGAAAAACTACAAAATTTAGTGCCAAATGTAAAAATCTCTTTTCAGGACGAAAGACTAACAACTGTAACAGGTGAACGTATGCTTATTGAGGCAGGTGTTAGAAGAGAAAAAAGAAAGGGTGTAATTGATAAAATTGCTGCAACAATTATTCTGCAACAATATCTTGACTGCAAAAGGTAAATAAATAGTTATTTTGCAAAGTTTTTTGTTAATGCTTACATAAATCTACAAAAAACAGGAATAATTTTTATAAAAGGTATTGACAATTTTTGGTAATTATAATAAGATTAAACTATAGTAAGAAAATTTTAATATCTGATTAAGATTTTATATGGAGGGTCAAAAATGGCAGAAGTTATGGACGAGATGATGGAAGAAGAGTGCGATATTATCACTCTTGTTGATATGGATGGTAATGATGTAGATTTTTATCATGTAGCAACTATTGATTATAAGGAAAAATGGTACATTTTCTTTCAACCAGTAAAACCAATTGATGGTATTGCAGAAGATGAGGTTATTATTTATGAGTTAGGTGTTGATGAGGATGGCGAAGATAAGTTTATCCCTATTGAAGACGAAACTTTGCTTAACGAAGTATTTAATGAATATTTAAAAGAGGCAGAGGAAGAAGGTTTATGTGACTGCGATGGCGAATGTGACGATGACTGCGATTGTGGTTGCAATGGTTGCAAACTAGGCGAGTGCGACTAATCTAATTAAAAATTTTAGCAAACTATCCAGATATAAGGGGTAGTTTGCAATTTTTTTTATTTACATATTAAAGTAAAAATAAATTTAAAAATTTGGGGTATTATGACTTTAGAAGAATTAAAAGTGCAAGTAAGAACAGGGGTGTTATATTCTTGTGATAATGAAGAACTTGCAAAAGACCAGTTAAAATGTTTGCAAACACTGTATAAATATAACAAAACTAAACCTTTAGAGCAAAAGAAAAGGGAAAAACTACTTAAGAAAATGTTTGCGGAAATAGGTGAAAATTGTTATATTGAACCACCATTCCATAGTAATTGGGGTGGCAGAAATGTTCATTTTGGAAAAAATGTATATGGCAATTTTAATTTGACATTGGTAGACGATGCAGATATTTATGTTGGTGATTATGTAATGTTTGGACCTAATGTTACTATTTGTACTGCAGGGCATCCAATAAATGCAAAATTAAGGGAACAAGTTTACGAATTTAATATGCCTATACATATTGGTAGAAATGTTTGGATAGGTGCAAATGTTGTAGTTATGCCAGGTGTTTCAATTGGCGACAATTCAGTAATAGGCGCAGGTAGTATAGTAACTAAAGATATACCTGCTAATGTTGTGGCTTTTGGTACACCTTGCAAAGTGCAAAGAGAGATAGGTAAGCATGATGATGAATTTTATTTTAAGGATATGAAAATTGACCCAGAATTACTAAAAAACTAAACATTATTTTAACTTACAAAAGAAAAACATTTAATTTATGTTAGATTAATTGTACAATTTTTATAAGGATAATAATAAAATTAGATAATATATATAAAACTTATAATTATTATATATAATTTGCTATTATAAAAATTATAATTGTAGTATTGACATAAATTAATAAAAGTGGTAAAATAAAATGTATAGAATTAGGAGGGGTTATGAAAAAAGATAATAATGACAAAACAAAAGATTTATTTGAATCGTTTTTGCCAGACCATGTGAAAGATGACCCAAATGAAAATTTAAAAAAGGAAAAGAAACTTTTTAGTATTATATTTATAGTAATATGTACACTTTTGCTTGCTGGCAATTTAATTGCAATGATTATCAATTTTTGTTTTAGTGTGCAAGATGGTGTAACATCTCTTTTTGTAGGTTTTATCAATTGTGCTATTAGTATTTTCTTGCTAGGTTTATTAATTACAATTGCGCATAATATCTCTAAAATGACAAGGGCAACTATGTTTATGTGCAGTAAATTAATGAAAGACGAAAAAAGATATTTAGAAGAATTAAAAAAACAAGAACAAAATAATGAAAAAGAATTGGATAAGCAAGAAGTAGAAGTTGAATCTCAAGATAAAGATATAGAAAATGACGACACAACAATTGTTGAAACTGATATAGTTATTGACTAAATAAAATACCCACTTTTATGTGGGTATTTTTTGTTAAAACTTAAGTAATTTAATAAGCCTGATACAAGCAGGCTTTTTTAATTGCCATTTTTTAATGTCGAAAATGATTTTTGCTAAATATTGCATTTTGCGACAAAAAATAACTATGTGTTAATTATGATTTTATTAGTGTATATTCAGTATGCGACATTTATTCAGAATATATTTGGCTATATATATTTTTCTAAAAAATTACATTGAAAAATTTTTGTAAAATTAATTTGATTTTTTCAGTTAAATTTTACCATATTTAATATTATTTTTAATTGTTTTTGTGCAAATATATTATTTTAAAAACTTTTTATTATTATTTAGTTAAAATATTTGACTTATGTAGCAGAGTTGAGGTAGAATGGTAAGGTATTATAATGTCGTCATATATGCTAAATATTACGCATTTAAAGTTTTTAAAAAGGAGAGTGCAATATGTCAAATATTCACAAAGTTAAATATGGCAAGACAGAAAGAGTATCTTTTAGCAGCATAAAAGAGACTATTGACATACCATATTTTATCGCTTTGCAAAAGGACTCTTACAAAAATTTCTTGGAAAAAGGAATTGGTGAAGTTTTGCAAGATTTTTCACCAGTAAAAGACCATGCAGGCAGAATGGAACTTCATTTTTTGGATTACTATTTGGATATGAATCCAAAATATTCTGTTAAGGAGTGTAAAGATAGGGACACTACTTATGCCGTGCCTTTAAAAGTTAAGGTAAGATTAATCAAAAAGAATGCAGATGGACAACCAATTGTAGTTGATAACGAAGTATTTATGGGTGAGTTCCCATTGATGACTGATAGTGGTTCATTTATTATCAATGGTGCAGAACGTGTTATCGTTTCTCAATTAGTAAGAAGTCCGGGTGTTTATACTACTGCTCAAAAAGATAGAAATGGTATTGACCGTTTTGATACTACTGTTATTCCTAACAGAGGTGCTTGGCTTGAGTTTAAACAAGATTCAAACAATATCCTTTATGTTGTTGTTGACAGAAAAAGAAAACTTCCTGCTACAACATTTATTAGAGCACTAGGTTTTGGTACAGACGAACAAATTATTGAGTTGTTTGGCGAAAATCAAATGCTAAAAGATACAATGGAAAAGGATATTGCACGTAATGTTGACGATGCTAAAATTGAACTTTTCAAAAAATTGAAGAGCGGTGAAGTTCCAACTATTGATGGTGTTACTGAACTTATCAACAATATGTTCTTTGATGGCAAGAGATATGACACTCAAAGAGTAGGTAGATATAAATTTAATAAAAAACTTGCACTTGCTACTCGTATAGCAAATCAAAAAGCAGCAAGCGATATTATTAGCGAAGATGGTGAAATTTTTGCTAAAAAGGACGAAGTGATTTCTGAAGAAGTTGCTTGGAATATCCAAAATGCTGGTATTAATGAAGTATTCCTATACAATGCTAATGGTGATGGCGGTATCTTTAAAATGATAGGTAACAACACTGTTGACTTGGAGGCTTTTGTTAACTGCAATCCAGCAGAACTTGGTGTTAATGAAAGAGTTTACTATCCTGTTTTAAAACAAATTATGCAGGATTATAGCGGTGAAGATTTAATTAATGCTATAAAAGAAAATGTTAAGGAATTAGTTGTTAAACACATTACTATGGATGATATCATTGCTACAATGAATATCAACTTAGCACATGCGTCAGGTTTTGGTGATATTGATAATATCGACCACTTGGCAAACAGAAGAGTAAGAGCAGTTGGTGAGTTGCTTCAAAACCAAATGCGTGTTGGTTTAGTAAGACTTGAAAAAGTTATTAAAGAAAGAATGAGTGTAACTCAAGATGATAGTGAGCAAACTGCACAGTCTTATATCAATATTAAACCAGTAACAAGTGTTATTAAAGAATTTTTCTGTTCTTCTCAATTGTCACAATTTATGGACCACCACAACCCAATTGCGGAACTTACACATAAAAGAAAGTTATCTGCACTAGGACCAGGCGGTTTGAATAGAGAATGTGCTGGCTTTGAAGTTCGTGACGTACACCACTCTCACTATGGTAGAATGTGTCCTATCGAAACTCCAGAAGGTCAAAATATCGGACTTATTTCTTCTCTTGCAACTTATGCAAAAGTAAATGAATATGGCTTTATTGAGGCACCTTATCGTAAGGTAGATAAAGAAAAAGGCATAGTTACTGATGTTGTTGAGTATTTGCAAGCAGATGAAGAAGATAAATATGTTGTTGCACAAGCAAACATTGAGTTGAATGAGGACGGAAGTTTTAAAAATAAACGTGTAACTTGCCGTATCCGTGAAGACATTCGCGAAGTAGATGCAAGCCGTGTGGATTATATGGACGTTAGCCCTAAACAATTAGTGTCTGTTGCTGCATCACTAATTCCGTTCCTAGAAAATGACGATACTTCTCGTGCATTGATGGGTTCTAACATGCAACGTCAAGCAGTGCCACTAATCAAAACTGAGGCACCTATCATTGCAACTGGTATAGAGCACAGAATTGCTTATGATAGTGGTGTTTGTATTTTGTCTGAAATTGATGGTGTAGTTAGTTATGTAGATGGTGAAAAAGTTGTTATCACTGGTGATAATGGTGCTAAAAAAGAATACTTTATGCGTAAGTTTGAAAGGTCAAACCAAGGCACTTGTATTAACCAAAGACCTATAGTTTCTTTAGGACAACAAGTAAATAAAGGTGAAATTATTGCCGATGGTCCAGCAACTTCTGGTGGTGAGTTAGCACTTGGTAAAAACATTCTTATTGGTTTCATGTCATGGGAAGGTTATAACTACGAGGATGCTATACTAATTAGTGAAGACTTAGTTAAAGACGATGTATTTACCTCTGTACATATAGAGGAATATGAAATTGAATCACGTGATAGTAAGTTGGGTGCAGAACAAATTACTCGCGATATTCCTAACTTAAGTGATGATATGATTAAAAATTTGGATGAAGATGGTATCATTCAAATTGGTAGTACTGTTTCAAGTGAGGATATTTTGGTTGGTAAAGTTACTCCTAAGGGTGAAACTGACCTTACTCCAGAGGACAGGCTACTTAGAGCAATGTTTGGTGAAAAGGTAAGAGATGTTAGAGATACTTCTTTAAGACTACCTCACGGACAAAAAGGTATTGTTGTGGATGTTAAAGTATTCACAAGAGCAAATAAAGACGAATTGTCACCAGGTGTTAATATGAAAGTTGTAGTTTATGTTGCTCAAAAACGTAAACTTGGTGTTGGTGATAAGATGGCTGGTCGACATGGTAACAAGGGTGTTGTATCAAGAGTATTACCTAAAGAAGATATGCCATTTATGGAAGATGGTACTCCACTTCAAATAGTATTAAACCCATTGGGTGTTCCTTCTCGTATGAATATTGGTCAGGTGTTAGAAGTTCACTTGGGTTATGTTGCTAAAATGCTTAATTGGAAAGTTGAAACTCCAGTATTTGATGGTGCATCAGAAGATGATATTAAGAATTTGTTTATTGAAAACAATTTGAGCAAATCTGGTAAGATTAAGTTGTACGATGGTAGAACAGGTGAGCCTTTTGAAAACCCTGTAACTGTTGGTTACATGTATATGCTAAAACTTATCCACTTGGTAGACGATAAGATTCACGCAAGAGCAACTGGTTCATATTCATTAGTTACTCAACAACCACTTGGTGGTAAGGCTCAATTTGGTGGTCAAAGATTTGGTGAAATGGAAATTTGGGCACTAGAGGCTTATGGTGCATCTCATATTTTACAAGAGATTTTAACAGTAAAATCAGACGATGTTGAAGGTCGTACAAATATTTACAACTCAATTGTTAAAGGCAATGCAATTTGCGAACCTGGTATTCCAGAAGCATTTAAAGTTTTGGTAAGAGAGTTTAGGTCTTTGTGTCTTGATGTTCGTACATTAAATGATAATGGCGACGAAATCAGTATTGATACTTATAGTTCAAAAGGTATTGCTAGCAATTATGCTGAGCCTAAGGAACTTAAAGAGGTTGATATTGTTGGTGGCGGTGACGAACTTGACATCTTTGGTATGGACAATGATAATTCTTACAATTTGGATGATTTCTCCTTTGAAGATGATGATTTGTTAGGATTCAGTATCAATGACAACGCAAGTGGCGATGATGGTATTAACGCAGGCGAATTGTTTGATATTGCAAATGAGTCAAATAACGATATTAATGCAGGTGATTTGTTTGATATTGGTATCGGTAATGATGACGATAAAGAGTAATGGAGGTAAAAAATGTTTGAATTAAATAATTTTAGTTCTATACAAATAGGAGTTGCATCTCCAGATAAAATTAGAAGTTGGTCTAAAGGTGAAGTTGTCAATGCAGAGACAATTAACTATAGGACTCAAAAACCAGAAAAAGGCGGTCTTTTCTGCGAGGTTATCTTCGGACCATCTCGCAGTTGGGAATGTGCTTGTGGTAAATATAAAAAGAAAAATGAAGGAACTGTATGCGACAGATGTGGTGTTTTGGTTACTGACAGCAAAGTTCGTCGTGAAAGAATGGGACATATCGAACTTGCAGCACCAGTTTCTCACATTTGGTACTATAAGGGTACTCCTAGTTCAATTGGTTTATGCCTTGATTTAGGTATTAAGGAACTAGATAGTGTATTGTATTTTTCAAGATTTATAGTAATTGACCCAGGTACTACTAACTTTACTTATAAAGAAACTATTAATGACCAACAATATCGTGATGCAGAAAACGAGTTTGGTAGAAATAGTTTTAAAGCAATGATGGGTGCTGAGGCAATTAAAGAATTGTTAAAGCAACTAGATTTGGATGCTGAGGCAGAAAAACTTAAAAAAGAAGTTGCTAAAAGTGAAGGTGCTAAAAAATTAAAAGCATCTAAAAGATTAGATATTATTGAGTCTTTCAGAGTAAGCGGTAATCGTCCTGAATGGATGATTTTGGATGTTATTCCTGTACTTCCTCCTGAACTTAGACCAATGGTTCCACTTGATGGTGGTAGATATGCAACTTCAGACTTGAACGAATTATACAGAAGAGTTATTATTCGTAACAAACGTTTGAAAAAATTAATTGAATATGGTTCTCCTGACATTATCGTAAGAAATGAAAAAAGAATGTTGCAAGAGGCAGTAGACGCATTATTTGATAATGGTAGAAGAGGTAAGCCAGTTACTGGCCCAGGCGGACGTGAATTAAAATCTTTGACTGGTATGTTAAAGGGTAAACAAGGTCGTTTCCGTCAAAACTTGCTTGGTAAACGTGTTGACTATTCAGGTCGTTCAGTTATCGTAGTTGGTCCAGAATTAAAAATGTATCAATGCGGTCTTCCAAAAGAAATGGCACTTGAGTTGTTTAAGCCTTTTGTAATCAAAAAATTAGTTGAATTAAACTATTGCTTAAATATAAGAGTTGCAAGAAAGTATATTATGAAAGGTACTGACGAAGTATGGAACATCTTAGAAGATGTTATTAAAGACCATCCAGTACTATTAAACCGTGCTCCAACATTGCACAGACTTGGTATTCAAGCATTTGAACCAGTATTGGTTGAAGGTAGAGCAATTAAATTGCATCCACTTGCATGTGGTGCGTTTAACGCAGACTTCGATGGTGACCAAATGGCTGTACACGTGCCATTAAGTATTGAGGCACAGGCTGAGGCAAGATTTTTAATGCTTGCAACTAATAACATTTTGAAATTGTCAGATGGTAACCCTATTGTATCTCCATCACAAGATATGGTTATTGGTTCATATTATTTGACTATTCAAAAGGAAGCAATTGTTATTGACGAAAATAACAATGAAATTAAAATTGATGCTGATGAATATTGGGCAAATCCTAATAATTACAATTTAAAGTGCTATCGCAGTTTTAATGAGGCATTAATGGCATATCAACTAAAAGAAATAGGACTACAGGATGTTGTAAGTATCCGTCGTGTTATGGATAAAGAAGTTGTTATTAATGGCGAAGTTGTTAAAAATCATTATCAAAAGAATATTAAAACTTCGGTTGGTAGATTTATCTTTAACGAGGCAATTCCTCAAGATTTACAGTTTGTAAAAAGATATAATCCAGAACTTCCAATAAGCAGTGATAACTGCCCAGAAATGGATTTGGATTTAGAAGTAGACTTTTTGGTAGGCAAAAGCCAATTATCTAAAATAGTTGATGCTTGCTTTAAGTTTAAAGGTGCTACTGAAACATCTGTAGTTTTGGATAAAATTAAGTCTCAAGGCTATAAATATTCTACAATTGGTGCAATTACTACATCTGTATTTGATATGCACATTCCTCACGAAAAATACGAAATTGTTAAGGAAACAGAACAAGTTGTATTGGATATCGAAAAGAAATTCCGTCGTGGTTTGCTTACTGAAGATGATAGATATAATCAAGTTATTCAGGCTTGGACAGATGCTAAAAAGAAAGTTGACAAAATTTTGGAGGCTGGACTTGGTAAATTCAACCCAATTTATATGATGGCACACTCTGGAGCCCGTGGTAGTATGAGACAGATTTCCCAACTTTGCGGTATGCGTGGTTTGGTTGCTGACCCATCTGGTAAAACAGTCGAACTTCCAGTTAAAGCAAACTATCGTGAAGGTTTGTCAGTACTTGAGTACTTTATATCTTCTCACGGTGGACGTAAAGGTTTGGCGGATACAGCATTAAAAACAGCAGACTCTGGTTATTTGACTCGTCGTTTGGTTGACGTTGCACAAGACTGCATAGTTAACGAAGAGGACTGTGGCGATACTAAAGGCTTTATTGTTGAGGCGATTCTTGGTGCTGATAGTGATAAGCCACTTGAGGGTATTGGTGACAGAATTAAAGGCCGTTATTGTATGGAAGATATTATTCACCCAGAAACTGGCGAAATTTTGGTTAAAGCAGATACTCTATTGAATGCAGAGCAAGCAAAAATGGTTGAACAAGCAGGTGTTAAGGCTGTTCGTATTAGAAGTGCTTTGTCTTGTAAATCTAAACAAGGTGTTTGTGCTAAATGTTATGGTGCAAATATGGCATCTGGTAACATTGTTAAACTAGGTGAGGCTGTTGGTGTAATTGCAGCACAGTCAATTGGTGAGCCAGGTACACAACTTACAATGAGAACATTCCACACAGGTGGTGTTGCAACAGCCGACGATATTACTCAAGGTTTGCCACGTGTAGAAGAGTTGTTTGAAGTTAGAAGACCAAAAGGTGAGGCTATTCTTTCTGATATAAAGGGTACTGTAACACATGATAAAGACAACAGAATTATCACTATTACTGCAAATACAGGTGATACTAAAGAGTATAAATATAACTATGGTCAAACTGTAATTGTTAAGAGTGGTGAAGAAGTTGAAGCAGGTACATCACTAACAAAAGGTTCTGTATATCCACAAGATATGCTTAGAACTCGTGGTGTAAAAGGTGTTCAAGAGTACTTGATTAAGGAAGTTCAGTCTGCATATTGTTCATCTGGTGTTCATATCAATGATAAACATACAGAAATTATCATTAGACAAATGCTTAAGAAAGTTAAAATCGAAACACAAGGTGATACAAATATGTTGCCAGGTGATTTGTATGATATCTTTACTTATGAAGAAAACAATGAGAAGACATTGCAAAATGGTGGCAGACCAGCAACTGCAAAACGTACATTGCTTGGTATAACCAAAGCAAGTTTGGCAGCAGAATCATTCTTGTCTGCAGCATCTTTCCAAGAGACTTCAAGAGTACTTACTCAAGCCGCAATTAAGAATAAAGTTGATAACTTAATTGGCTTGAAAGAAAATGTAATTTTAGGTAAATTGATTCCAGCAGGTACTGGTATGAAATGTTATCAAAATATGGATGCAAACTTAAGCCAAAGTCAAGAGATGGAAATTTTTGAGACTGGTGAACATGTTGATAAATTTGATTTTGATGGCGAAGATGATTTGTTCTCTTTAACTGAGGATGAAGAATAAAATTTAATAGTTTCTATTATGAGTTACAGGAGGGAACGGACCCGTTGAGTGTACAGCAACCTAATGTTAAGGTGCTAAATTCCGCAAGACAAAGTCTTGACAGATAGAATTTTTTTTAAAGGCTACTCTGTTAAAGTGTAGCCTTTTTTAATAAATTTTATGTTTGAAAGCAATTGATTTATAATTAATATATTTTGCTAGATTATAAAAAATCCTTTCAAAAATCGGTATTAAATAAAAATTAAGGAGTTACGTATGAATAAAAGATTATTTACAAGTGAAAGTGTTACAGAGGGACATCCAGATAAAGTATGCGATAAAATTTCTGATAGTGTATTGGATGCAATATTAGCACAAGATAAAATGGCAAGAGTAGCATGCGAGACATGCTGCAATACAGGTTTTGTTATGGTAATGGGAGAGATTACTACAACTGCAGTTGTGGATATTCCTGAAATAGTAAGAAAAGCAGTTTGCGAAATTGGTTATACAAGTAGCGAAGTGGGTTTCGACGGAAATACTATTGCAGTTATGACAAGTATTGATAAACAGTCACCAGATATTGCAATGGGTGTTGATAATAGTATTGAAAAGAAGGCTGGAGGCGATGATTATGACAAAAATGGTGCTGGTGACCAAGGTATGATGTTTGGTTATGCAACTGATGAGACTGAAAGTTTAATGCCAATGCCTATATATCTTGCACATAAGTTGACTGCAAAGTTAACCGAGGTAAGAAAAAATGGTACTTTAAAATATTTGAGACCAGATGGCAAAGCACAAGTTACTGTTGAATATGTTGACGAAAAACCAGCAAGAATACAAGCAGTAGTTTTGTCTACTCAACATACCCCTGATATTGATATAGAAGTATTAAGGGCAGATGTTAAAAAGCATATAATTGATAAAGTTATTCCACAAAATTTAGTAGATAGCGATACAAAATACTTTATTAATCCTACAGGTAGGTTTGTTATTGGTGGACCTCAAGGGGATAGTGGACTTACTGGTAGAAAAATTATAGTTGATAGTTATGGCGGTTATTGCCCTCATGGCGGTGGTGCTTTTAGTGGAAAAGACCCTACTAAAGTGGATAGGTCTGCATGCTATATGGCAAGACATATTTGTAAAAACATTGTAGCAAGTGGTATTGCTAAAAAGTGTCAACTTGATGTGGCTTATGCTATTGGTGTGGCAAAACCTGTATCTATTCAAGTAAATACATTTGGGACAAGCAAATATACAAATGAGCAAATTAGTCAAATTATTGATAGTGTGTTTGACTTAAGACCAAGTGCTTTGATAGATTATTTGGAATTAAGAAATCCAATTTACGCAGCATCTTCAAATTATGGACATTTTGGAAGAGATGGCTTTAGTTGGGAAAAAACAAACAAAGCAGAAGAAATAAAAAAACTTGCTGAAAAGTTGTTTGGCTAATTTAATAGTTTAAAATTAAAAATTTAAATTGACCATTGGGGATTTATGTTAATTAAAGGTAGTGTAGAAAGAGTTGTATTCCGAAATGCTGAAAATGGCTATTCAGTGCTTATTATAAGTGATTCTATTATTAGTATCACTGCAGTCGGCATTGTTCCACCTATTAGCGAAGGTGAAATAGTGGAACTTGAAGGGGATATGATAACTAATTCTAAATATGGCGAGCAATTAAAAATTAAAAGTGCTAAAATATGTTTGCCAAACAGCCTTGATAGTATGACAAAATATCTTAGCAGTGGTCTTTTTAAAGGTATTGGCGAAGTTACTGCAGAAAGTATTGTAAAAGAGTTTGGAGAACAAACTTTTGATATTATAGAAAAAAGTCCCGCAAGACTTGTAAAAGCAAAAGGCATGAGTACAACAAAGGCAATGAATTTACATGAGGCTTTTATAGAATTAAAAGATATGCAAAACACAATGGTTGGTTTGCAAAAATTGGATATTTCTCTTAATTTAGCACTAAAAATCTATAAAATTTATGGCAATAGCACATTAAATATTTTGAATGATAATCCATACAAATTGGTGGAAGATGTTGATGGTGTAGGTTTTGTTACGGCAGATAGAATTGCTCAAGAGATAGGCATAAAACCTGATAGTGAATTTAGAGTTCGTGCAGGTATTGTTTATTGCTTAAAGCAAGCAGCGGCAAACAATGGGCATACTTATCTTCCCAAAGCCGAATTAATGTCTATTGTACTTAAATTATTATGCCTTAATATTGAAGAAAATGAAAGTCTATTTGACAATGTGCTTGATGTTTTGGAGATAGGTGGAATTGTAGTAATATTGCAAAATGACAGCAAAGCCATAGTAATGTTTAACAGATATTATTTGTTAGAGCGAAAAATATCTGAAAGACTAATATCTTTAAATAATTCACAAACACAATTGCATACAGATATCCGTGCAGATATTAGCGAGTTTGAGACCATTAATAATATAAAAATGCACGATAATCAAATATTGGCAATAGAAAATGCTGTAAGATATGGTGTTAATGTAATTACTGGCGGACCGGGTACTGGTAAAACGACTATAATCAAATGTATATTGTTTATTTTTAAAAAGTTAAATCTTAATACTAGACTTTGCGCTCCAACTGGTAGAGCATCAAAAAGACTAGCCGAGGCTTGCGGAGAGGAGGCAAAAACTATTCACCGCTTGCTTGATTTAAATTTTAAAAATGGCAAAGGATACTTTACGTATTCCGAAAATACTACTTTAGATGCTGATGTTATAATAGTAGACGAAGTTAGTATGTGTGACGAGTATGTGTTTAGTGCGTTGCTTGGTGCTATTAAGCATGGTGGCAGACTTATTATGGTTGGTGATAAAGACCAGTTGCCGTCTGTTGGCGCAGGTAATATTTTGGGTGATATTATTACTTTTAATAAATTGCCTGTTAGTTATCTTACATATATTTATAGGCAAGAGCACCAAAGTATGATAGTAGAAAATGCTCACAGAATAAACAATGGCGAAATGCCAGTTATAAAAAATGCAGAAAGTGATTTTTTATATTCTAATATAAAAGGGCAAGAGGCTATTGCAGAAACAGTTGTTGATATGGTAAGCAGAAGAATACCTAACTATATGAATGTTGACCCATACGATATACAAGTTTTGTGCCCATTAAAAAAGGGTGTTAGTGGAGTTAATAATCTTAATGTGATATTGCAAAATGCCATTAATCCTCAAGCAAGTTATAAAAAAGAGATTAAAATGGGTGAACATGTTTACAGACAATTTGACAAGGTTATCCATACAGTAAACAACTATGATTTGGAATGGACGCGTGGCGACGAAATTGGTGTTGGTGTGTTTAATGGTGATATAGGCAAAATCATTGATGTTAACGAAAATGAGGGTAAACTTGTAGTTGAGTTTGAGGACGAAAGAGTTGCCGTTTATACTAGGGATATTTTTGACCAATTATTGCTTGCATATAGTATAAGTGTTCATAAATCACAAGGTAGTGAATTTGATATTGTTGTTATTGTTTTGATGGGTGGAAGTTACACATTAATGACAAAAAATTTGTTATACACAGCGGTTACGCGTGCAAAAAAAATGAGTGTTATTGTTGGTGATGATAAGCATTTATATTCAATGGTGCACAATAATTATACCGCAAAAAGGTATACATTACTTACACAAATGTTAGAGGAAGAATTTGAAAGACAACATATAGAATAATAAAAAAGTGTTTGAAAATCGTATGTAAATGGATAAAATGATTAAATTTAAGGAAAAACTTAAAGTGCTTTTTGACAAAATAAAAATTGTACTAGCAGGTAGTATTTACCCTGATAATTGTAGATGTATAGTTTGCGATAAAGAAATTATTAAGGGGAGTAAATATACTATGTGCGATGAATGTTACAAAACTTTCCCTTTTAATAATGGTCAAATATGTGTACGTTGTGGTTGTCCATTAGATAATGAGGCTTGTTATTGTTTGGAATGTCAAAACTACACTAAAAACTTTGATTTTGCAAGAAGTAGTTTGAAATATGAAGGCGAAGCACAAAGATTAATTTTGAATATGAAATTTAGAAACAACAGATGGCTTGCAAAATACTTTGCCGAAATGTTGTTTGATACTTATATGGAAAATAATCTGGATGCAGAGGTAATTGTTCCCGTCCCAATATCTTATGAGAGGGAAAAGTCAAGAGGTTATAATCAATCATTTTTGTTAGCAAAAGTACTTGCTGAAAAATTAAATTTACCACTTGTTACAGACGCAGTTATTAAAGTTAAAGATAATAAACAACAAGCGGTGCTAAGTTTAAAGGAAAGAAGAGAAAATGTTATTGGTGCTTATGAACTTAGAAACAGAAAAGCAGTAAAAGGTAAGAAAGTTTTGTTAGTTGATGATATACTTACAACTGGTAGTACAATGAGTGAGGTTAGTAGAAGACTAAAAATTGCAGGTGCAATAGCAGTTTATGGTTTGGTTGTTGCTAGTCCAAAATATATTTTACCTACCGAGTCAAGCGAAGATTATAATGATTTTGAAATTGTAGACTAAGTGTTTAATTTGATATTAATATAAAAATAGTAAATTTTATTAGTTATGTAATTTGACAAAATTGCAGAAAGTTTTTTCTGAAAATGTCAGATTACATATTTTTTATCTAAAATGTGCGTTATTTTATAATATTATAATTATATGCTAATTGACATATAGTCATTTTTGGTGTACAATAAAAAAGTATATAAATTTTTTGAAAAATCAAAAAAATTGATGTTGCTAGCGATATGCTAAATCCAACAACATTAAAAAGAGTATAGATATGGGATTATTTGCAAAATTGTTCCCTAATGCAAATGACAGGGAAATTGCCAAGTTAGACAAAAAAGCAAGTGAAATTGAGGCTTTGGAAGAAGAGTATAAGGCTTTGACTGAAGAACAATTAAAAGGTAAAACTGCAGAACTTAAGGAAAGGCTTGCAAATGGTGAGAGCCTTGACGATATTTTAGTTGATGCTTTTGCTACAGTTCGCGAGGCAAGTGTTAGAGTAATAGGATTAAGACATTTCCATGTTCAGTTGATGGGTGGTATTGCTTTGCATCAAGGTCGTATTGCACAAATGGCAACTGGTGAAGGTAAAACTTTGGTTGCAACATTGCCTGCATATTTAAATGCACTAAGTGGCGAGGGTATGCACATTGTAACTGTAAATGATTATCTAGCAAAACGTGATGCTGAATGGATGGGCAAAGTTTATAAATACTTGGGTTTAACAGTTGGTGTAGTTGTACCTCAAATGAGTCAGGAGGCAAAACAGGCTGCATATAATTCCGACATAATTTACGCAACAAACAATGAGTTAGGTTTTGATTATTTGCGTGATAATATGATAGTTGATATTAATCAAAAAATGCAAAGAAAACTTAATTTTGCAATAGTCGACGAGGTTGATAGTATTTTAATTGACGAGGCAAGAACTCCGCTTATTATTAGTGGTATGGGCGAAAAGTCAAGTGATACTTACACAAAAGCAAATGCTTTTGCAAAATCTTTGACAGAAGATGATTATATTATTGAAGAAAAAGAAAAGACTGTTCGTTTGTCTGACGATGGTGTAATAAAAGCCGAAAGATATTTTAATCTTGAAAATTATGCAGATATAGAAAACCAAGATTTAGCACATTATGTTAACAATGCTTTGCGTGCAAATGTTATTATGAAACGTGATGTTGATTATGTTGTTAAAGATGGAGAAGTTGTTATAGTTGACGAGTTCACTGGTCGTCTTATGGAAGGCAGAAGATATAGCGAAGGTTTGCACCAAGCAATTGAGGCAAAAGAAAAAGTTGCAATTAAGGCAGAATCTAAAACTTTGGCAACAATTACTTTCCAAAATTTCTTTAGATTATACAAAAAACTATCTGGTATGACAGGTACTGCAAAAACTGAAGAAAAGGAATTTAATGATATTTATAATTTAGACGTTGTTGTACTTCCAACAAACAAGCCTATTTTAAGAATTGACGAAAATGACAAGTTGTTTACTACAAAAAATGGTAAAATGAGGGCTTTGATAGCAGATATTGAAGTGCATCACAAAACAGGTCAACCAATATTGGTAGGTACTTCAAATGTTGAAGACTCAGAGGCTTTGTCTAAAATTTTAAAAGCACACAAAATTAACCATAATGTATTAAACGCAAAAAATCATAAGAGCGAGGCAGAAATAATTGCACAGGCTGGTAAAATTGGTGCAGTAACCATTGCAACTAATATGGCTGGACGTGGTACAGATATTATGCTTGGCGGAAATGCGGAATATCTTGCAAAAGAGAGAATGGAAAAAAATGGTTATAGCGAGGAAATGATAGCAGAGGCAACTTCCTATGCAACAATAACTGACCCTGAAATTTTAAAAGCAAGAGAAGAATATCAAAAGTATTACGAACAATTTAAAGTGATAACTGATAAGGAAAAAGAAGAAGTTAAAGAGTTGGGCGGACTAAGAATTGTTGGTACTTGCCGTAACGATAGTAGACGTATTGATGACCAGTTGCGTGGTAGAAGTGGTAGACAAGGTGACCCGGGTTCAAGTGCATTCTATTTGAGTATGGAAGACGATATGCTAAGAGTCTTTGGTGGGGAAACTATGCAAAATATTGCGAACAAGTTTAGTTTTGAAGAGGACCAAGTTATAGAACTTAACCTTTTGACTAAACAAATAGAGCATGCCCAAGCAAGAATAGAGAGTAGAGACTTTAGTATTCGTAAAAGTGTACTTGCTTATGATGATGTTATGAATGTTCAAAGAAATTTGATTTATGAGCAAAGAAACAAAGTGCTTGACGGACTTGATATGTCTAATCAAATAGAAAAAATGATTATTGAGCAAGTAGAAATAATCTGCAATAACTATATTGATATGACAGTAGGATATATGTCTTGGGATTATGAAGGTTTTAACAATGCTTTAGAGCAAAGAGTATTGCAAGACGGCACAAATATTATTACTGAGGAATTATGCTCTGTATATAATGCAATAAAAATTAGAGATGCTATTTTGGATGAGGTTTTCCGTCAGTATGACGAAAAAGTTGCCGTAGCAAAGGAAAATGGTTTTGACTTCCAAGAAGTTGAAAGAGCGGTGCTTTTAAGAAATGTTGATACAAAATGGATGGACCATATAGATAGTTTGCATAGATTAAGAAAAGGTATTGGACTTATGGCTTATGGTCAAAAAGACCCTGTTATTGCATACAAAAACAATGCGATTGATATGTTTGATGAAATGATAGATGCAATTAATCGTGATACTGTTACAACACTTTGCAAAGGTGTGTTGCGTGCAAATGTAGAGCGCAAACAAGTTGCAGAAGAGTCTGGCACAAACCAAAATTCAACTGTTGTAAACAAAGATAAAAAAGTTGGCAGAAATGACCCATGCCCATGCGGTTCTGGAAGAAAATATAAAAATTGCTGTGGCAAATAGTGTAGTTTTATAATAGATAAAGGAAGTTGTAAAAGTGATTATAAATAAAAAATTAAAAATTAGTTTTAGTATAATTTTAAACATTATTATATTGTCTATATTTATCTTTTGTTTGACAGGTTGTTTTGAAAGTTCTACACCTATTGAATTGTATATGCCAAACTTGGAAGATGTGGAAGACATATATATTGATGATACTTGTATTACAGAAGAAAATGAAATTGAAGATATTTTTAATGTTTTGTATTGTGACGGCAAAGGTAGAACAACAAAAAGCGAAAGTTGGCATGACTATCCGCCTAATGCGGAAAATGTACTTAGGATTTATATTAATACCAACAATGATAAAAGCGGAAATGGTATAACAATTTATGCTTTTATGCGTAAAGGCTGGTCTTCTGAATCATATTATTTGGAATCTCCATATAATGGGGCTTATGACATTACGGAAGAAGAATATAATAAGTTAGCAAAGTATGCTAAAGATATTGAGTAGTAAAACTATAAAATGTCAAAAAAATGTCAAAAATCGGTATTAAATTTAAAAATTACACAAATAAAAATATAAAAAAATAGGAAATAATTATGATATTATTGGAAGAAACAAAACTGGAATTACAAAAAATAAAAGAGTTACTGCTTGGAGTGGGAGATGCTTTAGACTTAGAAAAGTTAAAAGCAAGAATGGCAGAACTTGAAGAAATACAAAACAATGTGGACTTTTGGAATGATATGTCAAAAGCCCAAGTTGTTAATAAGGAATGTAAGAGTATAGAAAACAAACTAAATAAATATAATTCCTTAATGGCAAGATTAGAAGATACAGATGTATTGATAGATATGTGTATTGAAATGTCTGACGATAGCGAAAATGAAAATATTTTGAATGAGATGAAAGTTTTATCTCATGAAATTGAGCAGTTAAGACTGCAAACTCTTTTAAAGGGTAAATATGATGCAAATAATGCTATTTTGACTTTGCATGCAGGTGCAGGTGGTACTGAGGCTCAAGACTGGGCGAGCATGCTTTATAGAATGTACAACAGATATGCTGAGCGCGAAGGTTTTACTGTTAAGGAACTTGATAGGCTAGATGGTGATGAGGCGGGTATAAAAACTGTTACATTTATGGTGTCAGGGGATAATGCTTATGGATACTTAAAGGCTGAAAAAGGTGTGCATCGTTTAGTTAGAATAAGTCCATTTGATTCTCAAAGTCGTAGACATACAAGTTTTTCTTCACTTGAGGTTATGCCGGAGATAGAAAATGATAATTCTATAGTTATCAATATGGATGAGGTGCGTGTTGATACCTATCGTAGTGGCGGTGCTGGTGGACAACACGTTAACAAAACTGATTCTGCAGTGCGTATGACTCATATACCTACTGGTATTGTGGTTCAATGCCAAAATGAAAGAAGTCAGATACAAAACAGAGAGCAAGCACTAAAAATGCTAAAGAGTAAGTTGATAGAAAAACAAGAACAGGAAAGATTAGAACAAGACCAAGAACTAAAAGGTGATTTGAAAAAAATTGAATGGGGCTCTCAAATAAGGTCATATGTATTTTGTCCGTATACAATGGTTAAAGACCACAGAACAAATTTTGAAACTGGTAATATTTCTGCCGTTATGGATGGAGAAATTGAAGAGTTTATTGAAGAGTATTTGAAGAAAGCATAAAATATATGAGGAAAATTATGAAACCTATAGTGCCGATAAATTGTCTTATACAAGGTTGTTACAACCCAGAGTTTGAGGCGGCAATAGCAGTAGCAAAAGATAAATGCTATGAATATAACAAATTAAAAATAACTGATAGAGAAGGACAAGCCGCTATCTTAAAAGATTTGTTAGGAAAGATGGGTAAAGAGTGTTTCATTACTCCGCCATTTTGGTGTGACTATGGTTATAATATTGAGGTTGGCGATTATTTTTATTCTAATCACAATATGATTATAACTGATGGTGCAAAGGTTGTTTTTGGTGACAATATTTTTGTTGCACCTAATTGTTGTTTTACTACAGCAGAGCACGCAATTGACCCCGAGCAACGAAAAGCGGGTATAGAAATTGCAAAACCTATTACAATAGGCAATAATGTGTGGATAGGTGCAGGCAGTACAATTCTTGCAGGTGTTACTATTGGTGACAATTCTGTAATAGGTGCTGGTTCAGTTGTTACAAAAGATATTCCAAGCGGTGTAGTTGCTGTAGGTGTACCTTGCAAGGTGAAAAGAAAGATTACCAAAAAAGATAAATACAAATATCCAATGCACGAGTCATTGAGGGATAATAAACCGATAACCTATTAAAAATCGGTACTAAAATATAAATTTATAATGTTGATATAAGGAATTAAAAATGTCATACATACAAATAGCAAATGAAAAACTTGAGCAATTAAAAGACCGTGACGACATAGTAATACTTGCAATTGAATCCTCTTGTGATGAAACTGCGTGTGCTATTATGAAAGGTAAGGAACTGCTTGCCAATGTTGTTGCAAGTCAAATCGATATACACAGACGTTTTGGTGGTGTTGTGCCAGAAATTGCATCGCGTAATCATACACTAGCAATAGAAAATGTGGTAAAGGAAGCACTTGCAAAAGCACAAATGACTTTAGACGATATACAAGTGATAGGTGTAACTTATGGTGCAGGTCTGCTTGGTGCTTTGCTTATTGGTGTTAGTTTTGCAAAAAGTTTAGCATATAGTTTGCAAAAACCATTAATTGCTGTTAATCATATAAAAGGACATATTGCTGCAAATTATATTGCCTGTCCGGATTTAAAACCACCTTATATTTGTTTAATTGCAAGTGGTGGACATACTGCTATTTGCAAAGTGCAAGATTTAAATGAAATAGAAATTATAGGTTGTACTGTTGACGATGCTTGTGGAGAGGCTTTTGACAAAGTTGCTAGATGTTTAGGTTTGCCTTATCCTGGTGGTGTAGAAATTGAAAAACTTGCACTAAGCGGTAATTGTAATATAGAAATGCCGTTGCCATTTAAAGGTGAAGACCATTTTAATTTTAGTTATAGTGGACTAAAAACTGCGGTTATTAATTATATTCACAATAAAGAGCAAAAAGGCGAACAATATAATAAGGCTGATGTTGCAGCAAGTTTCCAAAGCCGTGCTATTGGTATGCTTGTTGATAATACTATTAGGGCAGCACTTAAATATGGCTATAAAACCATAGTAATAGCGGGTGGTGTTGGAGCAAATAAGTTGTTGCGTGCCAAAATGAGCGAACAAGGACAAAAACATAACATAAATGTTATTTATCCACCGCTTAATTTGTGTACAGATAATGCTGCTATGATAGCAAGCGAAACAAGAATACTTATAAAAAGCGGAGCAAAATGTGCAGATATAGATTTAGACGGCTCTGCAAATGTTAGAATATTTGATTAATATATTTTATATATAAAATTTATAGGCTATTTTTATATTGATAAGATGACTATAAATTAAAAAATTAAATTAATTGAAGATAGTTGAAATTATGTTAAAAACGAGGAATTCGACAGAAAACAAAATAAAACCACCTTATAAACTCATAGTATTGTTAGTTTTATCTGCTTTACTGTTTGTTGTGTTTTGCGGACTTGCAATTTTTTCTATAATTAAAAATGTAACTATATCACAAGCAAATTTTGTTATGGAACAAGCGACTTTGGTTCGTTATGAAAAAATGAAAGATAATGCTACTTTAACTGATGAAGCAAGTTATCAATTGATTTATAAGTTTGTTTCAAGTGATAATATAGTATATGAGGGTGTTTGGAAAGATTTTATAGCAGACGAAAATTATGCTAAAAGTAGGGTCGGAAAGAAAGTAGCCATTTATGTTGAGCATAATTTGCAAGAGCATAGTTTAAGTGAAGTTACTTATAAAAATCATTTGATATTTTTTGGTGTGCCAGCAATTGGTATGTTAATTTTATTTATAGATATAATTATTAAAGTAATGTTATATTATAAATATTATGTTTGTGGCATTAATAAAAACGAGGTTAAAGAAC